>ERZ761602.902-NODE-902-length-58665-cov-351.868265_pt1 | contig 58665 bp, 61 predicted proteins | sample MGYA00512165_ERZ761602 | MGnify/ENA primary metagenome ERZ761602 (study PRJEB28899, sample SAMN02445085) | bioreactor sludge metagenome | biome: EBPR sludge; isolation source: Thorneside wastewater treatment plant | place: Australia: Brisbane, Thorneside... | reverse complement strand
GGGTGAACAACATGATCTACAACGTCCACCTGCTGGTGGGCAAGATCTCGGAGCCGGGCAACAGCCCGTTTTCGCTCACCGGCCAGCCTTCCGCCTGCGGCACGGCGCGCGAAGTCGGCACGTTCGCGCACCGCCTGCCGGCCGACCTCGTGGTCACCAATCCCAAGCACCGGGCGACCGCCGAAAAGATCTGGAAGCTGCCCGAAGGCGCGATCTCCGACAAGATCGGCCTGCACGCGGTGGCCCAGAGCCGCGCGCTCAAGGACGGCAAGATCAAGTGCTACTGGACCTCGACCACCAACAACATGCAGGCGGGTCCGAACATCAACGACGAGATCTACCCCGGCTGGCGCAACCCGGATGCCTTCGTGGTGGTGTCGGACGTCTATCCCACCGTGTCGGCGCTGTCGGCCGACCTGATCCTGCCGTGCGCGATGTGGACCGAGAAAGAAGGCGCCTACGGCAACGCCGAGCGCCGCACCCAGTTCTGGCGCCAGCAGGTCAATGCGCCGGGCAATGCGAAGAGCGATCTGTGGCAGTACATCGAGTTCTCGAAGCGCTTCAAGGTCGACGAAGTGTGGCCGGAAGAACTGCTCGCGAAAGCGCCCGAGTACCGGGGCAAGACGCTCTACGACGTGCTGTTCGCCAACGGCCAGGTCGACCGCTATCCGCTCGCCGATGTCGCGGCGGTGAACGCGCATGCCTGGGCCGACTACATGAACGACGAATCCAAGGTGTTCGGGTTCTACGTGCAAAAAGGCTTGTTCGAGGAATACGCCTCGTTCGGCCGCGGCCATGCGCACGATCTCGCCGATTTCGCCACCTACCATCAGGCGCGCGGCCTGCGCTGGCCGGTGGTGGACGGCAAGGAGACGCTGTGGCGCTACCGCGAAGGCTACGACCCCTACGTGAAGGCAGGCGAGGGATTCAACTTCTACGGCTTTCAAGACGGGAAGGCGGTCGCGTTCGCGCTGCCCTACCAGGATCCGCCCGAGATGCCCGACGCCGAGCATGATCTGTGGATGTGCACGGGGCGGGTGCTGGAACACTGGCATACCGGCTCGATGACTCGGCGGGTCGCCGAACTGCACCGCTCGGTGCCGGAGGCACAGGTTTTCATGCACCCCGAGGATGCCCAGAAGCGCGGATTGCAGCGTGGCATGGCGGTCAAGATCGCCTCCAAGCGCGGCGAGATCGTCGCGCGCCTTGAAACCCGGGGCCGCAACAAGCCGCCGGTGGGGCTGGTGTTCGTGCCGTTCTTCGATGAAGGGCGCCTGGTGAACAAGCTGATTCTCGATGCCACCTGCCCGATCTCGAAGGAAACCGACTTCAAGAAGTGCCCGGTCAAGGTCATGAAAGCCTGAGGCCGACGCAGAGACAGATGGAGGTGGGACGCGAGTGGCCGGTTGCGGGCGATGTGCCTGTGACCGGATCGCCGCGAGGCCTCGACGAGGCCGGCCCACGAGAAACCGCAATGAAACGACCCTCACGCTCACTTCGTTCGCGCAGCGCCGGCTTTGCACCGTACGGTCGGCCCGGCGGGAGGCCTGAATGACCGACGTCATGGACAAGGCCAAGGACGGGAAAGGCGCACCGGCGCGCCGACGCTTCCTGAAGGAAGTGGCCGGAGTCGCGGGCGGGGCGTGCCTGCTCGCGGCGGGCGTGGGGCTTTATTCGCGCCAGGCCGCGGCATTGCCGGCGACCGCGCTCAGACCCCCGGGCGCCCTGGCCGAATCCGATTTTCTCGGCGCGTGCGTGCGTTGCGGCTTGTGCGTGCGTGATTGCCCGTACGACACGCTGAAGCTCGCCGAACTCGGCGACGGCGTCGTGACCGGCACGCCGTACTTCGAGGCGCGCAAGGTGGCGTGCGAGATGTGCGACGATATCCCGTGCGTGCTCGCCTGTCCGACCGGCGCGCTCGACCGTGGCCTCACCGACATCGAGCACGCGCGCATGGGGCTCGCGGTGCTGATCGACCAGGAAACCTGCCTCAATTTTCTCGGCCTGCGCTGCGACGTCTGCTATCGCGTGTGCCCGGTGATCGACCGCGCGATCACCCTCGAGCGGGTGCACAACCCACGCTCCGACCGTCACGCGATGCTGCTGCCGACCGTCCATTCCGAGCACTGTACCGGCTGCGGAAAGTGCGAGGCCGCCTGCGTGCTGCCGGGCGAGGCGGCGATCAAGGTATTGCCGGTCCGGCTGGCGCAGGGGTCGCGCGCGGAACACTATCGGCGCGGCTGGGAAGAGAAAGAAGCGGCCGGCGGATCGCTGATCGGCGACCAGATCGAACTGCCCGTGCGCGGCATGGAGGACCAGCCCTACGGTGACACCCGCCTGCGCACCCAGCCGGCTCCGGCGCCTGCGCCCGGTGCGCCGCCCACGGGCCTGGACTCGGGGTGGAAGCCATGAGCGCCCCCGCCCGGAGGGTAGCCCAGTGACGGCCGACGACCGCGTCGGCCGGGTGCCCGCCACCAGCGTTCGCGGCGCCGCGCTGCGCGGGGTGCTCGCGCGCCCGGGGCAGGAGGCGGTGCGCAACCGCGGCTGGCTCGCCGCCCACAAGTGGCTGCTGCTGCGGCGAGTGTCGCAACTCGGGATACTGGCGCTGTTCCTGCTCGGGCCATGGCTTGGCATCTGGATCGTCAAGGGCAATCTTTCGTCGAGCCTGACGCTGGGGGTGTTGCCGCTGACCGACCCCTTCCTGCTCGCACAATCCTTCGCCGCGGGCGTCGTGCCCTACAAGGAGGCACTCCTGGGCGGCGGGATCGTGCTGGCGTTCTACCTGGTCTTCGGCGGGCGCTTGTTCTGCGCCTGGGTCTGCCCGATCAACCTCGTCACCGATGCCGCCGCATGGTTGCGGCGCCGGCTCGGGCTCAAGGGCGGCAAGGCGCCGGACGCGCGCCTGCGCTACTGGCTGCTCGCGTGCGTGCTCGCGGTCGCGGCGCTCACCGGGAGCCTCGCGTGGGAATGGGTGAACCCGGTGTCGATGCTGCACCGCGGCCTGATCTTCGGCTTCGGCCTGGCATGGGGCGTGGTCGGCGGGATCTTCTTGTATGACCTGCTGATCGCGAGCCGCGGCTGGTGCGGCCATGTGTGTCCGATGGGCGCGTTCTACGCCCTGCTGGGACGGACCGCGCTGCTGCGCGTCAGCGCCGGCGGGCGCGGCAAGTGCAACGACTGCATGGACTGCTTCGCGGTCTGCCCGGAGCCGCAGGTGATCCGCCCGGCGCTCAAGGCGGCCGGACAGACCCATCCGCTGATTCTCGACCGGGACTGCACCACCTGCGGCCGCTGCGTGGATGTGTGCGGCCAGGATGTTTTTCGAATTACGACCCGATTTGACAGGAGCGAGTCATGAACAAGAAGACCCGTAATCTGGTGTTCGCGCTCGTCGCGGCGATTGGCCTGGGTACCGCCACCGTGCCGCTGGTCCAGGCGCAGATGGTGAGCAGCGTGCGCGGCGCGGACGTTTCCGCTCCCGAACTCGAACCCGGCAACTACCGGGTGTTGCCCGATGGCCCGCCGATTCCGCGCGACTACCTGCAGCAACCACCGATGATTCCGCACAAGGTCGAGGGCTACGAGGTCAGCACCAACTTCAACAAGTGCATGGACTGTCATTCGTGGACCCGCTATCGCTCGGCCGGCGCGACCAAGGTCAGCCTGACCCATTTCAAGGACCGCGACGCCAACGAATTGTCGAACATTTCGCCGCGCCGCTACTTCTGCCTGCAATGCCATGTTTCTCAGACCGATGCGCGGCCCTTGGTCGAGAACAGCTTCAAACCCGCGACCGGCATCCGCTGAGCGGCGTGGCGCACCGTGACAACCGGGGAATGACATGAGTGAAGAAAAGAAAAAAGGCCTGATCACCCGATTGCGTGCCGCCGGGTTCGTCGGCGTCCTCATCGTGTTTGCGGCCGGGGTGGTGTTCTGGGGCGGTTTCAACACCGTCATGGAATGGACCAACACCGAGAAATTCTGTATTTCGTGCCACGAAATGCAGGAGAACGTGTTCGTCGAATACCGCAACACCATCCATTACCAGAACCGCACCGGCGTGCGCGCGGTGTGTTCCGACTGCCACGTGCCCAAGGAATGGGTGCCCAAGATGATCCGCAAAGTGCAGGCCTCGCGCGAGCTCTATGGCAAGGTGATGGGCACGATCGACACCCCCGAGAAGTTCGAGGCCAACCGCCTGCGCCTGGCGCAGAACGAATGGCGGCGCATGAAGGCGAACAACTCGCAGGAGTGCCGCAACTGCCATAGCTTCGAGTACTTTGACTACTCGGTGCAGGGACGGCGTTCCAACCAGGCGCACCAGACCGGGCTCGCGGAAGGGCAGACCTGCATCGACTGCCACAAGGGCATCGCGCACTCGCTGCCACCGATCGAGCAGGGTATCGGCGCCGATCGCGAAGGCGTCGCACCGGGCGTGTTCCATCCGCCGGCGAAGGCGCAGTAGGCCGGCAGCACGGTTCGATTCGAGTCGGCAGGGAGTGAGTGATCCGTTTGGTGCCTTAAGGTCTGGATGCTGCCGGAAGCAGCGCCTGCGCGTGGTGGCGCAGGTGGTCTTCGATGAAGCTGGCGATGAAGTAGTAACTGTGGTCGTAGCCCGGCTGCAGCCGCAGGGTCAGCGGGTGGCCGGCCTTGGCGGCGGCCTCGCGCAAGGCTTCGGGCCGGAGCTGCTCGGCGAGGAAGCCGTCCGCCTCGCCTTGGTCTACCAGCAGCGGCAGGCGTTCGGGGGCGCCGGCGATCAGTTCGACTGCATCCCAGGCTTTCCACGCGGCACGGTCTTCGCCCAGGTAGCGCGATAAGGCTTTCTGCCCCCACGGTACCGCCGACGGGTGGGTGATCGGCGCGAAGGCCGATACCGAGCGGTAGCGCCCGGGATTCTTCAGCGCGCAGACCAGCGCACCATGGCCGCCCATCGAGTGGCCGCTGATGCCGCGCCGCTGGTCGACCGGGAAGTGGGCTTCGACCAGCGCTGGCAGTTCCCGCACCACATAGTCGTACATGCGGTAGTGGCGGTCGTAGGGCGCCTGGGTGGCGTCGACGTAGAATCCGGCGCCGTGGCCGAAGTCCCAGCCGCCGTCGGGGTCGCCCGGCACGTCGGCGCCGCGCGGGCTGGTGTCCGGCGCGACGATGGCCAGCCCCAGCGCGGCGGCAATGCGTTGGGCTCCGGCCTTCTGCATGAAATTCTCGTCGGTGCAGGTCAGGCCGGATAGCCAGTACAGCGTCGGCACCGGCCCGTGCTCGGCCTGCGGCGGCAGGTAGAGCGCGAACACGGTGTCGCCGCCGAGCGCCGTCGAATGCGTGCGAAAGCGCTTGTGCCAACCGCCGAAGCTGCGGTTGGCGGCGATCTGCTCCAGTTTGGTCGTTGTGCTCATCCGCGCAGACTCCTTTCGAGGAAACGCCGAGCCGCCTCAAGTTTCCTTGGCCCCCTTCGGGGGGCTGGCGCGTCAGTGGCTGGTTTGGGGTTCAATAAATGATGACCGAGCGGATGCTCTTGCCTTCGTGCATCAGGTCGAACGCATGGTTGATGTCTTCGAGCCCCATGCGGTGGGTGATGAAGGTTTGCAGCGGAATCTCGCCCGCTTGCGCCTTGGCGACGTAGCCGGGCAACTCGCTGCGGCCGCGCACGCCGCCGAAGGCCGAGCCGCGCCAGACCCGGCCGGTCACGAGTTGGAACGGACGGGTGGAGATTTCCTGCCCGGCGCCGGCCACGCCGATGATGATGGATTCGCCCCAGCCCTTGTGGCAGCACTCCAGCGCCGAGCGCATCACCTTGGTGTTGCCGATGCATTCGAAGGAGTAGTCGACGCCGCCGTCGGTGAGCTCGACGATGACTTCCTGGATCGGCCGGTCGTGATCCTGGGGATTGATGAAATCGGTTGCGCCCAGTTGTCTGGCGATCTCGAACTTGGCCGGGTTCAGGTCGATGGCGACGATGCGCGAGGCCTTGGCCATCACTGCGCCGATGATCGCAGACAGGCCAATGCCGCCGAGGCCGAACACCGCCACGGTGGCGCCGGCTTCGACCTTGGCGGTGTTGAGTACCGCGCCGATGCCGGTCGTGACGCCGCAGCCGAGCAGGCACACCTGATCGAGTGGGGCCTCCTTCTGGATCTTGGCGACCGCGATTTCGGGCAGCACCGTGTACTCGGAAAAGGTCGAGGTGCCCATGTAGTGGAAGATCGGCTTGCCGGCGTGCGAAAAACGGGTGGTGCCGTCCGGCATCAGGCCCTTGCCCTGGGTGGCGCGGATCGCCTGGCACAGGTTGGTCTTGCCCGACTTGCAGAATTTGCACGCCCCGCATTCCGGGGTGTACAGCGGAATCACGTGGTCGCCCACCGCCAGGGAGGTCACGCCGGGGCCGATCGCCTCGACGATGCCGCCGCCCTCGTGGCCGAGAATGGCGGGGAAGATGCCTTCCGGATCGTCGCCGGAGAGGGTGAACGCATCGGTGTGGCATACCCCGGTGGCGACGATGCGGATGAGTACCTCACCCTGTCGGGGCGCGGCGACGTCGATTTCGGTGATTTCCAGCGGTTGGCCGGCGGCCCAGGCCACCGCGGCACGGGATCGGATCATTGTCGGTCTCTCTCGTAAGGGATAGGCAGGGCAGGGCCCATGGCCGGCATTCTAAGCCAAAGCGCGCGCCGCGCCTCCCCAAGCACCCCCCCTTTGTGGTTCAATGTCGCGCCATGCTTGAAGCCGTCCAGCTCGCCTGTCTCAAGGGCGACCGCCTCCTGTTCCGCGATCTCGCGCTACGCCTCGCCAGTGGTGAGATGCTGCGCGTCGCCGGCCCCAACGGATTCGGCAAGACCAGCCTGCTGCGGATCCTGTGCGGACTGACCATGCCCGAACATGGCGAGGTGCGCTGGCTCGGCAAGTTGATCGGGGCCGAGCGCGAGGTCTTCCACCGCGCGCTGCTGTATGTGGGGCATGCGCCGGCGCTGAATGATTTGCTGACCCCGGTCGAAAGCCTGATGTTCGCCTGTGCCGCGGGCGGTAGCCCGGTATCGCGCGAGGTGTGCATCGAGGCGCTGGCGCGCGTCGGCCTCGCGGCCCAGACCGAGCTGCCGACGCGGGTGCTTTCGCAGGGACAGCGCCGCCGCGTGGGCCTTGCGCGCCTGTTCGTGGGCGAAGAGAAACGGCTGTGGATCCTCGACGAACCGTTCACCGCCCTCGACGTCGCCGCGGTCGCGGATCTGGCGCGGACCCTGGAGGCGCATTGCGCCGGCGGTGGCGGGGTGGTGCTGACCACGCACCAGGACGCCCCCTTCGACAAGCTGCCGCGCGTGCTCGATCTGGCCGGGGTGACCTGTTGAACGGATTGATGGGGCCCTTCCTGGCGGTGATGCGGCGCGACCTGATGCTCGCGTGGCGCGGCCGTACCGATGTGCTGGTCACCCTGGCGTTCTTCGTGATCGTCGTGTGCCTCTTTCCGTTCGGCGTCGGACCCGAAACCAACCAGTTGCGCGAAATCGCCCCCGGCGTGCTGTGGGTGGCGGCGCTGCTGTCGACCCTGTTGTCGCTCAATCGCCTGTTTGCCCAGGACCATGCGGATGGAACCCTGGAGCAGTTGTTGCTGTCTCCCGAGCCGACCGCGCTGTGGGTAGCGGCCAAGGTTCTGGCGCACTGGATCGTGACCGGATTGCCGCTGGTGATCGTCGCGCCGGGTTTGGCGCTGCTATTTGACCTGCAACAAGATGCTTTGGGCGTGCTTGTACTATCTTTGGCCCTGGGCTCGCCGATCCTGGCCCTGCTCGGTGCGGTCGGTGCCGCCCTGACGCTGGGTCTGCGTGGCGGTGGCGTGTTGCTTGCGCTGCTGATCCTGCCGCTGTATGTGCCGGTGCTGATCTTCGGCGCGGGCGCGGTTGATGCCTACCTCGGTGGAACGGGCGCGGATGCCCAGTTGCTGCTGCTGGGCGGCGGACTGCTCGGAGCGCTGGCCGGAGCGCCATTTGCCTGCGCTGCGGCGTTGAGAATTGCAATCGAATGATGACAGACAAACTGCCCCGACCGAACCAACCGAAGAGCCTGCTGCGTTTCTCGGCTCCCCAGCTGTTTTATCCCCTCGCCGGCCGACTGGCGCCATGGTTTGCGTCTGCCGCGGTCGTGCTGGCCGCCGTCGGGCTGTACATCGGTTTTTTCGTCGCGCCGACCGATTTCCAGCAAGGAGAGGTCTATCGGGTGATCTTCATCCATGTGCCGGCCGCGTGGATGTCGATGTTCGTATACCTGGTGATGGCTTTCTGGGCGGCGGTCGGGCTGGTCATGAACACCCGCATGTCGTTCATGATGGCCAAGGCGCTGGCGCCGACCGGGGCGATGTTCTGTTTTGTGGCGCTGTGGACCGGGGCGCTGTGGGGCAAACCCACCTGGGGGGCCTACTGGGTATGGGATGCGCGGCTCACCTCGCAGTTGCTGCTGATGTTCCTGTACCTCGGATTCATGGCGTTGACCGCGGCGATCGAGGATCCGCGCCGCTCCGACCGCGCCGGTGCGCTGATCGCGCTGGTGGGGGCGGTGAACGTGCCGATCATCTATTTCTCGGTCAAATGGTGGAACACCCTCCACCAGGGTGCGTCGGTGAGCCTCACCAATGCGCCCACCATGGCGTCGACGATGCTCGCGGGCATGCTGGTGATGGCGTTCGCGGCATGGGCCTACACGATCGCGGTCACCTTGTGGCGGGTGCGATCGTTGATTCTCGAGCGCGAGCGCCATACCGAATGGGTCGGACATGAACTGGACCTGCAGGAGGGTCGGGCGTGATGGCGTGGGAATCCTGGGGTGCGTTCTGGAACATGGGGGGCGCCGCCCTTTTCGTGTGGGGCAGCTATTTTGTGACCGCGCTGCTGGTCGGCGTGGAACTGATGCTGGTCCGGCATCGTCGTAGGGATACCGTGCGGCGCCTGATCAGGCTTCGCAAGGCCGCGCCGCCGCGCGGCGACGTACGAGTGATCGAGGAGAGTGTTCAATGAAACCCCGTAGCAAACGACTGCTGCTCGTGGGCGGCGCCGTCGCCTTGCTGGTCGGGGCGGTGGCGCTGGTGCTGACCGCCTTTCAGCAGAATCTGGTTTTTTTCCACACCCCGAGCGAAGTTGCCGAAGGCAAGGCGCCGGCCGGCCGTACCTTCCGCGTGGGCGGCATGGTCGAGGAGGGGTCGGTGAGGCGCGAGCCCGACGGTTTGACGGTGCGTTTCGCGATCACCGATACCGCCAAGGTGATTCCGGTGAGTTATCGCGGCACCCTGCCGGACCTGTTTCAGGAGGGCAAGGGTGCGGTGGTGCAGGGTACCCTCGACCAGGATGGTTTGTTCCGCGCGTCGGAAGTGCTCGCCAAGCACGACGAGAACTACATGCCGATCGAGGCCCAGTATGCCGTCGACCAGGCCCAGAAAGCCGCCCAGACGGTCCAGCATTGAACCCACCCGGAAATAGTCCAGGATGATTCCCGAACTCGGTCACTTCGCGCTGATTCTCGCGCTCGTTCTTTCGCTGGTACAGGCGATCGTGCCCATGGTGGGCGCCCGCCGCAACCGCATGGCCTTGATGGCGGTGGGGCGGCCGGCGGCGCAGGGGCAACTGGTTTTCATCGTGATTGCGTTCGTGTGCCTCACCTGGGCATTCATCGAGAGTGATTTTTCGGTGCGGCTCGCGGCGGCCAATTCGCACACCGACACCCCGCTGATCTACAAGATCACCGGGGTCTGGGGCAACCACGAGGGCTCGCTACTGTTGTGGGCGATGTCGCTGTCGATGTGGACCGTGGCGGTGACGGTGTTCTCGCGCAACCTGCCCGAGGCCTTCATGGCGCGGGTGCTGGGGGTGCTGGGCTGGATCAGCGTCGGTTTCATCTCGTTCACATTGGTGACCTCCAACCCCTTCGAGCGCCTGCTGCCCGGCGCTGCGCAGGGGCGCGACCTCAACCCCTTGCTGCAGGACCCCGGGATGATCATTCATCCGCCGCTGCTCTACATGGGGTACGTGGGCTTTTCGGTCGCCTTCGCCTTCGCCATCGCGGCGCTGCTGACCGGGCGCCTCGATGCGGCCTGGGCGCGCTGGTCGCGGCCCTGGACGATCATCGCGTGGGTGTTCCTGACCGCCGGCATCGCAGTCGGCTCCGGCTGGGCCTACTATGAGCTCGGCTGGGGCGGATGGTGGTTCTGGGATCCGGTCGAAAACGCGTCGTTCATGCCGTGGCTGCTCGGTACGGCGCTGATCCACTCCCTGGCGGTGACCGAGAAGCGCGGCGCCTTCAGGAGCTGGACGGTGCTGCTCGCGATCGGCACGTTTTCGCTGTCGCTGCTCGGGACCTTTCTGGTGCGCTCGGGCGTCATCACGTCGGTGCACGCATTCGCGACCGATCCGACCCGCGGCCTTTATATCCTGGCGTTGCTGGTGCTGGTGATCGGGATATCGCTGGTCTTGTTCGCCTGGCGCGCGCCCCGGCTCGCGGGCGGGGGCAGCTTCGGCCTGGTATCGCGCGAAGCGTCGCTGCTGGGCAACAACGTGCTGTTGACGGTGGCCTGTGCGGCGGTGTTGCTGGGCACGCTCTATCCCTTGTTCCTCGATGCGCTCAACATGGGCAAGATCTCGGTCGGTCCGCCGTATTTCGAGGCGACGTTCGTGCCCCTGATGACACCGGTCGTGATCCTGATGATGATCGGCCCCTTCGTGCGCTGGAAGGGGGACGACGGCGGCCGGGTCGTGCGCAAGCTGGCGCTGAGCGCGCTGGCGAGCGTGGTGCTGGGCGTTGCGATCGCGTTTGCAATCGACCATGTGAGCGTGCGCACGGTGCTGGGGCTGGCGCTGTCCGCCTGGGTCGTGCTGACCAGCGCGCAGTTGCTGCGCGCCCGCCTCGCCGAGCGCCCCGGGGTCGCGGCGCTGGTGCGTTTGCGCGGCATACCTTCGGCCTGGTGGGGAATGTGGCTTGCGCATCTCGGGATCGGGGTGTTCGTGATCGGGGTGACGATGGTCGGCAGTCTGACCGCGGATCTGGATGTGAAGATGTCCGAGGGGCAGACAGCCGGGCTGGCGGGCTATACCTTCACGTTCCGAGGCGCGACCGAGCGCGCCGGCCCCAATTACGATGCGGCCACGGCGATCGTCGACGTCGAGCGTAACGGTACCCGGATCGCGACCCTGACACCGGAAAAGCGCGTCTATCGCGCCCAGCGGATGCCGATGACCGAGTCTTCGATCGACGTCGGGCCTTTCCGCGACATCTACCTGTCGCTCGGCGAGCAGGTCGAGAGCGGCGCATGGGTCGTCAGCATTCACTATCGCCCGTTCATTCTGTGGATCTGGATGGGCTGTGTGCTGATGGGCCTGGGCGGCATCTTCGCGGCGTCCGACCGTCGTTACCGGCGCCTGGCCGAGCGCACCGCGACGGCCACGAACGCAAAACACGCAGGTTGACAATGAAAGCGAAATTTCTGGTGCCGCTGGCACTGTTCGTGTTGCTCGCCGGGTTCCTTGCCTACGGGCTGACCCTGAATCCGCGCGAGGTTCCATCGCCGCTGGTGGACAAGCCTGCGCCCGCGTTCAGCCTCGCGAGACTCGACCAGCCGGAGCAGAAGCTCGATCTCGAGCAGATGCGCGGCAAGGTCTGGCTGCTCAATGTGTGGGCGTCGTGGTGTGTGGCATGCCGGCAGGAGCATCCGTTCCTGGTCGAGTTGTCGCGGCGCAACATCGTGCCGATCATCGGACTCAACTACAAGGAAGTGCGGGGCGACGGCGAGATCGATGCACGAGGCATGGCGCTCGATGTCGAAACCGCGCTGGCGGTGGAGCGCGCGCGTGGCTGGCTGAAGGCGCATGGCGACCCGTACACCTGGTCGGTGCTCGATATCGACGGTCGGGTCGGCATCGACTATGGGGTGTATGGCGTACCCGAAACTTTTCTGATCGACCGCGAGGGCGTGATCCGCTACAAGCACATCGGACCGATCTACGATGCCGTGTTCCGCGACGTGTTGTTGCCCAAGATCGAGGAGTTGGCGCGTGCGGGGTGAGAAAGCAGCAACTTCATGGTCGCGGTGTCTGCGTGCTGCAGCACTCTTCGCGGCGCTTGCGATCACGGGTGGTGCATTTGCCGAGTCGGTCAGCGGTGCCGGTGCGCAATCGGCAATGCCGACCGCCGAAGACGCGGCGCTCGAGGCGCGGGTCAAGGCGTTTTCCTACAACTTGCGCTGCCTGGTCTGCCAGAACGAAACGATCGCCGATTCGCGCGCGCCGCTCGCGCTCGATCTGCGCCAGCAGGTCAAGGAGCAGTTCCTGGCCGGCAAGTCCGAGGCCGAAGTGCGCGAATTCATGGTAGCGCGTTACGGCGACTTCGTACTCTACAGCCCGCCGCTGAAGGGCGTGACCCTGCTGCTCTGGTTCGGCCCCGCCTTGTTGCTGGTCGCGGGAGCCGCATGGCTCGGCTATCGCCTGCGCACGCGACAGCATGAACAGGCACCGCAGCTTTCCGATGAGGAGCGCGAGCGCGCCCGTGCCCTGCTGAAGGGCACTCAACCGAATTCCGAGGAGTCCCGCACGTGACAGCGTTTCTAGTTCTGGCCGCCTTGCTGGTGGCCGGGGCCCTACTACTTGTCGTTCCGCCGATGCTGGGCGTTGGTGCGCGTGCGCACCGGCGACTGGCCCGTCAGCGTCAGGCCGAGACCGCATTGCTGGTGCTGCGCGAACAACTCGCCGACCTCGAGGCCGAGCACGCGGCCGGACGGATCGAAGCCGCGGAGTTTCGCCGGACGCGCGACGAACTCGAGGCGCGCGCGCTCGAGGAAGGCCTGGTGGTCGAGGATGGTGCCGACACCCGTCCTGCGTCGGGTGGTGCCGTGCTGGTCGCGCTGGCGGTGCCGGCCCTGGCGTTGGCGTTCTACCTGTTCCTCGGCGAGCCGGACGGGCTCGATCCGGTCAAGGTGGCCGGCGCGCCGGAGCATGCGCTCACGCCAGAGCAGATTGCCGGGATGGTGGACAAGCTCGTCGATCGCCTCGAGCGCGAAACCGGCGATCCGACGGCGTGGCTGATGCTGGCCCGCACCTACGTGATGCTGAACGACCTGCCGGGCGCCGCAAGGGCATGGGCACGGATCGGCAAGAACGTGCCCGATCACCCGGACATTCTCGTCGATTGGGCCGATCTGCTGGTGGCCGGGCGGCAGGGGGATTTTTCCGGCGAGCCGGAGCGCCTGATTGCGCGCGCCCTCGAACTCGATGGCGACAACCCCAAGGCGTTGGCGCTGTCGGGCAGCGCCGCCTTCGAGCGCCAAGATTTTGCCACCGCGGCCGCGCGCTGGGAGAAGGTGCTCCTGCAGGTGCCACCCTCCGAGCCGATCCATGCCTCGATCCTGCAGAGCATCAACGAGGCGCGCAGCCGGGTGGGGATGGCGCCACTGGCCAGCGCGGACGGTACGGCGCCGGTGGCCCCGCCGGCCGAGGCAGCCGCGCCCGACGAGGACCTGCGCGTGAGCGGCACGGTGAGTTTTTCGCCGGATCTCGCGGCGACGGTCGAGCCGGAGCAGACCGTGTTCGTGTTCGTGCGCCAACCCGGCGGCGGTGCCCCGGTGGCGGCCTTGAGGTTCAAGGCGGGCGACCTGCCGGCGAAGTTTGCCTTCGATGGGGTGCAGAGGATGTCGAACGGTCCGCTGCCCGACCAGATCATCGTTGCCGCCAGGCTCTCGCGCCAGGGTGACCCGACGCCGCGGGCGGGCGACCTCGAAGGCATGTCGCCGCCTGCGGCGCCCGACGCGGCGGGGGTGAACGTGGTGATCGACCGGGTGCGCGACTGATCGGGCTCAAAGCCGGAAGCGTGGTATGGCTTCGGTCTGGCTGTAGGCGGCGCGTTCGAGCGTTGCGGCCTCGCTGGCGGTAAACCCGGCCGCCGCGCTGCTGTCCCGCGCCATCTGCGTGACCTCGTCGACGCTCGCGGCCAGCCCCTCCATCGCCGCGCTCTGCTCGCGCAGGACTGCCGCGATTGCTCCGACGATGTGTTCGACGCTGGCCGCCGGCGGTAATCCGCCCGATCGCGTTGCTTGTCTCGCCGGCCAGCCGCTGCCTTGGAACAAGCGTTCATTGTCGGACCGGCCGGCCTGAGCTTGAGTGGCATTTTGTTGCACGCCCGGTGAATCTAATCGCCCCGAAATGGTCTGGCCTACTGGCCCGATAAGCATGCCGTCAGTGTTCGCGGACGCTCGGGCCGACCGTCGCTGAGATGAACTTACCGGATGACTTGATCCCATGACTTTCGCCCCCACGCCCGAACAGGTAGAGGTTGCAGCCGATCTGATCGCTTTCATGCTGATTTCGGACGGCATTCTTTCCACGCGCGAAATCGACGCACTGGAGCAGTACCGCATTCCCGAACAACTTGGCCTGAGTCACGACGATTTGCTGCGCGCGATCGTGCGCCATTGCAGGCAACTGCTCGATCGCCAGCCGAATGCCGAGTCCTTGCGCGTGGTGGATGTCGAGCAATTCGAGCGGCGTCTGGACCGCATCACCGATTCGCGTTTGCAGGTACTGATCGCGCGCGCGCTATTGGTGCTCGCGAAATCCGATGGGCAGATCACCCAGCCCGAGCAGACCCTGATCAGGGACATGCTGACGCGCTGGGACCTGTCGCTGGAATCGGTGCGAGCCTGAGCTCTCCCGGGGGCGATGTGTGGGTCAGCCGGGGTGAGCACCCAGGGCCGGAAACAGCTTGATCAGGCCGTCGGACATCACCTCGACCGCGATCGCCGCGAGGATCATGCCCATGAGGCGGGTCATGACGTTGATGCCGGTCTGGCCGAGCGCCTTGCCGATGCGGGTCGCGGCGGACAGCGCCAGCCAGGTGGCGATCGCCAGCACGAGGCCATAGGCGATCAGCACGCCAAGCTCCCACACATGCTGGGTGCGGCCTGCATAGATCACCACGGTCGAGATCGATGCCGGACCGGTCAGGAGCGGGATCGTGAGCGGCACCACGGCAATGCTCGCGCCGCTGAGCGCCCGGCTCGCGCCGTCCTCGACATCCTGCGGACGGGACTCGGCCGGTTCGGCGTGCAGCATCTGGACCGCGCTCATCAACAGCAGCAGTCCGCCGCCGACCTTGAAGGACGCGAGCGAGATGCCGAAGATCTCGAGAATCTTGAGGCCGGCGAGCGCGCTGGCGGAAATCACGATGAACACCGTGATCGCCGCCACCTTCGCGGTTTCGCGCTGCTGGGCTGGCCCGAAGTTGCGGGTGAAATGGATGAAGAACGGGATCACCCCGATCGGATTGACGATCGCGAGCAGGGTGATGAAAGGCTTGACCAGGGATTCCATGCGCGCCGACCTGCCTCAGCGCAGCGGGCCGAATTCCACCGGAATCCACTCGTAGCTGCCGGGGGTGGTGGCCCGCGCCGGAGCCGGCGTGGTGAAGGGCAGGGCGGCGATCAGGCCGCCGAGTAGCAGGCGGCGCAGGGCGTGAGCGGCGTTCATCGTAGGGGTGTCCTGTGTGGGTTCGTGCGGGTAGCGGATGGAGTGTAGCAAACGAACCCGGCTGTGAACGCAGCGTCGGACGGATGCGTTCAGGTGCTGCGCTTGACGTCGACCAGCGGCACGAGCCCCGGGAACTCGAAGCGCTTGCGGCCCGCCTCGATTTCGGTCTGGGGCTCGCAGCGGGTGAGGGTCGCGAGGCTGCGCACGCTGAGGTCCTGGTAGCAGCGCGTGCCGTCGACCTTCCAGGCCACTTCCCGCTCGGACAGCTCGCGCACGACTTTGGCGGGCATGCCGGCGACCAGCATGCGCGGCGGAATCACCATGCCGGCCTTGACGAAGGCGCAGGCGGCAACGATGGCGGCTTCTCCGATCACCGCGTTGTCCATCACGACCGCGTTCATGCCGACCAGCGCGTTGCGGCCGACCCGGCAGCCATGCAGCACCGCACCGTGCCCGACATGGCCGTCGACCTCGATGACCGTGTCGGTGCCGGGAAAGCCATGCATCACGCAGGTGTCCTGGATGTTGCTGCCCTCTTCGAGCACGATTCGGCCGAAATCCCCGCGCAGGCTCGCGAGCGGCGCAACGTAGCAGCGCGGCCCGACGATCACGTCACCGATCAGCACGGCGTCGGGGTGGACGAAGGCGGTGGGATGGATGACCGGGCGGATGCGGTCGATTTCGTAACAGGGCATGGCTTGTCTCCGTGTCGTTGGTCCGTGCGTCGTGCGCTAGGCCGCACTTTTTGCGGCTGTCCGGGTGGGCGCCTGCCATGCAGCCTGCCATCGATCGCGGGCTGGTTCAAGCCGGGAAACGACACGGCGCATATTCACGGCCGACCCCGGTCCGGGTGGAACGGCGGTCCGCATCACGGCGCGTCGTCGGCTGGGTGGTTTGCCGCCGACAGTCGTGCGGCCAATGGCGCGTGGTGGTCGGACGGATGCAGGATGTCGGCGAGGGTGTAGCTGTCGAGCACGCGGAACAGCGCGTCCAAGGCTTCGCCGAGCACGATCTTCAACTGGCAGCCGGGCTCGATATGGCAGCGCGAAGCCGGGCCGAAGCACTCGACCAGGGCGAAATCGGTTTCGGATCGGCGCAGGACGTCACCCAGCGCGATCTCGCGCGGTGCGCGCGCCAGGCGCATTCCGCCGCCCTTGCCGCGCAAGGTCTCGATGTAGCCGGCGCGGCCGAGCTGATGCACGATCTTGGTCAGGTGGTTCTCCGAGATCCCATGCAGCCTGGCGATCTCGGCGATCGTGACGAGGCGGTCGGTATGGGTGCCGAGAACCATCAGCACGCGAAGGGAGTAATCGGAAAAAGCACTGAGTCGCATGGCGGTCCGTAAGGTGTATGGCGAATGTTGATTATGGGCGGTGAGGCTGCTAGGCTTAAAGTGTATTAAAAATACACCTTAAGCCGGCGAATGCGCCCGGCGCCTGTCAACCCCTGAGGTCGCCCCCTGAATGTCAGAGCCGCGCAAGCCCCAACGCGTCATCCCGATCCAGCCGTTGTTCGCCTCCGACCCCAAAGTTTATCCGCGCTCGATCAGCGGCCTGTTCCAGCGCTGGCGCTGGGTGTTCGCGTGGTTGACCCAGATCGTGTTTTACGGTTTGTGCTGGCTGCCCTGGAACGGTCGTCAGGCGGTGCTGTTCGATCTGGATGCGCGTCGCTTCTATGTGTTCGATTTCGTGCTGTGGCCGCAGGACATCATCTACCTGGCGGTTCTGCTGGTGTTGTCGGCGCTGGCGCTGTTCCTGTTCACGACCGTGGCGGGGCGCCTGTGGTGTGGCTACACCTGTCCGCAGACGGTGTATACCGAGATCTTCCTGTGGATCGAGCGACGTATCGAGGGTGACCGTCCGCGCCGGATGAAGCTCGATGCGGCGCCCTGGTCGGTGCGCAAGCTCGGGCTGAAGGTGTCCAAGCACGGCGCCTGGCTGCTGCTCGCACTGTGGACCGGATTCACCTTCGTCGGTTACTTCACCCCGATTCGCGAACTGGCCGCCGCGGCCATGACGCTGTCGCTGAGCGGCTGGGAAATCTTCTGGGTGCTGTTCTATGGCGCCGCCACCTATGGCAACGCGGGCTTCATGCGTGAGCAGATGTGCAAGTACATCTGCCCGTACGCGCAGTTCCAGTTCGTGATGTTCGATCCCGATACCCTGATCGTGGCCTACGACGAAACCCGTGGCGAGCCGCGCGGAGGGCGTTCGAAGAAAGCCGCGCGGGGCGAGCAGGGCCTGGGCGACTGTATCGACTGTAGCATCTGTGTGCAGGTCTGCCCGACCGGCATCGATATCCGCGACGGGCTGCAACTCGAGTGCATCGGCTGTGCGGCCTGTATCGACGCGTGTGATCAGGTCATGGACAAGATGAACTATCCGCGCGGGCTGATTCGTTATTCGACCGAGAATGCGCTCAAGAACCGCTCCTCACGGTCCATGATCGTCCGGCGCAGCGTGCGCCCGCGGGTGCTGGTCTACACCGCGGTGTTCGTCACGCTGCTGGTGGCCACGGCGTGGTCGCTCGCCACCCGGGTGCCGCTCAAGGTGGACATCGAGCGCGACCGCGCGGCGCTCGCCGTCGAAACCACCGAAGGCCTGATCGAGAATACCTACCGCCTGCAGTTGATCAATGCCAGCGAGCAAGCGCGCACCTTCGCGGTCGCGGTGGACGGCATTGAAGGGATCCACCTAGCTGAGCCGCTCGAAGTCAGCGTGCCGGCAGCGTCAGCGGGGGTGGTGACGGCGCAGGTCCGGGTCGAGCCGGGTGTGCTGCATGGCGGCTCCCATCCGATCCGCTTCACCGTCGTGAACAAGGACGATCCCCGGGTGGTGGTGGTCGAGGACGAGCGCTTCTGGATGCCGTGAGGTCGTTCCGCGGCCGGCTCAGCGGGGCTGCGGGTTGGCGGGGGCTGTTTGCAGCAGGCGCAGACCGTTGGCGACCACGATCAGGCTGGCGCCTACATCGGCGAATACGGCCATCCACATGGTGCCCAGGCCGAGCAGGGTGAGCACCAGGAACACCGCCTTGATGCCGAGTGCGATGACGATGTTCTGGACCAGCAGGCGGTGGGTGTGGCGCGACAGGCGGATGAATTGCGGCAGCTTGCGCAGATCGTCGTCCATCAGCGCGACGTCGGCGGTCTCGATCGCGGTGCCGGTGCCCGCCGCACCCATTGCGAAGCCGATGTCGGCGCGGGCGAGCGCGGGGGCGTCGTTGATGCCGTCGCCGACCATGCCGATCGGCGTTGCGGCCGAGATGCGCTTTTCGATGAGTGCGAGCTTGTCATCCGGCAGCAGGTCGCCATGCGCCTCGTCGATCCCCACCTGCGCAGCGATCGCCCGGGCGGTCTGGCTGTTGTCGCCGCTCAGCATCAGGGTGCGGATGCCGAGTGCGTGCAGGTCGGCGATCGCCGCGCGGCTGCCGGGTCTGACGGTGTCGGCGACGGCGAACAGCGCATGGGCACCGTCCTCGCCGGCCAGCACCACGACCGTCTTGCCGTGGGCTTCGAGGGTGTCCAGGCGGGCCTCCAACGCTTCGTCGCACAGGCCGCGCTCGTGGATCAGGCGGTGGTTGCCGAGCAGCCAGACTCTGCCGCCGATCACGCCGCGCACGCCGCGTCCCGGCAAGGCTTCGAAATCCGTCACCTCGGCCAGCGTGACGCCATCGACCCGCGCCGCTTCGGCCACCGCGCGCGATACCGGGTGATCGGAGCGTGCGGCGAGGCTGGCGGCCAGCTGCCGCGCGGCGTGCGTGTCCAGGTCGGACAGCACCGCGAAATCGGTTTGAGCGGGCTGGCCGTGAGTCAGCGTGCCGGTCTTGTCGAATGCGATCCAGGCGAGCTTGCGTCCGCGCTCGAGGTGGATCCCGCCCTTGACCAAGATGCCTTGGCGGGCCGCCGCGGCCAGGCCGCTGACGATGGTCACCGGGGTGGAGATCACCAGCGCGCAAGGGCAGGCGATCACCAGCAATACCAGCGCCTTGTAGATCCACGCCAGCCACTCGCCGTCGCCCCATAGCGGTGGCAGCACGGCGACCGCGACCGCGACCGCCAGCACCGCTGGCGTATAGATTCTGGCGAAGGCATCCACGAAGCGCTGCGTCGGCGCGCGCGCGCCCTGGGCCGCCTCGATGGCGTGGATGATGCGCGCCAGTGTGCTGTCGCCGGCACGTGCGCTCACCGTGTATTCGAAGGAGCCGGTTTCGTTGATGGTGCCGGCGAACACCGGGTCGCCCTCGGTCTTGTCGACCGGCAGGCTTTCGCCGGTGATCGGCGACTGGTTGACTGCCGAGCGTCCGCTCGCCACCACGCCATCGAGCGCGATGCGCTCGCCCGGGCGAACCCGCACGCGCGCACCGACGGCGACATCGCGCGCGGCGACCGTCAGCCAGGTGCCGTCGGCCTGCAACAGCGTGGCTTCTTCCGGTGCCAGTTGCATCAATCCGCGGACGGCGTTGCGCGCGCGATCCAGCGATCGCGCCTCGATCAGCTCGGCGATGGTGAAGAGCACCATCACCATCGCCGCCTCGGGCCACTGCCCGATGAGCATCGCGCCGGTGACCGCGATGCTCATCAGCGCATTGATGTTGAAGTTGCGATTGCGTACCGCGATCCAGCCCTTGCGGAACGTGGTGGTGCCGCAGGCGAGTACCGCGCATATCGCCAGCACGGCGGGCACCCAGCCGGGTGTATCGAGCCAGTGAGCCACTTCGGCGCCCAGCGCGGCGACGCCGGCAAGCGCCAGCGGCCACCAGCGCGTGTGGGCCTCTTCCGGCGCGGCCTGTTCGTCCGTGTCGTGCAAGGGTTCGGGCGTGAATCCGAGTGCGCGGATCGCCTCCAGCACCGCGTCGAGACGCGCCGGCGCATGATTGACGGTCAATACCCGTTGCATCAGGTTGAAACCCAGCCCCCCGACCCCCGCCACGTCACCCAGCCCGGTGCGCAGCAGGGATTCCTCGGTGGGGCAATCCATTTGCATGATGCGGATGCGCGTCTGAACCTCGCCCGGTGCGGGCGGCAGCGTGCCGGTGTGTGCCGAGACGGATGCGGTGGCGCCGCAGCAGCCACCGGCGCACGCGTTCGCCGGGCCGGCGGGTGGCTGCCCGGGCGTATCGCGATGGTCATGCCGGGTCTGCCCCGGGCCATGATCGTGATCGCCCCCCCCATGTGCATCGCCGCAGCAACCCTGGCCATGATCGACGGCGCGTGGCGCCGGCGCAGTCGTACTGCTATGGCTGGGACGGTAGCTGAGCGGGTTGGGGGCCGAGGTCGCGCGATGCATGACGGTGCTCCGGGAAAACATTCGAACGGGAACCATTCGACACCCTGAAGTGACTATAGAGTCAACCCCTCTCGGAGCTTGATGATGAAGATCGGCGATCTGGCGCGCACGGCCCAATGCACGGTGGAAACCGTGCGCTATTACGAACGCGAGGGCTTGCTGCCCGCGCCTGCCCGCACCGCCGGCAACTTCCGCGACTACGGTCGCGAGCATGCCGAGCGGCTGCGCTTCATCCGCAACTGCCGCGCGCTCGACATGAGTCACGACGAGATCCGCCGCATACTGACGCTGGCCGACCAGCCCGAGTGCGGTTGCGGTGCGGTCAACGCGGTGGTCGATCAGCACATTGCGCATGTCGATGCGCGTATTCGCGAACTCGAACAACTGCGCGCTTCGCTCGCCGCGCTGCGCGAGCGCTGCCAGCGCGAACAGGCGGTGGAGGCCTGCGGCATCCTGCAGGGCCTGGCGGAAATGGAAAGCGAGCCGCGGCCGGAACGCCACACCCACCTGGGGTGAGCATCCGTCGACGCCGCGCGCCCGGCGCGCCTTGCGCCGTGCGAAAGGCTTCTGCTACGCTTTCGCGCCGATGAAACGCCTTGCGACCATTCTCCTGCTGCTGTCGATGCAAACCCAGTGCGCGTTTGCCGCGCTGGCCGTCTATTGCGCGGCGGTGCCGGATCGCGTGCCTGCGTGCATCGACGCCTGTCACCGTCTCTCCGTCGGCGAGTTGCCAGCGGACAGCGCCGCGGGCGACGAAACCGGGCGGGCGGCCCCGGTGCCGCACGATTGCCACCCATGCCACTTCGGCCATGCCGTCGCGGTTGGCGGCGGCCCGCTTGTTCCGGCGGTGGCGGCGACGAGCCCGCTCGTGTCGGAGGGGCCACGCAGGGGGCCGGTTTCCGCTGCCGTCACCCGCCCTGAACGGCCCAAATGGGCCGCCCTCATCCGCGCTTGATCCCTGCGGCCGGTTGATCCGCCGGTCGCATCCCCATTCCGAGCAGCGCCGTCGCCCATTCCGGGCGTTGGCGAAAGGATGAACCATGTCTCACGATACCCGATCCGGGCAGGTGCCCGTTTCCATGCCGCGTGCGCGCCCGGCCCCGAGCGCCGCGAGCCAGGCCGGACGGCGCTGGGCCCTGTTGTTCGCCTGCTGGTTCCTGGCCAGCGTGGCGACGCTGGGTGCACTGTTCTTCAGCGTCGTCATGGCGCGCGAGCCGTGCGTGCTGTGCTGGTACCAGCGCATATTCATGTTTCCGCTGCCGTTGGTGCTGGGTGCGGGCCTGCTGCCCTTCGATCCCGGTTGCGTTCGCTATGCGCTGCCGCTGGCGCTGGGTGGCTGGCTGGTGGCGCTGTACCACTGCTTGTTGTATCTCGGCATCGTCCCGGCCGGCCTGCAGCCGTGCACCCGGGGCGTGTCCTGCGCCGACGTGCAGATCGAAGTGGCCGGTTTCGTGACCATTCCGCTGTTGTCGCTCCTCGCTTTCACCCTCATCGTCGCACTGCTGCTGGCAGTGCGCAAAGGACCACAAACATGAAACGCATGTTCATCGTCATTGCCGCCGCGCTTCTCCTGATCGCCGGCTTCTTCGGCGGATCGCGCTGGTACCAGAACGAGCAGGACGTCCAGCAGGCGGCGGCTGCACGCCAGCATGGCGACGCCCTCAACCGCCCCGGTTCGCCGTCGCTCGGCCCGCTGCTCGCGCGTGCGCAGGTCGTCGAGTTCTTCGATCCCGCCTGCGAGGCTTGCCGTGCCTTCCATCCGTATGTCAAGCAGATGCTCCAGACCCATGCCGGCAAGATGCGCCTGATCGTGCGCTATGCGCCGTTCCACGAGGGCTCCGAATACGTGGTGAAGGTGCTGGAGGCGGTGCGCCTGCAGGGGGACACGCTCTACTGGCAGGCGCTCGACGCGGTGCTGGAAGGGCAGCCGCAGTGGGCCGATCACGGGCGGCCGCAGCCGGACAAGGTATGGGAACTGTTGGCCGGTCTGGAACTGGATCTCGAGCGCGTGCGCCGTGACATGGAGGATCCGCGCATCGCCGCGCTGATCGCCCAGGACAGCGCCGACATCGTGGCGCTCGACGTGCGCCGGACGCCGAGCTTTTTCGTCAATGGCCAACCCCTGCGCAACTTCGGGCCGGAAGGGCTCGATGCGCAGATCCGCGATACCTTCGCGCCTTGATCTCGACGCGCAGGGCGACGGCTGCATTTTGCCGTGCCACGGAAGCATGGAACGGTGGTAGCATGTAGGCACGGACGCAAGATCGGTGCAATCACAAAAACCGCTGCGTCGTCTTTCGGCATGAACACTTCATCTTTGCGCTCCTCTTCGCGAATCGACGATCTGACCGGCTCCGGCCGATCAGTGCGAGCGCGTCGTGTCCGCCACGCCTTTCCTGCATCTCGTCCCCAGGCGCTCGACCCGCTTTGCGGTTTGGCGCCCAAACTCCATCCCATCCTCGCGCGTTTGAGCTTCTGGCTCCCAGCGCTTCCCGTCGTCGTGAATTCCCACTCCTGTTGAATCGAACAGGGTCCGGGGTCGGCCAGTCGCGCCGACGTCGGGCGATGACCGCCCCCTGCGGCGCGGCCCGGTCCGGTTCGGCATGTGAGTGGCGTCCGGTGCCCGCGGGCCCGGACCGGGGAAACAGGCTCGACCGCACGCTCTTTCCGGATCGGAGAGCGGGCGTCGGGCACGGCAGGCGGCGGCGTGATGAAGCGGATCATCCTTTGGTTGTTGGCGTGCGTGTGTTCGGCGGCGGTGCTTGCCGCGCCGGGCGACTATGAAGATCTGATCCGGGACATCGAAGGTCGGCTCGAGCGGACCTCGCAGATGTACCGGCAGAACCAGGTCGAAGAGGCGAAATCCCTGGTTCAGATGGCTTATTTCGAGGTCTTCGAGAATCTCGAAGGGCCGATCCGCATCAATGTGTCGGCGCGCAAGAGCTTCGAGATGGAAGCGCTGTTCGGCGAAATCCGGCGGATGATCATGGCGGGTCGGCCGGTCGAGGAGGTCGACGCGCGCATCGCGCTGTTGCAGCGCGCGTTGCGCGAAGTGCAGCCCGCGATCGAGGCCGGCCATGTCCTGACCGCCCAGGGCAGCCACGGCACCTACGACAACGACAAGATCGACCGCTACTGGCACGACTACTACCGTCTCATCGACGATCTGCTGGCCGAGAGCATCACCCACTACCAGGCGGGAAACCTCGCCGCGGCCCGGGCCGGCATCCAGCGCGCCCAGTTCGAAGGGTTCAAGAATTCCGAAATGGAAATCGCGATCCGGCTGAACCGCTCGGCGCATGCGACCCAGATGCTCAACCAGCAGTTCTCGGCCCTGCTGACCCTCGCCGCTGAATCCGGCCAGATCACCCGGCTGGGCTATGGCGTGACGACGCTGCTCCAGGATATCGAGGTGCAGCTCGAGGATCTGCCGATTCCCGCCAGCGCCAGCGTGAACGTGATGGGGGATGCAGACGCGGGCGCTCCGGGGAACTGGGCGCAGGTCGCCCGCGACATCGACGCGGCGATCGCGCGGGCGATCATGCGCTTCGATGAAGGCGGCGAGGCCGCGCGGCAACAGGCCATCGCCGCGGTGCAGGACGCCTACTTCGATCTCTTCGAGGCGACCGGAATGGAAAGCCGGATCGGCGCGCGCGATGCGGCCGCGAAGCTGGCGCTGGAAGGGTACTTCACACGGCTCGCGGGCCTGATGAAGGCCGAACGTCCCGTCGCCGAACTGCAGGCCCAGGCACGGGGATTGTCGGAAGGGTTGGCGGCCGCCGCCGGGCAATTGGGCGGCAGCGGTCAGACCGCCTGGGATCTGGCCCTGATGAGCCTGGTCATCATCCTGCGCGAGGGGCTCGAGGCGCTGCTGATCGTGACGGCCATCGTGGCCTACCTCGTCAAGAACGGGCATCACGACAAGCTGCCGCTCATCCGCCAGTCCGTGGCCGTCGCGCTGGTCGCCAGCTTCCTGACGGCGGCGGCGTTCTACTGGCTGTTCGCGAACGCCGGGGCGCAGCGCGAGTTGCTGGAAGGTTTCACGATGATCGTCGCGGTGGTCGTGCTGTTCTGCATGAGCTACTGGCTGTTCTCGAAGGCCGAAGCGGAACACTGGAAAGCCTACCTCGAGGCGAAGATCTCGGCATCGCTCAGCAAGGGCTCGATGTTCGGCCTGTGGTTCGCCAGCTTCCTCGCCGTCTATCGCGAAGGGGCCGAGACGGTCCTGTTCTACCAGGCGCTGCTCGCCGATGCGTCGGGCGTATCCGACCACCTGGCCTTGCTGGGCGGCTTTCTCGTCGGGTGCGCGTTGCTGGTCATCGTGTACTTCCTGATGCGCTTTTCGGTCGTGCGCCTGCCGCTCAAACCCTTCTTCTTGTTCACCGGCACGTTCATGTACCTGATGGCGTTCGTGTTCGCCGGCAAGAGCATGATGGAACTGATCGAAGGCAAGCTGTTTCAGCCGACGCTGTGGGCGTGGGCGCCTGAAATCCCGCTGCTCGGCATCCATCCTTACCGCGAAACGATCGTTCCCCAGCTGATTCTGGTCGTGGCGGCGCTGATCGCGCTGTGGGTGCTCAAACGCCGCCGTCCGCCCGGCGCCCCGGCCGTCGCGGACCGTCGCCTGCCGGAGCCGCGTACCTGACCGTTTTTTTCCAACCGTTGCATGAAAGGAGAAACATGCCATGAAAGCACGTGCATTGCTTGCCACCCTCGGCGCTTGCGCCTTCGCCGCCAACGTCCATGCGTTCGAGGAGTTTCCGGCCGGCGAGCCGGTCACGATCAACGAAATGGAGATCGCCGCCGTCTATCTCGAACCGATCGACATGGAGCCGCGCGGCATGGGTATTTCCGCCGCCCAGGCGGACATCCATCTCGAGGCGGACATCCACGCCACCGAAGGTAATAAGAACGGCTTCGGCGCCGGTGAGTGGATCCCGTACCTGACCATCAACTACACGCTCGTCAACACCGATACCGGGGCGAAGCAGGAAGGCACGTTCATGCCGATGGTGGCCGCCGACGGGCCGCACTATGGCCAGAACATCAAGATGCTGGGGGTCGGCAACTACAAGGTGACCTATCACATCGAGCCGCCGCCGTCGGGCGGGCTGCACCGCCATACCGATGACAACACCGGCGTGGCGCGCTGGTGGCGGCCGTTCGACGTGTCGTTCGACTTCAAGTACACCGGCCTCGGCAAGTAGCCGGCACCGCGCCGGCAGATGTCGGTGCTCCCGGCGGGTGGTGCGCGCAGCAGCGGGCTCTCCCCGTCCGGGCCGAAGCACCGGCCGTGTCCCCGCACGGGACGTGACTCGACGATGTGACGCAATACGATGAGCTACTACTGGGCCTCGATCCTGTCGGCATTCCTGCCGACGACACTGCTGCTGGCGGCGCACTGGGCGGTGCGCCGCCCCTACGGTCCGTGGCCGACGCTGCTGTCCTGCGTCGGCGCGCTGGTGCTGGGCGTCGGGCTGAGCCATTTCCTGCCCGCCACCCAGGTGGCCACGCTCGGCCTGCTGCTCGTCCAGCTCGTGCTGCTGGCGGGGTTCCTGGTGTGGCAGTTCAGCCGCGCCCGGGGCGGACTCTGGCAGATCGCGCTCGTCGCCGTCGCTGCCGTCCAGTGGGGCAAGTCGCCGGCCTTGTCGTCGCTGACCGCGACCCACATCATCAATACCGACTTCCTGCTCAATCTCGCCAGTGCGGTCGTGGTGTTCGCGGCCTGCATGCTGTTGGGCTGGCTGCTGTGCCTCGTGCTGCGCTTGCTGCCGCGCGGGCGCTGGCCGTTGCTGATCGGCGCCGGCACGATGGTGGCGGTGCCGCTGAGCGGCAACATCGTGTTGTCGCTGATGAAGCTGCAGGTGCTGGAGCTGACCCGGGCGCGGCTTTCGTTCGCGGCGAAGGCCACCAACCTCGACGGCCAGATCACTTACTGGCTACTGCTGCTCGTGGCTGTGTTGCTGGTTGCGGCCGCGATCGCCATCATCCGGCCGCGCCGGCAGGCGTGGCAGGCGGAGCAGCAGGCGATCGCGCGCCGGATCGCCTTGGCGAGCTACCGTCAGGCGCGGCGCCTGGCCGCCGCCACTACCGTGATCGCGCTGGCGATGCTGTCCGGGCAGGGGTATTGGGACGCGGTGGCGTCGCGGCCGCCGGCCTTGTCCGAGGCCACGCGGGTGGACATGACGCCGGACGGCCAGGTCCGTCTCGCGCTCGCGCCGTTGATGGACGGCAACCTGCACCGCTTCGCGTGGGTGGCCGACGACGGCAAGGTGGTGCGCTTCTTCGTCATCAATCGCCTCGACGACCGGGTCGCGCCGGCGGTCGTGCTCGATGCCTGCCTGCTGTGCGGCGACAAGGGTTATGTGCAGCAGGGCAACCAGGTGGTGTGCGTAGGCTGCGGGGTGTACATGTTCAAGCCGAGCATCGGCAAACCCGGCGGCTGCAACCCGGTGCCGGTCATGAACTGGGTCGTCGAGGGGGAACAAATCGTCATTCCCAAGGCTGCGCTCGAAACGGGGCTGCAGCTCTTCAGCACCGTGCTGACGATCGAGGTCACCGATCCGGTCTCCGGCAAGAAGCTCGCCAACACCTCTGCGCCGCATCGCTACACCTATGCCGGCAAGACCTATTTCTTCGCCGACGAGACCGCCTTCGCCGCGTTTCGCGACGACCCCGAGAAGTACATCGCCACAGGAGCGATGCCATGATCCTGCGCATGCTGCGCCAATCCTGGCGGCGCAATCCGCGGCGCAAGCTGCTGGCGGTCGCCACCGTGTTTCTCGCCGCGAGCCTGCTGTCCGCGCTGATGCTGGTGTCGATCGACATCGGCGACCAGATGGCCAGGGAAATGAAGTCCTATGGCGCCAACATCCTGATCGAGCCGGCCGAGCAGGCGGTGCTGCCGTCGCTGTTCGGCCGCGACGACGACAATCCGCTCGCCGGCCAGAGCGCGCTGGAAGCGTCCGAACTGCCCAACATCATGGACATTTTCTGGCGCAACAACATCGTCGGTTTCGCGCCGCTGCTCGACGGGGAGGTCGCAGCGAACGGGCAGCCGGTACGCGTGATCGGCACCTTCTTCGACCGCGAGCTCGCCGTCGCCGACGAGCCGGACTACCGGACCGGGCAAAAGATCGTGAGCCCCTACTGGCAGGTCGAGGGGGCCTGGCCGCACGACGAACGCAACGAGGTCCTGGCCGGCGTGGATCTCGCCCGCCGGCATGGCTGGGGCGTCGGATCGACGTTGACGATCGGCGGCGACAGTGTTCGCGTCACCGGTGTTCTCAACTCGGGGGGCGACGAGGAAGATGCATTGATCGTCCCGCTGGCGCTGGCGCAAAAGTGGCTGGGGCAGCCCGGCAAGGTCGGCAGCGTGCGCGTATCGGCGCTGAGCGTGCCGGAAAACGAGCTGTCCCGCCGCGCCATACGCGATCCGGACGCGCTCGATGCCGAAACCTACGACCTGTGGTACTGCACCGCCTACGTGTCGTCGATCGCCCACCAGCTGGAGGAGGCGGTGCCGGGCAGCATCGCGCGGCCGATCTGGCAGGTCGCGGCGTCCGAGGGGGTGATCATCGAGAAGATCCAGTGGCTGCTGATGATGGCGACCTGCGCGGCGCTGATCGCGGCGGCGATGGGCATCGCCTCGCTGATGACCAGCACCCTGATCGAACGCGCGCGCGAGATCGGCCTGATGAAGGCGCTCGGAGCGCACAACTGGCGCATCGCGCTGTTGTTCTACGCCGAGGCCGCGTTGAGCAGCCTGATCGGCGGCGTGGCCGGTTGTGTCGCGGGTTGGGGACTGGCGCGTGCGATCGGCTGGCAGCTTTTCGGCGAGCCGATCGGGTTCGCGTGGATCGTGCTGCCGAGCGTGCTGCTGATCGCGCTGTTCATCGCGCTGGCCGGCACCTGGTTCCCGGCGCGGCGCATCGCCCGGCTCTATCCGGTGGAGGTGCTCTATGGCCGTCAGTAGGATGACCGGGGTCCTGCTCATGCGCGCCCTGTCGGTGCGCAACCAGCGCGTGCTCGTGGTGTTTCTGGCCTTGATGGTGGGGGCGGCGATCGTCAATGCGCTGGTGTCGGTGTATTTCGACATCGATATCAAGATGAGCCGCGAGCTGCGTACCTTCGGCGCCAATTTCTATGTCGGCCCGGCGCAGGCGCACACCTTGCCGGAGGCGGATTTCGACGCAGTGGCGGCCGCCGCCCCGCCCGGCCTGGTCGAGGCCGGCAGCCCCTATCTCTACGGCACGGCCAGGAGCGAGCTCGAGCGCATCGCGCTCGCCGGGGTGCGTTTTTCCGCGCTGAAGCGGCTGGTTCCGTACTGGCAGGTCGAAGGCGACTGGATCGGCGTCGATTTCGACGACCGCAACGCGATGATCGGACGCACCCTGGCGGCGCGCCTCGCCGTGGGGGTCGGCGACCCGCTCGTGCTGGTCAAGGACGGGGACAAGAGAACGCTGCGGATCAAGGGCGTCATCGACGCCGGCGACGCGAGCGACAGCCTGCTGTTCATCAACCTGCCGCTCGCGCAAGCGTGGCTCGAGAAACCGCACACCATTTCGCACGCGCTGTTCTCGATGATGAACCGGGAAGGCGAGGTCGAGGGTTTCGCCGAGCAGCTTCGTGGCGGGCACCCGGAATGGACGGTGCGCCCGATCCGCAAGGTGTCCTCCAACGAAGGCGAGGTGCTGGTCAAGATCCAGGGCCTGATGGGGCTCGTTTCGATCGTGATCCTGCTGCTGTCCACGCTGTGTGTGAACACTTCGCTGACCGCGATCGTCAGCGAGCGCCAGCGTGAATTCGCGCTGCAGAAGGCTCTCGGCGCTGCCGATGGCGCGATCATCCGCCAGGTCCTGCTCGAAACGCTGGCGATCGCGGTCGCGGCGACCGTGGCTGGATGCCTGCTCGGTTTCGTGCTGGCCCAGGTCCTGGGGCAGACCGTCTTTTCGGCGGGCATCGGCCTGCGCGCCTGGGTCGTGCCGATCACGTTCGCGCTGTCGCTGTCGGTGGCCGTGGCCGCCGCGGCGGTGCCGCTGCGGCGCATCATGCACATCCAGCCCGCCGCGGCGCTGAAGGGTGAATAGAACATGCTGGAGGGAAACATGCCGGAACAAACACGTGCGGCCGCCGCCGCAGCCATCGAGACCCGCCATCTGACGAAGCGCTTCGGTTCGGTGCTCGCGCTTGCCGAAGCCAGCATCTCGATCGGCAAGGGCGAATTCGTGGCCTTGATGGGCGCGTCAGGCTCGGGGAAGACGACGCTGATGAACATCCTCACCTGCCTGGATACCGCGACCTCGGGCGAAGTGTGGCTCGACGGCGTCGATGCCGCCGGCTTCGACGAGGAGGCACGGCGCGAATTCCGCGCCCGCCACATCGGGCTGGTGTTCCAGCAGTTCCACCTGATCCCCTACCTGACCGCGCTCGAGAACGTGATGCTGGCGCAGTACTACCACAGCGTCACCGACGAAAGCGCGGCGCGCCGGGCGCTGGAGGAGGTGGGGCTGACGCATCGCCTCGACCACCTGCCGAGCGAACTGTCGGGCGGGGAGCAGCAACGCGTCTGCATCGCCCGGGCGCTCGTCAACGAGCCCCCGCTGTTCTTCGCCGACGAACCCACCGGCAATCTCGACGAAGAAAACGAATCCCGGGTGCTCGACATACTCCGGCGCCTGCATGCGGACGGCCGCACCATCGTCATGGTGACCCACAACCCGGTGCTGGGCGGCTACGCGCAGCGGATCATCCACCTCCAACACGGCAGGATCGTGTCATGAACATCGTGAACAAACTGATCGCACCCGCGCTGGCGCTGCTGTTGTGCGCGTGCACCGAAGAGATCGCCCAGGTCGGTGCGCCGGCGCCGGAAATCGCCGCCGTCGATCTCCACGGCGAGCCGGTCAAACTGGAACGCTGGCAGGGCAAGAGCGTCTTCCTGAGTTTCTGGTCGGCGACCTGCGGCGCCTGCATCGCCGAGATGCCCCATCTCGAGGCATTGAGCCGCGAATACCGTGGTAAGGTCGAAGTGGTCGCGATCAACATCGACCCCGGGCAGGAGTCGCTGCAGCCTATTCTCGAGCGGCAGGGGGTGAGCTTTCCGGTGGTGCGCGATTCCCTCGGCATGACGCGGGAGCGCTATCTCGTCGTCGGCACCCCGACCGCGTTCATGATCGACGCGGATGGCATCCTCAAGGGGACTTTCGTCGGCGCGCCGCCGAAGGCGCGTCTTGCCGAGTTGTTCGACGAGGCCGCGCGCGGTTCATGAACGCGGCAGTGCCGGCGACGACAGCCGGACATCTCCTGCGGCTTGGCGCGATCGTGCTGCTCGCCGCATGCGCGCCGGTCCAGTCCGCGCGGGCACAGGATGTGGCTGCCGGCGAGAGGGCGTTCAACCAGTACTGCCGGCCGTGCCACGCCGTCGGGCCCGGCGCGGTGAATCGTGCCGGGCCCGTGCTCGACGGCGTCATCGGCAACCAGGCGGGCTCGGTCGCCGGTTTCGACTATTCCGATGATATCCGGCGCGCCGGCGTCGTCTGGACCGAAAGCCGTTTCGTCGAATACATACGCAATCCCGTGGCCACGATACCCGGGACCAGGAAAATCGCCGTCAGCGTCCGCAGCGAGAGTACGCTCAAGAACATCTACCGGTACCTGGAACGGTTGGATGCGGAGCCCGATCGAGCCGCCCGGCCACGCCCGTGACCCGTCCGCCTGTGTGATGAACCCGGCGCGTGACCAAGGTCAGACCCCTGTCGCCAAGGGTGTGACCGGTGTTGCCGCAGATGGCGGGGCGTCAGAACTTCAACACGCCTTTCATCACGCCCCAATGGCCAGGAAATGAGCAGAAGAAGGTGTAGCCCTGCCCGCTCTCGAGCTTGGAAACGTCGAACGTCACCGAATCGGACTCTCCGCCGCCGATCGTTTTGGTGTGGGCGATGATGCGCGGATCGCTCGCGTTGAGGTAGTCCTTGTCGAGACCCATCTTGCCGCCCTCGATGGCTACGGGCTGGAAGTCGGCCGTCTTGGTCAGCACCCAGTTGTGGCCCATCGACGCCTTGGGCGCCTTGCCGACGTGTTTCAGATGCACGGTGAACTGGGTGCAGCTCTTGTCGACCACGATCTCGCTCACATTGAACCGCATCGCATCGTTGCTTTCGACGGTGACCTCGCAGTTCGCGGCCCACGCCGGCGCCGCGGCTGCGGACAGCACGACGCAGGCGACGGCCCCCTTGATTTTGCTCTTCATCGATATCTCCATTGATCGAATGGCATACAGGAGCGTGAGCTGGAGAAACGGTGGGCGTCGGACATGGCGTGGATTTCCGGAACGGGGAACGCGTAGATCTGGGGGCAGCATTTAAACGAGAATGGTTCTCGTTCATTGTGCACTAGGCGCCGGCTCGCCACAATGGCGGCACCGACCGGACCCGTAAGCAGGTGCAGCGTAACCTGACGGGTAATCCATTTTGAACCGGCCAGAACGTGCGTCCTAGACCCGGAGTGGTTCGCTATCACGAGATTGCGCATGGTCTGACCAGGTTCTGTCATCCCCCGGCGAAATGATCAATACAAAGGGGCTGTCGCCGTGGGCGCAGCCCCTTTGTCATTGCAAGCGCAGCGAAACGATCTCCGCCGCGCCCGTACTTACCCTCGTTTGCGCAGTGTGCCCAGGCTGAACAAGCCCAGCAGCCCGGCCAGCAGCAGAGTGGCCCACTGGGACAGGGTGGGAATCGCCGCCACAACCCCTGCGCCTACCGGCACCGCCGGGCCGCCCGGGTCCGTGATCTCTCTGTTGGCCACCAGATCGTCGTCGCCTGCGCCGCCGTCGGTCAGCGTCAGCGTGATGGTGTTGCCGGCGATCTGCGCGCCGCCGAACGCGTACCAATGCGGCGTCGGATTGGCCTGGGTGCGGCCGTACTTGTAATACACCGTGCCCGGCGGCAGGGCCTGCGGGTAGGTCAGCACCACCGTGGCGGTGCTGCCGCTGCTGCCCTGGAGCAGACGCAGGCTCACCAGGCCGTGGGGCAGTTCCACTCCGGGTGGGGGTGCGATACCGATGCTGGCGGTCGTTTGCGTGGCGGCCTCGGCCAGCAGCCAGTCCGTGTTGCCGGGTAGAGCCAGTTGCAGCGGTTGGCCGGTCTGCGGGCCTTCGGGCAGAGTCAGATCTTGCCCGGTCAGTGGTTCGAAGCCGGCAGTCACCGTACGCGCGGCGGTCACGCCGGAGAGCGTGCAAACGCTGCTCGTACCGCTGCAGTCACCGCTCCAGCCGGTGAAACGGTAGCCTTCGTTCGCCGTGGCGGTGCAATTGGCGTTGCTGTCGTGCGCCACTGGGTTGGGCGCGCACACCGCGCTGCCACCGGCCGCGGGGTCCGCGCTGGCGGTGAGCGGGTAGGTGTTCAGGGTGAACTGCGCGGTGACGCTGCGCGCACCAGTCACGTTGGCCAGTGTGCAAGCGTCGCTGCCGCTGCAGTCACCGCTCCAGCCGGTGAACGTGTAGCCGGCATTGGCCGTGGCGACGCAGGTGGCACTGTTGCCATGGCTCACGCTGGCCGGCGTGCATACCGCACTACCGCCCGTGGAGGGGGTGGCGGTGGCGGTGACGGGGTACTGCGGCGGCGGAACGACGCCAAAGCTCGCGCTCACGGTGCAAGCACCGGTAATGGGGCCGGTGGTGTAGGTGCTGCCGTTCAGGCTGCCGCTGCAGCCGCTGGCGGAAGCGATCTGGTAGCCGTTGGCCGGAGTGAGGGTGAAGCTGGTGGTCTGGTCGTAGGTGACCGCCTGTGGGGTGGCTGGCGAAATCGCACCGTTGGCGCCGGCCGAGGGGGTGACCGGATACTGGCGCGTGGCGGCGCACTGCGCGTTGGTGCCGCCGTGGAGGCCGGTGCAGGACCACGTGAAGGCCGCGCTGCCGTCGCTCACCGCGGTTGCCGTGCCGGCGCTGCACAGGCCGGAGGCGGGGGCGGTGAGGGTGGCGGTCGCGTGTGCCGGGCCGCAAACACCTGCAACTGGGGGGGGTACGTCCACCGTGTGTACGGTGCCAGTCGTGAAGCCGCCCGTGATGGCTTGGTTCGTGCCGGTGCTCTCGATGCCGGTGTCGCTACTGTTGAGATCCAGGCGCAGGCTGCCGGTGCCGTTGATGGCGGTGACCGGAACGGTCCAGATCACGCCGTCAGTGCTCGCCGGCGTGCCGAGGGTGCCGGAGGCGGTGTCGGTGGCGGTCAGCGTGAAGTCGCTGGCATCGACACCACTGACCGCCTCGCTGAAGGTCACGACGAAGGTGACACTGGCGGAGCTGGCCGGCGGCGTGCCCTGCGGAGCGATCGACGACACCGACGGACCGGCGCCCGGCGCCGCGCTGGCGACGACGTTGCCGAGGAAGTCGCCCCAGATCATGTAAAGCGAGGTGCCCGCCGCGGCTGGAATCGTCTTGGTGACGGCATCGGTGGCGACGTCGATGACATGTACCGTGCCGTTGCTCATGACCGCATACAAGGCGGCATCGTTCGCCGAGATGCCCAGCCCGCTAATGGTGTTGCTTGAATCGGGCAGACCGCTCAGGCCGAGTGTGCTTTGCTCGTTGGTGTCGGCAGTGTCGATGATGTGTAGCAGGCCGCCAGTGCGCCCGACGTACAGCTTGCTGCCGTCCTTGCGTACCGCGATCGATCCGGATTGGCCCGAGTGACCGGTGACGGTGATCGGCGTGACGGTGTTGTCTGCCAGGTCGATACGGTAGACACCTACGGAGACGGCTGCGGCGGCATACAGCGTCCCCGCACCCGTTGGGTCATAGGCCAAGCTGTAATAGGTGCCGTTAGGAAGAGTCGCGATGTCGGAGAATGTGTTGGATGCGGTGTCCAGTCGCCTGATCTGGCCGGCACGACAAAGCAGATAGAGCGATGCGCCGTCGGCGCTGATTGCCGAGCTGATTGCCGAGCTGATTGCGCCGGAGCAGGCGGTCAGGCTGTCATCCACCTGCTTGGTGTCGGAGTCGACGACGTGCACCTTGCCGCCGCTATAGTCACTGACGTAAGCCGTGGCACCATCGGCCGAAAAGGTGATCGCCACGGACCCGCCCGTGCCCTCGACAACCGCTTTGAGGCTGTTGTCGGTGCTATCGATCACCCCAACTTTGCCGGAGCCAGAATACTGGCCAAACCATGCTTCATTGCTGCTGCCCGGCCGCAGCGCGGCGGTATAAATGAAGCCAGTCAACGAGGCGTCGAGATCGCTCGGCTCGAGCGTGTCCACCAGTTCCCCGCTTGCGGTATCGATGACCGACAGGGTTCGGCTGGTGGAATTGGGGATGTAGGCATATTCGGCGGCGCTTGCGGTGCCGGCGATGAAAGCGAGTGCCGCGGCGAGCGAAACGCGTTGCAGAAGGCGCAGGGTCATGGGCTGGTTCCTGATGGTGGCACGAGATGCATGTGTCGGGATATTGCCGATGCAACGGATTTTTACATTACTCATGCTAGGTACGCCAGCGAATTTGCGTTGATGCGAAGTCTGAGGTGCTCTAGTTCTGCGCCTTCCAAGCGGTCGCCCTTATGTTGTCATATCGGGCTGATCCTGCCGTTCTATCCACTTGTGCAGGAATGTGGTCGGAAATGGACATCCCGAGGTGGAGTGGCAGCGGCTATAGCACACGGCGACACTGGGGCAGGTCGCTCGCTGCCCCGGTACGAGCCGCGTAGCTCACCCTATGAGCGCGCTCGTTCTTGAGGCTGTTGGCGAAGCTCTCGGTCGGGGCGTCGCCCCAGCTTTGTCCTTGTGCGGCATCGATCCGCGCATGTGGCAGGTGAATGGAGGACGCGCGTGGTGGCTGACAGAATCGTCCTACGATGCAATCCGCGCTGTCGGACAGCGCCGTTCCGGCCCCGAGGATACATTTGAATCGCGCCCGCAGGCGGGAATCAAGCCCGCTGCGGATACCCAATAGAGTCCGCGAATACCAAGGAGACGCACCATGAAACATACCGCCGTCACGCTCGCCCTGTCCGGTCTGCTCGCTTTTACTGCAGTCGGCTGCGCCGTCACCCGCGACCAATCCACCGTCGGCGAATACGTCGATGACGCCACCATCACCGCGCGGGTGAAAGCGAAGTTCGCCGAAGATCCGGCCGTCAGCGCCATGGCGATCAGCGTCGAGACGTTGAAAGGCACGGTCCAGCTCTCCGGCTTCGCCAAGAGCACCGCCGAGCGCAGCAGGGCCGCCGACATCACCCGCGGCACGCCGGGTGTGCATGCGGTGAAGAATGACATCGTCGTCCGTCAGTAAGCCCGGGCCGCGGCGTGCGCAGGCAAAGGGGTGCGATCCCCTTTCCTGCCATGCTGCGCCATCAGGGTAGGACCCGTCTGGCCCATGTGGCGGGTATCCGCTATAACATCTCCCCGATCCGACACGCCACTTGCCGAGACGCCTCTTGCCCCGTTTGCTTTCCCGTCGCCTGCCGCGTGCTTCCACCCTGCTTCTGCTGGTGGTGCTGGTGCTCGGTTTCGTACTCGGGGCCGCCTGGCTGATGGCCGCGCAGCACCATGCCGCAGCCAGCCGCGAGGCGCTGCAGAAACTCCAGCAGCAGTCGAGCCGCGTTGCCCATCTCGACGGCCTGCTGGTACATCTGCTCGATGCGGAGTCGGGGGTGCGGGGCTTCGTCCTGACCGGTGATCCGGCTCATCTCGCCCCTTACCGCAACGGCAGCGCCGACATCGACATCACGCTTGCCGCGCTGCGGGCCGAAAGCTGGCCGGATGCCGCCCAGCGCGACACGGTCGAACAACTGGCCAGGCGGGTCGAAACCCGCTGGGCGCTGCTGGCGCGGGCCATCGAACGCAGCGCGAGCCCCGAGGCCGACGGCGGCGCGGAAAGCGACAAGCGGATCACCCACGACATCCGTGCGCTGATCGAAACGCTGCGGGCGCAGACGATGGAGCAGATCCACGACACCATCCTGGCCTCGTTCGACAACCTGGGCGATGCGCGGCGGACCAACACCGTGCTCGGCATGGGCGTGCTGGCGCTGCTGGCGACGATCATCGTGCTGCTTTACCGCCAGGACCGCCTGAGCGAGCGGCTCGAGGCGCTGCTGCAGTCGGAGAACGAGCGCCTGCAGTCCGTGGTGGAAAAACGCACCGCCGCACTGAGCAACCTGGCCACTTACCTGACCAATACCCGCGAGGCGGAGAAGGAAAGCCTCGCCCGCGAACTGCACGACGAGCTCGGCTCGCTGCTGACCGCGGCGAAGATGGACGCGGCCTGGATCGCGCGCAAGCTGCCGGACGAGGCCGTCGCTCCGCTGCGCGAGCGCTTCGACCGCCTGCTCGACACGCTGGGCCAGATCATCGCGATCAAGCGCCGCGTGGTCGCCGACCTGCGCCCGCCGCTGCTGTCCGACCTGGGCCTGGTCGAAGCGCTGCGCTCGCTGGCGCAGCCGGGAACGGGGGACGAGGACGGCGGCTGGATCGAACTCGATCTGCCCGACACCCTGCCCGATCTGCCGGCACCGGCGTCGCTGGCGCTGTACCGGATCGCGCAGGAGGCGCTCACCAACATCCGCCGCCACGCCCAAGCCACGCATGTTCGCCTGAGCCTCGCCGCAGAGGCGGATCGCATCGTGCTGAAGGTCGAAGACAACGGCAGCGGCTTCGACCCGTCGCTGCGCCAGCCCACGCGCCACGGCCTGACCGGCATCGCACACCGCGTGCAGATGCTGGCTGGCCAGCTCGATATCGACAGCCGCCCCGGCGGCGGCACGCGCATCGTGGCGCGCATTCCGTTTGCGGCGGCGGAGAGATGACCCCCACGCTTCCCCCAGTGCTGCGGGCCTTGTTCAGTGGCGCGACGCAGCGGCCTGGATGAATTCGAGCAGTTCGTCCATCTGGAAGGATTTGTCGAAGAAGTGCTCGGCGCCCAGTGCCTTGCAGCGGGCCCGCAGTGCGCTGTGCCCGTAGTTGGAAAACACCACCGCGCGCGGGTTACCGTAGCGCTCGGACCCGGCCTGAAGGCACGCCAGAACGCCAAGGCCGCTGCCCTGGCGCAATTCCAGGTCGACGACGACGATGTCGGCCCGATGCTGTTCGAGTTCGGCCAGAGCCTCCTGTTCGCCGTCGGCATCGGCCACGACCTCGACGCCGTCGAGCTCGTTCAGCATGTCGCGCAGCATCGCGCAGAGGATCGGATAATCCTCGATCAGCACGACGCGCAGCGGGGCGGAAGACGGGGGGGCAGCCATGGTTCGAAACCAGTCATCCAGTCATTCGAGGATCAGTCCGTGGCGCAGGGCGTAGGTGGCCAGTTCGGCATTGCTCGACACCTGCAGCTTTTCGAGCAGGCGCGAGCGGTAGGTGCTGACCGTCTTGACGCTGAGATTGAGCACCGCGGCGATGTCGGACACGGACGCGCCGCGCGCGAGGCGCAGGAACACCTGCAGTTCGCGGTCCGACAGTTTTTCGTGCGGCGTGCCGCCACCGCCGGTCAGTTCCTCAGCCAGCAACTCGGCGGTGCGCGGCGACAGGTAGCGCCGGCCCTGGGCGACGGCATGGATCGCGGTGATGAGATCCTCGCGCGAACAGTCCTTGCACAGGTAGCCGTCGGCGCCGTTGCGGATCATCGCCAGCGCGTAGCGTTCCTCCGGGAAGCCGGACAGCACCAGGATACGCAGCTTCTCGTAGCGCTGGCGCGCCGCGCGCAGCACGTCGATGCCGCTCTGTCCGGGCAGCGACAGGTCGAGCAGCAGAACGTCCACCGCGTGCTCGCGCAGGCCCTGCAGGGCCTCTTCACCGGACGCCGCCTCGAACGGAAAGGCAAAGCCCAGCTCATCGGCGAGCATCTCGCGAAAGCCCGCGCGCACGATCTGGTGGTCATCGACGATGGCGATGCGCAGCATGTCGGTTCATCCGGTCGAAGTCGATCAAGCGTGGGTCAGTGCCGCCCCCTGAAGAGGTTGACCAGGAAACTGGCGATCGCCATCACCAGGAAGACGACGAACAGGATCTGGGCGATGTTCGTTGCGCCGGCCGCGATGCCGCTGAAGCCGAACAGCGCCGCGATCAGGGCGATGACGAAGAAAACGACTGCGTAGTGAAGCATGTTTTTCTCCCTGCAGGTTGGACAGTCCGCTGGATTCCCGCCTTTCGGCGGGAATCCAGCGATGAATTCAGGCATTCATCGGCGAACGTGTTCAAAGATGATTTTGCCAGTCCTTGACCTGCTTCTCGGCTTCGTCACGGCTGATGCCGTAGCGCTCCTGGATACGGCCGGCAAGCTCGGTGCTGCGGCCGGCGATGACGTCGAAATCGTCGTCGGTCAGCTTGCCCCATTGCTGCTGGACCTTGCCCTTGAGTTGCTTCCAGTTGCCTTCGATGATGTCCTTGTTCATGACTGTTCTCCTTTGGGGTTGGGGTGCGGCTCAATGTCTGAGCACGCCCTCACTTTAGGCGAGGTCGCCCGCGCGCCCCATCAGCCCGATCCGAAAGCCGTGTCGGACGATTCCGACAGCCGGGCGCGGTCATGCGCGCGATCCGATCTGGTGGCCCCGCTCCCGCCGTGCGACGTGCCGAGCTGGAATACGCCGTGGTCAGTCCCGCAGCATGGCCGACCAGTGGAACATTCCAGCCTTCTTGTTCAGGATGGTCGCCGAAACATGTTCGTCGCTGGCCTTGCCGGCGAGTCCGTAGCACACATGGAGGGGCAGCAGATGTTCCTCGCGCGGGTGGCAGAAGCGGGCATGCGGGGCCTGCGCCCAGTGCAGCAGGCGCTGCCAGCGTTCGTCCTCGCCGATGGCGGGGGCCACACAGGTATCGGTGAGCCAGTCCTCGAAGCCCTGGTTCATTGCGCGCACCTCCGGCGTAGCGGGGGCGAAGAACGCCCGCATGTTGTGGAACGAGAAGCCCGAGCCGATCACCAGCAGCTTGTCGTGCTTCAGCGCCCGCAGCGCCTTGCCGATCGACAGGTGCAGCCCGGCGTCGAGACCCTGCACCAGCGACAACTGCACGACCGGGATGTCGGCCTGCGGATACATCAGCTTGAGCGGCACGAACATGCCGTGGTCGAAGCCGCGCGCGGCATCCAGTTCGGCGGTGATGCCGGCGTCGAGCAGGGCGCCATGGATCTGCCGCGCCAGCGCCGGATCGCCCGGAGCGGGATACTGGATGTCGTAGGACTCGGGCGGAAAGCCGTAGTAATCGTAGATCAGTTCGGGGGCCGCGGCCGAGGTGATGGTCGCCACCCGGGCTTCCCAGTGCGCGCTGATCACCAGGATGGCGGAGGGTCGGGGCAGCTTTCCGGCCAGCGTTTGCAGGCAGGCGACCATCTCCCGGTGCCCCGGGTCGCCGAGCAGCGGCAGGGGGCCGCCGCCGTGGGAGATGTACAGGATGTCGGTGGATCGGCGCATGGCGATGTTCTCCGGTAAGTGAGCTGCTTATAGCGTGGCAGGGCCGAGTGGGACGATTCCGCTCGGGTTGAGGGCCTTGATCGAGTAGTAGCCGGCCTTGATGTGGTCCAGCCTGACGGTGTCGGCAATGCCTTCCAGCGCCAGGATCCGCTGCATGTAGGCGTGTATCACCGGCATGTCGCGCACGCGGTTGCGATTGCACTTGAACAGCCCGTGGTAGGCGGCATCGAAGCGTACCAGCGTGACGAACAGGCGCACGTCGCTTTCGGTCAGGCGCTGTCCGAACAGGTAGTCGCGCCCATCCGCCAGGTGTCGCTCCAGCATGTCGAGCGCGGCGAAGACCTTGAGATAAGCCTCTTCGTAGGCTGCCTGCGTGGTCGCGAAGCCGGCTTGGTACACCCCGTTGTTGAGATCGCCGTACAACCGGGTGTTGAGCGCGTCGATTTCATCGGCCAGTTCGGCCGGGTAGAGATCGGGCCCGCGATCGACGAACCCGGCAAAGGCGCTGTCGAGCATGCGCACGATGTCCGCCGATTCGTTGTTGACGATGGTTTGGCGTTGCATGTCCCACAGCACCGGCACCGTGGCCCGTCCGCTGAAATGCGGATCGGCGCGCGTGTAGAGTTCGTGCACATGGCGTGCCTGGTTGAGGCTGTCCTCGTCCGCGCCGGGATAGCCGCCGAACTGCCAGCCCTGATCGGTCAGGCGCGGGTTGACCACGGTGATGCCGATCAGCCCGTTCAGTTGCTTGAGCTGGCGCACCATCAGGGTTCTGCAGGCCCAGGGGCAGATGTAGGCGACGTACAGGTGGTAGCGCCCCGGCTCGGCCTTGAAACCGGCGTCGCCGGTCGGTCCGGCCGCGCCGTCGGGGGTGATCCAGTGCCGGAACGAAGAGGTCTGGCGGATGAAGCGGCCCATCTCGTCCTTGGCTTGCACCGGTTGCCAGTTTTCTTTCCAGATGCCATTGACCAGCATGTGCCTTTTCCTTGTGCGGTGTCGAATCGGATGCGGCCCCGGGGGGGGCGCATCGCGGTGTCGCGACGGTCAGTTGAAGCGGCGGGCCAGCAGCTTGTCGATGGCGAGGTGTCCGCCGCCCTGTATCGCCAGTGCGACCGTGATCGCGAGCAGGCTCAGCGCGAACTCGTAGCCGTTGTTGGACATGAACAGGCCGTTGTCGATGTGCACGCTGAAGATCGCGATCAGCATCGTGAAGGCCGACACCGCGGCCGCCGGGCGGGTCAGCAGACCCAGGATCAGCGCCAGGCCGCCGAAGAACTCTGCGCTGCCGGCCAGCAGTGCCATCAGGTAGCCGGGCTCGAGGCCGATGCTGGCCATCCATTGGCCGGTGCCTGCCAGGCCGTAGCCGCCGAACCAGCCGAACAGCTTCTGTGCGCCATGGGCCGCCAGAATGATGCCGACCGGTATGCGCAGGGCCAGCGCGGCAAAGCCGCCGGTGGTGTTGAACAGAATGCGGGTCAAGGGGGTGCTCATGGTGATCTCCTGAAACGGTCGGGTGGTTTTCCTGAGCGATTTCGCTCAGGCAGTGAGTGCACTTTAATATCAACATCGTTCCGCATTAAGTGTGCTGTCGTTGCTTGATTGACAATACTGCGTTGATAATTGCCCCGACAGCACTCGAACAGGAAAACAACCATGGATCGCATCGAAGCCATGCGCGCCTTCGTCGCGGTAGCGGCGGAAGGCAGTTTCACCCGTGCAGCGGAGCGCCTGGAGATGTCGCCGCAACTGGTCAGCAAATACGTTTCGCAGCTCGAGGCGCACCTCGGTGTGCGCCTCTGCAACCGGACCACGCGCAAGGTGAATCTGACCGAGGCGGGAAGCCGCTACAGCCAGCGCGCCCAGCAGGTGCTGTACGACATCGACGACATGGAGAACCAGCTCGGCGATCTGCACAAGGGCGCGCAGGGCGTGCTGCGCATCAGCGCCCCGGTATCGTTCGGGATGCGGCATCTGCCGTCGCTGATCAGTGATTTCCAGAAAACCCACCCCGCGGTCGGGGTCGATCTGCAACTGAACGACCGCAAGGTGGATATCGTCGAGGAGGGGTTCGACATCGCGCTGCGCATCGGCAACCTGAAGAGCTCGTCGCTGATCGCCCGGCCGATCGTGCCGATCCGTCTGGTCATGTGCGCGTCGCCGGCCTACCTCGCTGACCACGGTACGCCGGTCACGCCGGAGGATCTGAAGCTGCACCGCTATCTGCGCTACAGCTACATGGAAAACGACACCAGCCTGCCCATGCATGAGTGGCTCAAGGGCACGGGCCATGCCCACGGGGTGGACCTGGTCTGCAACAATGGCGACGTGCTGGTCAAGGCCGCGATCGACGGGCTGGGGATCGCCTTTCAGCCTACCTTCATTTGTGGCGAAGCCATTGCCGACGGGCGCCTGCAGGTGATCCTGGCCGAGTATGCGCCCGCTCCGCTGGGCCTGTACGCGGTCTATGCCCACCGCACCCTGCTGGCGAGCAAGGTCAGATGTTTCGTCGACTTCGTCGCCGGGTACTACGGAGACCCGCCGTACTGGGACGGCTTTGCGGCGAGCGGCCGGCAGATGCCTGTCTGAGGCCGGCCTGACGCGCGGCCCCGCCTCCCGGCGAGACCGGCGTCCGCCGCGACCGTGCTCGCTCAGGCCATGTGATGGCGGCGCTGCACCACCCGGAACCGGTTCGCCACGAACGCTGCATCCGAGTAGCTGGCGTTGGCGGCCGGGTTCATGCCGACGCCGTGGTAGTCCGAGAAGGCGGCGGACTGGTTAACGAACACGCCGTCGGTCAGGTTGATCGAGAGCGCGACGCCGGCACGCCAGGTGGCTTCGGTCATCGCGTCGATCACGGATTGGCGGGTCGAGTAGAGACCGACGGTCAGCGCGCCGTGTTCGCGCACCAGGCGCTCCGACAGCGCGATGGCCGCGTCGCCGTCGGCGGCCTTGACCACGAAGCTGATCGGGCCGAAGCGCTCTTCCATGTAGCTGTCCTCGTCGGACGCGTCGCAGGTGAGCAGCACCGGGGTGCGGACCACGGCGTCGGGAAACGCCGGGTGCGCGAGCCGTTTCGACGCCAGCACCACCGTGCCGTGTTCGCCGGCCGCGTCGATGCGGCGGGCGGTGTCGTCCGACTGGATCGCGCCCAGCACCGCGGTCGCGACATCGAGATCCGACAGGAATCTGTCGATGGCCGCACCGAGATCGGCGGCGACTTCGTCGAAGCGCTTGGGCCCGAGGTCGGTGTCGATGCCGGCGGCCGGCACGATGATCGCCTGCGTGGTGGTGCACATCTGGCCCGAGTACAGGCTGAGGGTGAAGGCGAGGTTGCGCAGCATCGCCTTGTAGTTGTCCGTCGATTCGATCACGACGTTGTTCACCCCGGCGAGCTCGGCATAGACTTGTGCCTGACGCGCGTTGTCGATCAGCCATTGGCCGAACACGTTGCCGCCGGTGAAGTCGATCGACTTCACCGCCGGGTGAGTGGCCAGGGCCTGGGTGTCGGCACGCTTTTCGACCACCGCCAGCGTCACCAGGTTGGGGTCGAGCCCGTGCTCGACGAGCACTTCACGCAGGATGCGCACGGTGATCGCGGCGGGCAGGATGGCGTTGCCGTGCGGCTTGACGATCACCGGGTTGCCGGTGGCGAGCGCGGCGAACAGCCCGGGATAGGTGTTCCAGGTCGGGAAGGTGCCGCAGCCGATGACCAGCGCCACGCCACGGCCGACGATTTCGAAGTGCTTCTTCAGCTTCAAGGGCGGGTTCTTGCCCTGCGGTTTTTCCCACACCGTTTCGGCCGGCACCCGGCTCATCTCGTCCCAGGCATAGGCCACCGCTTCCAGGCCGCGGTCCTGGGCATGCGGACCGCCGGCCTGGAAGGCCATCATCCAGCCCTGGCCGGTGGTGAGCATCACGGCATGGGCAAGCTCGAAGCTGCGGCGGTTGAGCCGGGTGAGCATTTCGACACAGACGCCGACCCGCCCTGCGGGGCCGATCGCGCGCCAGCCGTGCTGCGCCGCGCTTGCCGCGTCGATCAGCGCCTGGGGAGCGCAGACCGGATAGCGCACATCCAGGGCCACGCCGTATGGCGAGCGCTCGGGCGCGGTCCAGCCGCTTTGCCCGGGTTGATCCAGTGCGAATTCCTTGCCGAAACACGCCTCGACCGCGGCCTTGCCGTCGTCATGGGCCGTTTCGCCATAGACCTTGGGGCTGGGCATTTCCGGGAACGGCGTCCAGTAGCCGCGGGTGTGAATCGCGTTTACGGCCGCCGCCAGGGTTGCCTGATGTTTTTCGAACAAAGCATGGGTCATGGGGTCTCCTCCAGATCGTCGGGGCTTGAGCGCATTTTTTGGTGATGATGCCGCATCGGAAAGATCAAGAAAAAATACTTGTCTTTTGATGTGGATCAAGATTACTATTGATTGACTGGTCGGTCAAATATGTTGTCGATAGAGCAACAGAGCCGCCACACGATTCGTGGTCGATGGCCGGCGCATATCCGGTCCGATCACAAGATTGCCCCAAGGAGGAGACATGAGCAGCGCGTTCGAAACCATCCGTCTGGACATCGCAGACGGCGTTGCAAGCCTCACGCTGAACCGGCCGGAGCGCCTCAACAGCTTCAACGACCGGATGCACCAGGAAGTCCGCGAAGCACTGGCCCGGGTCGGGGCGGCAAGGGCCGCCGGCAGCGCGCGCGTGCTGGTGCTGACCGGCGCGGGGCGCGGTTTCTGTGCCGGGCAGGATCTTTCCGACCGCAACGTGGCGCCCGCCGACGCCCCGCTCGACCTGGGCGCCTCGGTCGAGAAGAACTACAAGCCGCTGGTGCTGGCCCTGCGCGCGCTCGATCTGCCGGTGGTCTGTGCCGTCAATGGCGTCGCTGCCGGGGCGGGCGCCAACATCGCGCTGGCCTGTGATCTGGTGTTCGCCGCGCGCTCGGCAAGCTTCATCCAGTCGTTCAGCAAGCTCGGGTTGGTGCCGGATACTGGCGGTAGCTGGATTCTGCCGCGGCTGTTGGGGCCGGCGCGCGCGCTGGGCCTGGCGCTGCTGGGTGACAAGCTTTCGGCCGAGCAGGCCGAGGCCTGGGGCCTGATCTGGAAATGCGTCGACGACGACGCGCTGGCGGCGACGGTGGCGGGGGTCGCGCGGCAACTGGCGCAGGGGCCGACCTTCGGTTACGCCCAGACCAAGCGTGCGATCTGGGCGAGCTCGACCAACGGCTTCGAGCAGCAACTCGATCTCGAGCGCGACATGATGACCCAGTGTGGGCGCTCGCATGATTATCGGGAGGGCGTCGCAGCCTTCATGGAAAAGCGTACGCCGGCCTTCAAGGGGCATTGATCCGATGGCCGCGCTTTCGAAACAGACCCGGGTGCTGGTGGTCGGCGCCGGTGCGATGGGGGCGGGCATCGCCCATGTCGCGGCGGTCGCGGGCCATACGGTGTATTTGTACGATACCCGCGCCGAGGCGGTGACGGCCGGCCTGGCGGGCATCGCCGGCGATCTGCGGTTTCTGGCGAGCAAAGGCAAGATGAGCGGGGCCGACGCCGAGGCCGCGCTCGCGCGCGTCGTGCCCACGACCGCGCTCGCCGAGGCCGCGGATGCGGGGCTCGCCATCGAGGCCATCGTCGAAAATCTCGAGATCAAACAGCGCCTGTTCAAGGAACTCGAAGCGCACCTGCCCGAGGATGCGATTCTCGCCACCAATACTTCGTCGCTGTCGGTGACGGCGCTGGCCTCGGTGCTTGCCCGGCCGCAACTGTGTGCCGGCCTGCACTTCTTCAATCCGGCGCCGCGCATGAAGCTGGTCGAGGTCGTCGCCGGCCTGGCGACCGCGACCGCGACGGCGGAGACCCTGCATGCCACCGCCACGGCCTGGGGCAAGGTCGCGGTGCATGCCAGGTCGACGCCCGGCTTCATCGTCAATCGGGTTGCCCGGCCCTACTACGGCGAAGCCTTGCGGGTGCTCGGCGAGCGTGCCGCCGACGTGCCGACGCTCGACGCGATCCTGCGCGAGGGCTGTGGTTTTCCGATGGGGCCGTTCGAGTTGATGGACCTGATCGGCCACGACGTGAACTTCGCGGTGTCGCGTTCGGTATGTGACGCCTACTTCGGCGATCGCCGCTTCACCCCCAGTCTGATCCAGCAGGAGCTGGTGTTCGCCGGGCGTCTGGGGCGCAAGAGCGGGCGCGGTTTCTACGACTACGGCGCCGATGCGCACAAGGGCGCGGCGCATGCCGAGCCGGCCTGTGCCGGCGTGGCCGCGGTCACCGTGGTCGGCGATCCCGGCGTTGCGGGTGCGCTGGTCGAGCGCCTGGTGCAGCACGGGGTGCGCGTCGAGCGCGCGCCGGCGCAGGGGGGCTCGGCCTGGCTCGAGTTCGGGGTCGCCCGCCTGGCCCTTTCGGACGGACGCACCGCCACCCGGCGGGCGGCCGAGGAGGCTTGCGCCAGCCTGGTCTTGTGCGACCTGTGCCTCGACTATGCGACGACGCCGCGTATCGCGCTCGCCCGCGCCGACCAGTGCGACGACGCAGCGTACCGGCGGGTCGTCGGTACGCTGCAGCAGGCCGGGCTCACGGTGTCGCGCATCGACGACGTGGCCGGGATGCTCGCGCTGCGCACCGTGGCGATGCTCGCGAACGAGGCCGCCGACGGTGTGCTGGCCGGCATCGGCTCCGCGCCCGACGTGGATGCCGCGATGCGCTTCGGCACCAATTACCCGGAGGGGCCGCTCGCCTGGGCCGACCGGCTCGGGGTCGGGTTCGTGGTCGAGGTGCTTGCGAACCTGCGTGCGCATTATGGCGAGGAGCGCTATCGCACCTCGCCCCTGCTGCAACGTAAAAACTACAACGGAGAGCGATTCCATGAGTGAAGCGGGTTCTCGCGACCTGGGCGCGGGCCTGGACCCCCAGGCCCTGGCCGAGCGGGTGCGCGACGGCATGTTTGCCAACGATAGTGTGTCACAAGGCCTGGGCATGCGGTTCGAAGCGGTGGGCCCCGGCTACGCGAAGATGAGCATGACCGTGCGCGAGGACATGCTCAACGGGTTCCGCATCTGCCATGGCGGATTCATCACCACGCTGGCCGACTCGGCTTTCGCGTTTTCGTGCAACAGCTATAACGAACAGACGGTGGCGTCGGGCGTGAGCGTCGATTTCGTGGCGCCGGGGCGTCCGGGCGACGTCCTGACCGCCGAGGCCAGCGAGGTGTTCGTGGCCGGGCGGACCGGGGTCTACGACATCGTCGTGACCAACCAGAATAACGAACTGATCGCCGTCATGCGTGGCAAGTCGTATCGCCTCAAGGGCCGGCCGGTCGTGGAACCATGACGATCGGGCCACAACCGCAGGACCGCCCGGGCAGATAAAAACAATAGCCAACGGATACAGGACAGGAGGAGACAACAATGGCGGTGAATACCTACGCGCCCGCGCAGCTCGACCCGATCGAGACGGCCAGCGTCGACGCGTTGCGCGCGCTGCAGCTCGAGCGGCTGAAGTGGAGCGTGCGCCATGCCTACGACAACGTGCCGCACTATCGCGCAAAGTTCGATGCCAGGGGCGTGCATCCGGACGACCTCAAGACGCTCGCCGACCTGGCGAAATTCCCCTTCACCACCAAGCACGACGTGCGTGACAACTACCCGTTCGGGATGTTCGCGGTGCCGATGGAGAAGATCGCGCGGGTGCACGCGTCGTCGGGCACCACCGGCAAGCCGACCGTCGTCGGTTATACGCTCAAGGACATCGACACCTGGGCCAACGTGGTCGCGCGCTCGATCCGTGCGTCGGGCGGGCGCCCCGGCGACATGGTGCATGTGTCGTACGGTTACGGTTTGTTCACCGGCGGGATGGGCGCGCATTACGGCGCCGAGCGGCTCGGCTGTACGGTGATCCCGATGTCGGGGGGGCAGACCGAGAAGCAGGTCCAGATCATCCAGGACTTCAAGCCCAAGATCATCATGGTGACGCCGTCCTACATGCTCACCATTCTCGACCATATGGAGTCGCTGGGCATCGATCCGCGCAGCACCTCGCTCCGCATCGGTATCTTCGGCGCCGAGCCATGGACGCCGGCCATGCGGCTGGCGATGGAGGAGCGCGCCGGCATCGACGCCGTCGATATTTACGGCCTGTCCGAAGTGATGGGGCCGGGCGTGGCCAACGAGTGCGTCGAAACCAAGGACGGCCCGACGATCTGGGAAGACCACTTCTACCCCGAGATCATCAACCCGGACTCCGGCGAGGTGGTCGCCGACGGCGAGGAGGGCGAACTGGTGTTCACCTCGCTCAGCAAGGAGGCGATGCCGGTCATCCGCTACCGCACCCGCGACCTCACCCGCCTGCTGCCGCCCACCGCGCGCAGCATGCGGCGCATGGCGAAGATCACCGGGCGCTCGGACGACATGCTGATCATCCGGGGTGTGAACGTGTTCCCGACCCAGATCGAGGAACTGATCTGCAAGATGCCCAAGCTCGCGCCGCAGTATCTGCTCGAGGTGGACAAGGACGGCCACATGGACACGCTCACGGTCAAGGTCGAGATCAGTGCCGAGGCTAACGTGGGCCGGCATCCCGAACAGAGGGACGCACTGGCCAGGGAGCTCAACCACCACATCAAGAGCCTCATCGGCGTGTCGGCCAAGGTCATCGTCGGCGAGCCGTTCTCGATCGAGCGGGTCACCATCGGCAAGGCGAAGCGGGTGATCGACCGCCGGCCCAAGGCGTGAATCGCAATCGAACCTGTGCCCGCGGCCAGCCCCGTCTTGCCGCGCCTGAAAACGACAAGGAGCAAGCATGTATACACAGTCACTCAGCATTCCGGACGGCGATGTCAAGGGGCCGCGCAAGGTCGAAAATCCCGAGTACCTGGCCGAGTTCAACGCCAAGATCGACGCCGGGGACTTCATCGAAGCCAAGGACTGGATGCCCGAGGCGTATCGCAAGACGCTGGTGCGCCAGATCAGCCAACATGCCCATTCCGAGATCGTCGGGATGCTGCCGGAGGGCAACTGGATCACCCGTGCGCCCAGCCTCAAGCGCAAGGCGATCCTGCTGGCCAAGGTGCAGGACGAAGGGGGGCACGGCCTCTACCTGTACGCCGCGGCGGAAACCCTGGGGGTGTCGCGCGACGACCTGACCGAGGCCTTGCTGTCGGGCAAGGCCAAGTACAGCTCGATCTTCAACTACCCGACTCTCAACTGGGCGGATATCGGGGTGATCGGCTGGCTGGTCGACGGCGCCGCGATCATGAACCAGATCCCGCTGTGCAAGTGCAGCTACGGCCCGTATGCGCGCGCGATGATCCGCGTGTGCAAGGAAGAGTCCTTTCACCAGCGGCAGGGCTACGACTTGCTGCTGCAGATGATGAAAGGCACCGAAGCGCAGCGCGAGATGGTGCAGGACGCGGTAAACCGCTGGTGGCTGCCGTCGATCATGATGTTCGGCCCGCACGACAAGGACAGCGTGCATACCGAGACCGCGCGCTGGGGCATCAAGCGCATCTCGAACGACGACCTGCGCCAGAAGTTCGTCGATGCGACGGTGAAGCAGGCCGAGGTGCTCGGCATCGTGCTGCCCGATCCGCAGCTCGCGTGGAATGCCGAACGTGGACACCATGATTTTTCGCCCATCGACTGGGACGAGTTCTGGAACGTGGTGGGCGGCCACGGCCAGTGCAACGTCGACCGCCTGGCGGCGCGCAACAAGGCCTGGGCGGAGGGCGCCTGGGTGCGCGAGGCCGCGATCGCACATGCGCACAAGCAGGCGGCACGGGAGCGGGCCGCGGCCTAGCGGCGCGCAGCGCCGCGCTGCTCATCCAGCGCGGCGGCTTTGGACTCACTCCCCTCGAAAGGGGAGGAGCAACACGGCGCCGCGGCATGCGGCAAGGAGACAAGCAAATGGAACGAAAGGAATGGCCGCTGTGGGAAATCTTCATCCGCAGCCGTAACGGTCTGGATCACAAGCACTGTGGCAGCGTGCACGCGCCCGATGCCCGGATGGCGCTCCAGGTCGCGCGCGACGTGTATACCCGGCGCATGGAAGGCGTGTCGATCTGGGCGGTTCGTGCCGCCGACATCGTGGCATCCGACCCGGACGCCAAGGCCGAGCTGTTCGACCCGGCCGAAGACAAGATCTACCGCCATCCGACCTTCTATCAGTTGCCCGAAGAAGTTAACCACATGTGATGGCGGCCGCGATGACACAACAAACCAATGCCGCTCCCGAGCATGTCGAATACGTGCTGCGCCTCGCCGACAATGCGCTGATCCTCGGTCAGCGCCTGTCGGAGTGGTGCGGGCATGCGCCGGTGATCGAAGAAGACCTCGCCCTGGCCAACATCTCGCTCGATCTCGTCGGCCAGGCGCGGCTGCTGCTGACCCACGCCGGTAATCTCGAGGGCAAAGGGCGCGACGAAGACCAGATGGCCTTTCTGCGGGTCGAACGCGACTATCGCAACGTCACGATGATGGAAGTGCCGAACGAGGACTTCGGCCGCACCACGTTGCGCAATTTCCTAGCGAGTGCATTCCAGGTGCTGCTGTGGCAGGCGCTGGCGAACTCGTCCGATGGTGAATTGGCCGCAATCGCCGCGAAGAGTCTCAAGGAGGCCCGCTATCACCTCAACCACTCGTCCGAGTGGGTGATTCGCCTCGGCGATGGCACCGAGGTCTCGCACGCGAAGATGCAGGCGGCGCTCGACTACCTGTGGCCGTATACCGCCGAGCTGTTCGCCGCCAACCCCACCGACGAAGTCATCGCGACCAGCGGCGTCGGGCCGGCCTGGCGTTCGCTCGAAGCGGAGTGGGAGGCGCTGGTGCTGCCGGTGCTGGCAGAGGCGACGCTGGTCGTGCCGGCACGCACGCCGTTCAAGTCGTACGGAAAGTTCGGCCGCCATTCCGAGCACATGGGGCATCTGCTGGCGACGATGCAGTACATGCAGCGGACCTATCCGGGCGCCCGGTGGTGAGCGGGCAGCGCGGACCCGCGAGGACGACGCGATGCTGACCGAGGAACAGGCGTGGAAGCTGCTCGACGCAGTGCCCGACCCCGAGGTGCCAGTGGTCTCGGTGGTGGAGCTCGGCATCATCCGCGAGCTGCGCTGCCGGCCCGACGGCATCACCGTCGTGGTCACGCCGACCTACTCGGGCTGTCCGGCCACCGAGGTGATCGGGCTCGGCATTCGCGAAGCCCTGGCCGCGGCGGGGGCCGGCAAGGTCGACCTCGAAACCCGCCTCGACCCGGCCTGGACCAGCGACTGGATCGGCGCCGCCGCGCGCGCGAAGCTACGCGCCTACGGCATCGTTCCGCCGGATGGGCGGGCGGCGGTGGGCGGTGCCCAGCCGATCCGGTTCGTGCGCAAGACGCTGGAATGCCCGCGGTGTGGCTCGACCAACACCGAGCGCCTGTCGGAGTTCGGCTCGACCGCCTGCAAGGCCACCTACCGCTGCAAGAGCTGCCTCGAACCCTTCGAATACTTCAAACCGATTTGATCCGCCATCGAGACGGACACCGGAGACACCGTATGACGCCTAAATTCCATCCACTCAGGATCGCCGAGGTGCGGCGCGAAACCCCCGACGCGATCAGCCTGCGTTTTGAACTGCCGGGCGAACTGAGCGACGACTACCGCTTCGTCCAGGGCCAGCACCTCACGCTCAAGGCCAAGGTGCAGGGTGAGGAGCTGCGCCGTTCGTATTCGATCTGTGCCGGCGTCGACGATGGCGAACTGCGGGTCGCGATCAAGAAGATCGGCGGCGGCCGCTTTTCCACCTGGGCCAACGACGCGCTCAAGGCCGGCGACGTCATCGACGTGATGACGCCGGAAGGCCGCTTCCACACCGAGCTCGATCCGGCCAATGCCCGGCACTACGTCGCGTTCGCGGCCGGCAGCGGCATCACCCCGATCCTGTCGCTGATCAAGACGACCCTCAAGGCCGAGCCCGACAGCCGGTTCACGCTGATCTACGGCAACCGCCGCCAGGCAAGCATCATTTTCGCCGAGGCGCTCGAAGACATCAAAGACCGCTACATGACGCGCTTCACTCTGTATCACGTGTTCTCGCGCGAGGAGCAGGAGGTGCCGCTGTTCAACGGCCGCCTCGATCGGGAACGGGTCGCCGCCTTTCTCGATACCCTGGTGCCCGCGGGCGACATCGATGCGGCCTTCATCTGCGGTCCGGGTGCGATGATCGACGAAGTCGAGGCGGGGCTGCTCGCCGGCGGCGTCAAGGCCGAGAACATCCACCTCGAGCGCTTCGGGATTCCCGACAGCGGTCCCGCGCACCATGTCGAGACCGGTGACGCCCCGCAGGCCAGGGTCACGCTCATCGTCGACGGTCTGCGCCGGGAGATGGCGTTCCGCGCCGAGGATGCGTCGATACTCGATGTGGGTTTGCGTGCCGGACTGGATCTGCCGTATTCCTGCAAGGGTGGGGTATGCTGCACCTGCCGCGCCAAGGTACTCGAGGGCAAGGTCCGCATGGACAAGAACTACACCCTCGAGCAGCCCGATATCGACGCGGGCTACGTGCTCACCTGTCAATCCCATCCGCTCACCGAGAAGGTCGTGATCAGCTACGACGACCGGTGAGCTGGCGGCGGGTGGGCTTCATCTGAATCAGCACGAGAGCAAGCGCATGGCAAGGGGAAAGGCGGCGACATTCGAAGTCCAGCGGGGCGCGATCCTCACGTCGGCGGCGGCGCTGTTCGCCGAAAAGGGCTATCACAACGCGGCGATGTCCGAGCTCGCGCGCGCCTGCGGCATCTCGAAGCCCTTGCTCTACCACTACTACCGCGACAAGGACGCCATTCTGTTCGACATCGCGGACAGCTACATGGACAAGCTGATGGCGATCGTCGCGAAAGTGCAGGCGCGCGAGCTGGCGCCGCAGGCGCAGCTCGAAGCGCTGATCGCGCGCTTTCTCGAAGAGTACGAGCACAGTCAGAGCCAGCATACGGTGCTGGTGCAGGACGTGAAGTATCTGGCGGAGCTGGAGCGCCAGCAGATACTGGGCAAGGAACGACAGGTGGTGGCCGCGTTTGCCGAAGCCATCGAGGAAGTGGAACCGGGGCTGCGCAAGAAGCACCTCGACAAGCCGGTCGCGATGATCCTGTTCGGCATGATCAACTGGACCTTCACCTGGTTGCGCGCCGACGGACTCTTGTCGTACTCGGACATGGCGCCGGTGGTGACGCAGATGTTCATGAGCGGCGTGACCGGCTTGAGCGAGAAAGTGGGGCGCAAACGCGCACGCGCGCTGGCGGCGCTGCAACCCGACGGTTGAGCCCGGCCACCGTGGCGGGTTTCGCCGCAGGATCGATCAACCATGAATAAGAACGTGCAGGAGACAGAACGGTGACTGAGGTTTTCATTTGCGATGGTATCCGGACCCCGATCGGGCGCTACGCGGGCGGCCTGTCGGGTGTGCGTACGGACGACCTGGCCGCGCTGCCGATCAAGGCCTTGATCGCGCGCAACCCCGGTGTCGACTGGGCCGCGGTCGACGACATCTACTATGGCTGCGCCAACCAGGCCGGCGAGGACAACCGCGACGTGGCGCGCATGGCGGGGCTGCTGGCCGGCCTGCCGATCGACGTGCCCGGCGCGACGATCAACCGCCTGTGCGGTTCCGGCATGGACGCGATCGGCACCGCGGCGCGCGCGATCAAGGCGGGCGAGGCGGGCCTGATGCTGGCCGGCGGCGTCGAGAGCATGAGCCGTGCGCCCTTCGTGATGGGCAAGGCCGATGCGCCGTTCTCGCGTGTCGCGAAGATCGAGGATACGACCATCGGCTGGCGCTTCGTCAATCCGCTGATGAAGGCGAAGTACGGCATCGACTCGATGCCCGAGACCGCCGAGAACGTCGCGACCGAGTTCGGTATCGGCCGCGCCGACCAGGACATGTTCGCGCTGCGCAGCCAGCAGCGTTACGCGGCCGCGTCCGAGCGGGGGTTCTTCGAGGGCGAGCTCGTGCCGGTCGAGGTGGCGCAGAAGAAGGGTGACCCCGTGCGGATCACGGCCGACGAGCATCCGCGCGCCACCTCGCTGGAGGCACTGGCCAAGCTGAAGGGCGTCGTGCGGCCGGACGGCAGCGTGACCGCGGGCAATGCGTCGGGCACCAACGATGGCGCGGCTGCGCTGCTGCTTGCCTCGGAGGCCGCCGCGGCCCGCCATGGGCTTACGCCGCGGGCGCGCATCGTGGCGATGGCGACGGTCGGGGTCGAGCCGCGCATCATGGGGATCGGCCCCGCGCCGGCGACGACCCGTCTGCTCGCGCTGACCGGCCTGAAACTCGGGCAACTCGATGCGATCGAGCTCAATGAGGCCTTCGCCGCCCAGGCGCTGGCCGTGACGCGCCAGTTGGGTCTGCCGGACGACGCGGCGCAGGTGAATCCGAACGGCGGCGCGATCGCGCTGGGCCATCCGCTGGGTGCTTCGGGGGCGCGGCTGGTGCTCACGCTGATGCGTCAGCTCGAGGCCACCGGCGGGCGCCGCGGTCTCGCCACGATGTGCATCGGGGTCGGGCAGGGGATCGCGATGTTGATCGAGCGTGTTTAGAGGTAATTTATTTATTGTTAAATCGTTTGTGTTTAAAATGTACTGAAGCAATGGCGGGCCGTGTCCATGAACGCGGCCGGCGCGCCAACTATAAAGAGGAGACACTCATGAAGTTCAAGAACACCCTTGTGGCGGCAATGACCCTGGCCTTTGCCGCCGGCGTGGCCCATGCGCAGGTCAACGTCGGCATCACGCTTTCGGCAACCGGGCCGGCCGCGTCGCTGGGCATTCCCGAGCGCAATACGGTCGATCTCATGCCCAAGGAGATTGCCGGCCAGAAAATCAACTACATCGTGCTCGACGACGCGTCCGACACCACCAGCGCGGTCAAGAACATCCGCAAGCTGGTGTCCGAGGACAAGGTCGATGTGGTTCTGGGCTCGACCACGTCACCGAACTCGCTCGCGATGATCGATGTCGCCGCCGAATCGAAGACGCCGATGATCTCGTGGGCGGCCTCGAGCCGCATCGTCGAGCCGGTAGACGAGAAGCGCCACTGGGTGTTTAAGACGCCGCAGAACGATGCCCAGATGTCGACCGCGATCATCGAGCACATGACCAGCAACAACATCAAGAACGTGGCCTTCATCGGTTTCGCCGATGCCTATGGCGAGGGTTGGTATGAGCAGTTCAAGGGGGTTGCCGAAGCGCGCGGCATCAAGATCGTCGCCAACGAGCGCTTCAACCGCACCGACACCTCGGTGACCGGGCAGGTGCTCAAGATGATCGCGGCGCGCCCCGACGCGATGTTCATCGCCGGTTCCGGCACGCCCGCGGCGTTGCCGCAGAAGGCGCTCAAGGAGCGCGGCTGGACCGGCAAGGTCTACCAGACCCACGGCGTGGCGAACAACGACTTCCTGCGCGTGTGCGGGGCCGACTGCGAGGGCACCTTCCTGCCGGCCGGACCGGTGCTCGTGGCGACCCAGCTGCCCGACAGCAATCCGGTGAAAGGCAGTGCGCTGGCGTACATCGATGCCTACGAGGCGGTCCATGGAAAAGGCAGCGTGTCGACCTTCGGCGCGCATGCATGGGATTCGGGCGTGCTGTTGAACGCCGCGATACCGGTTGCGCTGAAGACGGCCAAGCCCGGCACGCCTGAGTTTCGTGCCGCGCTGCGCGACGCGCTCGAAGGCGTGAAGGATGCCCCGGGCGCGCACGGCGTGTTCAACATGAGCGCGACCGATCACCTCGGCTTCGATCAGCGCGCACGGGTGATGGTGCAGATCGACAACGGCGCCTGGAAGCTGGTCGAGTAATCGACCCTCGTCGCGGGGGCGTGGTCCCCCGCGTCTCGACTCCGGATCTTTCGTTTCAGGACCCTCGCCGCGGCCATGCGCCACGCGCGAACGGGAGGCTTCGTCCATGGATTTTCAGATTGCATTGATCCTCGGTCAGGACGGAATCACCAACGGCGCGATCTACGCGTTGCTCGCGCTTGCGCTGGTGCTGGTGTTTGCCGTGACCCGGGTGATCTTCATTCCCCAGGGCGAGTTCGTCGCCTATGGCGCGCTGACCTTGGCCATGGTCGGCAATGGCGTGTTGCCGGCCACGGTCTGGCTGTTGGTGGGGGCCGGTGTGGTGGTGGCCGTGATTGACGGCGTCGCGGCCTTGCGCGCGGGCCAGCCACGGCGACTTCTGGTCGTCGCGGCCGTCAACCTGGCCTATCCGCTGGTGCTGCTGGCCCTGCTCAAGGCGATGCCGTTGGCCGATTTTGCGCTGGCGTTGCAGGTGCTGGTCACATTGCTCATCGTCGTGCCGCTGGGGCCGATGATGTATCGCATCGTGTACCAGCCGATTGCCGAAGCGCCGGTGCTGGTGCTCCTGATCGTGTCGGTCGCGGCGCATCTTGCCATGGTCGGCCTGGGCCTCCTGTTCTTCGGTGCAGAGGGCTATCGAACCCCGGCATTTTCCGACGCACGCTTCGAGTTCGGCGCGATGATGATTTCGGGGCAGACCATCTGGGTGGTGATGTCGTCGGCGGTGCTGATCGTCGCGCTGGCCCTGTTCTTCGGCCGCACGATCTACGGCAAGGCCCTGCGGGCGACCGCGCTCAACCGCAACGGCGCGCGCCTGATGGGGATCTCGCCGGCGCTGGCCGGCAAGCTCACTTTCTTTCTGGCCGCGTTGATCGGCACGCTCTCGGGCGTGCTGATCTCGCCGATCACCACGATCTATTACGACAGCGGCTTCCTGATCGGGCTGAAGGGCTTCGTCGCGGCGATCATCGGCGGCCTCGCGAGCTATCCGATCGCGGCCGGCGGCGCGATCCTGGTGGGGCTGCTCGAGGCCTTCAGCTCGTTCTGGGCCAGCGCCTACAAGGAAGTCATCGTGTTTACGCTCATCATCCCGGTGCTCGTGTGGCGTTCGCTCACCAGCCATCACATGGAGGAGGAAGAATGAATACCGGACTCTCTCCACGCCTGTTCCTGGCGCTGTTCATGGCGGTGCTGTTGCTCGCACCGCTGACGCTGTCGGCGTTCTACGTCACGCTGCTCAACTACATCGGGCTGTACGCGATGGTGGCGCTGGGCCTGGTGCTCCTGACCGGGGTCGGCGGGCTCACGAGCTTCGGCCAGGCCGCCTTCGTCGGCGTCGGCGCGTATACCACCGCGGTGCTATCGACTTCGTCGGAGCTGCCGGCGTGGATCGCGTGGGCGGGAGGCGCGCCCTGGATCTCGCTGGTGCTCGGGCTGGTGCTCACCGCCGCGATCGCGGTGGTGATCGGTTCGCTCACGCTCAAGCTGTCGGGCCACTACCTGCCGCTGGGCACCATCGCCTGGGGCATCTCGCTGTACTTCCTGTTCGGCACCATGGCGACCCTCGGCGGCCACACCGGCCTCACGGGCATTCCGCCGATCTCGGTGCTCGGGTTCGACCTGCTCCAGGGCCACCAGGTGTACTACCTGATCTGGGCCTTTCTGCTGGTGGGCGTCTTCACCACCCGCAATCTTCTCGACTCGCGCGAGGGCCGGGCGATCCGCGCGCTCAAGGGCGGTATCGTGATGGCCGAGGCGATGGGGGTCGACACCGCGCGCTCGCGCATGGTGATTTTCGTGATCGCGGCCTTGCTCGCCTGTGCTTCGGGCTGGCTCTACGCGCATATGCAGCGCTTCGTGAATCCGACCCCGTTCGGCCTGCACCTCGGCATCGAATACCTGTTCATGGCGGTGGTCGGCGGGGCGGCACACGTTTGGGGGGCGCTGGTCGGCGCGGGGGTGATCACCGTGCTCAAGCAGTGGCTGCAGGACGTGCTGCCCAAGCTCTTCGGCGCGAGCGGCAACTTCGAGATCATCGTGTTCGGCTTTCTGATGGTGTTGATCCTGCACAAGGCGCGCGGCGGCCTGTGGCCGATCATCGTCGCCGGCGTGAGCCGGATCGTGCCGATCAAGGTGGTGCGGCGGCGCGTCGACCCGACCGCGGCGCCACTGCCGCGGCGCGACATGCCGGCCGCGGGCACGGTGTTGCTCGAGGCCCGTGACGTGACCCGCCGGTTCGGCGGCCTGGTGGCCAACAACAACATGAGCCTGGAAGTGCGCGCCGGCGAGATCCTCGCATTGATCGGGCCCAATGGCGCTGGCAAGAGCACCATGTTCAACCAGGTGTCGGGCGTCGACACGCCGAGTTCCGGCGAAGTGCTGTTCCTCGGCCAGCCGGTGGCCGGCAAGGGGTCGCGTGCGATCTCGCGCATGGGCATGAGCCGCACCTTCCAGCACGTGAAGCTGCTGCCGACGATGAGCGTGCTCGAGAACGTCGCGATTGGTGCGCACCTGCGCGGCTCCAAAGGGGTGCTCGCGTCGGCGTGGCGCCTGGACCGGGCGGAAGAGGATCGTCTCCTTGCCGAGGCGGCGCGTCAGATCGAACGGGTCGGGCTGGCCGAGCACATGCATGCCGAAGCCGGCAGCCTGGCGCTCGGCCAGCAGCGCATCCTCGAGATCGCCCGCGCGCTCG
>ERZ761602.899-NODE-899-length-58728-cov-6.977213_pt1 | contig 58728 bp, 49 predicted proteins | sample MGYA00512165_ERZ761602 | MGnify/ENA primary metagenome ERZ761602 (study PRJEB28899, sample SAMN02445085) | bioreactor sludge metagenome | biome: EBPR sludge; isolation source: Thorneside wastewater treatment plant | place: Australia: Brisbane, Thorneside Wastewater... | reverse complement strand
GTCTTCACGTGCCCGCCGCCCGACCAGTTGCGGTCGGGGGCCAGAACAGTCACGTCACCCAATGGGCGCATCGCCTGGACCAAAGCCAATAAACCCGGCGCGTTAACGCCGTCGTCGTTCGTAACTAATATATGCATAATAAGCTGATTTACACCTCATCCAGATGCGTATGCCTGAACGCGGCGGGGTACTTCAGACCGAACCCCAGCATCCGATCCAGCCCGATGTGGGCCAGCCAGATGAGGGCGACGGGCGCAGCCCATGCCCAGCCCAGCCACCAGCCGGCCAGGCCCAGCACCAGCGGGAAGACCGAAGTGTGGGCCAGGTTATAGGCGACGCTGCCCACGCGCGGCGGCAAGCCGCGTCTACGTCGGGCTGACTGTAGCCCGTGAAGTTGGCGCCGCCGGGGTTGGCGGCATCCGCGATCTGCACAGTCTGAAACGGCGCGCAACCCGCCGCCCGCCACGCCACCAACGCCAGCTCGAATTGCCGTCCGAACAGGACGCCGTCCGGCCAATCCGCTGTCCACTCGCCCTCGGTCAGGGCCCGCACCTCCACCGTGAGGCCGCAGTGCTCGGTCAACTGCGCGGCGATAGCGGCCGGCAGTTCCCGCGCACCCGGCCCGCTGACCAGCGTCACCGTCAGCGGCGTACCCTGCCGCTCCAGTCGGCCGTCGCCGTCCGCGTCGCCCCAGCCCAGTTCGGCCAGGCGGGCGCGGCCGCGGCCCGGATCGAAGGCCGCCGTCACCTCGGGATAGAAGGCCGGCGCGCTGGCGCCCGCCGACAAGGCGCTGCGATCCAGACAGGCCGCCACGGCCTCGCGCGCGGCCCGGTCGCTGAAGAACCCCGGCCCGGCAGCGGACGCCACCCCAAAGGCCAGCGCCACCTGCACAGGGCCGGCCGCCGTCCGCGCCAGCTCCTGGGGCAGGGCTGGGGGCGCCGCCTCCCAAGCGGCGTTGCGCGGAACCAGGTCGCAGGCGCCGGAGGCCAGCTCTTCGGCCAGCCGAGCCCCGTCCGGCACAAAGCGATAGACCACGCGCTCCAGGTACGGCAGACCTTCGGCCGCGCGCCAATACTCCGGGTTGCGCGCCAACACCAGGCGCTCGCCGGCCCGCCACTCCTGGACCACGAACGGCCCGTAGCTCAGCGGCGCCGTCCTGGCCGGCTCAGACGCAGCGATCTCGGCCGGCGTCAGCGCGCCCAGTTGGTGGCGCGGCAGCGGCGGCCAGAAGTAGTCGGCCACGGCGCGATCCAGGTGGCCGGGCAGGCCCACCCACTCCACCGTGCGCGCGTCCAGCGCGCGGTAAACGGCGGTGCGCTCACCGCGGTCGCGCTGCGGGTGATAAGCGTCCGGGCTGGCGGCCGTCTCGAACCCGAAGACGGAGTCGGCGGCCTCCAGCGGCGCGCCGTCACTCCAGCGCAGATCGGGCCGCAAGGTGAAGCGCGCGGTGAGCTGCGGCAGGCGCAGCTCGCCGCCGGCGTAGGTCAGCGGCGCGCCGTCCGGCCCGAGGACGGTGACGCCGGCCGCCAGCGGCACCACGCGGCCGAGCTCATCCACCACGCGCTCCCCGGCCCGCACGGACACCGTCTCCAAACGCAGGTCGCCGTCCGCCAGCGTGGGCAGCTTCTCCAGGAGCCCAGGCCGCTGGCCGGAGTTCGCGGTATCCACCGGGCCGTCTTCGAGCGCCGCCAGGATGTGCGCGCGGCTCAGGCTGCCGTCCGGCTCTGGCAGGGCGTAGCGATAGAGCGAGGCCGGCTCGTGGCTCAGACAGATGACCAGCTCCGGACGCGTCAACACCCGGGTGGCCGTGGCGGAGGGCGCGGGCGGGCTGGCCTCCGGCGCGCGGACAGCCGTGGCCGTGGGGAGCGGCACCGGCGCCGTGGGCGCGGGCGTAGCCGACGGCGCGGACGCGCAGGCCGCGGCCAGGAGGGCGGCCGCCAGACACAAGCCGAGGCGCAGCCAGCCCCTTCGCCGACTGCGCCTCGGATCGCGGAACATTCGCCTCACCGCCTGGGCGCGCGCCTCACGGCGTCAGCGTCAGCGTCTCCACAGCGGCCGCGCGCACGGCGTCGGCGCTGAAGAGCAGCGGGATGTACTCGATCTTGCGCCACTTATCGGCGAAGTCGATGTAGTGCGGGTGGAACGGATGCCCGGACTGGCCGGTGGTGTGGATGACGCGCGTGCGGTCGAAGTCGGTCACGTCCACGATCTGGCGCATCGACGGCACGGAAATCACTTCGAACGGGTTCGCGCGCCGGATGTTGTAGCCGGTGGCGTTGACGATGGACGTGCCGCCGCTGGTGGCATACGGCCCGCGGTTGAACAGGGCGCGGATCGGCGCGGGCCAGGCCTCGCTGCCGAAGACGCGGTTGTTGAACGTCGACGTGTGCAGGCGGCCCCAGGTCCAGGCTTCCCAGGTGCTGCCCAGGGTCTCTTTGAGGTACGCCACGCCGTCAGCCAGCGAGCGGCGCAGGATGTCGTCGCGGGTCTCGCGGGCCGGTGTGGCGGCGTCATCCCACCAGGCGCTCTGCGGATCGGCCAGCAGGCTGCGGAAGCGCACCCAGGTCTCATCGCCGGCGCCCGGCCGCTGGGCCTCCGGGATGTCGTCGTCGAAGGTGTTGCGCGTCAGCGCGGCCTGAAAGGCGGCATACAGCGCGGCCGGCCGCGAGGTCATGTCCATCTGCAGGTCCCAGTCGCGCAGTTCCGCCTGGGCGCGCGCCAGCTCGGCGTCCTCGAAGTCCAGGGCCAGCAGGGCCGGCAGCAGCTCCTGCGCGCCCAGGTTGAGGTTGTCGCCCTGGATGGCCGCGATGCCGTCCATGGACAGCGGGCCGGCGGCCTGAATCAGCGCGTTGATGCGCTCGCCGCGATAGCCCATGTCGAAGCCGGTGGCCGTGATCAGGTAAGGATAATCCGAGCCAACGACAGGCTGGTTGGCGGTGGCGATGTAACCCTGCGGCGGGTTATACGAGTTGGGCAACTCGTCGAACGGGATGTAGCCCGTCCACTGGTAGTCGTCGGTCCAGCCCGGCACCGGCAGGCTGCCGTCGCCCTGCGGCCGGATCGGCACGTTGCTGGGCATCTGGTAGCCGATGTTGCCGTCCACGTCGGCGTAGACGAAGTTCTGCGACGGCACCGTCCAATCACGCAGGGCCGCGCGGAACTCATCCCAGTTGCCGGCGCGGTTGATGTGCAGGACCGACCGGAAGATCTGGCCGGGCTCGAGCGCCGTCCAGCGCAGGGACAGGGCATAGCCGGAGCCGAGCGCGGTGCCGTTGACGGCCACGGCCTCGGCGGTCAGGCGCTGCGCGTCGCCGTAGGTCTCGCTCACGATCGGGCCGTTGCGCGTGTAACGGACGGTCACCGCGACCGGTTCGCCGCCGAGCACCTGGATGGTCTCTTTCACCAGCGTCATGTCCACCCAGGCGCCGTTGACCTCATACTGGTTGGGGTTGGCCGGGTTGATCTTCTCGATGAACAGATCCTGCACATCGGGGTTGACGTTGGTGACGCCCCAGGCGATGCGGGCGTTGTGGCCGATGATGACGCCGGGATCGCCGGCCAGCGAATAGCCGGCGACGTCGTACGGGCACGCCGCCGACACGGTGCGGCAGTGCAGGCCGACCAGATACCAGATGGCCGGCAGCTGGATGCTCAGGTGCGGGTCGTTGGCCAGCAGCGGCTGGCCGGTGTCGGTGCGGCTGCCGCTGATGACCCAGTTGTTGGAGCCGATGCCGCGGCGCGCGTCGCCGAAGTCATTGCCGAAGACCGCGCGCATGGCGGCGATGCGCGCCTGGAGCGTTTCCAGCGGCAGGCCTCCCAGCGCGGGCGTGGGCACGATGACCGGGTGGTCGCTGGGCGGGCTCACCAGGAACTGCGCGGCCTTCTCGGCGCCCAGCGCCTGATAGATGTTGGCGCGGTAGATCTCGTCGTCCAGGTTGCCGCCCAGGTCCCAGGCCATGGCCTTGGCCCAGGCCAGCGAATCCGCCGGCGACCAGGGCTCCGGCTTCTGGCCCGGGTTGAAACCGTTGAGCGCGAGCAGCGAGTATTCCAGGCCGAGGTCGGCGTAGGTGCGCGCGCCGATGTAGGCGTTCACGCCGGCCGCGTAGGCCTCCAGCACCGCCTTCATCTCGGCATCGGCCTGGGCGTACTCCTGCTCGGCCACCCGCCGCCAGCCGATCGTGCGCAGGAAGGCGTCCGTCTCCACCTGGCTCTCACCCACCAACTCGGAGAGGCGGCCGGCCGTGGTGTGGCGCCAGAAGTCCATCTGCCAGAAACGGTCCTGGGCGTGGATGTAGCCCTGAGCCAGGAACAGGTCGTGCGGCGTGTCGGCGTAAATGTGCGGGATGCCGTTGGCGTCGCGCAGCACCTCCACCCGCGCCTCCAGACCGGCCGCCTGCAGCGTGCCGCCGGTCTGCGGAAACGAACGCGTGATGGTGTAGCCCGCGAACAGCCCGGCCAGCACGGCGACGGCTAACAGTAACAGACCCAGCGTGCGCAGAACGCCGACCACGATTTTCATAGATTGTCCTCACGAATCTTGGGAGTGGAGGCCCTCTTGTACCACCGCGCCGCGCTCTCGTCAAACGCGCTTAGTGCAGTGTTGTACAATCGTGGCCGCTGTGGCCTCCCTAACTCGCAACAACCGGCCCCTGGCCGCCAGCCTGGCGCTGCTGGTCTTCGCGCTCTGGCTCCGGCTGACGCACCTCACCAGCCTGCCCGTGTTCGTGGATGAGGGCACGCACCTGTATTGGGCGCAGCTCTTCACCACCGGCCAGGCGACTTATCCTTTCTACATGGACGGCCGACTGCTGGCCGTGGCCTACTTCGCGCTGTTCGACCTGGGCGGCCCGACGCCGCTGTGGCTCGGGCGCGCCGCCGCGGCCGTGCTGGCCACGCTCAACGTAGCCGCCTGCATCACCCTGGGCCGGCGGCTGGGCGATTGGCGCACCGGCTGGCTGGCCGGCCTGCTCTACGCCGTCCTGCCGTTCGCCGTCTTCCATGACCGGCAGATGCTGGCCGACACGGTGTCGGCGGCTGGCGGCGCGCTCATGCTGGTGGGCGCGCTGCGCCTGGCCGGGCCGGGGCGCTGGCGCAACGTCTGGCCGTTCGGGCTCGGTCTGGCCGCCGCCGTGCTCGCCAAGCTTAACGCCGTCTTGTACCTGGGCGTGCCGGTGCTGGCGGTGTTGCTGCTGGCGGAGACCGGCGCGGCGCGGCGGCGGCTGGCCGCGCGTTACGCCGTCGGCCTGGCGTTGGCGGCCGGGTCCGCCGCACTCTTCCTGTTCGTCATGCGCGACCGCCTGGGCACGCCCGGCGGGGTGATGGTGGCCCAGGAACTGAGCCCCGTGCAGTGCCCGCCGGCCCTGTGCCAGGGCGATCTGGCCGAGCAATGGCGCCGGCTGCCCGGGGCGCTGGCCAGCCTGCTCGCCATCGTGGCCCCGCATTTCGGCTGGCCGCTGGTGGCGGCGGCGCTGGCGGCCCTGCCCGTGCCGGGCCGGCGCCGGCGCGAGGCCTGGCTGTACGGCGCCTTGATCGTGCTGATGCTGGCCGCGCTGGTGGCCTCCGTCCGCGAGTTCATCTTCCCGCGCTACGTCATCTACGTGGCCGCGCCGTTGGCCGTGCTGGCCGCGCACGCCGTGCTGGCCGGGCCGCACTGGGCGCCGGCGGACCTGCGACCGGCCCTGCGGATCGGGCTGCTGCTCGTGGTGGCCTGGCCGTTGACCAACAGCGTCGCGCTGATCACGCGCCCGCTGGAGGCCAGCCTGCCGCCCATCGACGAGCGCCAGTACGTCACCGGCGTCTACACCGGCGCCGGCTTCGCCGAGGCCGCGCGGGTGGTCGCGGACTTCCGTCCGGCGGACTTCCGTCCGGCGGACAATCACCCGCTGCTCGTCTTGGGCACGGCCTGGCATCGCCTGCCGCTCAGCGCCTATCTGGAGGCGGCGCTGGTGGAGATGCAGGCCGCCGCCGACCTGGACTGGCCCACGGTCGAGGCCGCCCTGGCTGCGGGCCGCCCGCTCTTCCTGCTGGAGGAGTATCCGCGCGATTCGGCCTTGCGCGACCCGACCAGCGCGGATGTGGCTTTCCTGGCGCGGCCCGGCACGGCCGCGGCGCTGCGCCTGCGCCGCTATGCCGGGCTTTCGGCCGACGCGCAGGCCGCGCTCTTCGCGGCCCTGTTTATCCGCCCGGATGCCTTTCTGGACACCTACGACCAACTGCTGGCCGAGGCCGCCGCGGATGGCGCAACCCTGATCCCGTACCCGCCGCAGCAAACCGCGTTCCTGCTGGAACGGCCGGGCGCGAACGCGGCCCGCGTGCTGGCGGTGGGCGGCGCGCGGCCCTGGGACCCGGACGAGGCCCTGCAGAGGCTGGCGACCGCAGACGTGCTGGCCGCCCAACAGGCTCGCGCCGTCTTCCTGCAGGAGACGCGCCTGGACCCGCAGCGCCGCGTCGAGGCCTGGCTGGCCCAGCATCTCTTCCACTTGGGCGAGCGCTGGTTCGGGCCGGTACGCGTCGTGGATTACGCCGGGCCGGCGGCCGGCCCGGCGGCCCTGAGCTTCACGCCGGACCTGGACTTCGGCGGTCTGGAGCTGGCCGCCGTCGACGTGCTGGACGCCGCCCCGTCAGCGGGCGGCCGGCTGCGTTTGCGGCTCACCTGGCGCTGCCAGACCCCGACCCCGGTGGCCTACAAGGTCTTTGTGCACGTCTTCCAGGGCGAACGGTTGGCCGCCCAGCACGACGGCCAGCCGGTAGGCGAGCTGCGGCCCACCACCACCTGGCGGGCCGGCGACGTCATCGTGGACCAACTGGCGCTGGCGCTCCCGGCCGATCTGGCGCCCGGCGACTACCAACTCCGCATCGGCCTGTATGATCTGGCCACCCAGCAGCGGCTGCCGGCCCAGACCACGGCCGGCCAGCCCGCCGAATTCTTCGTCAGCCCGGCCCTTACGGTCAAGTGAAAGCGTTTGGCGAAGTGAGGCCACCCGAGTAAACTTAAGGTAGTTCGTCAGCCGAGGCGGGCGCGCTCTGCTTTCCGCCTCCGGCCTTTTTTCTGTTCGCTTCTCGCGGCAACGTCTTCAACGATCCAGTGCGCGCCCCGTCCCGCAGGGGGCGCGCCTGCGCGAGTCAGTGCCCGACGCCGGCTACGAAAGGCCCGTCCGCTATGGAAATCGGTCAGATCCAGACCATCAGCATCGACGCGCAGATGCGCGGCGCCTACCTCGATTACGCCATGAGCGTGATCGTCTCGCGCGCCCTGCCCGACGCGCGCGATGGCCTCAAGCCCGTCCAGCGCCGCATCCTGTACGCCATGCACGACATGGGCATCCGCGCGAACTCGGCCTACAAGAAATCGGCGCGCATCGTCGGCGAGGTGCTGGGCAAGTATCACCCGCACGGCGACACCGCCGTCTACGACGCGATGGCGCGCATGGCCCAGGACTTCTCCATGCGCTACCTGCTGGTGGACGGCCAGGGCAACTTCGGCTCGGTGGACGGCGACGCGCCGGCCGCCATGCGTTACACCGAGGCGCGCCTGGGCCGGATGGCCGAGGAGCTGCTGGCCGACATCGACAAGAACACGGTTGATTTCGGCGACAACTTCGACGGCTCGCTGCAGGAGCCGGCCGTGCTGCCGGCGCGCCTGCCCAACCTGCTGCTCAACGGCGCCACCGGCATCGCCGTGGGCATGGCCACCAACATCCCGCCGCACAACCTGCGCGAGGTGGCCGGCGCCATCAGCTATCTGATCGACCATTACGACACCATCGACGAGGTCGGCGTCCAGGAACTGATGCAGTTCATCCACGGTCCAGACTTCCCCACCGGCGGCATCATCGTCGGGCGCGAGGGCATCCTGGCCGCCTACGGCGAGGGCAAGGGCCGCATCGTGGTGCGCGGCGTGGCTCACATCGAAGACCAGAGCGCCAACCGGCAGCGCATCGTCATCACCGAGCTGCCCTACATGGTCAACAAGGCGGCCCTGATCGAACGCATCGCCGAGCTGGTGCGCGAGGACCGCATCGACGCCATCAGCGACCTGCGCGACGAATCCGACCGGCGCGGCATCAGCGTCGTCATCGAACTCAAGCGCGGCGCCCAGGCGCGCAAGGTGCTCAACCAGCTCTATAAATACACGGCCCTGCAGAGCACTTTCGGCGTGCAGATGCTGGCCCTGATCAGCGGCGAGCCCAAGCTGCTGCGCCTCAAACCGGCCCTGCAGGCCTTCATCGAGCACCGCCGCGAGGTCGTCCGCCGGCGCGCGGAGTTCGAGCTGGACAAGGCCCGCCGGCGCGCCCACATCCTGGAAGGCCTGCTGATCGCCCTGGCCCACCTGGACGACGTCATCCAGACCATCCGCGAAAGCCCGGACGCCGAGACGGCCCGCGAGCGCCTGATGACGCGCTTCCACCTGTCCGAGCTGCAGGCGCAGGCCATCCTGGACCTGCAGCTGCGCCGCCTGGCCGCCCTGGAGCGCCAGAAGATCGAGGCCGAGCACCAGGAGGTGCTGGCCCAGATCGCCTACCTGGAAGACCTGCTGGCCAACCCCAAGAAGATCCTGACCCTGGTGCGCGATGATCTGAACGAGCTGGCCGAGAAATACGGCGACGACCGGCGCACGCAGATCGCGGCCGAGGCCTCCGAGACCATGTCGGAGGAGGACCTGGTGGAGAACAAGCCGGTCTTGATCAGCATCACCCAGCGCGGCTATATCAAGCGCACGCCGCAGGAGAAGTACCGCGTCCAGTCGCGCGGCAACGTCGGCGCCAAGGGCCAGGAGCTGCGCGAGGAGGACATCGTCCAGTACCTGTTCCTGGCGCGCACGCTCGACACCATCCTGTTCTTCACGGACAAGGGCAAGGTCTACTCGGAGAAGGCCTACCAGATCCCGGAGGCCGACCGGGCCGACCGCGGCATCGCCCTGGCCAACGTCATCAACATCCCGCCCGGCGAGAGCGTGACCGCCGTGGTGCCGGTGCGCGATTTCGGCGAGGTCGATTTCTGCACGATGGTCACGCGCCTCGGGCGCATCAAGCGCCTGGCCCTGTCTGAGTTTGCGGCCGTGCGCCCGTCCGGCATCATCGCCACCAACCTGGACGACGGCGACGTGCTCGGCTGGGTGCGGCTGACCCGCGGCAACCAGGAGATCATCCTCATCACCGAGCGCGGCAAGGCGCTGCGCTACGAGGAGACCGAGGTGCGCGCCATGGGCCGCAACGCGGCCGGCGTCAACGCCATCCGCCTGGACGACGGCGACTTTGTGGCCAGCATGGAGGTGGTGGAGGCGGACGGCCAACTGCTGGTGGTGACCGCCAACGGCTACGGCAAACGCACGCCCTTCTCGGATTACCCGGCCAAGGGCCGCGCCACCGGCGGCGTCCAGACCATCGCGCCCAGCGCCCTGGAGACCACGGGCATCATCGTCTCGGCTCGCGCCGTGCGCGAGGAGGACGACATCACCCTGATCACCACCAACGGCCAGTCGCTGCGCCTGAAGGTGGCCGAGGTGCGCCAGTCCAGCCGCGCCACGATGGGCACGCGCCTGATCCACGTCAAGGACGGCGACGCCGTGGCCTCCGTGGCGCGCCTGGCCGCCGCCGACCTGGCCATGCCGGCCGAGGCCGCGCCCGCGAACGGCAAGCCGGCCGAGCCGGAGCCGGAGGCCGAGGCCGCGCCGGAGCCGGAGACCGCCGACAACGGACCGGCCCCAGCCTGAGGCCCGCCACCAACCCGCATGACCATCGACGCACACCGCCCGCCCGGCCCGCTGGTCGCTTACCTGCCCACCACGGCGCCCGAGCCGCTGGCCGAGTGCCTGGTCGCTTTCGCCAACAGCGACGGCGGCTCGGTATTGGTGGGCCTGGATGAGAAGGGCCGCGCCCTCAACGGCGTCTACCCGGAGGAACTGGAGAGCGCGCTCAAGGCCGCTGAGCGGCTCTGCCGGCCGCCCGTCGTCACCGGCTGGGAGCAGATCGAGACCGAGACCGGCACGGTCTATGCAATCAATGTCCCGCGTTCGCCGGAGCTGCACTCGCTGGCCGACGGGCGCGTGCTGATCCGCGTCGGCTCCGAGAACCGGCCGCTCGGCGGCGAGGAGATCCGGTCGCTGGCGGCCACCAAGTCCGCGGGCGACTTCGAAGCCGAGGCGATGCCGGGCGCCACCCGCGCCGACCTGGACGAGGACGTCATCGCCGAGTATGTCGAGAAGCGCCAGCAGCGCCAGCGGCGCGTGCTGACGCAGACGCCGGACGAGCTCCTGATCGAGATCGCGGCGATCACGCGCGAGGGCGTGCCGACCCACACCGGCCTGCTGCTGTTCGGGCGCAACCCGCAGCAGTTCATCCCGCACGCCGGCCTGGTCTTCGTCAAATTCCCCGGCGTAACGCCGGGCGGCGAGGGCGGGCTGGCCGGCTACGGCCGGCGCGAGGAATTCAGCGGCCCACTGGCCCGCGTCATCGAGGGCGCCTGGCAGGTGATCTGGAGCGAGATGTCGGTGGGCGCGGTGGTCACGGGCCTGGAACGCCAGGAGATCGCCGAGTACCCGCCCTTCGCCGTGCGCGAGGCGCTGGTCAACGCCGTCTGCCACCGCGACTATCGGCTCAAGGGCCGCCGCATCGAGGTGCGCATGTACGCCGACCGGCTGGAGGTGATCTCGCCCGGCGGCCTGCCCGGCTTCATCACCGTCGACAATCTGGTGGAGGAGCACTTCTCGCGCAACCCGCGCCTGGTGGCCGGCCTCTTCCAGTGGGGCTATATCGAGGAGCTCGGTCTCGGCATCGACCGCATGATCGAAGACATGGTCAACGCCGGCCACCCGCCGCCGCGCTTCCGGGCCCAGCCCTACTCGTTCACCGTGATGCTGTATAACGCCCGGGAACGCAAGGCCGTCCCGAAGTGGGAGAATGTGATGAATGAGCGCCAGGCCCGGGCGCTGACCTTCATCCGCGAGAACGGCCGCATCACGAGCCGGGACTACCAGAGCCTGTGCCCGGATGTCTCACCGGAAACCCTGCGCCTGGACCTGAACGACCTGGTCAATCGTGGCGTATTGCTGAGGATCGGTGCCAAGAAGGGCACCTATTATGTTATCAAATAAGCCGATATCCCAAGCTTATCCAAAATTGGGTTTGGGATATTTTATGTGCGCTCTGTTTGGATCACGGACCCGATGACTTCGCGCCGTCTGCTGGGACTGGGCCTGGTCTTTATCGTGGCAGCGGCCGCCATCACGGCCGCCCTGCGGCTCACGCCCGCTGTCCTGGCGCCGCTGCCGGCGGGGCTGGGGCTGCTGACCGCCGTGGGCGTCAGCGCCGGTTTGGCGTTGATCATCGTGCTGCTGTTTGTCTTGATGGACCAGTTCGCCCAGGATGACGCCCGGGCCGGCCAGGACCCGCAGCGCGTTATCCAGGCGTTCAGCCAGCGGACCATGGGCGTGACCGACGAGGTCACGCTGGCGACGACGACCGGCGAGGTGCTGGCCGAGCGTCTGAAGGTGCGCTTCTCGGGCTGGCTGATCCTGACCGCGCAGGAGGCCGCCTTCGCGGTGCGGCCGGTGCCCGGCCACGGCGAGTTCAACGTGACGCCGATCGAGCTGCCGCGCCAGAACGTCCTGCTGCGCCAGCTCAACCAGCGCCGCGAGCCGGTGCTGCCAGCCGAAGTGGAGGCCGACGCGCACTATGCCCAGACGCCGGCGCCGGAGCGCCAATGGCTCAAGCAGCTCGGCGCGGAGGTGTACGCGCCCGTTTTCGAGGCCGGTCTGCTCGGCGCCATCCTGGTCATCGGGCCCAAGCCCGGCCGCCGGTCGTTCGATCAGGCTGACCGCGACCTGGTGATGTTGGTGGCGGCCCAGTCGGCGGCGCTGCTGCGGGCCGTGCGCCTGCAGTCGGAAATGCGCCAGATGCAGGCGACCATCGCCCAATTCAACGACGAGTTGCGCGCCAAAGACGTGGCCGTGGCCAAGATGGACAGCTCGCGCAGCGACTTCCTGGCCATTGCCTCGCACGAGCTGCGCACGCCCATCACCCAGCTGCTCGGGTTCGCCGACCTGCTGGGCTCCATGGCCCAGGACAACAGCCTGGACGTGGAGACCGTCACCCAGGTCACCGAGAGCATCGTGCGCGCCTGCGGCCGCCTGAACGAAGTCATCAGCCAGATCCTGGACATGGCCCAGTTGGACGTGAACGCCCTGGACCTCAAGTTCAAGACCACGTCGCTGGACGTGATCCTGCGCCAGGCGATTGAGCCCTACGTGGGCGCCCTGCGCGACCGGCGCCTGGCGCTCAAGATCGTGGGCCTCAAGGGCCTGCCGCCGCTGCAGGCCGACGAACAGCGCCTGGTGCAGGCCTTCAACCAGCTGGCCAGCAATGCCATCAAGTACACGCCGGACGGCGGCCGGATCGAGTTCAACCTCAAACTGCTGCCCGGCGAGAACAACCTGCCGCCGCACATCCAGATCACCGTCGCCGACAGCGGCATCGGCATCGACCCGCAATACCACCAGCTGATCTTCGACAAGTTCTACCGCATCGGCAGCTCGGCCCAGCACTCCACCAGCACCACCAAGTTCCTGGGCGCCGGGCCTGGCCTCGGCCTGCCCATCGCCAAAGGCGTCATCGAGCGCCACGGCGGCCGCATCTGGGTGGAGAGTGACGGCTGCGATCCGGCCAAATTCCCGGGCAGCCGCTTCCAGATCCTGCTGCCGCTCAAGCCGCCCGCCTTCGATCCGCGCGCGCTCAGCGACACGGGCGAGCGCCTGCGCGACAGCCGCACCACCATCCCGCGCCGCAACCCCTTCGTTGAAGGCTAGACCTCGCCTCTGTTGACCTCGGTCAACTAGCGCTGACTTTCCCGTAAAAACTGGAGTTTTGGGATGCGATTGACTAGCTTCGGGCGGTTGGATATAGTGCTATCGCAAATCACTCGCATTAGGAGAGCCTATGTCGACCTCGCCTGAGACGGTGCCTGTGCCGCCGGAAGCGGCGGCCGGTTTCGTCGCCGTCAACTACATCACCTGCCAGGCCAATTACCGTGAGCGCTTTGAGCAGCTATTCGCCACGCGCGCCCGCGCCATCGACCGGATGCCCGGCTTCGTGCGGATGGAGGTGCTGCGCCCCAACGCCGACGGCGAGAGTTACCTGATCGTCAGCCACTGGACCAACCGGGCCGCTTTTGAGGCCTGGGCGCACTCGCCCGAATTCGCGGCCGGCCATCAGCGCGGCTTCGCCGACCTGCGCCAGGCCCGTGAGGCGGGCGCGCCCGCCCCGCTGACGTCGCGCTTCATCACCTACGACATCGTCGCGCACTAGCGCCCCAGCCGCCGGGGCGGCCCCGGCGCAGCGCGGGCCAAACGCTGAGGCTCATTTGTCCATGCCGGCACTGAAACCGTTTATCCTGAAACTCACGCTGGTCGCTGGCTTGTTAGCGGCCTGCGCGCCCACCGCCCCTACCGCTCCGCCGGAGCCCGGCGCCGCCCCAGCCGGCGACCTGGTGCTCTACTCCGGCCGGTCGGAGGCCCTGATCCAGCCCGTCATCGACCAGTTCCAGGCGCTGTATCCGGACATCAACGTCGCCCTCAAAGCGGGCAGCAACAGCGAGTTAGCCGCCGCTCTGCTGGAGGAGCGCGCCAACCCGCAAGCCGATCTCTTTTTGACCACCGAGCTGATGACGGTGCAGAAGATGGCCAACGAAGGCGTTTTCCAACCGTACCAGCCCGGTACGCCGGACGCCGTGCCCGCCGACTATCATCACCCGGATTGGCTGTGGACGGGGCTGACACTGCGCGCGCGCGTGCTGATCTACAACACCCAACTGGTGACGCCGGCGGCCGCGCCGCAATCGGTGCTCGATTTGACCAAGCCGGAATGGCGCGGCCAACTGGCGGCGGCCGGCAGCACCAACGGCGGCTTCCAGGCGCACGTCGCCGCCCTGCGCCAGCTCATCGGCGACGCCGCCACCACAGCCTGGCTGACCGGTCTGAGCGCCAACGAAGTCCAGTTCTTCGGCGGCCACACCGACGTCCGCAAAGCCGTCGGCGCGGGCGAATTCCAAGTGGGCCTGGTCAACCACTACTACTACCATCTGCAGAAAGCCGAGGGCAGCCCGGTGGCCGTCGTCTACCCAGACCAAGGCGAGGGCCAAATGGGCGTGGTGGTCAATGCCACCGGCATCGGCGTGATCGCCGGCGCGCGCCACGCGGCGGCGGCCGGCCTGTTTATCGACTATCTGCTCTCGCCGGAGGGCCAGCAGCTGTTCGCCGAATTGAACTACGAGTACCCGGTCCGGCCCGGCGTCCCGCTGCATCCCGAGGTGCAGCCGCTGACCGGCCTGCGCTTGGCCGCCTTCGATGTGGTCGCCGCCGCCGACTCGTTGGAGAGCACGCTCGACCTGCTCGAAACCCTCGGTATCCCGTGACCGCCGTCGTCTGTGGCTAACCTGATCGTCGCCTCCCTCGTCGGTCTGCAGAGCCGCTGGCGCGAGCGTCAGATCGGCAAGCGCCGCCTGAGCCGTCCGCTGTTGCTGGCGGCTTTGGCCGTGGCCGCGCTGGTGGCGACGCCGCTCGCCTATCTGCTGCTGCGGGCGGCCACCGCCCCCGCCGAGACCTGGGCGCGCCTGCTGCAGACGCGGCTGCTGGGGCTGTTGACCAACACGCTGGCGTTGATGGCGGCGGTGACGCTGGGGACGGTGGTCCTGGGGGTGGCGCTGGCCTGGCTGGTGGAGCGCACCGATCTGCCGGGCCGCCCGGTCTGGCGTTGGCTGCTGGCGGTGCCGCTGGCGATGCCGGCTTTCATCGGCGCTGTCGTCCACGTCGCCCTGCTGCGCCCGCGCGGCGGGATCGTGCCGCGCTTCCTGGCGGAGACGCTCGGCGTGGACTGGCAAGGGCCGAGCCCGTTTGGGTTTTGGGGCGCGGCCTTCATGCTGACGCTGTTCATGTATCCGTACGTGTATCTGCTGAGCGCGGCCGCCTTCCGCAATCTGCACGCCTCGCTGGAAGAAGCCGCCCGCTCGCTGGGCCGCAACGCCTGGCAGACGCTGTGGACGGTGACGCTGCCTGTGCTGCGGCCGGGTTTGGCGGCCGGCGCGCTGCTAGTGGCCTTGGATGTCTTGGCCGAATACGGCACCGTCGCCCTGCTGCGGTATGAGACTTTCAGCGCCGCCATCTTTCTGCAGTTGAGCGGCCGCTATGACCGTTCGGCCGCCGCGATCCTGAGCGGCGGGCTGGTGGTGATCGCCCTGGCGGTGTTGGCGATCGAGCTGTGGCTGCAGGGCCGCGCTCGGGCCGAGCAGGTGGGCGGCCACTGGCGGCCGGCGCCGCCGCAACCGTTGCGCGCCTGGCGCTGGCCGGCCTTCGCGCTGGTGGCCGCCGTCTCGCTGGCCACGGTCTTTGTGCCGGTGACGGTGCTGGCCGCCTGGACGGTGCAGGGCCTGCGAGACGGGCCCACCCTGGCCGAGCTTGACCGCGCCGCCGGGCGCGGCCTCGGCCACTACTTGTTCAACAGTCTGTGGAGTGCCGGCCTGGCGGCCGGGTTAGCCGTCGCCCTGTCCGTGCCGGTGGCTTATCTGGCCGTGCGCTATCCACGCTGGACCTCGCGCGGACTGTCGCACCTGTGCCAAGTGGGCTACGCGCTGCCGGGCGTGGTGGTGGCCCTGAGCCTGATCCTGCTGACCAACACGGCGCTGCCCGCGCTGCGCGGTCTGCCGCTGGTTGTGGTCTTGGCGTACGTCGTCCGGCACATGCCGCAAGCCGTGCGTTCCAGCCAGGCGGCGCTGGCCCAGCTCGCGCCCTCGCTGGAGGAGGCCGGCCGCAGCCTGGGCCGCGACTCGCTCAACGTCCTGTTGACCGTGACCGTCCCGTTGATCTTCCCCGGCCTGCTGGCCGGCGCCGCCCTGGTCTTCCTGACCTCGCTCAAGGAACTGCCCGCCACCTTGCTGCTGCGCCCGGCCGGCTTCGACACGTTGGCCGTGCGCGTCTGGTTGGCCGCCAACGACGGCCTCTACCCGCAGGCCGCCCCGGCCGCCTTGCTGTTAACCTTATGCGCCGCCGTGCCGCTGGCGTTCCTGCTGCGGCGTGGAAGGATATAATGGCGCCGCGTCACCCCGCCACCGACGAGTGTATGCCGGCCCTGGAACTGCTTGATATCACCAAACAATATGCCCCCGGCGCCGCGCGCGCCGTGGACGCGGTCTCGCTCGCCGTGCAGAAGGGCGAGATCCTGAGCCTGCTCGGCCCCAGCGGCTGTGGCAAGACGTCTACGCTGCGCCTGATCGCGGGCTTCGAACGCCCGGACGCCGGCGTAATCCGCCTCAACGGCCAGACCGTAACCGGGCCGGGCCACTGGGTGCCGCCCGAGCGGCGCGGCATCGGTATGGTCTTTCAAGACTACGCCCTGTTTCCGCATCTCACTGTGCGCCAGAACGTCGGCTTCGGATTGCAGGGGCGCGCCGCGGCGCGCATCCAGGACACGGTGGCCCATCTGTTGGAGTTGCTGGGCCTGCGCGGGCTGGCCGAGCGCTACCCGCACGAACTTTCGGGCGGCGAACGGCAGCGCGTGGCCCTGGCGCGCGCCCTGGCTCCCGAGCCGGTCCTGATCCTGTTGGACGAGCCTTTCAGCAGCCTGGACGCCGACCGGCGCGCGGCGGTGCGCGAGCAAGTGCGGGCCACCTTGCGCAGCCTGGGCGCCACCGCGCTATTCGTCACCCATGACCAGGAGGAGGCATTGTTTCTGGGAGATCGCCTGGCCATCCTGCACCAGGGCCGCCTGCAGCAGATCGACACCCCTGAGGCGATCTTCCATTCGCCGGCCACGCGCTTCGTGGCCGAGTTCCTGGGCCACACGGATTTCCTGCCTGGCGAGGTGACCGCCGACGGCATCCTGACCGAAATCGGCCTGATCCCGCAGCGCGTGGCTCTGCCGATTGGCGCGCCGGTGGAACTGGCCATGCGCGCCGACGATGTCACGCTGGAGCCGGCGCGCGGCGGCGCCAGGGCCCTGGTGCTGGCCCGGCACTTCAAGGGCGCCCAAAACGTCTATCGCGTCCGTCTGCCATCCGGGCGCTTGCTGCACAGCCTGCAGCCCCACACCCTGAACCTACGCTCCGGCACCCCGGTGCGCGTCTGGGCCGCAGCCGGTCATCCGCTGGCCTGCTTCCACGACGGCCAGCGCGTCCCCGCCGCCGAACTCTGAGGGTGCCCCAACTCCAGACCGCCATCAACTCATGGACCTCTTCACTGCCCTAACCACGCGCTCGTCGATCGGCAAAGTCAAACCTGACCCGGTGCCACGCGGCTTGATTGAGCAACTGCTGGCCGCCGCCGTCCAGGCCCCCAACCATCATCAGGTCCGCCCATGGCGCTTCTTCGTCCACACCGGCGCCGGCCGCGAGCGCCTGGGTGAGGCCATGGCCGCGGCCGCCCAGGCGCGCAAGCCGGATCTGCCGCCGGAGGGCCGGCAGGCTGAGCGCGCCAAGCCGCTGCGCGCGCCGGTGGTGATCGCCGTGGCCGTGGACCTGCCGGCCGATCCCAAGGTCAAGCTCATCGAGAACGTGTGCGCGGCCGCCGCCGCGACGCAGAACTTGTTGCTGGCCGCGCATGGCCTGGGCCTGGCCGCGATGTGGCGCACCGGTCCGGCGGTCGAGGCGCCCGAGGTGAAAGCGCTGCTGGGGCTGGCGCCGGAGCAGCCCGTGCTGGGCTTCGTTTACGTGGGCTATCCGCTCAACCCGCCCGCGCCGGTCCAGCGCCCGGGCTTTGAAGACCGCACCGTCTGGAGCGAGTAGCCGCACCTCAATCGAGAAATTCAAAAGGCCCCGGTCGGGGCCTTTTGCGTTGTGGAGAGACAAGTCTCAATCGGCGCTGACGCGGACGCCTAATCCATCCGGGGCGGCCTCCCAGCGCGCCGCGCGTACCGGCGCGGCCTCGGCCCCCAGCCGGGCCAGAATCTGCCGGAAAGCATCCGGATCGCCGCTGGTGGAGTAGGTGAGACGCCCGATCACCGTTTCGCCCGCCGGATGCCCAGCCCCGTTCAGCACCCGCTGGGCTTGCCGGGCCACCGCCGGCGCGGGGTCGATCACGCGCACCCCCGGCCCGCAGATCTTCTGCAGGAGCGGGATGACGAAGGGGTAATGCGTGCAGCCCAGCACCAGTGCGTCGATGTCGCGCGCCAACAGCGGCTCTACCCAGCCGCGCAGCATGGCCTCGGTCTCGGCCGTGTCGAGCGCGCCGGCCTCAATCTGCTGCACCAGGCCCGGGCACACCTGCGGGATCACGGTGACGCCGGCAGCGAAGCGCTCCACCACTGACGCGAACAACTCACCCTGAAAGGTGGCCGGCGTCGCCAGCACCCCCACCGTGCCGGTGCGCGTCTGCTCGGCCGCCGGTTTGACCGCCGGCTCCATCCCCACGAACGGGACCTCCGGGAAAGTCGCGCGCAGGTGCTTGAGCGCCGCCGCCGAAGCGGTGTTGCAGGCCACCACGATCACCTGGGCGCCCTGGCCCAGCAGAAAACGCGTGATCGCCTCGGACAGCGCGCGCACCTGCGCCAGCGGCCGCGGCCCGTACGGCACGTTGGCGCTGTCGGCGAAGTACGCCATGTCGACGTGCGGCAATTGCGCCCGCAGGTGGCGCAGGACCGACAGGCCGCCCACGCCGGAATCGAACACTCCGATAATCGCCATGCCGCCATTTTACCCGGCGTTACGCCCGTTGGCGCTTCGCCAGGATCTGCGCCAGTCACCGGCCTCCGTCAGCGCCGCCAGCCGGTACTCGTGACCGGCGACGTGACCTCCAGCACTGCTGCACATGACCCGTTCACGCGTAGTTTGAGCATGTCAGCAGCTTTCAACGGAGGACACCATGTCACACCTGACCAACACCCAACCCGTCGAGACGCCCGCGCAGCAGAACCGTGGCCGGCTCATCGGCGGCGCGCTGATGATCGGCATCGGCCTGTATCTGCTCGTAGCCCAGTTCGTTCAGTCGGAATGGATGGGCCTGCTGATCATGCCCGGCCTGGGCCTGGCCTTCGTGCTGGGCGGCCTGATCGGGCGCAACGCCGGCCTGCTGGTGCCGGGCGGCATCCTGAGCGGCCTGGGCGCGGGCGCCTACCTGGTGGCCGAGCCATTCGCGGCGGCCAGTGAGATGGCGCAGGGCGGCCTGTTCCTGCTGGCTTTCGCCGGCGGCTGGGCGCTCATCGTGCTCCTGTCCTGGTTCATCGGCCAGCGCGTGCTCTGGCCCCTGATCCCGGGCGGCATCCTGGCCGTCATCGGTGCGCTGCTGCTCGGCGGCGGCACCGGCCTGCAGATCCTGGAATGGGCCGGCCGCCTGTGGCCGGTGGCGCTGGTGCTGGGCGGCCTGGCGGTGCTGTTCCGCCGCCGCGCATAATCAAAGGACTGTCGCCCAGGGCCTGTCGCACGCCGGACAGGCCCTGGGCTTGAGCACTGGAGGCGACCGTGTCCAATTCGGATTTCGACGTGATCGTGATTGGTTCCGGCATCGGCGGCCTGACCACGGCCAGCCTGCTGGCGCAGCTCGAGCGCAAACGCGTGCTCGTGCTCGAACGCCACTTCAAGCTCGGCGGCTTCACCCACACCTTCAGCCGGCCGGGCGGCTACGTATGGGACGTCGGCGTCCACTACGTCGGCAACATGGCGCCCGGGGACATGGGCCGGCAGTTGTTCGACCTGGTCACGCAGGGCGGCGTCACCTGGCAGCGGATGCCGTCGCCGTTCGAAAAATTCGTCTTCCCTGATTTCACGCTGGAGGTGCCGGACGACCCCGCCGCTTACCAGCAAGCGCTCAGCGCCCGCTTCCCGGCCGAGGCGCCAGCCATCGCCCGTTACTTCAAAGACCTGGAGGCCGTCAGCGGCTGGCTGAGCGGCTACTTCACCGACCGCCTGGCGCCGGCCTTCATCAGCGCGCCGGCGCGTCTGCTGGGCTGGCCGGCCGAGAAACTGGCGCTGCTGACGACGCGCGCTTACCTGGACGCGCGCTTTCATGCTCCCCAGTTGAAAGCGGTGCTGGCCTCGCAATGGGGCGATTACGGTTTGCCGCCGGCCGAGAGCGCCTTCGCCGCCCATGCCATGATCGCCACCCACTACCTGTACGGCGCGTATTACCCGGTGGGCAGCGCCGCCCGCATCGCGGCCAGTATCGCGCCCATCATCGAGGCCGCCGGCGGGCGCTGCCTGGTGCACCATGAGGTCCGCACGATCCTGGTCGAGGCGGGCCGCGGTGTCGGCGTGCGGGCCGCGCTGCGGCAGGGGGCGCGCGAGACGGAGGTCGAGTTCCGGGCACCGCTGGTGATCTCCGACGCGGGCGCGCACGCGACGTTCACGCGTCTGCTGCCGGAGAGCGTGCCCGTGCCGTTCCGGCGCGCGCTGGAACAGACCCGGCCCGGCCACGGCGTGGTCACGGTCTACCTGGGCCTGCAGGCCAGCCCGGCCAAGCTCGGTTTCCGGGGCGAGAACCACTGGCTCTACGCCGGCTACGATCACGATGAGCTGTTCGCGCGCCGCAACATGCTGTTGGCCGGCCAGGCCTCCGGCTGTTATCTCTCCTTCCCGTCGCTCAAGGACCCGGCCGCCCAGGCGCACACCGCCGAGATCATCGCCCACCTGGATTACGCCGCCGTGGCGCCGTGGCAGTCTGCGCCCTGGCGCCGGCGCGGGCCGGAATACGCGGCCCTCAAGCAGACCATCGCCGACACGCTGCTGGCCTTCGTCGAAGCGCACTACCCCGGCTTCCGCGCCCTGGTGGACTTCGTGGAAGTGTCCACGCCACTGACTGACGAGCACTTCACCGGGCACGCCGGCGGCGCCATCTACGGCGTGCCGGCGCGGCCCGAGCGCTACCGCCAAGCCTGGCTGCGCGCGCAGACGCCGGTGAAGGGCCTGTACCTGTCTGGCACCGACGCCGGTGCCCTGGGCGTCATGGGCGCCATGATGGGCGGGGCGGCGGCGGCGTCCCAGGTGCTGGGGGCGCGCGGTTTCCCGGAGATCATGGCCGCCGCGCGGCGGGCGCCAATGCTGGTGCAATGACTTTGGCCACTGGCCGCCGTCAGCCCTGCGCCGGAAACTGGTCGGGGGTCTGCTCCGATGTGGCTCAACCCGTTCATCACCGCCCTGCTGCGCTCACCATTTTTCTGGCCGGCCTGTCAGCGATTCCTTTTGCTGACGGTCACCGGCCGCAAGACTGGCCGCGCGTTCACGCTGCCGGTCTTTTACAACCGCCAGGGCGACCGCCTGCTCTTCATCTCTCACCCAGAGAGGCGGTGGTGGCGCAACCTGCGCGGCGGCGCGCCGGTGACCGTGTGGCTTTGCGGGCGCGCGTGCCTGGGCCAGGGGATAGTCCTGGACGCGGACCTGGGGGCGCGGCGGGCTTTGATCCGTCGGCTGTACTGGATGCTGCCCCGGTCGCGGGCAGACCAGTTGGCGCAGACCGCGGTCGTGCTGCAGGTCCGGCTGGATCCGGCCAGGACGTGACCTGTTTGTGACGACCGGCACTAAGCGGCGTGACCAGCCCGCTGGTACAACGTTAGGCGTAACGCCCACGTTTCCGTCCTGGAGGTCGCCATGCTCAAAGCCCGCCGCCAGCGCCTGCGCCAATTGACCGTGATCCTGGCCCTGCTGCTCTTCCCGGTCACCCTGTACTATTTTTCGCCGGCCCTGCCGTTTCAGGGCGCGTCGGAAGGCGTGCTCAACGGCAGCCTGATTGTGTTCGCCGGGATGTTCCTGGGCGCTCTGGTCCTGGGCCGCTCCTATTGCGCCTGGGCCTGTCCCGGCGCCGGCCTGATGGAGCCCTTGATCGCCGTCAACGCCCGGCCGGTCTCGGCCCGCCTGCGCTGGCTGCAGTGGACGATTTGGGTGATCTGGGCGGGCGGCCTGGCGGCCATGGTCTGGGCCAGCGGCGGGTATCAGAGTGTGGATTTCTTCTATCAGGTCGAGGGCGGCGTCTCGCTCACCTCGGCGACGCCGTACATCGTCTACTATGTCGTCGTCGGCCTGATGCTGGGCCTCTCGCTGTTCGTGGGCCGGCGCGGCTTCTGCCACTCCGTCTGCTGGATGGCGCCGTTCATGATCCTGGGCCGGCGGGTGAGCAACACCCTGAACCTGCCGGCGCTGCGCCTGCAGGCTGAGCCGGCGCGCTGCGTGGGCTGCCACAAGTGCGCCGAGAACTGCCCGATGAGCCTGAACGTCACAGCCATGGTCAAGGCCGGCCGCATGGAGGCCGACGCCTGCATCCTGTGCGGCACCTGCGTGGACAACTGCACCAAACACGCCATCCACTACCGCTTCAGCCGCCCCGCCGACCTGATCCCGGTTACGGCTGTTCAGACGACCACGCCGCGGTAACTCGGCTTTCCTGGAGACTCTCATGTGGTACAACCCGATCATCACGGCCCTGCTGCGCTCGCCCCTTCACGGCGTGGTCAGCGGCCTGTATCTGCTGGTCACGTTCACGGGCCAGAAGAGCGGCCGGACCTACACCACGCCCGTCCAGTACAAGCAGTTCGGCCGGACGCTGAAGTTCGTCACGCGCCGGAGCCGGGCCTGGTGGAAGAACCTGCGCGCGGGCGCAGCCGTGACCGTGCGTCTGCGCGGCCAGGATCAACGTGGCACAGCCGCCGAGGTGCCCGCCGCCGATGACGCCGCCCTGGCCGCCGAGATCCTGGCGGTTTACGCGCCGATGGTCTCACCCGCGCTGGCGGCCAAACTGGCGCCGGAGTCGGTGGTGATCCGGATCGACCTGGCGTGACCCCCGAGGGCGTGATCTCCTAGAAAGACGACCCATTCAGTGACCTTTGCCATGACCTCCGGCACTGGGGCACATGACCCCGCGGCCGGTAAAACGGGAAGCGTCCCAACCGCTTCCCGTTTTGCTTTGGAGGTAACCATGACCGTTCTGACTGCTCCCGCCCTGACCACGCCTCAGCCCTCGCTGCTGCGCCGCTTGTGGGCCACCAACTGGCCGCTCACGCTCACGGCCAGCGCCGGCCTGGGCCTGCTGGCGGCCGCCCTCGTCCTGGCCCTGGTCGATCCGCGCCTCATTGCCGGCGCGCCGGCCTGGGTCAAGCCCATGAAGTTCGCGCTCTCCACCGCCATGTACGGCCTGACGCTGGTCTGGATGCTCGGCTACGTCAAAGGCCAGCCGCGCCTGGTGGCGGCGGCCGGCACTGTGACGGCCATCGGCTTCGTCATCGAACTGGTGCTGATCGTGCTGCAGGTGGTCCGCGGCGTGCGCAGCCACTTCAACTTCGGCACCGCCCTGGACGGCGCGATCTTCTCCGTCATGGGCACCACCATCGTCATCGTCTGGCTGATGAACCTGCTGGCCGCCGTCCTGGTGATGCGCCAGAAGTTCGCGGACCCGGCCTTCGCCTGGTCCTTGCGCCTGGGCCTGCTGGTGACGCTCTACGGCGCGGCCGTGGCCTTCTTCATGACCAGCCCGACGCCGGACCAAATGCAAGCCCTGCAAGCCGGCGCCGCGCCCACGCTCATCGGCGCGCATGCAGTCGGTGTGCCGGACGGCGGCGCCGGCCTGCCCTTCCTGGGCTGGAGCACCGAGGGCGGCGACCTGCGCATCCCGCACTTCGTCGGCCTGCACTCGCTGCAGGTGATGCCCGTGCTCGGCTTCCTGGTGAACCGCTTCTTCGCGGCCCTGGACGCGCGCCGCCGGACGGCGTTGGTGTGGACGGGCGGCCTGGGCTACCTGGGCCTGGCCGGGCTGTTGACGTGGCAGGCCTTGCGCGCGCAGCCGCTTCTGGTGCCCGATGCGCTGACGCTGGGCGCCGGGGCGGCCCTGGTCCTGCTCGTCGCCGGCGCCGGCGCGGCAATCGCTTTCACCGGCCGGCGCGCAGCCTGAGCGGCTGCCGGCGTCAACCCACGCTTCCTTGAGCCGACCCCTGGAGTAAGATCTGATGGCTACCCCTGCGACCGTGATCCCGAACCGGCCGGTGCCGTTCAACCGCCGCGTCTGGCTGGCGCTGGCCGCCCCGCCGCTCATCTTCCTGCTCGTGATCGTGGCGGCGTCCGTCTACTTCGGCGCCACGCTGGGCGCGGACCCGGACGCGATCGCCGCCGCCACGCAGACAGCCATGCCGTCCCTGCTCGTCATCGTGCAGGTCAGCCTGGCCGGCCTGGTCTTCTGGGCCTTGCGCGCCGAAGGTCTGAGCTGGCGCGACCTGGGCTGGCGCCTCCCGGCCGGGCAGACGCTCGCGCGTGAGTTGGCCTTGGGCGGCGGCCTGGGCGCCGCGCTGGGGATCGCCTACGTCTTCGGCCTGGCACCGCTGATGGCTCTGCTTCAGCGCACCCTGGGCGATTACGTGCCGCCCGACCAACTGCTGCCCACCCTCGGGTCGGCGCTGCCGCCGTTTTTCGTGGCCAATGTGCTCCTGGCGCCGCTGGTGGAGGAGGCGCTCTATCGCGGCTACGCCCTGCCGCGCCTGGCCGGGCGCTTCGGGCCGCGGCTCGGCCTGATGCTGGCCTGTGTCTTTTTTGGATTGCTGCACTGGACCGGGGGTTTCTGGTATATCGTCCTGACGGGTGTGGTCGCCGGCGGCCTGCTGGGCGGCCTGTTCACCTGGCGCCGCACCCTCCTGGCGCCCCTGGCCGCGCATCTCGCCCTGAACATCGTCGAGTTCGTCTTTATCGCCCTGGCCAGCGCCGGTTGATGGCGCGGCCTCCGGCCCGAGGCCTCACCCATGGACACGCTCTTCACACTTGCCAACGTCTTCGCCTTACCTTTCTGGTTCCTGATGATCGCGCTGCCGGGCTGGCGCTGGACGCGCCGGATCATGGACGGCGTCTGGCCCATCGCCGCCCTGGCCCTGCTGTATGCCGGCCTGCTGCTCTCCCAGGTCGCGGCGCCGGGCGGCGGGGACCTGGTCGCCAGCCTGGCCAACCCCAGCGTCGCCGGCACCGCGGCCTTGCTCGGGAGCCCGGCTGGGGCCACGGTCGGCTGGGTCCATTTCCTGGCCTTCGACCTGTTCGTGGGGCGCTGGGCCTACCTGGACAGCCGCGAGCGCGGCCTCTCCGCCTGGCTGGCCTCGCCGGCCTTGTTTTTCATCCTCATGGCCGGTCCGCTGGGTTTCCTGCTCTACCTGCTGGCGCGCCGGGCCGCGCCGGGAAAGTAGTTTTGGGCCGGCCGCGGGCTGCGGCCACATGACCCTGGCATGACCTCCGGCACTGCCGGCCATGACCGGCCGGCCGGTATCGTCAGGCTGTTCATTTGGGAGGACATCGCATGACCGCCATCCTGGAAGCCCGCAACCTGGTTAAACACTACGGCGACGTCAAGGCCGTGCAGGGTATCTCGTTTCACATTGAAGACGGCGAGATCTTCAGCTTGCTCGGCCCCAACGGCGCCGGCAAGTCCACCACCATCTCCATGCTGTCCACGCTCTACGCGCCGACCAGCGGCGACGCCCTGGTCGGCGGCCACTCCATCACGCGCCAGCCGATGCAGGTGCGCGCCGTCATCGGCGTGGTGCCGCAGGACCTGGCCCTGTATGAAGACCTGACCGCACACGAGAACCTGAACTTCTGGGGCCAGATGTACGGCATGTCCGGCCAGAGCCTGCGCCGGCGGATCGCCGAAGTCCTGGACCAGATCGGCCTGGCCGACAAGGCCACCAAAGCCGTCAAGACCTTCTCGGGCGGCATGAAGCGCCGCGTCAACATCGGCGTCGGCCTGCTGCACAAGCCGCGGCTGCTGTTCATGGACGAGCCGACGGTGGGCATCGACCCGCAGAGCCGCCGCGCCATCCTGGACATGGTCAAAGACCTCAACCGCCAGGGCATGAGCGTGCTGTACACCACGCACTACATGGAAGAGGCCGCCGAGCTCTCCAACCGCGTGGGCATCATCGACCACGGCCGCATGATCGCGCTCGGCACCCAGCCAGAGTTGACGCAGCAGGTGGGCCAGGACGAGACGCTGCGCCTGCACGTGGCTGCAGAGGCGGATGCGGCCGCCCTGGCGGACGCCCTGCGGGCTGTGCCCGGGATCAAGCAGATCTCGACGACCGACCACGAGGTCGTGCTGATCGTGCCGGAGGCCGAGGAGGCCCTGGCGTCGGCGGTTGGGCACGCCAACGCCATCGGCGTGAAGATCCGGTCGGTGGATATCCAGGAGCCCAACCTGGAAGCCGTCTTCCTGCATCTCACCGGGCGGGCCCTGCGCGACTGATGGCGCCGGACGACGGGCAGCCAGCGTCTGTCCATCGTCCGCCGCCCCAGCGAGGCTGACCATGCTTAAGATCCTCATCATCGGTTTCAAAGATGTCACCCTGGCCTTTCGCGACCGCGCCGCGCTGCTCCTGATGCTGGCGGCGCCGTTGGTGCTCACCATCGGCCTGGGCCTGGTCACTGGCCGCTTCGCAGTCGGCGGCAGCGCCGGCGGGATCAGCGCCATCCCGGTCGTGGTGGTGGACCAGGACGGCGGCCAGCTCGGGCAGGCCCTGGTGGATACGTTCACGTCCAGCGATCTGGACGAACTGCTGGAGACGACGACCAGCGCAGACCCGGCCGCCGCGCGCCAACGGGTGGACGACGACCAGGTCGCGGCCGCCGTCATCATCCCGGCCGGATTCACGGACAGCATTTTGTCAGGCGCCGAGGCGAGCGCGCCGGCCGCGACGGTCCAGGTCGAGCTGTACGCCAACCCCACCCGGCCCACCAGCGCCGGCGTGGTGCAGGCCGTCGTCGACGAGTTCCTGAGCCGCGTCGAGATCGGGCGCGTCGGCGGGCAGGTGAGCGTGACCCAGCTCCTGACGAGCGGGTTGATCCAGCCGCAGGAAGCCGCGGCCGCCGGCCGCGAGATCGGCCAGCGTCAGGCCGCTGCCAGCGCCCCGGTCATCCAGCTCCGCCGCGCCACCGGCACAGCTGCGCCGGCCCCCGCCTTCGACGCCCTGGCCTACATCGCCCCGGGCATGGCCCTGATGTTCCTGATGTACACGGTGTCCAACGGCGGGCGCACGCTCCTGGCCGAGCGCGCGCAGGGCACGCTGCCGCGCCTGCTGGTGTCGCCGACCGCCACGGCCCAGGTGCTGGGGGGCAAGGTCTTCGGGATCTATCTGACCGGTGTCGCCCAGATGGCTATCCTGATCGGCGGCAGCGCCGTCATGTTCAACTTGCGCTGGGGTGACCCGCTGGCCGTGGGCGCTCTGGTGCTGGCAGCCGTGGCCGGCGCCACCGGCTGGGGCCTCCTGATCACGGCCGTGGCCAAAAGCCCGTCGCAGGTGGCCAGCCTCGGTTCAGCCGTCATGCTCACCTTCGGCATCCTGGGCGGCAGCTTCATCAGCCTGAGCAACCTGCCGGGCTGGGTGCAGGTCATCAGTCGCATCACGCCGAACGCCTGGGGCCTGGAAGCGTTTACCACTTTGGCGCTGGGCGGCCGGCTGGCCGACATCGCCGTGCCGATCGGCGCGCTGCTGGCCATGGCCGTGGTCCTGTTCGGCGCGGCGGCGGCGCTCTTCAACCGCCAGGGCCTCGTGCAGCGGTAAGGGAGACGGACATGCGCAAGATATTGGCGATCGCTTGGAAAGATGGGCTGATCCGGTTCGCCAGCCGGTCGGAGCTGCTGTTCTTCATCATCCTGCCGCTGGTCTTCACGTTCATCCTGGGCGGCGGCTTCAACCCCGGCGACGTGGACGCGCGTATCCGGCTGCTGGTGGTGGACGAGGCGGGCACGCCGCTGGCCGCCGAACTGCGGACGGCGTTGGAGCGCTCCGACGCGGTGCGCGTCGACCTGCTGCCGCGCGCCGAGGCCGAAGCCCAATTCGACGACCGCAACGCCGCGGCGCTCCTGATCATCCCGGCCGGCTTTGACACGGCCGCGCTGACCACCGGCGCGCTGGAGCTGGAGCTGCGCCAACAGCCCAACAACCTGAACGCCCAGGCGGCTGAGCGCGCGGTGCTGGCGGTGGCCGGGCGCGTCGGACAGTCGCTGGCGGTGGCGGAGGCCAGCGTGGCGGAGGCCGAACGACGTCAGCCGTTCGCTTCGGCTGGCGCGCGCGCCGACTACTTCGACGCCGCCCGCCAGCAGGCCGCGACTCTGTTTGCGGAAGCGCCTGACCGCCTGGCCGTGCGGCGCGCGCTCACGGCGGATCCGGTCGACTACGATCCGGCCGCCAACTCGTCGGCCGGGCAGCTGATCACCTGGGTCTTCATCCCGCTGCTCGGGCTCTCCGGCCTGTACGCGTTCGAGCGCCAGCAGGGCACGCTGCGCCGGCTGCTGACCACGCCGACCGAGAAGGCCACCTTCCTGCTCGGGTCGATCACGGGCCAGGTGGCGGTGGCGCTGGTGCAGATGACGCTGCTGATTGGCTTCGGCACCTGGGTCATGGGCCTCAGTTGGGGCCGTGAGCCGGTCGCCCTGGCGGTCTTGCTGGTCGCCTTCGCCCTGGCCGCGGCTGCGCTTGGGACCACGCTGGGCACCTTCGTCAAGACCGAGGGCCAGGCCAGCGGCTTGAGCATGCTGCTCGGCATGGCCATGGCCCTGCTGGGCGGCTGCTGGTACCCGATCGAACTCTTCCCGGAGGCCGTGCGGACGGCCACCAAGGTGCTGCCGACCGCCTGGGCCATGCAGGGCCTGCTCGACCTCGTTTTGCGCGGGCAGGCCGTGAGCGGCATCCTGCTGGAGGCCGGCGTGCTGGCCGGGTTTGCCGTCGTGTTCTTCACCCTCGGCGTCTGGCGCTTCCGCTACGAGTAGCGCCGGCGGCGGGTCACCCCGACTATGCGTTACAATCCGAGCATGCTCCGCCGCTTGAGTTTCAGTTTGATCGACCTGGCCGGCGTCTTCACCGTCGCCGCCGTCGCCGTGATCAGCTTCGTGTCGATCGACGATGGGACGGCCCGCTGGACCAGCCTGGCGCTGCTGCTGGCCTTCGCCGGGCTGTTAGTGTTCCACCCGCACGAAATCACCTCGCCGCTCGTGCCGCAGGCCTACTTCCTGGCGCAGACTCTGCTGGCCATCGGCGTGCTCTGGCTGCGGCCCAACGCCTTCGCCGCCCCGATCCTGTTCTTCGTGCTGAGCGCCGAAGTGATGGTGACGCTGGTCACCCGCCAGGCCTTGCTGTGGATCCTGGCCTTCCTGGTAATCACGTACGTGTTCGCGGCGGCGCTGGGCGGCTGGCTGGAGGGCCTGATCTTCAGCCTGCCGTATGCGGGCGGCTACCTGTTCTTCGGCACCTTCGGCAAGTCGCTGCGCGACGCGCAGTTGGCGCGCGCCGAGAGCCAGCGGCTGCTGGAGGAGCTGCGCGCGGCCCAGAGCCAGCTCAAAGAGTTGGCCGTGGCCGAGGAGCGCAATCGGCTGGCGCGTGAGGTGCATGACTCCATCGGGCACCGCCTGACAGTGGCCGTCGTTCAATTGGAGGGCGCCCAGCGCCTGATCCCCACCGACCCCGAGCGGGCCGGGCGCATGATCGGCGCGATGCGCGAGCAGATGAAGGAGGCGCTGACCGATCTGCGCCGCACGGTGGCCACGCTGCGCACACCGCTGGCCGACGACCTGCCGCTGGACGCCGCCTTGCAGCGGCTGGCCCAGGGTTTCCAGGAGAGCACGGGCCTGGCGGTCCACCTCACCCAGGCGCCGCTGCCGGCGCTGGCCGAGCCGCAGCGGCTGGCCCTGTACCGCACCGCGCAGGAGGCCCTCACCAACGCCCAGCGCCACGCCCAGGCGCGCGCCGTCTGGCTGGAGGTGCGCGCTGCCGGAGACGCGCTGACGCTGACGGCCGCCGACGATGGCCGGGGTTACCCGCCTGAGATCAATAGCGGCTTTGGGCTGCGCGGTTTGCAGGAACGGGCCGCCCAATTGGGCGGGACCGTGGCCCTGGAGGCCCGGCCGGGCGGCGGGGCCTTGCTGCGTCTGACGCTGCCGCTCGCGCCGCAAACGCCATCCGCCTGAAACGCAACGGATCCTAGCGATGATACGGTTACTGCTGGTCGACGACCAACGCCTGATGCGCGAGGGGCTGCGCACACTGCTCGAACTCGAAAACGACTTCGAGATCGTGGGCGAGGCCGGCGACGGCCAGGCCGCCTTGGACCTGTACGCCCAGCTCAACCCGGACGTCGTGCTGATGGACATCCGCATGCCGGTGCTCAACGGCGTTGAGGCCACGCGGCGGCTGCGCGCGCAGTGGCCGGAGGCGCGCGTCATTATCCTGACCACGTTCGACGACGATGCCAGCGTGTTCGAGGGGCTGCGCGCCGGCGCGCTGGGCTATCTCTTGAAGGACGTCTCCGGGAGCGATCTGGCCAGCGCCGTGCGCACGGTGGCCGGCGGCGGCGCCCTGATCGAGCCCTCCGTGGCGCGGCGCGTGTTCGCGGAGTTCGCGCGGCTGGCGCCGTCGGCCAAACCCGCCGAATTGCCCGAGCCGCTCTCCGAGCGTGAGCTGGAGGTGCTGCGTCTGGTGGCCGACGGCCTGAGCAACAAGGAGATCGGCCAGAAGCTCAGCCTGGCCGAGGGTACGGTGAAGAACTACGTCACCAACGTCCTGGGCAAGATCGACGCGCGGGACCGGACCCAGGCCGCCTTGCGGGCGAGAGAACTGGGGTTGATTTAATCAGACGCAGGGCGGGAGATCGGCGGCGCGCCTCGGCGTTCGTCGTTCTGCTTCTGTCCCTAGACCTTATTCCGCGCGCACGCCTCCACGAACTTCACAAACAGCGCTTTCATCTCAGGCAGCGCCTGCAGGTTCTCGGGATGCCACTGCACGCCGAGCGCGAACGGGTGGCCGGGCTGCTCGATCCCCTCAATCACCCCATCCGGAGCGCGCGCCACCACCACCAGACCGGGCGCCACCCTCTGGATCGCCTGGTGATGGCGGCTGTTGACCTGGACGATCGGCTTGCCCAGGCTGCGCGCCAGCAACGACTCCTCTTCGATCTGCACCGGGTGCGCCAGGTGCTCGCGCGAAAAGTCCTTCACGGGGTGCGCGTGGCGCAGCGCCTGCGGGAACTGGCTGGGCAGATCCTGCACCAGCGTGCCCCCCTGAGCGATATTCATGACCTGCGCGCCGCGGCAGACCCCCAGCAACGGCTGGCCGCTGGCCAGCGCCAGCCGGGCGGCCGCCAGCTCCACGCGGTCCCGGTCCGGGTCCACCTCGCCCAGCTCCGGGTGCGGTGTCTGGCCGTAATAGGCGGGGTCGACATCGCCGCCGCCCGGGATCAGCAGGCCGTCCAGGCGCTCCAGCAGCCCGCGCAGATCCGCGTCGGTGACCGAGACCGGGATCAGCACGGGCAGCCCGCCAGCGCCGAGCAGCGCGTCGATATAGGTGCCGAGCACGCCCTGCACGCCGCGGTCCGGTTCGGGGAAGTAGCCGGAGGAAAAGTGTTCGGCCGTCAGGCCGATGACGGGATTGGCCATAGAGGCTCCGGGCCGGGATCAAAAAAGGCGCAGGCCCGCGCGAAGCGGCCTACGCCTGGAGGAGCGAACAGACGCCGGGGCGCCGCTTAGGCGTCGACGCGCCGTTCCTTAAGCCGCGCCGACTTACCCTGGCGGTCACGCAGGAAGTACAACTGGGCGCGGCGGACCTTGGCGCGGCGGAAGATGTCGACGCGCTCGATGCGCGGCGAGCGCATCAGGAAGGTGCGCTCCACGCCGATGCCGTGCGCGGCGACGCGGCGCACCGTAAAGCTGGCCTGGTTGCCGCCTTTGCGCATGCGGATCACCGTGCCTTTGAACTCCTGCACGCGTTCCTTGTTGCCTTCGACGATGCGCACGTGGACGCTGACGTTGTCACCGGGCTCGAGGGCGGGCACTTTGGGATTGGCGGGCGCTTCCACCGCCTTGATCAAGTCGGGCATGTCGTTCTCTCTGTTCTAGGGCAAAATGAACCGCCCACAGACAGGGGCGGCTAAGGCCCGAAGATTATAGCAGACTGTGCGGCGAGTCACAAGCCCTGCGCCTCGCCGCGCCTGCGGCCGGTTACCGCCCGATGACGGTGCCGATCTTCTCGCCCATCACGGCCCGGGCCAGCGCTTCGCCTTCCCACAAGTTGAGGACCAGGATCGGCAGGCTGTTGTCCATGCACAGGCTGATGGCCGTGCTGTCCAGGACTTTCAGCCGGCGGTTGAGGGCTTCGATGTAGGACAGGTTGTCGAACTTGTGCGCGGCCGGGTTGAGCTTGGGGTCGTCGTCGTAGACGCCGTCGACCTTGGTGGCCTTGACCATCACATCGGCGTCGATCTCCATGGCCCGCAACGCGCCGGCCGTGTCGGTGGAGAAGTAAGGATTGCCGGTGCCGGCCGCGAAGATGACGACCCGGCCCTTCTCCAGATGGCGGATGGCCCGGCGGCGGATGTAGGGCTCGGCCACAGCGCGCATCTCGATGGCGGTCTGGACCCGGGTGAAGACGCCGGCCCGCTCCAGCGCATCCTGGAGCGCCAGGGCGTTCATGACGGTGCCGATCATGCCGATGTAGTCGGCCGTGGCCCGCTCCATGCCGTGCTGGATGCCTTCGCGTCCGCGCCACAGATTGCCGCCGCCGATGACTAGGGCGATCTCAACGCCTAAGTCGCGCACGGTTTTGATCTTGGCCGCGATCTCCTCGGCCAGTTCCGGGTTGATGCCCAGCCCGCCGATGCCGGCCAAGGCTTCGCCGCCCAATTTGAGCAGGATCCGACGATAAACAGGAGTGGCCATAGACTCTCCTTGACCCGGCCGGCGCCGCTGACGGCGCGGCCGTGGGGGTGCGGCGCCGGCCGCCAGCGCCGGGCCGCATAAAAACGGGTGACTGTGTGCGCCACAGTCACCCGTCGGTGCTCATTCGCCTGTCTTGACTCCGGCCCCGCGCCGGACGGCGGCTGCCCCGCCGGCGCCGGGACCCCGGCCGACGATCACCGGCCGTACCAAGTGGGCGGCGTCCAGAGACATCACGCGCTAACCATCCGGCAGCGGGCCAGCACCGGTGGATTACCCGACGGTCTCGCCCAGCTCCCAGCGCACGAAGCGGCGGATGAGGATGTTCTCGCCGGTGGCCGAAATCGTCCGTTTGAGCAATTCGGCGATGGTCAGCGCCTCGTCCTTGACGAAGGGCTGGCTCATCAGGCAGACCTCCTGGTAAAACTTCTCCAGCCGGCCCTCCACGATCTTGTCCCAGATCTTCTCGGGCTTGCCGTCTTCCTTGGCGCGGTTGCGCGCGATCGACTTCTCGGACTCGAGCACGTCAGCCGGGACGTCGGCGACGTCCATGTAACGCGGCGCGGACGCGGCGATGTGCAGGGCCAGGTCGTGCGCGAACGACTGGAATTGCTCGGTGCGCGCCACAAAGTCAGTCTCGCAATTGACCTCGACCACGACGCCGACCCGGCCGCCGGCGTGGCTGTACAGTTCCAGCTTGCCCTCGCGCGCCTCGCGCCCGGCCTTCTTATTCGCTGCCGCCAGACCCTTCTCGCGCAGCCAGGCGACGGCTTTGTCGAAGTCGCCGTTATTCTCGAGCAGCGCCTTGCGGCAGTCCAGGATGCCTGCGCCAGTCGCCTCGCGCAGCTCCTTCACCATTTGAGCAGAGATTTCCATGACCCTTATTCTTCCTGGCTGCCGCTCGCCGTTGCCTCAGCGCCAGCCTCTCCAAAGCTCAGTTCACCGGAACCCATCTTGGCCAGGGTGGCCGGGCCCAGCAGATCTTCGTCTTTTTCGCCGGCCTCGCCGTAGGCGGTTTCGGCCGCCTCGACCGGCATCTCATCTTTGCGCGCGGCGGAGCCTTCCAGCACCGCATCGGCGATCTTGGCCGTCATCAGTTTGATCGCCCGGATGGCATCGTCGTTGGACGGGATGACGTAGTCCACGCCGCTCGGATCACAGTTGGTGTCCACCAGCGCGATGACGGGCAGCTTCAGGATATTGGCCTCGTGCACGGCGGTATCCTCGCGGCGCACGTCCACGATAAACAGCAGGTCCGGCAGCTTGCTCATGTTGCGGATACCGCCCAGGCGGTCCTGCAGCTTGAGGATGCGCCGGTCGATCATCAGCTGCTCTTTCTTGGTCAGGCGCACGAACTGGCCGGTGGCCTTGCCTTCCTCCAGCCGCTGGAGTTCATCGATCTGCTGCTTGATGGTGCGCCAGTTGGTGAGCGTGCCGCCCAGCCAGCGCTGGTTCACATACGGCATGCCGCAGCGCTCGGCCTCTTTCTGGACGCTCTCCTGGGCCTGGCGCTTGGTGCCCAGGAACAGGACTGAGCCGCCGCGGGTGATGGTATCCCGCACGAGGTTGTAGGCCGTGTCCAGCGCCATCACCGTCTGCTGCAGGTCGATGATGTGAATGCCATTGCGTTCGGTGAAGATGTACGGCTTCATCGCCGGGTGCCACTTCTGGGTGCGATGCCCGAAGTGAACGCCCGTCTCCAACAGGGATTTCATGGAGATGAGAGACATGGAAACTCCTTGAGCGTTGTCTGAGCCGCCCGGACATCCCGCGCCGATCGGCGGCGGGACACGCTGGATGCGGGGAGGGCGGCGTGAATAGTCTGGGGTCGCACAAACGCCCGGCGGGGTGCGCCGGGCGGTGTCTGACTCCAGCCGGGCAGCATTCTACCAAAAGACCGGCTTTCTGGATAGAGCGGGCCAAGCCGCTGGGCAGGCCGCGGCCCGGGCCGCGGCCTGCCCAGCCGGAACTCCAGCCGCCCGGAACTGGCGGCGCCAGCGGCTTGCGTCCTCCGCCACTGGCGGGTATGCTTATGGGGCGGGCTTGACCCGTCTCAACCTTATCCACCGCCCCGCTCACCCCAAAAACACCTATGGTGAAAGACGCCCTCCACGAAGCTGAAGAACGCATGAAAGGCGCTATCGCCGCGCTGGACCAGAACCTGGTCAGCATCCGCACCGGCCGCGCCTCGCCCGCGCTGGTGGAACGCCTGGCCGTCGAGTATTACGGCGCCCCGACCCAGCTGCAGCAGTTGGCCACCATCACCGTGCCGGAGCCGCGCCAGCTCCTGATCAAACCATTTGATCAGTCATCGCTGAAGAACATCGAGAAAGCCATCCTGGGCTCGGAACTGGGGTTGACCCCGGCCAACGATGGCAAAGTGATCCGGCTGAACCTGCCGCCGCTCAACGAGGAACGGCGCCGCGACCTGATCAAGGTGGTCCACCATCGCCTGGAAGAGGCGCGCGTGGCGATCCGCAACGTCCGGCGCAGCGCCCACGACGATCTGCGCGAGTTCGAGAAAGAGAAACTCATCTCCGAGGACGACCTCAAGCGCGGGGAAGCCGAGATGCAGAAGCTCACCGACCGGTACATCGCCCGCGTCGACGAACTGGGCGCGCGCAAAGAGTCCGAGATCAAGGAAATCTAGTTAACGCCGCCCGGCCTGGCGTCGCCCGGCGCCCAGGCCCGCCGCCCAATCTATGTCCTCTCAAACGTCTGCGCCGCCCCCGGAAAAGGTCCCGTCCCACGTCGGCATCATCATGGATGGCAACGGCCGCTGGGCCCTGGCCCGCGGCCTGCCGCGGCTGGCCGGGCACCGGGCCGGCGTCGAAAACCTGCGCCGCATCATCACGGCCTGCGTCGAGTTCGGCGTCAAGCATCTCACCATCTACTCGTTCTCCACCGAGAACTGGGGCCGCCCGCCGGAAGAGGTGAAGGGCCTGCTGTTCATCCTGGACGAGGTGCTGGAGAAGGAGCTCGGGGAGCTGCACAAAGAGGGCGTCCAGCTACGCCACATCGGCCGGCTGGAGGGCCTGGCGCCGTCCACCCAGAAAAAGGTCCTGGAGGCCGTCGAGCTGACCAAGGACAACACGCACTTGGTCCTCAACGTCGCCTTCAACTACGGCGGCCGCGCCGAGATCGTCCACGCCATCCGCCAGATGCTCTACGACGAGGTCGATCCGGCCCAGGTGGACGAGGCCATGGTCAGCCGCTACCTCTACACCGCCGGCCAGCCGGACCCGGACCTGATCATCCGCACGGCCGGCGAGCTGCGCGTCTCCAATTTCCTGCTGTGGCAGGCCGCCTACGCCGAGTATTACGCCGCCGACGTCTACTGGCCCGACTTCGACAAGGCCGAATTCCGGCGCGCGCTTGAGCACTTCGCCGCCCGTGAGCGGCGCTTCGGATTAACTTCAGCGCAGTTGACGTCCGCCTGAGCAGCGCTCGGATGTTGCTGGATCGCCTCGCCATCGCCATCCCGCTCATCCCCGTCGCCGTCTGGGTGATCGCACTGGGCGGACCCGTCTACGCGCTGATGATCACGGTGCTGCTGGTCTTAGCGGCCCTGGAATACGCCCACTTGTTCCGGGCCGGCGGCCAGCGCCCGGCTGCGCCCCTGCTCTGGGTGGGTGTGCCCGCCCTGGCGCTGACGCACGAATTCCCCTTCTTGCACATAGGCGGCCTGCTCACGCTGCTGACGTTGGCCACGCTGGTCTGGCATCTGGTGGATTATGAACGCGGCGCGCCGGCCTCGGGCACCGATTTCGTCATCACGCTGGGCGGCCTGGTCTATCTGGGTTGGATGGGCGGTTACCTGGTGGCCCTGCGGGAACTGCCGGAGGGCCTGTGGTGGAGCGCCACGCTGCTGAGCGCCGTCTGGCTGGCGGACACCGCCGCCTACGTCTTCGGGCGCCGGTTCGGCCGCCACCCGCTGGCGCCCCGGTTAAGCCCCAAGAAGACCTGGGAGGGTTTCGTGGGCGGCGTGCTCGGCGCGGCTGGCGGGGCCGCCGTGCTGGCGCTGGTATGGGGGTTGGGCGCCGGGCCGACCAGCCTGGTGGGCTGGCCGACCGGCCTGGCCTTTGGGGCTCTGGCCGGCCTGGTCGGCCCGCTGGGTGACCTCGGCATCTCAATGCTCAAGCGGCAGACCGGCGCCAAGGACTCGGGCCATGTCATCGCCGGACACGGCGGCATCCTCGACCGCATCGACTCGTGGCTGGTAGCGATCCCGGTGGGCTATTTCGGCGTGCTCTGGCTGCACGCCTGGTTGCGCTAAACCCAAGCGGGCGCGCCCGGTGCGGCGCCCCATCCTCGGAGGGAGAGGCATGAGCGAGAAACCCGATCGGAACCTGGCGCTGGAACTGGTGCGCGTGACGGAGGCGGCGGCTCTGGCCGCTGGCCGCTTCATGGGCCGCAACGACAAGGAAGGCGGCGACGGGGCGGCCGTGGACGCCATGCGCCTGGTGCTCAACACGGTAGAGATGGACGGCGTCATCGTCATCGGCGAGGGTGAGAAGGACGAGGCGCCCATGCTGTACAACGGCGAGCGGCTCGGCAATGGCCAGCCGCCGCCGGTCGACATCGCCGTGGATCCGATTGACGGCACCCGGCTGCTGGCGCTCGGCCGCCAGAACTCGCTCTCCACCGTCGCCATGGCCGACCGGGGCAGTATGTTCAACCCGGGGCCGATCGTGTACATGGACAAGATCGCGGTGGGGCCGGGGGCCAAGGGCGCCATCGACCTGGAAGTCACGCCTTCCGTAAACCTGCGCAGCGTAGCGCGCGCGCTGGGCAAGGAAATCCGCGACCTGACCGTGATGGTGCTGGACCGGCCGCGGCACGACAAGCTCATCGCCGAAATCCGCAAAGCTGGCGCCCGTATCCGCCTGATCACCGACGGCGACGTGGCCGGCGCGCTGATGACGGCCTGGCCCGAGTCCGGCGTGGATCTGCTGATGGGGGTGGGCGGCTCGCCGGAGGGCGTGATTTCGGCCTGCGCGCTCAAGTGCATGGGCGGCGAAATCCAGGCCAAGCTCTACCCGCGCAACGAGGCGGAGGCGGCCAAAGCCCGCGACCTGGGCATGAACCTGGACCAGGTGCTCTACACCGACGACCTGGTGCGCTCCGACAACGTCTTTTTCGCCGCCACCGGCATCACTGACGGCGAACTGCTGGACGGCGTCAAGTACTACGCCGACGGCGCGCGCACCCACTCCCTGGTGATGCGCTCCAAGTCCGGCACGGTCCGCGAGATCGTGTCGCGCCACCGCTGGAGCAAACTGATGGAAATCAGCCAAGTGCCGTACTGACGGCCGGGCCGTGGGGCGCAGGGGTCGACGGGCGGGCGCCGACTCCTGCGCCAGGACTTATGACCCATCACCGCTAATTGACGCGGCCATAGCGGAATGCTATAATTTTCGCTAGATCGCCCCGCGAGCCCTTTGTCAGGCCTCATTGACCTCTAACCACATAGACGTGTTTTCTTGTCTGGCCAAATTGGCGGATTGATCGGCAAGCGACTTGACGTGTAGCCTTGGCGGGCGCCTATCCGTCCGCTGTCTCTTACGAATCAGGCACCTCCATGGACATTAGCGAGCTACAATCGAAGACTCTCGGCGAACTCCGCGCGACGGCGCGGCAGTGGGACATCCCAGCCTACAGCCGCCTCAAGAAAGATGACCTGATCCTGCGGCTCCTGCGCGCCAATGCCGAGAAGCAGGGCCTGGAGCTGCGCGGCGGCGTGCTGGAGATCGTGGAGGACGGGATCGGCTTCCTGCGGGCCGAGCACTACCTGCCCGGTCCGGAAGACATCTACGTCTCCCAATCGCAGATCCGGCGCTTCGGCCTGCGCACCGGCGACATGGTCATCGGCCAGGTGCGCGCGCCCAAGGACTCAGAGAAGTACTTCGGCCTGCTGCGCGTGGAGACCGTCAACGGTCTGGATCCGGAGGCCGCCAAGCGCCGCCCGGTCTTCGAATCGCTCACCCCCATCTTCCCGGACCGGCGTTTCGACCTCGAAACCAACAAGCACATCCTGAGCACGCGTCTGCTCAATCTGATCGCGCCCGTCGGCATGGGCCAGCGCGGGCTGATCGTCTCGCCGCCCAAGGCCGGCAAGACGACGGTGCTCAAAGAGGTGGCCAACGCCATCAGCCAGAACTACCCGGACGTGCACCTGATGGTGGCCCTGATCGGCGAGCGCCCGGAAGAAGTGACGGACATGGACCGGTCGGTGGACGCCGAAGTGATCGCGTCCACGTTCGACGAGCCGGTGACCTCGCACGTGCGCGTGGCCGAAATGGCCCTGGAACGCGCCAAGCGCCTGGTGGAGGGCGGCCGCGACGTCGCCATCCTGCTGGACTCGCTGACGCGCCTGGCGCGCGCCTACAACCTGGTGGTCAACCCGTCCGGGCGGACGCTGTCCGGCGGTCTGGACCCGGCCGCGCTCTACCCGCCCAAGAAGATCTTTGGCGCGGCGCGCAACCTGGAAGAGGGCGGCTCGCTGACGATCGTGGCCACCTGCCTGGTGGACACCGGCTCGCGCATGGACGACGTGGTCTACGAGGAGTTCAAAGGCACCGGCAACATGGAGCTGCACCTCTCGCGCAAGCTCCAGGAGCGGCGCATCTTCCCGGCCTACGACATCGAGCGCTCGTCCACCCGCCGCGAAGAGCTGCTGCTCGGCCCGGACATCACGCCACGCGTCTGGCTGCTGCGCCGCATGTTCGGCCAGATGATCTCGTCGCCGCCGAACGGCGCCGGCATGGACCTGACCAATGCCACCGAGGCCGTGCTGGACAACCTGCGCCAGACCGACAACAACATGGACTTCCTGGAGACCCTGGGCAAAAACGGCAAGTAGCGCTCCGGCTGCCCCGGTTAAACACGGCGCGGCGAGGCCTGACGGCCTCGCCGCGTTTTTTGTTTATCGGCCGGGCCGGCGCTACGGCACGACGTAGACGCGGTATTCCGGGTTGGCCTGGTTGCAGGCCCAGGCCGCCTCCGCCAGCGGCAGGGTGTGCGGCTGCTCCATGACGATGTACTGCGCCTGGTAGCGCTGCGCGAACGCGATCAGGGCCTCTGGCGGCCGGGCGTTGTAGGCGTCCCGCGTCAGGCGCTGGTTGGCGAAGAAGTCGCCAGCGAACTGCTCGAGCACGCCCGGCACCAACTGCTCAAAGCGCGCCTTCCAGGCGTCGTAATAACCGGGCGCCAGGGCGATCATCAACAGCTCCGAGTGCGTCACCACCGTCGAACGCTCCGAGAACGTGCGCCAATCCGAGTAATACAGCCACCATTTCTCCGGCGGCGTCACGAACAGCGCGTCCTTGGGCGTGTTATCGCGCGCGCACAGCTGGATGGCCTCCCAGGCGGTGCGCGGCCCGTACGGGTAGAAGCCGGGCTGCCACAGGTTGAGCGGGATGACGATGGTCATGGCGAAGGCCAGCACGCCGATCGAGACGGCGCCGGCCGCCAGGTTGCGCCACCGCCAGGCCCGCAGGCCAGTCTGCAGGCCGAGTGTGATCAGGGGGACGAACGGCAGCGGCGAGCCGATGTAAGTCGCCGCCAGCACGCCCCAGTCCGCGCGCGAGTCCGCGCGCGCTTCCCAGCGCCGCGCCAGAAGGTGCCCGAAGTACAGGTAGCCGAAGACGTTGGCCCACAGGCCGGCCCGGATAATCTGCAGCTGGTTGAGAATCGTCACCGGATACACCAGCGCCGTGACAGCCTGGACGGTCAGGATCAGGCTGATGGCCAGGTGGAAGTGCAGCACCGTCCGCTCGTGATCCGGCGAGGGCGCGCTGCGGCGGGCCAGGAAATACAGCGCCAGCGTACTCAGCCCGGAGAAGGTGACGAACAAGATGTGCAGGTAGGGCGCGATCAGGAAAAACAGGTTGTAGAGCGACCCGCGCGCGACGACCTCGAACCACTCCGGGTTCAGCTCGGCGCGCAGGGCCGGGCTGGTCAGCCGCCACACCAGCACCGGCGCTGCGCCGAGGGCGAACAGCGGCAGTCCCAGCGCCAGCCGGCGCCAGCCGCCCTCGCGCAGCCGCAGCAGCGCATCGGCGACGAGCATCCCCACCACGAAATTCACGGTGATGACGTGGACGTTGTAGAGCACGCCGAGCAGGAAGAAGGCCCGCAACGGCCGGCCGCGCAAATACAGCAGCAAGGCCCCGACCGCGAACGGCAGAGCGAAGGTCCGGTTAAGCAGGCTGAACTCGAACACCGGGAAGCCGGCAAACCCCAGATGCGGTATGACGAAGGCGACGGTGCTCAGCAGCGCGGCCAGCGGATTCCCAAACAGCGTCAGGCTGAGCTCCCACAGACCCCAGAAGGTCAGGTAGGTGGCCAGGACGTGCACGCCCAGCATCACCGGCTCCAGCAGGCCGAGGCGCCACAGCGGCCCGAACGCCAGCCAGAAATACGAGTAATTCTCGCGGCGCAGCTCGAGGAACGGGTCGTTGGGGAAGAGCGTCGGGTCGGCGTACTTCTTCAGGAACGGGATGTGCACAAACTGGTCGAACGTGCCGAAGTAGTAGCCCATGATTAGCAGACTGCCAAGCGTGGCCAGCCAGAAGAGCAGATGGCGCTCCCAGGCATTCCGCTGCAGACGCCGCGCAAACGATTGCAACACAGCGATGGCTCCTGAAGGGCAAGGTGAGCGCCTGCCGCTGGCGGCGGCCGCTCACGCCGATGGGTTCATGACTCACACGCAACGAGCGATTGTACCAAGAACAGCCGTCGCCGGCACGCGCACGGACCCTGGCCGATTTCGTGTATAATAGACACGAAAGGTGCTTATGCCCGACGCTAACTTCCCGTCCGATGCCGAACGCCCGCGCCTGACCGTCGACGTCGTCATCTTCAGCCTGCGCCAACGCGATCTGCAGACCTTGCTGGTGCGGCGGGCCTACCCGCCCTTCCAGGGCCGCTGGGCCATCCCCGGCGGGTTCGTGCAGGCGCAGGAGACGCTGGAGAGCGCCGCCCGCCGCGAGCTGGAAGAAGAGACCGGCGTCCGCGACGTGTACCTGGAGCAGCTCTACACCTTCGGCGATCCGGGGCGCGATCCGCGCGGCCGCGTGATCACGGTCGCCTACGTGGCTTTGGTGCCGGAGGACGTGCGGGTGCAAGCCGGCGACGACGCCGCCGCGGCGGAATGGCATTCGGCCTATCACCTGCCCGCGCTGGCCTTCGACCACGACGAGATTGTGCGCTACGCCCTCAAGCGGCTGCGCTACAAGCTCGAATACACGTCCGTCGGGTTTGAGCTGCTGCCCAATGAGTTCACGCTGGGCGAGTTGCAGACGGCCTACGAGATCGTCCTGGGCGAGCACCTGGACAAGCGCAACTTCCGCCGCCGCATCGCCGAGGCCGGCATCCTGGTGGAGACCAACCGCTTGCGGGAGGGCGAGGGCCAGGGCCGGCCGGCGCGCCTGTACCGCTACCGCAAGAACGCCGTTACCGAGGTCAAAGCCCGGCGTCTGTTCCCGTAAGGAACAGAGTCTTGACAAGCCGGCCAGTTGCAGTATAATTTGTGTCAGATAAACACTAAAGGCGCTGAGCGCCTCTTCTTTTCGCCGGTTTTAGTGTTTCTTGTACACCAATTAGGTCGATCACCATGCCCTACACTCCGCTGCCGCTCCCACCCCACTTTGACCCCGCCCAGGTCGCGCAGGTTTGGCGCGTGCCCTACCAGGAGCGGGCCGAAGCCGCCCGGCGCTGGGCCCGGCAGCACGGCCTGCAGCCGGCCGCCGCCGACCAGCCGCGGATCGGTCTGCTGATCATCGACGCGCAGAACACGTTCTGCCTGCCGGAGTTCGAGCTCTTCGTCGGCGGGCGCTCCGGGCGCGGCGCCGTGGACGACAGCCGCCGGCTGTGCGAGTTTATCTACCGCAACCTGGCGCACCTGACGCAGATCGTGGCCACCCTGGATACGCATCAGGCCGCGCAGATCTTTCACGCCCAGTGCCTGGTAGACGCGGCCGGCGAGCCGCCCGCGCCGCACACACAGGTGACGGCCCAGGCCGTGGCCGACGGCGCCTGGCGCTTCAACCCGGACTTGGCCGCCAGCCTGGGCCTGGACCCGGCCGCCGCGCAGGCGCACCTGCGGCACTACACGGCCGCGCTCCAGGCCGGCGGCCAATACGCCCTGACGATCTGGCCCTACCATGCCATGCTGGGCGGGATCGGCCACGCGCTGGTGCCGGCCATCGAAGACGCGCTCTTCTTCCACAGCCTGGCGCGCACGGCGCCGGCTCACCTCGAACTCAAGGGACGCGAGCCGCTCACCGAGCACTACTCGGCGCTCGGCCCCGAGGTGCTGACCGATGCGGGCGGCCGGCCGCTGGGCGGACGCAACACCGCGCTCGTGCAGCGCCTGCTCGGCTTCGACGCCGTGCTGGTGGCGGGCCAGGCCAAGAGCCATTGCGTGGCCTGGACGGTGCAGCACCTGCTGGACGAACTGCGCGCGCAGGATCCGGCCCTGGCCGGCCGGGTCTACCTGCTGGAAGACTGCACGTCGCCGGTGGTCGTGCCCGGCGTCGTGGATTACACCGACCAGGCCGACGCGGCTTTTCAGCGCTTCGCGGCGGCGGGCATGCATGTCGTCCGCTCGACGGATCCGCTCGATACCTGGCTACCGCTCCTGGCGTAGAGGAGGGCCCCATGCTGGCCGAGATCATGCTCGTCTTCGTCGGACTCCTGATCGGCTACATCGCCTACCTGCACCTGCAGCTGCACATCAGCCGCCGCATTATCAGCGCGCTACAGGAGACGACGGTCACAGCCGAGGCCGAAGGCCGCTTCAACGTCAAACCCGTCCTGGCCCTGTTCGGCGTGCTCATCCTGGTGGCCGGGGCCGTGGCCAGTTGGGCGCGCTGAACCATGTCCATGCCGCGCCCCCACTCCAACTGCTACTGGGTCCGTCCCGGCGCGCTGCTGGCCGGCGAGTACCCCGGCGACCTCGACGACACGGCGGCTCTGGGCAAACTGCGCGCCCTGCTGGAGGCAGGCGTGACGTTCTTCCTCGACCTGACGGAACCCTATGAGCCCGGCCTGGTGGCCCCGCTGCAGCCCTACCTGTCGCTGCTGGAGGCCGAGGCGGCCGCGCGCGGGCAGCGCGTCACCCATCGCCGGCTGTCCATCCGCGACTACGGCGTCCCGCGCTCCAAATCCGAGATGCGCGCTATCCTGGACACGCTGGATGCCGCCGTGGCGGCCGGCGAACGCGTCTACGTCCATTGCTGGGGCGGCATCGGCCGCACTGGCACGGTGGTCGGCTGCTACCTGGTCCGCCACGGCCTGACCGGGACTGCCGCGCTGGCGCAGATCGCCGCGTGGTGGGGGACGGTGGAGAAATCGGCCTGGCACCCGCGTTCGCCCCAGACCGATGCCCAGATCGATTACGTGCGCCATTGGCAGGAGCCGTGACGCCGGCCGCCCGCTCCGGTTACAATGCCGCGATGACCGTGTCCCACGTCCGGGCGTCCAAGTTCCTGTCCCGCGTGCTGCGCCATCAGGCCCGGGCCTACGGCCTGCAGCCGGACGAGGCCGGCTTTGTGCCGCTGGCGGAGCTGGCGGCCGTGGTCGCGCGCGCGCACTGGGCGGCCCCGGAGGCCGCCGAGGCCCTGATCCGGGCCGTCGTGGCGGCCAGCCAGCCGCAGCGTTACGAAATCCAGGGCGACCGCATCCGCGCCACATACGGCCACTCCACGCGCGGGATGCCGGCCGTGCGTTATCCGCCGGCCGAGCCGCCGGCTCAGCTGTTTCACGGCACGACCCCGGCGGCGCTGCCAGCCATCCGTCGCCACGGCCTGCGTGCCATGCGGCGCCAGTACGTGCACCTGTCCACCACCCCGGAACGCGCGCTGACCGTCGGCGGGCGGCGTGCCGCTGCGCCGGTGCTGCTCACCGTTCAGGCTCAGGCCGCCCACGCCGCCGGCGTTATCTTCTACGCGCCTGAGCCGCAGCATTTCCTGGCCGCCGCCCTCCCACCCGAGTTCCTGCTCTTCCCGGAAGCACCGGCCGATCCGCCCACCGCCCTGGAATAACCCATGACCCTCTTCGATCAGCAACGCCTGACCAATCATGTTTTCAAGCTCGATGTCGAGCGCATGCGCCGCGGCTGGTATTCCGACAAGTACTTCGAGAACATCGGCGCCATGCTCACCCACCTGGCCGCCGGCGGCTACCGCTACAGCGGCCAGGCGCCCCGGCTGGCCGGCGTCGACGTGCGCGCCGTCGAGGTCGGCAACCTGGACGTGGAGATGCAGTGGTTCACGCGCCGGCCCGGCACCACGGTCGTCGTCGGCGTGGACAAGGCGCTGGAGATGTTGCGCCACTGCACGGGCTACTTCGAGAACGAGGGCTTCGTCTCTACCTGGGATCACCTGCAGGTGGAAGCCGTGCACGACGGCGCCGTGGTCAAGTACAGCGGTGACCCGCTGCAGATCCAGCCGGTCATCCGCGTGCGCGGGCGCTATCGTGACTTCGCCCTGCTGGAGACGCCCACGCTGGGCATCCTGGCGCGCGCCTCGCGCGTGGCCACCAATGTCTACAACACCTTGATCGCGGCGCGCGGCCGGCCGGTGCTGTTCTTCCCGGCTCGCTTCGACCTGCACGAGGTCCAGGCCGCCGACGGCTACGCCTACAACGTCGCCGTGCAGCGCTTCAACCTGGACTTCGCCCAGACCAACAGCCCGTTCATCTCCACCGACGCCCAGGGCGACTGGTGGGGCGGCGCCGGCGGCGGCACGGTGGCCCACGCCGCTATCGCCTGCTTCTTTGGCGACACGGCCGAGACGATGCTGGCCTTCTGCGCCACGCGCCCGCCGCACATCCCGCGCATCGCCCTGGTGGACTTCAACAACGACAGCGTCGGCGACTCGCTGGCCACGCTGGACGCCATGTTCGCGCGTTACCGGGCGTTGGTGGAGGCCGGCGAGGAGGCCGAAGCCAAGAAGTACCGGCTGTACGGCGTGCGCCTGGACACCGGCGCCAGCGTGCGTGACCTGAGCGTCCCGCCGCTGGGCGACGCCGCGCTTGATCTGGGCGTGAACCCGCGCCTGGTCTTCACCGTGCGCCAGGCGCTGGACAACGCCTGGCAGCGCTGGAACGTGCCGAAAGCCTGGGAGGAGCGCGCCCAGCATTTCTGCCGCCGCGTCAAAATCGTGGTCTCGGGCGGCTTCAACCCGGATAAGATCCGGCGCTTCGAAAAGCTGGGCGTGCCCGTGGACATCTACGCCGTCGGCTCGTCGCTGTTTGAGAACCACGGCGAGACGGTCACCGATTTCACGGCCGACGTGGTGCGGGTAAAAGTGGACGGCCGCTGGCACGACATGGCCAAGGTGGGGCGCCGGCCCTGTGACAACCCCGACCTGCAGCCCGTCCCCTGACGCTCGGCGGGCGCCGACCGCGCCGCATCCGGAGCGGAGGCCGCAGGCTGAAGTCGAAGGGCGCGGCGCGGCCACTGGGGCGGGCAAGGCGCTGAGCAGAAGTCGTTCGGGCGACCGCTCCGGAATAAGAAAAAAGGCCCGCAGCGCCAATGCGCCGCGGGCCTTTTCGCTGTCGCAGCCAGGGCCGTCGGTTACCAGCAGATCCCCTGATACTGCCCGTTGAGCGCGCCGGCGTCCGTCACAATGCGGACCAGGTCGATCACCACCTGGTCCGGACGCAACTGCTCCAGGGCGGCCCGGAACTCGGGCGCTTTGTTGCCGACGATGATCACGTCGCTCTCCGCCAGGACTTCGTCCATGGTCTCGCACATCAGCGTGGCGATGTGCGGGATCTCGCGCTCGATGTAGGCCTTGTTGGCGCCGTGCAGACGCGCCAGCGACACGTTGCGGTCGTAGATCTTAACCTGGTAGCCCTTGCCCAGCAGGGTCTCGATCAACTCCACCATCGGGCTTTCGCGCAGGTCGTCGGTGCCGGCCTTGAAGCTGAAGCCGAGCGCGCCCACGCGCTTGCGCCCGGTCTGTTTGACCAGTTCAAAGCCGCGCTTCACCTGCAGCTCGTTGCTGGGGAGCAGGGCCTCCAGCAGCGGCACGGCCACGTCCATGCGATGGGCGTGGTAGAGCAGCGCGCGCAGGTCCTTGGGCAGGCAGGACCCGCCAAAGGCGAAGCCGGGCTTGAGATAGTACGGCGATAAGTTGAGCTTCTGGTCCAGGCAGAAGATCTCCATGACCTGGTGGCTGTCGATGCCCTGGCGCTTGCAGATGTTGCCGATCTCGTTGGCGAAGACGACCTTGACCGCGTGAAAGGCGTTGTTGGCGTACTTCACCGTCTCGGCCACCTTCACCGGCACGGTCAGCAGCGGCGCGTCAACGCCGCGGTAAAGCTCAGCGGCCAATGCCCCGCTGCGCTCGTCCAGCTGGCCGATGAGCGTGAAGGGCGGCTGGTGGAAATCCTGAACGGCCGTGCTCTCGCGCAGGAACTCCGGGTTGAAGACCACGCCGAAATCGCGCCCGGCGCGGCGCCCGGAGGCGCGTTCCAGAATCGGCAGGATGCGCTCCTCGGTGCTGCCGGGCAGCATCGTGCTGCGCAACACCACCACATGGAAGCTGTCCTTGTGGGCCAGCGCCTGGCCGATCTCGGCCGCCACGCGCTCGACGTAGGCCAGGTCCAGGTTGCCGTTCGTGTCGCTGGGGGTGCCCACGCACACCAGCGACAGGTCGGTGGCGGCCACGGCCTCGGCCACGCTCGTCGTCGCGCGCAGACGCCCGTCCGCCACCGCCTGAGCGATGAGCGCGTCCAGGCCGGCCTCAATCACGGGGCTGCGGCCGGCGTTGATCAACTCCACCTTCATGGGGCTGACCTCGACGCCGATCACGGTGTGCCCCAACGCCGTGAAACACCCGGCCGACACCGAGCCGACATAGCCTAGGCCGAAAACACTGACTTTCATCGCCAACTCCTGGACGGTTCCTGCACGCGGAAAAGCGTAGGCACCATACCACCCGCAAACCAACCCGGCGATAAGGAACTAGTCCTATCGACAGGCCCGCGCGGCTCAATTCGGCGAGAAGGGTTCGCGCGGCGAGGCGCTGGTCGAGGCAGGGACAGCGGGTGTTTCAGCAACTTCCTCTCGGCGCTGCAGCGGCGGAAGACGTTCGTGGCGTGGGCCGGCAGGCGGCCCGCCCCGGCGCTGTCCAGCTCCAGCCGCTCCACCGCCGCAATGAGCTGGCGCTGTTCTTCGGCAGGACGGGTCTCGTCTTCCCTCCACCCGACCGCGCCTCCGGCCGCCTTACAGCGCCGCGCCCCAACCGCGCAGCACAGCCGGCAGCTCCGCCAGGCTGGCCACCTCCGCCTCGGGCACGATCTGGCCGCGATGGGCCTGGTTGGCGGGATGGGTGGCATGCGCGGTCAACCAGATGTGGCGCAGGCCGGCCAACTGCGCGCCGAGGATGTCCGCGCCGAGGGTGTCGCCGACCATGACGCACTCACCCGGCGCCAGGCTCCAGGCGGCCAGCACTCCCTGGAAGATCTTGGGGTTGGGCTTGCGCAGACCGACAGCCGCCGAGACGACGATCGGATCGAAATAGCCGCGCAGGCCGGCCCAATCGATCAGGCGCTGCACATTGTCGTCGTCGCCGGCGTTGGAGACGATGGCCAGGCGCAGCCCCGCCGCCTGCAGTTGGCGCAGCGTGGCGTGCGCGTCCGGCATGACGCGCCAGAGTGTCTCGCTGTAGGCGTAGTAAGCGCGCCGGGCGCCGGCCTCCACGGCGGGCGTCGGGGCCGGCGCGCCCAGCTCGGCCAGGGTCTGGCGCAGCAGAAAGGTCGTGGTCACCTCCACCCAATCGGTCTGGCGCTGCTCGTCGAAGGCGGCGTAGTTAGCCGACAGCCGGTTGAGGAAGGCCTGCGGCTCCAGTTGATAGCCGGCCTCCGTCAGGTAGTGCAGCAGGTCCTGGCGCATTCGCGGCAGGAGCGCGCCCCACTGATGATCGATCTCCGAATAGATGAGCGTCGAGCCGAGGTCGAAGAGGATACCGCGCAGCATGGAACAATTATAGCGTTTTCGCTCCAGAGTTTTGAGCGCTTTGCCCATTGCGCCCGCGCGCCGGCCGGCTACACTCGGAGGCACGGCCGCCGCTGGCCAGAACCGCCCCGGCCGCTTAGCCCAAGGAGATCAGCCTTTGTCGACTTCACCCGTCCCGGAAATACTCATCAACGCGATCGCCGTCGACGCGCAGCTGCTGGAGACCCGGCCGGTCCGCCGCTGCGCGATCGACGATTGCCAGGCCTATTGCTGCACCGGCGGCGTGTACATCGCCCTGAATGAGGTCGAAACCGTGCTGGCCCATCAGGACCTGATCCGGCCGCATGTGGCGCCGGAGCGCCGCGACCCGGCCCTGTGGTTTGACAACGAGGTGGTGCCGGACGACGATCACCCGCGCGGCGGCCAGGTGATGGGCACGCGGGTGCTGCCGGACCCGTCTCACCCGGTGGGCGAATCCTGTGTGTTCCTGCGGCCGGATCGCAAGTGTGCGCTGCAGGCGGCCGGCCTGGCGGCCGGCGAACATCCCTGGCGTTTCAAGCCGTTCTATTGCGCCCTGCACCCGCTGGTCTACGAAGAGAAGCGGCTGGTCTTGAGCGAGCACAGCGAGATGTACCTGGAAGGCGGCAGCTGCAACCGGCCGCAGGCCGGCCCAGCCATCCCGCTCTACGAGCTCTTCGACGACGAGCTGCGCCTGGCCCTGGGCGAGGCCGGCTATGCCCAGCTCCGGACCTTGGCCCAGGCCCGGCGCGCCGACTGACGCTGTGCCGGCTGACGGCCGCTAACACACCGGGGCGGTCCCTGTGGACCGCCCCGGTGTGTTTTCGCTTGAAAGTGCCCGCCATGAGCGGGCTACGGCAGGCCGCAGAGTCAGGCGCTCACTTCCGCCTTGGCCAACCGGCGCACTTCGGCCGCCCGCGCAAAGCCGACCATGCGCTGCAGGTCCTCATCCCACAGCCGCCACGACAGGGATTTGAAGCTCGTGCGCAGCGTCAGCGTGCTGACGTCGTGGAAGACCGGGTTCTCGCGGAAGCAGCGCTCCAGCTGGTAGTTCGGGATCTTCGGGCTGAGGTGATGGACGTGATGGAAGCCGATGTTGCCCGAGAACCACTGCAGGATCTTCGGCAGCTTGTAGTAGGAACTGCCCTTGAGCGAAGCGGTGTAGTAGTCCCACTCCGGGTGGGGCTTCCAATAGGTCTCTTCGAAGTTGTGCTGGACGTAGAACAGCCAGACGCCGACCACCGACGCGATCCACATGACCAGCGCCTGCATGATCAGATACGCCTGCCAGCCCGCCAGCGCGCTCCAGGCCAGGCCGACCAGCAGGATGCCCAGGTTGGTCCAGTGGACGCTGTGGCGCTCGCGGGCGGGGTAATCGCCGTACGAGAAGCGGTGCAGGATCATGAACAGCAACGGCGCGCCGATGAAGAACATCACCACCGGATTGCGGTAGATGCGGTACCACAGCTGACGGTACCAGGGCAGCGCGTTGAACTCGCGCACGGTCAGGGTATCCACGTCGCCGATGCCGCGCCGGTCCAGGTCGCCGGAGCCGGCATGATGGATGGCGTGGCTGTGGCGCCAGTGGAAGTAAGGCGTGAACACCAACACGCCGGCAATCACACCCAGCGCGTCGTTCCACTTCTGGTTCTTGAAGAACGAGCCGTGGCCGCAGTCGTGCAGGATGATGAAGACCCGCATCAGGAAGCCGGCCGCCACCACCGCCAGCGGCAGGGCCAGCCAGAACGAGACTTTCAACGCGAAGACGGTCAACGCCTGAAAGGCCAGGAAGGGCAGGAAGGAGGTCGCCACCTGCCACAGGGCCGCGCGCGTGTCGGGCGTCTGATACTTAGCAACCATCTTGACCCAAAGTGGTCGCTCGCCTTTGGTCGGGGTCGACGGGTTAGCCATGGTGATCCTTTAGACGGTTCGGCCGGGACCTTGTGGTCAAACCACGGCCGGAACCAATATCGTGCAGAGGGATGGACAATGTCCCCCGGCTCAACCCCGGAGGGCCGCGCCGAGGCGGGCGGAGAATGGAACGTGGGGACCGCGGGGCGCTATAAGCGCAGAGGCAGGGACGCCGCGCGCGGCACCGCTCCGGCGCGCAGCACCAAGAAGACGGGCTGGGACCAGGATGTCACCCGGCGCTGGCGCTGCGGCTGAGGCGGGGAGCGATGCAGCACCCACAGCATCAGCGCCGTCTGGATCACGGTGACCAGGGCGGCTGCAGCCGCCATCTGCATCCATTCCACCGGCACCGGCCGGGCGGGCACGCCGGTCCGGCCGAGGGACGCCTGATAGCGCAGGATGTTCGCGCCGTAGTGGGTGAGCAGGAGCGCCTTGAAACGCTCAGGGGTCGGCGCGGCCGGCAGATCTCCCGCGGCCGCGTTCAGGTGACGCTCAAAACCGTGCAGAGCGGCCTGCGCCCGCCGCCAGGCCTCGGCCAGACGCCAGCGCTGCGCCTCCGCCCACTGCCCTTTGGTGCCGGCCGCACGCCGGGCGCGCGACAAATCCAGCGTCACCAGCCGACTGAGGCGGCGGCGCGCTTCGGCCAGATACGGGCCGGCGTTGAGTTCCAGGTGCCGGACGTCCGGCATCTCCAGCCGCGGCACGACGGGGCGGAAAACCATGAGGGTGATTGTAACCCGGGCTGGCTGGCCTTCACAAGGCCGCCGTTATTAAGGGACTTTGAATTCGGTCAAGCTGAGCTCATCGCCCGCCGGCTGCTCGCCGACCATCACCGGCAAGCGGGCGCCGGTTTCTGCCTCATATAACCCGGTCACCAGGCGATAGTTACCGGGCGCCAAGTCGAACGTGTAGGTCTCCACCACGGCCTCACCCGGCGCCCACAGGGAGGTGGGGTACGTGCCGCTGCCCGGAACAGTGTCCACCTGGGCCACCATCTGGCCTTGCCCGTCACGCACATGGACGAAAATGGTGTAGTCCGCGTCCAGCGGCGCGGCGCCCACTTGCTGGAAAGCCAGCGTCACCTGAGTGCGCGTGCCCGGCGCCAGCGCGAAGTCCACCAGCGCCAGGTCCGGCCCAAAGCGCGCAGACAGCGGCGCGCCCAGGCTCGGCGGCGCACTCAGCCGCTCCACTGGCGCCACCTCCAGCTCAGCCACGTCCACGATGCCGCGTGCGCCGACCTGCACGCGGAGCGGGCTGGGGCCTGCGGGCGCCTCTAACGGGACGCGCAGCGTGCGCCGGTCGATCAGCGGGCCGTTCACCGTCAGCGGACCCGCCGACAACGTCTGCCCGCCCAGCGTGATCGTCAGCGGCGTCGTCACCGGCGCGGCCGCATACCAGAACAACGTCACTTCGAAACGTTCGTTGGGCCGCCTGGCCGCCGTCCGCCCGGCGTAGCCTAACAATTGCAGACCCGGCTCCAGGCCGCCATCCGCTTCCAGCGGCGTCATGGCGTTGGCGGCCTGGAACTCGGCCGCCGTCGCCGGCGGTCCACCGTCCAGCCGCACCGTTCCGGCAACCGCGCGCTCGCCGCCGAAACCGGCCTGGGCGGTGAGATGCGGCAGACCGGCCTGCGCGCCCTCGCTGTATAGCCCGGCTTTCACCAGGTAGTCACCGGCCGGGAGGCCTGCCGCCAGCGGCAGGCGCTGCCGCGTGATCAGGAGGTCGCCGGGGCGCCACTGCTCGGCCGGATACGTGAAATTGCCGCTCTGCGCCCAGACCCGGCCGGCGGCGTCATACAGGCGCGCATACGGCAGCAGGTCACCCATCTCCACCGGGTTTTCGACCCGCCAGCGCAGGTCCACCCACAGGTCCGCCTCGGCGACCTCGGCGCGGAACCCGGTTAGAAAGACGGCATTGCCGAAGTTCTCGTTCAGCGGCGCGAACTCCGGCAGGGGCGGCGTCTGTCCGGCCTCGAACCGGTAAGCGCGAAACTCCGGGCGGTTGTCCGGACCGGGCTGCTCGTGAACGAGCCACGGTCCCCAGCCCGCCACCCACGCCTCGGGCAGCGGTGCGGAAGCCGTATCGAAGATCAGCGCGGCGCGGTCAGCCGGCACCACCAGTGAGTAGCCGCCCGTCAGCCAGCGCACGGCGTCGAAATCGCGCGCCAGATAGGCGAGCGTGGGATGGCGATAGTGGATGGCGGAGACGTACGGCGTAGCCGCCGCCAGATCCTGCTGGTTGAGGTAATCCGCGACGCCGGTCAGGTCGGCGTCGTTGTTGAGGCGTTGGCTGCGCAGGCCGGCCCAGGTGTTGAAGTAATCGTGATAGGTGGCGGCGGCGCCGAGCGCGAGCGCAACCAGCGTCAGCACCGTCACGGGATAGGCGGTGGGCAGCAAAGGGCCGGGAGACTGGCGCTGGAGCCAGCGGTAGGCGGCCAGCAGGCCGCGGGCCGGAAAGACGAAGACCAGCGGCGTCAGCCCAAAGGCGCGCACGTTGGACGGGAAGACCTCGTTCACCGAGAGCGCCGTCGGCAGCAGCATGAACGGGAGCCAGGCCAAAAGCAGCCATTCCACGGCGCGGCGGCCCGGAGACTGGCCGGGCCGGAAAGCGCCGCGCAGCGTGCCGAGCAGGCCGACGACGAAGAAGAGCGCCCACGGCAGCGGGAAGAGCGGGCGGCCGGGCAGATTGAAGCGATCGTACGGCTCGCCGCGCACGAACAGCATCTCGGCCGCGCCGACGAAGCCGCGCCACAGCAGCTCGGCCTCGCCCGGCCGCGCCACCACCTGGGCGGCGCGGTTCAAGAAATCCTCGGGATGCTGGAGGAAGTACAGGCCCAGCGGGGCGAAGGCGGCTAGAGCCGCCAGGCCGAAGGTCAGGAAGCCGGCCGTCCAGCGCCGCAGCGGAGCGTGGGCGCGCCTTGTGAACAGCAGCAGCGCCAGCCAGAAGACGGCCAGCGGGAACGGGAACAGGCGCGCCGAGAGATAGGTGTAGGCGGCCAGGCCGGTGAACGCGCCCCCCAGCGCCAAATCCCAATAACCGCTGCGCCAGGCCCAGGCGCGTCCGCCGGCGCCGCGCGCCTGGCGGCGCAGGCCGCGGAACAGGAAGCCGAGGGCCAGCGCCTGCACCAGCGGCATGACGATGACGCGGAAGCCGAAGCGCGAGAAGACCAGGTGGAAGAAGGCCACGGCCAGCAGCACGGCCGCGAACGCCGCCGTCGGGTGAGCGTGTTCGTCCCCGTGCAGCACCTCGCGCACGGCGAAGAACGTGGCCGGGATCGTCAGCGCACCGAGCAGGGCCGCGGCCAGCCGCAGCGCAAACACCGACGACCCGATCAGGTTGAACCAGGCCGCCAGCCAATAGTAGAAGAGCACCTCATGGCCGGTGAAAGCCGTGATGAACAAGGGCCGATACCCGGCGAAAGCGACTTGCTCGCCGAGCAGGGCTGTCGCGGCCAGGTCGTAGTGCAGGCCCGGCGGCACGGCCGTGAGCTGCCACAGGCGCAGAAGGGTCCCGGCGAGGGCGGCGGCGGTGACGAGCAGGTAGTAGCGGCGGGGCATGCGGGCGGCCGGCGGCGGTGAAACGAACTGGGCGCGGCCGAGTTATCGCAGCGCCTGATCGAGGTCGGCGATCAGATCATCTGCGGCTTCGATCCCGGCCGAGACGCGCACACACCCATCGCCGATGCCGATGGCGGCGCGCTGGGCCGGCGTGAGCGCGCGGTGGGAGGCGATGGCCGGGTACAGGGCCAGCGTCACCACGTCGCCCAGGGACGGGATGCGCTGGATGACGCGCAGCCGCTCCATGAAGGCGAAGACCTCGGCGCGGCCAGCCGCCTCGGCGGTGCCGGGCTGATTGAGATCGAAAGCCAGCATGGCGCCAAAGCAGCCGGGCCGGAACAGGCGCGCCGCCAGCGCATGGTCGGGGTCGCCCGGCAGGCCGGGGTAGTACACGCGCGCCACGCGCGGATGCGCGGCCAGCCAGCGCGCCAGCGCCAGCGCGTTGGCGTTCTGCTCACGCACGCGCAGCGGCAGCGTGCGCAGGCCGCGCAGGGCCAGGTAAGCGTCAAAGGGCGACAGGTTCTGGCCGAGCAGCTTGCGCGTGGCGCGCAGCGCCGCCGCGTCGGCGTCCGTCGCGGTCACCACCAGGCCGCCCAGCACGTCGCCGTGCCCGCCGATGTACTTGGTGGCTGAGTGCACGACGAAGTCCGCGCCCAGGGTCAACGGCTGCAACAGGTACGGCGTGGTGAAAGTCGAGTCGACCACGCTGCGCGCGCCGTGGCGCCGCGCCAGGGCGATCAGGGCCGGCGCGTCGGCCACGTGGCAGAGCGGGTTGGCCATCACCTCGAAGAGCAGGACGGCGGCGCCCGGCAAGGCAGCGTCCACCGCGGCCAGGTCGCGCGCGTCCACGCGCCGCACGGTGACGCCCGAGTTCGCGGCCAAGAAGTCCAGCAGCGTCTGTGTGGCGCCGTACAACTCGGCGGCGGCGACGAGCGTGGCGCCGGGCCTGGCACCGGCGACGAGCAAGGCGGTGTGGACGGCGGCCATGCCTGAGCTGAAAGCGGCGGCGCCGGCCCCGCGTTCCACCACGGCCAGGGCCGCCTCCAGGGCCTCCTGGGTGGGCGCGTTATAGCGCGAGTAGACGTAGCCGGCGCGCTCATCGCCCAGGGCCGCGTCCAGCGCGGCCATGTCGGCCTGCGCCCAGCCGGACGCCGTAACGATAGGCGGGTTGTAGGAGGCGCCTGGCTTGGGCGCGATCTGGCCGGAGTGGACGGCGTCGGTGAAGATGGACATGCGCCGGAGTATAGCACTCACTCGCCGCCGTTCGACGGGCTGGACGCGTGAGGCGACCTGGACTGGGGCAATCCGCGCCCCAACACAACGATAAATTCCAGAAACCGCAATCAAACCGATTTTAGTCAAGGTAAGTTTTCATAAAGCCGGACTTTTCACGCAATCTTCCCTGTTTGACGGTTGTGTCAGAAAATCGGATCAAATACGGTGTAATTGAACACAACTGGGGGGGAGATGCATCATGCCGCCCTACCCTGTCTCTACACCCTCACCCACCACCACCCCCCACCGGTCGGCCCTGGCCTGGCTCCCGGCCGCCCTGCTCTCAGCCAGCCTCGTCATCACGTCGTTTTCGGGGCCGAGCGCGCCCGGTGAGGCGGCCGCACTCGAACAAGGCACCCCCACGCCGGCCGACGCCGCCCCGGCTTTTCAGGGCGCAGTCATGGACCCGGACCAGTTCGGACTGCGGGCGGTGGGCGATGTGGACGGCGACGGCCGTAACGACCTGGTGGCCTACAACGTGCACGCGGAAAACGATCCCAACGCCGAGACGCGCTTCGTCTGGTATCAGGCCCCGCACTGGACCAAGCATGTCGCGCGCGATCTCTTCGCCGACCCCATCACGCACAACGGCCAGACCTACCACTACAAACGCACCGACGACCTGGCCCTGGCGGACCTCGACCGCGACGGCGACCTCGACATCGTGACGCGGGTGGGCCTGGCCGGCAGTGACACGGCCGGCCTCGTCATCTGGTTGGAGAACCCGCGGCCGGACGGCAGCGCCGAGGCCGCCTGGGCGTTCCACGCTATCTCGGGCGCGTACACGGGCACGAACTACTACGCCAAAGATATCGCCGTGGCCGACCTGGACCAGGATGGCCGCCTGGACGTGGTCACGCGCTGGCACACACGCCTCTTCGTCTGGTTCCAGGACAGCGCTGACGCGTGGACCGTCCGGGCCACCGACATCCCCAGCCACGAAGGTCTGGACCTGGGCGACCTCGACGCCGACGGCGACGCCGACATCGTCTTGAACGGCTACTTCCTGAGGAACCCCGGCACCTGGTCCGAGCCAGGGCTGGCCCGGACCGGCGCTTACCTCCGCCAGGACATCGACCCGCTCTGGTTCAGCGGCCAGACCGACGGGCAGACTTGGCAGCGCCACAATGCCAAGGTCGCGGTCGGCGACATCGACCGGGACGGGCGCCCGGACGTGGTGCTGGCTCACTCGGAACTGCCCGGCTACCCCATCGCCTGGTACTCGGCCGACGATCCCGGCGCCACATGTTGGAGCCAGCGCGGCCAGATCACCCTGCGCTGCGACTATTGCCACAACCTGCAGTTGGCCGACTTCGACCGCGACGGCTGGCTGGACGTCCTGGCCGGCGGCATGGAGAACGCCGGCGTGAGCAACCCCGACCGTGGCCTGACGCTCTACTCTGGCGACGGCGGCCTCACCTGGACGCCGCAGGTCGTTCAGACGCTCGGCGCTTACAGCGCCGTGGTCGGCGACCTGGGCGATGACGGTGACCTGGATATCGTCTCCACCCGGAATTGGGGCACGCCGCCCCTGGAAGTCTGGGAGAACCTGCGCCGCCCGCTGGCCCTGGAGGCCTGGACCTACCTGGCCGCCGACGAGCAGCGCGGGGCCTGGGGCCAGTGGGACTCGCCCAGCTGGCTGAAGTACTTCGGCCTGGGCATCGCCGACGTCACCGGTGACCGGTACCTAGACGTCGTCTCCGGCCGCTACTTCTACCGCAATCCCGGCGGCGACATGGCCGGCCCCTGGCCGCGCTCCGACCTCGGCTTGAACATTGACGGCCTGCTCTTTGTGGACGTGGACGGCGACGCGTATGGCGACGTGATCGGGACGCGCGGCAGCCGCGTGTACTGGCTGGAGGCCGCCGACCCGCTCGGCGCCGCCTGGGTCCAGCGCCGCGAAATCGACAGCGCCGCCCCCTCCGGCGGCCACGTCAACCCGCAGGGCTACCGCGTGGCCGATCTGGTGGCCGGCGGGCGGCCTGAGATCATCCTCAACAACGGCGACACGCTCTTCTACTACCAGATCCCGGCTGAGCCGGAGACGCAGGCCTGGCCGCGCACCACCGTCGCGACCGCCACCAACAGCGAGGGCATCGGCGTCGGCGACCTCGACCGCGATGGCGGCCTGGACCTGGTGGTGGTCCATCTGCCGGACCGCGGCCGCGTGGAGCCGCGCCAGATCAAGTGGCTGCGCAACCCCAAAGATGGCAGCGGCCAGTGGACAGCGACCCTGCTGGGCTGCGCGGCCGCCGAGCCGGCCTGCCAGGCCGGCCTGTGGCGCACCGACGGGAACTGGGTTGACCGCGTGGAAGTCGCCGACCTCAACCGTGACGGCCGGCCCGACATCGTGGTCAGCGAGGAAGAGCAGATCTTGGAGCCGCGCTGGAAGACCTACGTCTTTGAGGCCCCGCCCGATCCGGCCGCCGGCGCCTGGGCGCGGCGTATCCTGGCCACACAGTACACCACCAACAGCCTGGACATCGCCGACCTTGACCAAGACGGTGATCCGGACGTGATCCTGGCCGAGCACCGCGGCGACCGGCGGCTGAGCGTCCTCGCCAACGACGGCCTGGGCGCCCTGACGCTCACGCCGATCTCGGCCGGGCGCGAGAACCATCTGGGGGCGCGCGCCGCCGACCTGGACGGCGACGGCGATCTGGACCTGGTGGGGATCGCCTGGGACGCCTACCAGTTCCTGCACGTCTGGCGCAACGACAACGGCCGCGCCCCCAACCCGCTGCCGCCGACGCCGACGGCGACCTCACCGCCGACGGTCACGGCGACTGCCACGTCGACGGCCACTGCCACGTCGACGGCCCCCGCGCCGCCAACGGCGCCACCGGCCTCCCCGAACCTGTTAGCCAACCCCAGCTTTGAGACCGACCCGGCCGTCCACTACTTCACCCACGTCGACGGCAGCGCCACCTTCGCCTGGACGACCCAGGCCGCGCGCAGCGGCAGCCGCTCGATTAAGATCACGTCTGCCAACTCCGGCGCCAAGCTGAGCCGCTGGCTGACCAGGAACGGCAGCGTGACGGCACGCCCGGGCCGGCGCTATCAGGCCACGGTGTGGGTCAAGCTCGAGAACGTGACCGGGTCTGCGACCCTGACGCTTAACTTCTGGGGGCCGGGCGCCTTCGACCACATCGGCGGCGCCAACTCAACTGCGCTCTCCGGCACGAACTCCGGCTGGCGAGCCCTGACAGTCAGCGCCACCGCCCCAGCCGGCACGGCCTACCTGCGGGTCGAGATGCGCCTGGCCGGCGCCGGGAGTGTCTGGTTTGATGATGGGCAGGTCGTGGACCTAAGCGCCCCCACCAACACCGCCACGCCCACTGCCACGGCGACCGCGACGCCCAGCGCCA
>ERZ761602.898-NODE-898-length-58728-cov-7.917066_pt1 | contig 58728 bp, 65 predicted proteins | sample MGYA00512165_ERZ761602 | MGnify/ENA primary metagenome ERZ761602 (study PRJEB28899, sample SAMN02445085) | bioreactor sludge metagenome | biome: EBPR sludge; isolation source: Thorneside wastewater treatment plant | place: Australia: Brisbane, Thorneside Wastewater... | reverse complement strand
GCATGGTCTTGATGACCTTGTCGAGCGAGACCTTGTGCTTGCCGTCGCCGCGCATCGCCATGCGGCTGGCGTTGATGGCCTTCACCGCGCCCATCGCGTTGCGCTCGATGCAGGGGATCTGCACCAGCCCGCCGATCGGGTCGCAGGTCAGGCCCAGGTTGTGCTCCATGCCGATCTCGGCGGCGTTCTCCACCTGGCTGGGGCTGCCGCCCAGCGCGGCGACCAGCCCGCCGGCGGCCATCGAACAGGCCACGCCCACTTCGCCCTGGCAGCCGACCTCGGCGCCGCTGATGCTGGCGTTCTCCTTGTAGAGGATGCCGATGGCCGCGGCGGTGAGCAGGAAGTCGAACACCCGCTGCTCGCTGTTGCCCGGGCAGAAACGGTCGAAGTAGTGCAGCACCGCCGGGATGATGCCGGCCGCGCCGTTGGTGGGCGCGGTGACCACGCGGCCGCCGGCGGCGTTCTCCTCGTTGACCGCCAGCGCGTACAGGTTGACCCAGTCGAGCACGGTCAGCGGGTCACGCATGGCCGCTTCCGGGCGCGCGGACAGTTCGCGGTGCAGCGCCGGCGCGCGGCGCGAGACGTGCAGGCCGCCGGGCAGGGTGCCTTCCTCGCGGATGCCGCGCGCCATGCAGCCCTGCATGGCCGCCCAGATCTCGCGCAGGCCGGCATGGATCTCGTCCTCGCTGCGCCAGCTCTTCTCGTTCTCGAACATCAACTGGGCGATGCTCAGCCCGCTGCGCTGGCACTGCGCCAGCATCTCGTCGCCGCTCTTGAACGGATAGGGCAGCGGCGTCTCGTCGGCGACGATGCGGTCTTCGGCCGCTTCGTCGGCGTTGACCACGAAGCCACCGCCGACGGAGTAGTAGTCGCGGGTGGCGATCACGGCGTCATCGGCGCCGTAGGCGGTGAAGCGCATGCCGTTGGTGTGGTAGGGCAGCTTCTGCCGCTTGTTCATCACCAGGTCGCGCTTCTCGTCGAAGGGGATCTCGTGGCTGCCGTGCAGGCGCAGCTTCTTCGTGCCGCGGATGCGCTCCAGCGCCGGCGGGATGATGTCCGGGTCGATCCGGTTGGGGTAATGGCCTTCCAGGCCCATCAGCACCGCCTTGTCGGTGCCGTGGCCGCGGCCGGTCAGCGCCAGCGAGCCGAACACTTCGGCGCGCACGCGCGCCACGTCCTGCAGCCGGCCGAGCTCGGCCAGCCAGCGCGCGACGAAGCGCGCGGCCGCGCGCATCGGGCCGACCGTGTGCGAGGAACTGGGGCCGATGCCGATCTTGAACAGGTCGAAGGTGCTGACTGCCATGCTGCATACCGCCGCGGGAAGACCGCTATTCTAAGCGGGGTAGACGCCGTGCCGGCGTCGTTCCTCACCGGCCATGCCCCTGATCCTGTACCAGCGCGACGACTGCCACCTGTGCGACCTGGCGCTGGACGCGCTCGCCGCCGCGCGCACGCCCGACTTCGACAGCGTCTTCATCGACGGCGACGACGCGCTGGAAGCGCGCTACGGCGCGCGGGTGCCGGTGCTGCGCCGCGACGACACCGGCGCGGAACTGGACTGGCCGTTCGACGCCGCCACGGTGGCGGCCTTCCGGGCCTGACGGGCCGCGGCCTATTTGGCCTTGAAGACGACCCGGGTGCTGATCGCCACCTCGTTCGGGATCGTCGACGTGTCGGCCCAGTCGCCGCCGCCGACGCCGAAGTCCAGCCGCTTGACCGTGGCCTTGCCCGCCAGCACCGGCTGCGCGCCGGGCGTCCAGGTGAAGGTCAGGGTGACCGGCCTGGCGACGCCGCGCAGGGTGAGCGTGCCGTCGGCGGCGTACTGGTTGCCACCGAGCGCGCGGAACTTGGTCGCGGTGTAGCGGGCCTGGGCGAATTTGCCCACGTCGAAGAAATCGGCGGACACCAGGGTGCCGTCGCGGTCGGCGTTGCCGGTCTGGGTGCCGGCCAACTGGATGGTCACGTCCAGCCGGGACGAGGCGAGTTGCTGCGGATCGAAGCTCAGTGCGGTGGTGAAGCCGCCGAACTTGCCGGTGAAGGTTTCGCCCTGGTAGTTGCTGGCGAACACCAGCGTGGAGCCGGGCGACTGCACGTAGTCGGCGGCCATGGCGGGCGCGGCCGCCAGCAGCAGGGAGGCGAGCGCGAGCCGCGCGCGGTCAGCGGTTTTCATCGGGGGCGTCCTGTACGGGGGAAAGCGGGGCGGCGGGCGCGCGGTGGCGGCCCGGCAGCATGCGGCGCAGCGTGTCGTCGTTCTGGAACAGGTGGTGGTAGAAAGCCGCGCCGGCATGGGCGAGGACCAGCGCCACCAGCGTCCAGAACATCGCCTCGTGCGCCTGCGAGGCCAGTTCATGCAGCGATTCGCTGCGGCCGGCGATGGCCGGCAGGTTGAACAGCTTGAACCATTGCAGCGGATAGCCGGCCGAGGAGTTGAGCACCCAGCCCGACAGCGGGATCGCCAGCAGCAGCACGTACAGCAGCCCGTGCGTCACCGAGGCGATGCGGTACTGCCACAGCGGCGCCCCCGGCGCCGGCGCCGGCGCGCCGGCGTACAGCCGCCACAGCAGGCGCAGCACCGCCAGCGCCAGGATGGTCAGGCCGATGGACTTGTGCAGGGCGTACACGTTGATCTTGCGCGGCCCGTTGGGCAGGTCGCCCATGGTCAGGCCGATCCAGGCGATCGCCAGGATCAAAACCATGATGACCCAGTGGAACAACTGGCTGACGGCGCCCCAGCGGGCGTCGGTGTTCTTCAGGCTCATCGCGGGATCTCCGTGGCGGGCATCGCGGGCGTGGCGTCGGCATTGTCGGCGTGCGCATCGCCGGCCTTGCCGCTGCGGACGGCTTCGGCCTCGATGCGCAGTTCCACTTCGTCGCCGATCACCGATTTCCACGCCGTCACGCCGAAGTCGGCGCGGCTGATGCGGGCGGTGGCGGAAAACCCCACCGTGCGCCGGAACGGCGGCAGCGGGTGGCGCCGGGCGGCGTTGAAGGTGGCGTCCAGCGTCACCTCGCGCGAAACGCCGCGCAGGGTGAGCGTGCCGTGGATGGTGGCATGGCGGTCGTCCACGGGTTCGATATGGGTGGAGACGAAGCGGGCGTCCGGGTGGCGCGCGGCGTCCAGCAGGGTGCGCGCCAGCACCGCACGGTTCCATTCCGCGTCACCCAGGTCCAGGCGCTCCAGCGGCACGCTGACGTCCACGCGCGCGCTGCGCCAGTCCGCGGGATCGAACACCAGCGTGCCGGTGCTGCCGGAGACGGTGCCGATGGCCTTGGAGAAGCCCGCGTGGTCCACCGCGAACATCACCCGCGTGTGCACCGGGTCCAGCGCGTATTCGGCCGCGCCGTCCGCCGCCGTCGCCGCCAGCGGCAGCCACGCCAGCAGGCAGGCGAAGCGGCGGATGGCGCGGAGGAAGGGGCGGGCGTTCGGCATGGGTCCGGATTCTAGGCGGGCGGGACGAAGATACTCCGCTTGCGCGTGCAACGGTCCGTTGCGAGGATGCCGGACGGAGCGGGGTGCAGGGAAAGGATGGCGGGGATGGCGAAGCGTGCGTTGGGATGGCTGCTGTGGTTGTTGTGCCTGCCCGTGCTGGCGCAGGCGGGCGTGCCGGAGATCCCGCGCTTCCGCCTGGTCAGCGCCGCCGACGGCCTGCCGTCCACCACCATCACCGCACTGGCGCGCGACCGTTCCGGCTATCTGTGGATGGCGACCTGGGACGGCCTGGCGCGCTACGACGGGGTCGGCTTCCGCGTGTGGCGGCACGATCCGGGCGACCCGGCCTCGCTGCCCGGCAACGTGGTGCAGGCGTTGCACATCGACGCCGACGACCGCATCTGGGTGGCCACCGAGAACGGCGGCATGAGTGTGATGGAGCCGGGACGCAAGGGCTTCCGTCACTACCGTATGGCCTCGCATCCGCAGATGGGCAGCGACGACGTGTTCGCCATCGCCAGCCGCGGCAGCGACCTGTGGTTCGGCACCTTCGGCGGCGGCCTGCACCGGCTGTCGGCCGACGGCCGCATCACCCGCTTCGCCGCCGGCGCGGCAGGCGCCGGCCTGCCGTCGGACAACGTGCTGGCGCTGGCCTTCGACGCCAGGGGCATGCTGTGGATCGGCACCATGGGCGGGCTGGCGCGCTTCGACGGACGCAGCGTGCAGCGCGAGCCGCTGCCGAGCGGCGACAGCCTGATCGTGTATTCGGTGACGCCCGACGCCGGCACGCTGTGGGTGGGCGCCGCCGACGGCGTGCACCGCCGGCTCGCGGACGGGCGCTGGGTGGCGCCGGCCTGGTCGGCGATGTTCGGCCGGCCCAACGCGCTCATCGCCATGACCAGCGACGGCCATGGCGAATACTGGCTGGCCGCGCAGGGCGGCCTGTGGCGGACCGAGGGCGACCGCGCGCCGGCACCGGTCAACTACGATGCCCAGGGCGTGGGCATCGGCCGCGTCCTGCAGACCGTGCTGGCCCTGCCCGACGGCGGCCTGTGGGTGCCGGTGCCGACCCGCGGCTTGGCCTACCTACGCTCGGACTGGCGGCGGATCGCGGCGTTCTCGTCGGCGCAGGGGCTGGGCGGCGGGCTGTACCGCGGGCTGGCGGCGGCGGACGAGCAGGGCCTGTGGCTGGCCAGCAGCACCGGCAAGGTGGAACGGCTGGACACGCGCACCGGCCAAGTCGTGCCGCTGCCGCACCACGCCACGGAGTTCTCGCAGTTGCGCATGACCTCGGTCTTGCAGGACCGCAGCGGGCAGCTCTGGCTGGGCCACCGCAACGGCCTGATCCGCACCGACCCGCAGACCGGCGCGATGGTGCAGTGGGGCCAGGGCGGCGACGAGCCGGTGCCCGACAAGACCTCGGTCGAATGGCTGGCGGAAGCGCCCGACGGCAGCCTGTGGCTGGTCACCCAGTTGGGCAGCGTGCAGCGCCGCGACGTGGCCAGCGGCCGCATCCTCGACACGATCGCCAAGGACAGCGAAGCGGGGCAGGCCCTGCCCGACATCGAAGGCATCGCCGTCGCTCCCGACGGCATGCCGTGGCTCGCCACCGCCGCCGGCATGCTGCGCTGGGACGCGGCGGCGCGGCGCTTCGCGCCGGTGCCGGAATTCGGCGGCGACCGGATCTACGCCTTCACCTTCGAACATGCCGACCGGCTGTGGCTGCACCGCATGTCGGGCGTGGAAGCCTGGCGGCGCGAGGGCGCGCGCTGGGTGAACGAGCGCCGCATCGGCGCGGCCGAGGGCCTGCCGGCGCTGGAATCCACCGGCCTGGCGGTGGACCCGCAGCGCCGGGTCTGGCTGGGCACGCGCCGCGGCCTGTTCCGCATCGATCCCAACCTGCGCGGCTCGGACGCGTCGCTGCGCAACTTCGGCGTGCGCGAAGGCCTGCTGAGCCAGGAGCTCAACGAGCGCGGCCTGTTCATGACCCGCGACGGTCTGCTGGCTTCCTCCGCCGCCGACGGCTCCGTCGCCCTGCTCGACACCGGCCTGCCGGACCCCAGGCCGCTGGTGCCGAACCTGGTGCTGGACACGCTGCAGGTCAGCCGCGGCGACGACACCATGTACGCACCGGCGGCGGAAGGGCTGACCCTGCAGCCCAGCGACCACGAACTGATAGTCAGCACCCGCCTGCTGAGCTACGAGAACCCGCTGGGCAACCGCTACCGGTCGATGCTGGAAGGCTTCGACACCACCTGGGTGGACCAGGGCACCAGCGGCGAGCGCGTGTTCTCCACGCTCGCGCCCGGGCGCTACCGCCTGCGCGTGCAGGCGCACGACGCCGCCGGCAATCCTTCGCGCGAGCTGGTGCTGCCGTTCCGCGTGCTGCCGCCGTGGTGGCGCAGCCCGTGGGGGCTGGCGATGTTCGCCCTGCTCGGCGTGCTGGCGCTGGTCGCGGCCGGCGCCGCCTACCGACGCCGCGTGCGCAGGCGCACCGCCTGGCAACTGGCCGAGCACAAGCGCGAACTGGCCGAACAGGCGTCGCTGGCGAAGACGCGCTTCCTGGCCACGCTGGGCCACGAGATCCGCACCCCGATGACCGGCGTGCTGGGCATGACCGAACTGTTGCAGGCCACGCCGCTGGACGCGCGCCAGCAGGGCTACGCCGACGCCATCCAGCGCGCCGGCACCCACCTGCTGCGGCTGGTCAACGACGCACTGGACCTGGCCAAGATCGAGGCCGGCAAGCTGGAACTGCAACAGGTCGACTTCGACCTGCACGCGCTGGTCGAAGACGTCGGCGCGCTGATGGGGCCGGTGGCGGGCAAGCGCGGCCTGCGCTTCCAGTTGCGGATCGCGCCGGACCTGCCGCGCAGCGTCAACGGCGACCCGCTGCGCCTGCGCCAGATCCTGCTCAACCTGCTCGGCAACGGCATCAAGTTCACCGAGGCCGGCTCGGTGTCGCTGCATGCCTCGGCGCTGCCCGGCGGCGGCGTGCTGCTGGACGTGGCCGACACCGGGCCCGGCATCAACGCCGAGCAGCAGGCGCGGCTGTTCCGGCGCTTCGAGCAGGCCGAGGGCGCCAATACCACCGCGCGCTACGGCGGCAGCGGGCTGGGACTGGCGATCTGCCAGGAACTGGCCGTGGCGATGGGCGGGCGCATCCGCGTGGACAGCGCGCCGGGCCAGGGCACGCGCTTCCACGTCGAATTGCCCACGCTGGGCGCGGCGCCTTGGCCGTCCACGGCGCCGGCGGCCGGACCGGCGGTGCTGCCCGCCACGGTGCCGCCCTGCGACGTGCTGCTGGTGGAGGACGACGCGACGGTGGCTGAAGTCGTCGCCGGCCTGCTGCGCGCGCGCGGGCATCGGGTGGTGCACGTGCCGCACGGACTGGCGGCGCTGGCCGAAGTGGCGGACAAGGCGTTCGACCTGGCCTTCCTTGATCTCGACCTGCCCGGCCTGGACGGCATGGCGCTGGCCCAGCACCTGCGCCAGCGCGGCATCACCGCGCCGCTGGTCGCGCTGACCGCGCGCGCCGACGCCGAGGCCGAACCAATGGCGCGCGCGGCGGGCTTCGACGAATTCGTGCGCAAGCCGGTGACCGGCGACATGCTGGCCGAGGTGATGGTCCGCGTACTGGCCGCGCGGCGCGCGGGCGAAGCGGAGGCCGCGGCCGTGCCGGATGCGGAGGCGGCGCCATGATCCGGGCCGCGGTCGCGCACCGGCGTGCGGGCTGGAAGGCCGCGGGATTGCTGCTGGCCTGGCTGGGCGTTGCGACCGCCGCCACTGCCGCTGCGGGCGTGGGTGCGGAGCCGTCCGCGGAGTTGCCGCAGCCGCAGGAGCCGAAGGAATCGCAGGAATCGCGCAAGCCACCGGCAACTGCGTTCCTGGGCGGCTTCCTGGTCGAGTCGCGCATCCTCTATCCGCTGGAGGTCGAAGGCTGGCAGGCGCGCGGCGAGCATCGCTTCGAGCAGCCGGAGCTGGGCGTTTCCGTGCGCTACCAGCACGGCGAGGACCAGACGCGCTGGATCGACGTGTATTTCTATCCGGTGGGCCTGCCGCCGCCGGAACGGCTGGCGCGCGAAATGGAGAGCACGCTGGAAGGCATCCGCACCCACAGCGGCTACGCGCAGGTGGAGACGACGCGGGTGCGCGACTTCGCGGTCGCGATCGGCCGCGGCGATGCGCGCCGCAGCTATCCCGCGCAGTCGGTCGGCATGGCGCTGCGGCGCGACGGCAAGCGCTACGCCTCGGCGATGACGTTGCTGGCCAAGGACCTGTATTTCATCAAGGGCCGCTACAGCGCCGAGGGCGACAAGGCTCGGCCGGCGCGGTTGCAGGCGCAACTGGAGGATTTCACGGTGGCGCTGGTGCGTTCCGCGCACCTGGTCAGCACCGGCGGCTGCTGGATGCCGGCGCCGATCGTGCAGGTGGACGCGCCGGACGCCGAGGCCGCGGGCGCCTTGATGAGCGCGCGGGGCGACGCGCCGGCGGGCGCGGTGCGCGTGGTTGCGTTCGCCGACCGCATCGAGGCGACCGACCCCGTATCGGTCGAAGCGCAGGCGTTGCAGCAGATGGCGATGGTGCCGGCCGGGCGCTGGATCGAGGGCTGCCACCCGCCCGATGAGATGACGCCGCGCGTGCCCGAGGGCATGCGCGAAATCCGCTTCGAATACCGCCTGCCGCCCGAGAACGGCGACGGCACCACGCGGCCGCTGCGCAAGCGCCGCATAGGCGTGGGCTGAGGCCGCGCCGCCGCGGGCGGCGGATTCAACGCGATGATGGATCGGCCGGCCAACGGGTCAACCGGGCGGCGGTTCAGTCGCGCAGGCGTACCGCTTCCGTCACGCCCAGCACCGGGTCGTAGAAGAACCAGTCGCCGTGCTGGTCTGCCAGCGCGTCGATGCGCGGCCGCTGTGCCCTGTCCACCCGGCACAGCACGCCGAAGCCGTAGTCCGTTCCCGGTGCGGGCGACTCCTTCGGCGCCTCGCCTTCGTCGGCCAGGACGTCCATCAGTGAGCGCGGCCTGGTGCCCCAGCTCAGGCAGTCGGCGCCGGCCGACGTGTCCGTGGGCCACTGCATCGCCTTCCAGAACGCCGCGCGGCCGGCCGCTTCCAGGCGATGCGCGGCGACGCGCTCGCCATCGCCGGTGGTGGTGAGTTCCCAGCCGCCGTCGCGGGCGCGCACCTGCCACACCGCTTCGTCCGGACGGGCGGTCATGGTGTGGCGGTAGTCGCCGGCGAAGCCTTCGGACTGCGCGGCGGCGGCGGCCGCTGCCAGCAAAGTGAGGCCTGCGAAGGAGCACCGCACCGGTCAGTCCGCCCAGGATTCGACGTAGAGGGTGCGGCCGGGATCCTCGGGGTCGCGGTGCACCCAGATGCCGCCGATCTCGCCCGTGGGCAGGTACAGGCTGTCGTCGAGCGCCTGCATGGTGCATTCGGCGTCGCCGGCGGGCGCGTCCTCGTCGCGCAGGCGCGCCTGCCGGCAAGCCTGTTCCACGTGCGCGCGCAGCGCGGCCTGGACCTGCTCGTAGGGTGCGTCGATCCGGTACTGGTGGTCGCCCCAGCGCTCCGAATCCAGCAGCCGCACTTCGCCGACCGGCTGGCCGGCCAGGCGCACGCCGCCGGGCGCCAGCAGTGCGCGCGCGTCCAGTGCCACCTGCGGCTCGCTGTCGTCGTCGGACAGTGCCTGTTCGCATTCCAGTTCGATCCGGACCACGTGCGCGCGCCAGCCGGGCGCCAGCTCGTCGAGGCGGCGCGCGCGTACGCGGTCGCAGCCGGGTGCCGCGCCGCCCGCGCCGGCGGCGGGGTCGGCAGGCAGCGGCATCGTCAGGGCGGGGAAGTCGCCGCCGTTCACGTGGAGTATCCGCGCGGCCGCGGTCTCCTCGGCGCGCACGCGCGCGCCGACGGCGATCAGCAGGCCGGCGACGGCGGGGACCAGCAACTGGCGGCACTCCATTGCGTCGCTCCGGGGTGGTTCGCGGCGATGCGCCGCAGGCAGGACCGGCCTATCTTGCGCTGAAGCCGTGCACGGCTTCCACCAGCACGGCGACGTGGTCCGGGTCCATGTCCGGCGACATGCCGTGGCCCAGATTGAACACGTGGCCCTCGCGCGAGCCGCCGTTGCCGTCGCGGTAGCTGTCCAGCGCGCGGCGCACCTCGGCGCGGATCGCCTCCGGCGAGCCGTACAGCGTGGCCGGGTCCAGGTTGCCCTGCAGCGCGACCTTGCCCCGGGTGCGGCGCGCGGCCTCGCCCAGTTCCATCAGCCAGTCCACGCCCACTGCGTCGGTGCCCGAGTCCGCCAGCGCTTCCAGGTGCGCGGCATTGCCCTTGCCGAACAGGATCAGCGGGGCGCGCTCGGCGCCTTCGCCGCGGTCGAGTTCGCTCGCGATGCGCTGCAGGTAGGGCAGCGAGAATTCGCGGTACATCGCCGGGCTCAGCACGCCGCCCCAGGTGTCGAACACCTGCAGCGCCTGCGCGCCGGCCGCGCGCTGCGCGGCCAGGTAGGCGATCACCGCGTCGGTGTTTACCGACAGCAGTGCGTGCAGCGTGGCCGGGTCGTTCAGCGCCATCGCCTTGATGCGGGCGAAGTCCTTGCTGCCGCCGCCCTCGACCATGTAGCAGGCCAGCGTCCACGGGCTGCCGGAGAAGCCGATCAGCGGCACCTTGCCGTCCAGCTCGCGGCGGATGGTGCGCACCGCGTCCATCACGTAGCGCAGCTCGGTCTCCATGTCCGGCACGCCCAGCTTCGCCGCGTCGGCGGCGCTGCGCACGGTGCGCTCGAACTTGGGGCCCTCGCCCTCGACGAAGTACAGCCCCAGGCCCATCGCATCGGGCACGGTGAGGATGTCGGAGAACAGGATGGCTGCGTCCAGGTCGTAGCGGCGCAGCGGTTGCAGGGTGACCTCGCAGGCGATCTCCGGGTTCTTCGCCATGCCCAGGAAGCTGCCCGCCGCCTTGCGCGTGGCGCGGTACTCCGGCAGGTAGCGCCCGGCCTGGCGCATCAGCCACACCGGCGTGCGGTCCACGGGTTCGCGGCGAAGCGCGCGCAGGAAGCGGTCGTTCTTCAATGCAGTCATGGGGAATCCGGCGGAAGGATCACTTGGGCGCGTCGGCGCCGCGCGCGAACATCAGTTGGAAGCCGCGCTTGAGGTGGCTGTCGCGCGCCTTCTCGAAGGCGGCGGTGGCCTCGTCCTGCAACAGGTACTGCTCGCGCTTCAGTTGCGCGCGGCCGCCGATCTGGCCGGTCTCGCGCAGCAGTTCCCAGCCGCCGAACAGGTCGGGCTGCAGGGTCAACTGGACGTAGCGGGGCGCCTCGCCCGCGGAGGGGCGTTGCTGGAGCAGGATGCGCATGCCGCCATTCTAGCCGGACAGGACCGCCAGCACCCGCGCCTCGTCCACGTCCGGCACCACCTCGGCCCGGCCCAGGCCGCGCCACAGCACCAGCCGCAGGCGGCCGGCCACGTTCTTCTTGTCCAGCCGCATGCGCGCCAGCAGCGCCTGCGGCTCCAGACCGGCGAGCAGCCGCACCGGCAGGCCGAAACCGTGCAGCGCGGCTTGCAGCCGGTCGGCGTCGGCGGCCGGCGCCAGGCCCAGGTCGGTGGACAGGCGCGCGGCCAGCACCATGCCCACCGCCACCGCTTCGCCGTGGTTGAGGTTGTCGTTGCCCAGGCCGCCGTAGCCCTGCTCGGTCTCGATGGCGTGGCCGAAGGTGTGGCCGAAGTTGAGCAGGGCGCGCTCGCCCTTCTCCAGCGGATCGCGTTCGACGATCTCGGCCTTGTGCTCGCAACTGGCGGCGATGGCCAGCGCCAGCGCTTCGGGGTCCATCGCCAGCAGCGCGGCGCGCTCCTGTTCCAGCCACTGGAAGAAGCGGGCGTCGCGGATCGCGCCGTACTTGATCACCTCCGCCAGCCCCGCGCGCAACTCGCGCGGCGGCAGCGTCGCCAGCGTGGCGGTGTCGGCGAACACCGCGCGCGGCGGATGGAAGGCGCCGACCAGGTTCTTGCCCTGCGGGATGTCCACCGCGGTCTTGCCGCCGACCGAGGAGTCCACCATCGACAGCAGCGTGGTCGGCACCTGCACGCAGTCCACGCCGCGCATCCAGCAGGCCGCGGCGAAGCCGGCCAGGTCGCCGACCACGCCGCCGCCCAGCGCGACCACGCAGGCGTCGCGGGTGGCGCCGAGCGTGGCCAGGGCGTCGATGGCGTGGCCGAAATGGGCCAGGGTCTTGGATTCCTCGCCGGCCGGCAGGATGAAGGTGCCGATGGCCAGGTCCGGGCGCGCGGCGTGCAGGGCTTCGCGCACGGCGCCGGCGTAGAGCGGGGCGACGATGGAATCGCTGACCAGCAGCACGTGGCGGCCGCGCACGTGGGCGGCCAGGGCGGCGCCGTCGCCCAGCAGGCCGGGGCCGATGGCGATGGTGTAGGGGGTCTCGCCGCCGACGTCGACGGTGCGGAGCTGGCTCATGCGTTCTCTTCGATGGGCTGCCAGCGATGCGCCAGCAGTTGGGTCAGGCGGGCGGTGGCCTCGGGCGGCGCCAGGCCGTCGGTGTCCAGGGTCAGGTCGGCCACCTCGCGGTACAGCGGCTCGCGCAGCACCGCCATCTCGTGCAGCACCTGCTCGCGGTCCGGTCGTTGCAGCAGCGGGCGGTTGGTGCAGCGGCCCAGCCGGCGCAGTTGCGCTTCCACCCCGACCTGCAGGTAGACCACGTAGCCGCGGCGCTTCATCAGCGTGCGGTTGTCCGCGTCCAGCACCGCGCCGCCACCGGTGGAGACCAACTGGCCGTTGCCGGCCAGCAGGTCGGCCAGGGTGGCCTTCTCGCGTTCGCGGAAGCCGGCCTCGCCGACGTGCTCGAACAGCGCCGGGATGCTGGCGCCGGCGCGCTCCACGATGACCTGGTCGGCATCGACGAAGGCCAGGCCGAAGCGCGCGGCCACGCGCTTGCCGATGGAGGTCTTGCCGGCCCCCATGGGGCCGACGAGGATCAGGTTGGGGGCCGGATTCATGGTGGGCAGATGCTAGCACCGCCGGCCGGCGTGGCGCGGCGTTAACGGCGGCGGGGCTAGCTTGGCCTTCCGGCACCGGGCCGGGCCACCGCAGAGGAACGCATCATGTCCGTCGCCAAGATCATCGAAGTCAACGCCGCATCCAGGACCAGCATGGAGGACGCGGTCAAGGCCGGGTTGAAGAAGACCGCCGAGACGGTCAAGCGCATCAAGGGCGCCTGGGTGAACGAGATCAAGGTCGTCACCGACGAGGACGGCAACGTCCAGGAATGGCGCGTCAACCTGCGCATCACCTTCGTGGTGGAGTGAGCCGCGGGAGCGGAACGCCTGCGCCTGCGGGAGCGGCGTGAGCCGCGATCCGGGACTGGTGCTGTCGTATTCGCCGGAACCGGCCGTTCGTTACCCGTCCGCTGGAGTCATTCCGCTCCCCGGGCACAAGGGCCTGCGGTCGCGACTTACGCCGCTCCTGCCGCGGGAAGCGGCCGGCGTTGCGCGTCCAGCGCAATGGTGCGCTCGGCGATGGCCGGCAGCGTCGCCAGCAAGTGGCGACTGGTGCGTTCGTAGTGCTGGATGAAGCGGTCCAGTTGCGCGCGGTCCATGCCGCGACGTGCGGGGTCGCGCGCCGCCAGCGCCTGCTCCTGCTGCCAGCGCCATGCCCGCACCACCTCGAAGCCCGGCGGTTGCAGGAACCACAGCGCGTCGATGCGCGCCCACAGCGCGGGATAGTCGCGGCGCAGCGCCAGATTGCAATGGCGGCGCCAGCGGCCGTCGGGGTCCTCGTCGCGCTCCAGCGCGTTGAGCGGCGCGGCGAGCGCGGCCTCGTCCTCGGGCGCAGCCTTGAGGCACCAGCCTTCGAACAGCACCAGGTCCAGCGGGCCTTCCGCCACCGGCCATCCGGCTTCCGCGCAACGGTCGTCGGCGAGCTTGTCGAAGCGCGGCAGGGCGGTGCGCTCGCCGGCACGCAGGGCGTCCAGCACGCGGCAGCCCATCGCCACGTCGTGGGTGCCGGGCGGCCCGCGGGTGGCGAGCAGCGGATGGACGCCGACCGCCAGCGCCTGCCGCTGCGCCCGCGTCAGGTACAGGTCGTCCAGCGAAAGCACCGCCACCCGCAGCCCCTGCGCACGTCCAAGGTCCGCGACCTGCGCCGCCAGCGTGGACTTGCCGCTGCCCTGCAGGCCGGTGATGCCGAACACCGGCGCGCGCGCGGGCAAGGCGCGCGCCGCCGCCAGCGCGGCCGCGGCCAGCGCTTCGGGGAAACCGGCGGGATGCGGCGACGGCGCCATCGCGCGACAATAGCGCATGCCCGGCCCGCGGGCGCCATGCCGCCGTCTTCCACCATGTCCGATCTGTACGCCGAAGCCCTGTCCACGTTCGCCGCGCTGTTCGAAGAAGCGCGCGCCGCCGGTACCGAAGCCGAGCCCAATGCGATGACGGTGGCGACCGCCACGCCCGACGGGCGGCCTTCGGCGCGCACCGTGCTGCTGAAGGCCTTCGATGCGCAGGGCTTCGTCTTCTACACCCACACGGACAGCCAGAAGGGCCGCGAGCTGCACGACAACCCGCGCGCGGCGCTGCTGTTCCTGTGGCGCAGCCTGCGCGAGGCCGGCATCCAGGTGCGCGTGGAAGGCGCGGTGGCGGCGGTGGACGCGGCCGATGCCGATGCCTACTTCGCCTCGCGCCCGCGCCAGAGCCAGCTCGGCGCATGGGCATCGGCGCAATCGGAGACGCTCGCTTCGCGCGAGGCGTTCGAGCAGCGCATGGCCGAGGCCGAGGCGCGCTTCGCCGGCGGCGACGTGCCGCGGCCGCCGGGCTGGGGCGGCTACCGGGTCGTCCCGGAAGCCATCGAGTTCTGGTACGGCGCGCAGTTCCGCCTGCACGAACGCTGGCGCTACGAGCGCGACGCGGCGGGCGCGTGGGGCAAGCGCATGCTGTTCCCGTGAGCGGGCCCGGCGACGGCATGCGCCTGGTCCCCGTCTACCGCGTCACCGTGTTCGTGCCGCCGGAGCATGCGGAGGCTCTCAGGCGCGGTATCTGCGCGGTCGATCCCCTGCAGGCCGGCGACTACGGCGAAGTCATGTGGACCGCCGCGGCCGGCGAGGAGCAGTTCCGCCCGCTGGCGGGCGCGCGCCCCACGCTCGGCACTGTCGGCGAACTGAGCCGGGCACCCAGCGTGCGGTTGGAATTCGCGATCCTGCGCGAACCGGAACGGCTGCGCCGGGTCTACGAGCAGGGCATCCGCGCCCATCACCCCTGGGAAGTGCCGGCGGTGTTCGTGGACGAGGCGTGGTTTCCGCTGCCGTCATGATGGAACGCCTTTCCTCCCCGAAGACGGTCGATCGCGCATGAGCACGGCATCCGGTCCACAACGCATCGTCTGCCTGACCGAGGAGCCGACCGAGACGCTGTACGCGCTGGGCGAGCAACACCGCATCGTCGGCATCAGCGGCTTCACCGTGCGGCCGCCGCAGGCGCGCCGGGAAAAGCCCAAGGTCAGCGCGTTCACCAGCGCGAAGATCGACGAGATCCTGAAGCTGGAGCCGGATTTCGTGGTGGGCTTCTCCGACATCCAGGCCGACATCGCCGCCGAACTGGTGCGGCGCGGCGTGGAAGTGTGGATCAGCAACCACCGCAGCGTGGACGGTATCCTCGACTACGTGCGCCGGCTGGGCGCGCTGGTCGGCGCCGCCGCACGCGCGGACGCGTATGCCGATGCCCTGCAACGCGGGCTGGACGACGTGCGCGCGCAGGCCGCGCGCCTGCCGCGCCGCCCGCGGGTCTATTTCGAAGAGTGGGACGAGCCGCAGATCACCGGCATCCGCTGGGTGTCGGAACTGATCGGTATCGCCGGCGGCGACGACGTGTTCCCCGAGCTGGCGCGCGAACCGCTGGCCAGGCAACGCATCCTCGCCGATGGCGCCGAAGTCGTGCGGCGCGCGCCGGACATCGTGCTCGGCTCCTGGTGCGGCAAGAAGTTCCGTCCCGATCGCGTCGCCGCGCGCCCCGGCTGGCAGACCGTCCCGGCGGTGCGCGACGGCGAACTGCACGAGATCAAGTCGCCGCTGATCCTGCAGCCCGGCCCGGCGGCGCTGACTGACGGCGTGCAGGCCATCGCGCGGATCGTCCACGCCTGGGCCGCCCGGAACGCCTGAGCAACCGGCCCCTGCCTTGCCGTTGTGGGAGCGACGCAAGTCGCGACCGCACGCCATCGCCATTCGCAGAACACGACAGCGAGCGACGGCGAAAGGCCAGTTGCAGCGAATGACGTTCGGTCCGTGGTCGCGACTTGCGTCGTTCCTGCAGCGGTTGGCGGGCAGGCCGGAACGGCCTCAGAAATTGCGTTGGAACTCGACCTTCTCGGTGCGTCCGTCCACCGTCACCGTGGCCTCGAAGCGGTAGGAATTGTGCGGGGACACGCGCACGGTGCCGATGTGGTCCATGTAGCCGCCGGCGTCGATCTGGCGCAGCGATACCGACTGGCGCGCGCCCGACAGATCGCGCGCGCTGACGGTGACCTCGCCGTCGATGCCGGCTTCCTCGCCGCTCGCGGTCGTGCGCAGTGCGATCACCACCAGCGCGGTGCCGGCGTCGCGGGGCACGCCGTACTGCTTCGCGATCGCCTCGCTCAGCGACAGCGTGGGCAGGGCGGTATAGCGCACGCGCAGGGTGCCGAAGTCGGTTTCGGCCGGCGCCGGTGGCACGAATTCTGCGGCGCGCGGTTTTTCGCCGCCGGAGCAGGCGGGCAGCAGGGGCGATGCGGCAAGCAGGAGCAGCAGGGGCAGGCGGTTCATGGCAGGGACCGTGGCGGAGTCGGACAGGGAGGGAGTGCGGATGGGCTCAGTCGTTCGCCGCCGACAATTCGCTGCCGCGCACCGTGGCGGCGTGGACGGCCTTCGCCACCAGCGCCTCGAAGCCGCCGGCCTGGAAGGTCTCGACGGCGGCCTGGGTGGTGCCGTTGGGCGACGTGACGCGGCGGCGCAGTTCGGCCGGCGGCTCGCCGCTCTCGGCCAGCATGCGCGCGGCGCCGAGGATCGTCTGTTGCACCAGCGTGCGCGCCGCATCGGCGGGCAGGCCTTCGGCTTCGGCGGCGGCCTCCATCGCCTCGGCCAGCAGGAACACGTAGGCCGGGCCGCTGCCGGACACGCCGGTCACCGCGTCCATCCGCGCCTCGTCGTCGATCCACACGGTGCGGCCGGCGGACGCCAGCAGCGCCTGCGCGAGTTGGCGCCCGGCTTCGCCGACCTGCGTGTTGGCGAACAGGCCGGTGACGCCGGCGCCCAGCAGTGCCGGGGTGTTGGGCATGGTGCGGACCACGGCGATCCCGCCGCCCAGCCAGCGCTCCAGTTGCGCCGACGTGATGCCGGCGGCGATGGACACCGCCAGCGGCCGCGTCGCCTGCGCGGCGTCGGCCAGCGAGGCGCAGACCGTGCGCATCACCTGCGGCTTGACCGCGAACAGCCAGGTCGAAGCACCTTCGACCGCGGCGGACGCTGCGTCGAACGTGGCCACGCCGAAATCCGCGGCCAGCGCATCGCGGCTGGCGGCGTTGGGATCGGCCACGCGGATCGTCGCGGGGGTGGTACCGGCGGCGATCAGCCCACCGATCAGGCTGCGGGCCATGTTGCCGCCGCCGATGAAGGCGATGGCTCCTGAAACGGGGAGGGCAGGGGATGCGGTCATGGCGGGCTCATGCGGGAAGCTGCGGAAAGGGCACGCCGACGATGCGCGCCTGGAAGCCGTGTGCCAGCGCGTGGTTGCCGACGTAGGTCAGGGCGATGTTGCCGTCCCAGGCGATGTCGAAGCGGTCGCCGTCGTCGGTGCGCTGGAAGCGGATGCGGTGGTTGGCCGCGCCGTCGTGGCCGAGCAGGTAGAGATGGAAGGCCAGGTCGTCCGCGTCGGGAATCTCCCCTTCCGCGCGATCGACTTCGAACGTCCTGCCGTCCAGCCATTCCGGCGTGTACAGCGCCGCCTCGCAGACCGGAAAGCCGCCTTCGCCGCCCCAGAAGGTCGAGGACAGCGTGCAGCGATGGTAGTTGCCCCACACGCCGGGCGACTGCCAGTCGCCGTCGTGTCCGGCGTCTTCGTCTTCCTCGATGTCGCGCTCGTCGTAGTAGGGCCGGCTGCGCAGGTGCAGGTCGAACCACACCCGACCCTCGACCAGGCGCGCGGTCCAGGCGAATTCCTCCAGCGCATGGCCCTCGGGCCACGGATTGCCGGGGAAGCGGATGCGTCCCTCGATGCCGCTCACGTCGCCGCTCCGTGCGGCGCGGACCGTGCGCCGAACAGCGCGGTGCCGATGCGCACCATGGTGGCGCCGTGCGCGATGGCCAGTGCGTAGTCCTCGCTCATGCCCATCGACAAAGTGTCCATGCCGGGGTGGCGGGCGGCGGCCCGGTCGAACAGCGCCTTCATGCGGTCGAAGGCGGCTGCGCGCAGGGCCGGGTCCGGATGCGGCGCGGGAATCGCCATCAGGCCGCGCAGCGCCAGCCGCGGCTCGGCCGCGATAGCGTCGGCCAGGGCGTCCACGTCCTCCGGCCGGCAGCCGTGCTTGCTGGCCTCGTCGTCGATGTTCACCTGGATCAGCACGTTCAACGGCGGGCGCTCCGCGGGCCGGTTCCGTGACAGCGCCCCGATCAATTTGTGACGGTCTACCGTCTGCACCCAGTCGAACGTGCGCGCGGCCACGTCCGCCTTGTTCGATTGCAGGTGGCCGATCAGGTGCCATTCCAGCCCCAGGTCGGCCAGTCCGGCGATCTTGCCCTGGGCTTCCTGCACGTAGTTTTCGCCGAAGGCGCGCTGCCCGGCGGCCGCCAGTTCGGCGATGGCCGCGGCCGGCTTGAGCTTGGACACCGCCAGCAGCCGCGGCATTGGCCGATGCGCCGCATTCGCTGCGTTTTCAAGGCGTTGCAGGGTCTCGCTGAGGGTGTCGGCGAGCATGTTCATCCAACCATTGGCGGAAACGGCAAGGGCGCTATACTGCCCTCAGGGGAAGTATCGTTCCAGTTCGCAGCAACTTGGGGAAGCAGCGTCATGGATATCGCCGAACTCTTGGCGTTCTCGGTAAAGAACAAGGCCTCGGACCTCCACCTCTCGGCCGGCCTGCCGCCGATGATCCGCGTGGACGGCGACGTGCGCCGCATCAACATCCCGGCGCTGGACCACAAGCAGGTGCACGCGCTGGTGTACGACATCATGTCGGACAAGCAGCGGCGCGACTTCGAGGAGTTCCTGGAAGTCGACTTCTCGTTCGAGATCCCCTCGCTGGCGCGCTTCCGCGTCAACGCCTTCAACCAGAACCGCGGCGCCGGCGCCGTCTTCCGCACCATTCCCTCGGAAGTGCTGACCCTGGAAGACCTGGGCTGCCCGCCGCTGTTCCGTGAACTGATCGCGCAGCCGCAGGGCCTGATCCTGGTGACCGGCCCGACCGGCTCGGGCAAGTCGACCACGCTGGCGGCGATGGTCGACCACATCAATAAGAACGAATACGGCCATATCCTCAGCGTCGAGGACCCGATCGAATTCGTCCACACCTCGCAGAAGTGCCTGATCAACCAGCGCGAGGTGCACCGCGACACGCACGGCTTCAACGAGGCGCTGCGCTCGGCGCTGCGCGAGGACCCGGACTACATCCTGGTCGGCGAGTTGCGCGACCTGGAGACCATCCGCCTGGCGCTGACCGCCGCGGAGACCGGCCACCTGGTGTTCGCCACTCTGCACACCAGCTCGGCGGCCAAGACCATCGACCGCATCATCGACGTGTTCCCCGCCGGTGAGAAGCCGATGGTGCGCTCGATGCTGTCCGAATCGCTGCGCGCGGTCATTTCGCAGGCGCTGCTGAAGAAGATCGGCGGCGGCCGCACCGCGGCGTGGGAGATCATGGTGGGCACCCCCGCCATCCGCAACCTGATCCGCGAGGACAAGGTGGCGCAGATGTATTCGGCCATCCAGACCGGCCAGCAGAGCGGCATGATGACCTTGGACCAGCACCTGCAGGACCTGGTCAAGCGCGCACTGGTCACGCGGCAGCAGGCGCGGGAGTACGCCAAGGAAAAGCGGTTGTTCGAATGAAAGGGGCCGCAGGCCAGGGGCCGAAGGCCGGAGAGAAGCCGGATAGAGCGGGTTTCCTCTGCTTTCCCCTGGACCCCGGCCTCCGGTCCCCGACCCCTGGAGCACTTCAATGAGCACCATCGACTTCACCTCCTTCCTCAAGCTGATGGCGCACCAGAAGGCGTCGGACCTGTTCATCACGTCCGGCATGCCGCCGTCGATCAAGGTGCACGGCAAGATCTCGCCGATCACGCAGACGCCGCTGACCGCGCAGCAGTCGCGCGACCTGGTGCTCAACGTGATGACGCCGGCGCAGCGCGAGGAGTTCGAGAAGAGCCACGAATGCAACTTCGCCATCGGCGTGGCCGGCGTGGGCCGCTTCCGCGTGAGCTGCTTCTACCAGCGCAACCAGGTGGGCATGGTGCTGCGCCGGATCGAGACGCGCATCCCCACGGTGGAGGAGCTGAACCTGCCGCCGATCATCAAGACGCTGGCGATGACCAAGCGCGGCATCATCATCTTCGTCGGCGCCACCGGCACCGGCAAGTCGACCTCGCTGGCGGCGATGATCGGCTACCGCAACCAGAACTCGACCGGCCACATCATCACCATCGAGGACCCGATCGAGTTCGTGCACAAGCACGAGGGCTGCATCATCACCCAGCGCGAGGTCGGCATCGACACCGATAGCTGGGAGGCGGCGCTGAAGAACACCCTGCGCCAGGCGCCCGACGTCATCATGATCGGCGAAGTGCGCACCCGCGAAGGCATGGACCACGCCATCGCCTTCGCCGAGACCGGCCACCTGGTGCTGTGCACCCTGCACGCCAACAATGCCAACCAGGCGATGGACCGCATCATCAACTTCTTCCCCGAGGATCGCCGCACCCAGTTGCTGATGGACCTCTCGCTCAACCTCAAGGGCGTGGTGGCGCAGCAACTGGTGCCCACGCCGGACGGCAAGGGCCGCCGCGTGGCGATGGAGATCCTGCTCGGCACGCCGCTGGTGCAGGACTACATCCGCGACGGCGAGATCCACAAGCTGAAAGAAGTGATGAAGGAATCCACCAACCTCGGCATGAAGACCTTCGACCAGAGCCTGTTCGAGCTGTACCAGGCCGGCGAGATCAGCTACGAGGACGCCCTGCGCTACGCCGACTCCCAGAACGAAGTCCGCCTGCGCATCAAGCTGGCCCAGGGCGGCGACGCCCGCACGCTGGCGCAGGGGCTGGATGGGGTGGAGATTGCGGAGGTGCGGTGACGCTATCCGCACGATATGTCATGCAGAAAGGGACGGGTGACCGTCCCTTTTTTATGTGTTGCTGAGTGGTGCTGATTTGATTCCTTTCAAATCCTATTGTGCACTCTGTTGCAGGGAGTAGGGGGCATGACTCTTCTAAGGGAACTGCATGTCCATGCCTCAGCGGGGTTTCATGGGTAGCGTCCCTGTGGCGCATCGGTCGCGCTAAAGAATTTTTCTAAAAATGTGATGGCACATTTAGGTATTTTGCATCGTGCGCGTATTGACGCTCGCATTTATCCAGATATACCTTCGCCATTAGTGTTGATTCGGAATTGTTTGCATGAGGAAGCTGGCTCCATTGCTGATACTTATCCTCTTGGCGTGTGCCGGAGCAGCCTTTTTCTTTGCGGAAGAGCAAGGTGTTCCGAAGGTCGCCGAAGGAAACACCGAGTTGCTTCCGGAGAAAGAGTCTCCCGATTTCTCAGGCACGGACGATGAGGGGCTGGAAAGAGCATCGACTCTTGGCGATGTTGCCTTTGCAGGAGGGGCGAATCCATCCCATCCGTTTCCGGCAGTCGCCAAGTCAAGGGATAGGTTGTCGTTGGATGGGGACCCATTCATTGCCGAAAGCAAGGAAGAGCAACGGTGGCTTGATCGCAATGGATATCCCAACTCGGAGCAATGGACTACATATTCCTCTGCTCCCGATCATTTACTTAAGCAGGCCGCTGATGCGGGGGATAGGGTCGCTTATGTAATGCTGGCGGGGCGGTCTCTTGCGAAGGGCGACAAGGGTGCAGTGGATAACCTGTTGCAGGAAGCAAGATCGGGGTCCAATTTCGCAATCATGACGCTTGCTTCTTACATGGGTGGAAGCCAGGAGGGGGACATTGAGCTTGGCTATGCCTTGTCGCGTGTTGCAGAGATGCGTGGCGATTATCGGATTGCTGTGGCAAGAGAGGGCATGTTCCCTCGTGCATTGACGCAAGAGCAAAGGCTCAAGGGGGAGGCAAAGGCTTTGAGTATTTTTGCAAAGTTGCGAGATGAATCGAGAGTTGCAACGTTTGTTGATCCCAGGCCCATTGGAAAATAGAGGTAAAAGGATTTCTTATGAAGAGGCGGACTTTTGGAATTCTGGCGGGAATGATTGTTTCGGCAGCGGCAATTGCATGTGCGACGTTGCCTTTGCCGATACCTCCTCTCCCTATAAAATTGAGTTGGACTGATTTGGCCAAAGCGAAGTCGGAAGGATTTTCAAATCCAGGACATGCGGCGGCGATGAAGAAAATAGATTCTTATGCGTCGACGGTGGTGGGAGACGATGCTTGGAAGAAGAACAACTATCAGGGATATTTCACCTACAGCAGTCCATTGGGCGGGGCTAATATAATCTGGATCGATAAGCCCTGTGGCAAGAAAGCTGCTGAACTGTCCGATAAGGATTCTAAGGAGGGGGATGGTGGAGCAGTAGGAGGTGGCGAGATCGATTTTGGGATGGGAAATAATGGCAATGGAAAGCCATTTGAGAACTGCTTCACCAACACGGTGAAAGCTTGTGCCAGCGCAGGCGGTGGGAAGGAGGTTTGTGAGTATCAAACATTTCTGGAGTGTCCGGATTTCGGCTTGGGGTGATCTCAGGCTTCAATCTCTGGTTGGTTCGGGTGTAGTCAATGACGGTTGACTGATCTCTTCCCGCTACTTCCATCTCGTTGCCATGTAACACTCAAACAGTGGCCCCCGATTGTGTCCGGACATTCGGGGGCCTTTCCGATTTGAGCGAATTTGAGATTGTCTCCGCAATTTGGTTCCTGGCACGATGGTGCGCTTGACCGGGCTGCACACTCAACCCTTCATGCTGCCGGTATCCAACCACCGCTGGTGCCACGACAGCGCCTCCGGCAACAAGTGCGGGGTGTGCTTGCCGTAGCTCTGGTGCAGGGCGCGGTCGAAGTAGTCCTGCAACGCATCGCGGTAGTCCGGATGGGCGCAGTTCGCGATCAGGGTGCGGGCACGCTGCTTGGGCGTGAGGCCGCGCAGGTCGGCCAGGCCCTGTTCGGTGACGATCACGGAGACGTCGTGTTCGGTGTGGTCGACGTGGCTGACCATCGGCACGAGCGACGAGATGCTGCCGCCCTTGGCGGTGCTGGGGCTCAGGAACACCGACATGAAGCCGTTGCGGGCGAAGTCGCCGGAGCCGCCGATGCCGTTCTGGATGCGGCTGCCCATGACGTGGGTGGAATTGACGTTGCCGTAGAGGTCGGCCTCGATCATGCCGTTCATGCCGATGCAGCCGAGCCGGCGCACGAGTTCCGGATGGTTCGAGATTTCCTGCGTGCGCATGACGATGCGCTCGCGGTAGAAGGCGATGTCGCGCTTGAACGCTTCGTTGGCTTCCGGACTCAGGGCGAAGCCGGTGCAGGAGGCGTGGTCGAGCACGCCTTCGCGCAGCAGGTCCAGCATGCCGTCCTGGATGACCTCGGTGAAGGCGCTCAGGCCGCGGAAGCCGCTCTTGGCCAGTCCGGCCAGCACGGCATTAGGGATGTTGCCCACGCCCGATTGCAGCGGCAGCAGGTTGGGTGGCAGGCGGCCCTGCGCCACTTCGTGCTCGAGGAATCCGATCAGGTGGCCGGCGATGCGTTCGCTGGTGGCGTCGAAGGGCGTGAATGGACTGTTGCGGTCGGGGCCGTGCGTGCGCACCACCGCGACGATGCGGTCCGGGTCACAGTGCAGGGCGGTGTCGCCGATGCGGTCGTGCGCGCGTTCCAGCGGGATCGGCTTGCGGTGCGGCGGCAGCGCGGTGCCGTAGTAGATGTCGTGCATGCCTTCCAGGCCGGCCGGCTGCCAGTCGTTGACTTCGACGATCACCTTGCGGGCCAGGTCCAGCCAGGTCTTGTTGTTGCCGACCGAGGTCGAGGGCACCAGCGTGCCGTCCTCGCGGATCGCCGAGACTTCGACCACCGCGGTGTCGATGGGGCCGTAGAAGCCGAACCACACGTGCTGGGCCACGTGGCTGAGATGGATGTCGATGTAGTCCAGGCTGCCTTCGTTGATCCGCTTGCGCGCGTCCGGGTCGCTCTGGAACGGCATGCGCAGGGCGATGGCGTCGGCCTTGGCCAGCGCGCCGTCCAGTTCGGGCGCGGTGGAGGCACCGGTCATCAGCTTGATCTGGAAGGGCTGGCCCTCGGCGTGGGCGCGCTCGATGCGGGCGGCCAGGGCCAGCGGCACGGCCTTGGGGTAGCCCGAGCCGGTGAAGCCGCTCATGGCCACGGTCTCGCCGGGCCGGATCAGGGCGGCGGCGTGTTCGGCGGTGACAACGCGCTCGCGGAGCGCGGCATGGCGGATGCGGTCTTCGGACATGAGGGAGGCAGTGACGGGGATGATGGCGAAACCACCATTATCGCCCGTGGCTCCGCGGCGCAGGATACGGACATCGCCGCGTGCGCGGTTTGCGCCGGATCAATGCCCCGCCGCGGCCATCCAGGGCGGGCGCCGTTGCGCGGCGCGCCGGAACGCGGGGCAGTCCTCGCGGTGCGCGCCGGGCAGGTAGCCCAGGCTCATCAGGAATTCGCCGGTGATCTCGCCGCCGGTGAAGCGGAAAGTCCGCTTGAACAGCTTGACCCATTCGGCCTTGTCGCGCGGGTGGTGCGCGTCCAGCCATTTCGCGAAACCGCCGTGGCTGTCGCGCAGCCGCTGCACCACCTGCGCGTTGTGGATCGCCGCTTCCACCTTCAGCCGGTTGCGGATGATGCCGGGGTCGGCCAGCAGCCGCGCGCGGTCGTCGTCGCCATAGCCGGCCACCGTGTCCACGTCGAAACCGCCGTAGGCGGCGCGGAAGCCCTCGCGCTTCTTCAGCATGGTCTCCCAGCTCAGGCCGGCCTGGTTGATCTCCAGCAGGAGGCGTTCGAACAGCATCGCCTCGCCGCGCTGCGGGAATCCGTATTCGTGGTCGTGGTAGGGGCCGTGCAGCGGGTGGCCGGGGGCGAAGTCGCAGTAGCCGGACATCGGCGGGTTCCTGGGCGGTCGTGACGCGCCATATTAAGGCCGCTCGAGGACAGCACCTGTCCGCAGGCACCTGTGGCGGCGGCGGGCTAGAATGCCGCCATGGAAGACGCCTCGCCCCTGGCCAACCACCTGCTGATCGCCTCGCCGGCGTTGTCCGACCCGAATTTCGCCCGCAGCGTCACCCTGATCTGCCAGCACGACGACGAGGGGGCGATGGGCGTGGTGGTCAACCGAGCCTCCGAGTACACACTGGGCGAAGTGATGCGGCAGATGAACCTGGAGGCGCACGACCCGCGCCTGTCCGAGCGCGTCGTGCTCAGTGGCGGGCCGGTGCACCCGGAACGCGGCTTCGTGCTGCACGACGGCGAGCGCGAATGGGATTCCACCATCGCCGTGGCCGACGGCCTGTACCTGACCACCTCGCGCGACATCCTGGAAGCCATGGCGGTGGGCGAAGGCCCGGCGCATGCCGTCGTCGCGCTGGGCTGCGCGGGCTGGGGCGCGGGGCAACTGGAATTCGAACTGGGCGAGAACAGTTGGCTGACCGTGCCCGCCGACGCCGCACTGCTGTTCGACGTGCCGCTGGAGCACCGCTGGCAGGCTGCCGGGCAGCGCATCGGCGTGGACATGACCCTGCTCACGGACTACAGCGGCCACGCATGAAGCCGCGCACGCCCCTCTTGTCGCCACGTCGACGCCAGCCGCGGCAGGATCGCGGCGCATGCGCACAGAGGAGGGGCCGGGCATGAAGCTGGACGGCACGGTGCTCGGATTCGACGTGGGCTCGCGCCGCATCGGCGTGGCGGTCGGCAGCGCCTACGGCACCGGCGCGCGCGCACTGGCGGTGGTGGACGTGCATCCGCACGGCCCGGACTGGCCGGGCATCGACCGCCTGCACGCGGAGTGGAAGCCCGACGGCCTGGTGGTGGGCGATCCGATGACGCTGGAGGGCGGCGACCAGCCGGCCCGCCGGCGCGCGCATGCCTTCGCCCGCGAACTGCGCAGCCGCTACGGCCTGCCGGTGGTGCTGGTGGACGAGCGCACCAGTTCGCTCGAAGCCTCGCAACGCTTCGCGCTGGACCGCGCCGAGGGCCGCAAGCGCCGCCGCGACGCCGTCGCGCTGGACGCCGTGGCCGCCGCCGTCATCATCGAACGCTGGCTGGCCGCGCCGCACGACGCCACCCAGCTCACCTGATTCCTCCCAGTGATCGCACCATGACCCCACAACTCGATTCGGACGGACGCCTGCACCACCTGCTGACCCTGGAAGGACTGCCGCGCGAAGCGCTGTGCCGGTTGCTGGACCGCGCCGGCCAGATCCGCGACGCCGCACTCGGCCGCACGCCGCGCCGGCAGGTGCTGGACGGCACCACCGTGTGCACGCTGTTCTTCGAGCCATCCACGCGCACGCGCAGCTCGTTCCAGATCGCGGCCCAGCGCCTGGGCGCGGACGTGCTGAACTTCGACGCCTCCACTTCCTCCACCCGCAAGGGCGAGACCGCGCGCGACACGCTGCGCAACCTGGAGGCCATGGGCGTGCGCGGCTTCGTCGTGCGCCACGCCGACGACGGCGCGGTGGCCGCGCTGGCGGCGGAAGCGGGCGAGGGCACGGCGCTGGTGAACGCCGGCGACGGCCGCAGCGCCCATCCCACCCAGGGCTTGCTGGACGCGCTGACCATCCGCCAGGCCAAGGGCGCGGACTTCTCGCGGCTGAAGGTGCTGATCGTCGGCGACGTGAAGCATTCGCGGGTGGCGCGCTCGGACCTGCACGCGCTGCACACGCTGGGCGCGGGCGAGATCCGCGTGTGCGGTCCGGCCCCGCTGCTGCCCGACGACGACACCCTGGCCGGCTGCCGGGTGAGCGACGACTTCGACGCGGCGCTGGAAGGCGTGGACGTGGTGATGATGCTGCGGTTGCAGCGCGAACGCATGGAAGAAGGGCTGGTCGCATCGCTCGACGACTACCACCGCGACTACGGCCTGACCGCCTCGCGCCTGGCCCGTGCGGCGAAGGACGCGGTGGTGCTCCATCCCGGACCGATCAACCGCGGCGTGGAGATCACCGACGAGGTGGCCGACGGCCCGCAGTCGCTGGTGCTGCGCCAGGTCAGCAACGGCGTGGCCATCCGCATGGCGGTGCTGGAAGCGCTGCTGGGCTGAGACCGCGCGCGGCCTCTGCCGTCAGTCCTGCGCGGCGACGATACGGTCCTTGCCGGCCTGCTTGGCGCGGTACATGGCGCGGTCCGCGCGCGCCAGCAGTTCGTCCTGCGATTCCTCGGGCTGCCAGCGCGCCACGCCGGCGCTGAAGGTCACCTCGATCCGTTGCCCGTCGTGCACCAGCGGGCGCTGCGCCAGTTGCGTGCGCAGCCGTTCCAGGGTGCCGCTGGCTTCCAGGAAGCTGGTGTCCGGCAGCAGCAGCACGAATTCCTCGCCGCCGAAGCGGGCGACGGCATCGCTGCCGCGCAGCGCGGCGCGGGCCACGCCCACCACGTGGCGCAGCGCCGCGTCGCCGCCCAGGTGGCCGTGGGCGGCGTTGATCTGGCGGAAGTCGTCCAGGTCCAGCAGGGCCAGGCACAGGGTCTGGCCGCTGCGCAGCGCGCGCACGGATTCGCGCTTGAACAGTTCGTCGAAGCCGCGGCGGTTGAGCGCCTCGGTCAACTGGTCCACCCGCACCAGCGTGGACACCGATTGCAGTTCCTTCTCCAGGTCGGCCACGCGCTTCTCGGCGGCGTCCACCTCGTTGCGCGCGGCCATCAGGTCGCCGCGCGCGCGCAGTGCCTGCGCCTGCAACTGCCCGGTGTCGTGCAGGATGTCCTCCATCCGCTTGCCGAGCTCGGCGATATTGCGGCTCTCGCGCACGGCCTGGGCGTGGAAGCTGATGCGGTCGTGGAATTCGCCGGTGCTGCTGGCCATGCCGTCCAGCCGTTCGACGAAGGTGACCATCATCTCCTTCATCGACGCCTTGGATTCCTCGATGCCCTGCTTCAGCAGGCCCTGCTTGTAGATCACCTCGCGCAGCTCGCTGCGGGTCTGCTCCAGCGTGGACAGCTCCATCGGTCCGCTCAGCAACTGGCGCACGGCACTGATCTGATCCTGCAGCCAACTGCCGTCGTCGATCAGTTCGCCGACGTTTTCCAGCAGCAGGTCGAACAGCTTGCGCATCAGGTCCTGCGCGTCGTTGACTTCGCCGGCGCGGGCGTTGACCTGCTGGCACAGCGCCTTCAGCTCGGTGCACAGGGGTTCCAGCGGCTGCGGCCGCGCCCATTGCCGCACGCGGTCGGTCAAGGCGTGCGCTTGCGACACCAGCGCCGGATCGTCGCCCAGCATGGCCTCGACCGCGTGGTGGAGCGTGTGCTGCAGCAGTTCGCGCAGTTGTTCGGATTCGGAGCCGGGGATGTCGTCCTCCAGCGTGCGGATGTACTTGTCCACCAGTTGCCGCAGCGAGCGTCCGTAGCGCGGCCAGTCGCGTTCCTGGTGGGCGTCGCGCAGCAGTTCGCCGATGCCGCGCAGGTCGCCGCGCAGGCCGGCCACGCCCTCGGCGAAGGCGGACAGCAGCGTGCCCGGGTCTTCGGCCTGCGCGAACAGCGCCTGCAATTGCCCGCTGCTGATGCTGGGCGCCGCGGCGCCGCCGCCCGGCGCGTGCGAGGAGGACGGCGCCGCCTGGCGCCCCCACAGCCGGCGCAGGGGGGCGGCAAATCCTGATTTGCTGTCGGCCGTATCGCGCATGGGCACTCGCACGGCCGTGGCCGCAAGGGAGGGAATGCCGGTGTTATCGGCCGTGGGCACGGGCAGTTGAGGGCGCCGCGGCGGCGGTGGGCCGGAGCGTGGGCGAAGCGTGACCGGCTGCCCGCTCCGCGCGGCGGTTCAGTCGGCCGCGGGCGGGAACCGCGCCAGCGTTTCCTCGACGATCGCCAGGTGTTCGCGGGCTTCCGCATGCCCGCCGGCCGCGGCCGTACGGACCTGGTCCAGCGACGGGTGCGACACGATCAGCAGCAGGTTGCCGCAGCCGGGGCAGGCGTAGTCGGTCACCTGCTCGTGCAGCTCCATCGCGGTGGCGCGGCTGTCGCCCTGCCAGCCGCAGGGGCAGGCCAGCACGCGCTCGCGCCAGCCGGGCGAGAAATAGTCCGGGACCACTTCGGCCATGGTCAGCGGCCCCGGCGCTGGGCGAACAGCCAGTCCCACATCGGCGCGTGGGCATAGGCGGCGTCCCAACTGTTGTGGTTGGCGTCCGGGAATTCGGTGTAGCGCGCGTCGCGCGCGCCCGCGGCCTTCAGTGCCGCGTCCATGCGCCGCGACTGCGACGGCGGCACCACGTCGTCGCGGCCGCCGTGGAAGATCCATACCGGTACGTCCTTCAGGCGCTGCGCAGCGGCGGCGAAGGGATCGGCCGCATCGCCGACGCTGTGCGCGCGCATGCCGGGGCGCGTGTCCTTCCAGTCGACGGTGAGGCCACCGCACACCGGCACCAGCGCGGCGAAGCGTCGCGGCTGCTGCAAGGCCAGTTCCCAGGTGCCGTAGCCGCCCATCGACATGCCGGTCAGGTAGACGCGGTCGGGGTCGCCGCCGAACTCGCGCATCGCGGCGTCGAGCGCGGCGAAGGCGATGGGGCCGGCGGCCTCGGTCCATTCCGTGCCTTCCGGCGCCTGCGGGAACACGGCCAGCGCCGGGAAGTCCTGCGCATGCTGGCGCAGGTACGGGCCCAGCCCCGCCATCGTCTGCTTCACCCCGTCGCTGCCGCGTTCGCCCGAACCGTTGAGGAACACCACCATCGGTAGCTTGCCGCTGCGGAAGCGCGTGGCGGGCACGAAGACTTGGTAACGGTAGGTCCGTCCGTCCAGCACGACCTCGCGCGGGACGAATTCGCCGGTCGGATTCATGGGGGGTGTCGTGGAGCAGGCGGTCATCAGGATCAGCAGCAGTGCCAGGCAGATCGGTTTCAAGTGGCGCATGAGTGAAGAGGCGGTGGCGATCAGGGCGCAGCATAACCCGCGCCAGTGCGCTGAGGCCCGGAAGCGCCGCCGAGGCTCCCCGACCGACGAGCCCCAATGCAAGGCCGGATCGGCGGCCCGATCCGTTTTATGATTGCGTTCCCACGGCGAGGTCAGACGAGGCGGCATGACTCCGCCGGACGCCGTGGGCGCAATGATGCGAATCATCCAGAAGGAGAATGGCTACATGAAGATGGATATCAGGACAGGCTGCGCCTGCGCAGCCATGCTTGTCGCAATGGCGTGGTCTTCGGGCGCAGATGCCCAGCGATCGCCGTGGTGGGAACGGCAGAAAGCGGCCAATGCCGCCGTGGCCGAGGCACCGGCCGCGGCGCAGGCGGAAACCACGACGCCTCCTGCACAGGTGCCGCAATATGCGCCCGTCGTCCAGCGAGAAACGGTCGAAGGGCCGGGTTATACCCATGTGGAAGCTGGCGTCGGCCGCGTGGATGTGGGGTTCTACGACATCGATGAAAGCGCCAATGGCGGTTATGTGCGCGGCTCCGTGGCAGTGACCGACAACCTTTACGTGTTCGGCGGCCACGAACGGGTATCGAAAAGTTGGGACATCGATACCGAGCGCTTGAAGGCCACGATCGACCAGACGGAGATCGGCCTGGGCGCCAGCATCCTGCTTTCTCCGCGCGCGGATTTCGTCAGTGAGCTGTCGTTGCTGAGGCTGGGAGCGAAGCTGTATTACGACGATCTCGAGGGCAGCGGCCACGTGTACGCTGGTACGCTGATGCTGGGCATCCGCGCCAGGCCGGTGTCCAACCTAGAACTCTGGGCCAAGGCAGGCTACCGGCGCGTGGACGACAATCTGTTGATCGACCACTCCATGGTCGGCAACCTGGGCATCCAGTATCGCTTCACTCCCGTCTGGGGCCTGGTGGGTGAGGCGGAAGTCTATGAGGACGTGCGCTTCTACCGATTGGGCGTGCGCGCCAGCTTCTGATCCGTAACGAAGAAGGCCCGCGCACGGTGTGCGGGCCTTGCCGGTGGCGTGTGCTCCTGCATGGCCCTATGTCCGATGGCCTTTGAGGGTTGGCATCGCGCTGACGTCGCTCCCACAAGGGATTTATCGTGTGTCGGAAAAACGGTCGAACGGCCTGTAGGAGCGACGTCAGTCGTGACGGATAGCAACGACACACCGCGATGCTGGGTCCGAATCTGACGGACCAGCAAGCCTTGCACCGTCACGATGCCATGATGCTCGCAAGCATTCTGCTTCGGGTGTGGTCAGTGCAGCAGGATCACCGTCGCCAGCCCCAGGAAGCAGAAGAAACCCATCACGTCGGTCACCGCGGTGACGACGACGGTGCCGGCGACGGCGGGGTCGATGTTCATGCGCTTTAGCAGCAGCGGCAGCAGCACGCCGGCGGTGGCGGCGGCGCAGAAGTTCAGCACCAGCGCCATGGCGATGACCAGCGACAGCATGGGGCTGCGGAACCACAGGAAAGCGATCACGCCGACGATGCCGCCGATCAGCACGCCGTTGATCAGCGCCACGCGCAGTTCCTTCCACCACAGGATGCCGGCGTTGCTGGAACCGACCTGGCCCAGGGCGAGGCCACGCACCATCAGCGTCAGCACCTGCACCGCGGCGTTGCCGCCGATGCCGGCGACGATGGGCATCAGCACGGCCAGCGCGACGATCTTCTCCAGCGTGGCGTCGAACTCCTTGATGACCGTGGCGGCCATGAAGGCGGTGAACAGGTTGATCCCCAGCCACACCACGCGGCCGCGCACGGCGCGCTTGACCGGCGAGAACAGGTCCTCGTCCTCGTCCAGGCCGGCGGCGCCCAGCGCCTGGTGCTCAGCCTGCTCGCGGATGATGTCGACCACGTCGTCGATGGTGATGCGGCCGAGCAGGATGTTGTTGTCGTCCACTACCGGCGCCGACACCCAGTCGTGGTCGGAGAACTGGCGCGCGACTTCCTGCGCGCTCTCGCCCACGTCGATGGCCGGTTGCTCGTCGTCGATCAGGCGGTTGATCGGCGTGGTGTCCTCGTGCGTGACCAGCGCGGCCAGCGGCACGCGGCCCAGGTACTGGTGGCGGCGGCTGACCACGTACAGGTGGTCGGTGTGGTCGGGCAGTTCGCCGCGCAGGCGCAGGTAGCGCAGCACCACGTCGACGTTGACGTCGGCGCGCACCGTAACCACGTCAGGGTTCATCAGGCGGCCGGCGGTGTCCTCCGCGTACGACAGCACCTGCTCCAGGCGCTCGCGGTTCTCGCGGTCCATCGACTTGAGGACTTCGTCGATGACGGTGTCGGGCAGATCCTCGACCAGGTCGGCGAGGTCGTCGATGTCGAGGTCCTCGACCGCGGCGACGATCTCGTCGGTGTCCATGTCGGCCAGCAGGCTTTCGCGCACCTCGTCGCCGACGTGCACCAGCACTTCGCCGTCGTCTTCCGGATCGACCAGGCCCCATACGATTTCGCGCTTGCCCGGCGGCAGCGATTCCAGCAGGTTGCCGATCTCCGCGGGCGACAAGGTATTGACCAGCCGGCGCACCGGTCCCAGCCGACCGCTGTCGAGCGCGTCGGAGAGCAGGCGCAACTGGCGTGCGGTCTTGTCGTGGCGGATGGTCTCGACCATTCGGTACTCCGGAATGGGGCCGATCCGTCAGGCGGATGCGACCGGGGCATCAGGCGTTCATGCCGCCATTATCGCCCGGGCTGCGATTTATGGACACCCTGCGGAGGGGTGGAGAAGTCGGGCGTGGGAGCGACGTCAGTCGCGATGAAGCTCGCGCGGTGGCCAGTCGCGACTGACGTCGCTCCCACGGAAGCAACCCGGTGGGGCAGGCCGCGCCGGCCGCCTTCAGCCAGCGCTCGATGCCGGCGCGGTCGCGCGCCTGCAGCAGCTTGCCGGCGCGGGCCTGGAGGGCCGACAGGTCGCTGTCGCGGATGGCCTTGCGCAGTTCCAGCAGGGTCGCCGGGTGCAGGCTGAACTCGCGCAGGCCCAGCGCCAGTAGCATCGGTACCAGCGCGGGGTCGCCGGCGATCTCGCCGCACACGCTCACCGGCACCGCGTGCTCCGCGGCGGTGGCGATGACGTGGCGCAGCAGCCGCAGCACGCCCGGGTGCAGGGGCGAATAGAGTTCGCCCAGCGCGTCGTTGTTGCGGTCCGCGGCCAGCAGGTACTGCACCAGGTCGTTGGTGCCGATGGAAAGGAAGTCCACCACGTCGACGAAGCCGTGCAGGGCGATGGCCGCCGCGGGCACTTCGATCATCGCGCCCAGCGCCACCTGTTCGGCCACTTCGTGGCCCTGCTTGCGCAGCCGTTGCGTGGCCAGGCGCAGGCGCCGGCGAACTTCCATGATCTCCTCGCGGCAGGCGACCATCGGCACCAGGATGCGCACCGGCCCGTAGGCGGATGCGCGCAGGATGGCGCGCAACTGGGTCTCGAACACGCCGTCGTGGGCCAGCGACAGGCGCACGCCGCGCAACCCCAGCGCGGGGTTGTCCTCGTCCTCCAGCGCCAGCCCGGTGCGGTCGGCCTTGTCGGCGCCCAGGTCGAGGGTGCGGATGGTGGCCGGGCGGCCGCCCATGCCCAGCACCACGTCGCGGTAGACCTGGAACTGTTCGTCCTCGCTGGGCAGTTCTCGCCGTTGCAGGAACAGGAATTCGGTGCGGTACAGGCCCAGGCCGGTGGCGCCGAGGGCGTGCGCGCGCGCCACGTCCTCCAGCGATTCGGCGTTCGCCCACAGGGCGATGTCCACGCCGTCGCGCGTGCGGCTGGGCTTGGAGCGCAGGCGCCCGAGCTCGCGCGCCTCGCGCGCGGCCTCGCGCAGGCGCTCGCGGTACAGGCGCAGGTCGTCCGGGCCGGGATCGACCACCACTTCGCCGCTGCTGCCGTCGACCAGCAGCACGTCGCCGTCGTTGATCCGTTGCAGGAACGCCGTATTGCCCACCACCAGCGGCAGGTGCAGGCTGCGGGCGAGGATGGCGCTGTGCGACAGCGCGCTGCCGGCAGCGGTGACCACCGCCACCACACCCTGCTGGCGCAGGTGGGCCAGTTCGGACGGGGCCACGTTGTTGCTGACCAGCACTTCGCCCGCCAGTGCGGTGGTGTCGGGCACGTGCTGGTGCAGGTGCGCGTGGATGCGCCCGATCACGTGGTCCAGGTCGTCCATGCGGCTCTTCAGGTAGGCGTCGTCCATGCCGTCGAAGACCGCGGCCAGGCGGTCGCGCTGCAGGCGCAGCGCGTAGTCGGCCGAATAGCGCCCGGTGCGGATCAGGCCGTCCAGGCCCTGCAGCAGTTCCGGGTCGTCCAGCAGCAGCGCGTGCAGGTCGAGGAATTCGCCCACCTCGCGCGCCAGCGCGCCGTGCAGGCGCGTGCGCAGTTCCTGCATCTCGCCGCGGGTGGCGTCCACGGCCGCGTGCAGCCGGGCCAGCTCGTCCTCGACCTGCTCGGGCAGGACGTGCTGCTCGGCGACGTCGAGCGCGTGCGGCAGGCGGACCCGGGCGCGACCCAGCGCACTGCCGCGCGAGGCCCCGGTGCCGGCCAGCAGCGCCCGCATCAGCTTTCCTCGTCGAACCGTCGTTCGAACAGCGCCGCCACGGCGTCCAGCGCCGCCGCTTCGTCCTCGCCGTCGATGCGCACGGTGACCGGCGTGCCCTGGCCGGCGGCCAGCAGCATCACGCCCATGATGCTCTTGGCGTTGACCTCGCGGCCCTTGGCCGCCAGGGTGGCGTTGCAGCGGAAGCCGGACAGGACCTGGACGAGCTTGGCGGTGGCGCGCGCGTGCAGCCCCAGGCGGTTGGAAACGGTGAGTTCGCGCTCAAGCATCGTCGTGTATGACTCCATTGCGTGCGCCGGCCGCGGCGGTGGCCGGCAGTTCGTCCAGTCCCTGTTCCGAATAGTTCATCACCCGCAGCAGCATGGGCAGGCTGAGCGCGGACACCCGCCGCACCGGCGTGCCCAGACGGGCCAGCCTGCCGGCCAGGTTGCTGGGACTGGCGCCGTACAGGTCGGTCAGCACCAGCACCCCGTCGCCACCATCGACCCGCCGCAGCGCGGCCGACGCCTGCGGCAGCAGGGTGTCCAAGTCCGCGTCGAACGGCACCTCGAAGGCTTCCGCCTTCAGGGGCAATTGCCGCAGCAGCGCCGTGGCAACCGCCAGAAGCGCCGCGCCCACGCCGGGATGAGTCACAAGGAGAATGCCACAGGCCATGCCGGAACGTTAACAGACCGGCATGACGCGCAGGAAGCGGCGCGGGTGGAATGGTGCGTGATGTGAGGATGTCCTTGCAGGAGGGGCTTCAGCCCCGACCGGGAATCGGTATCCCGAACACTGGCGGAAAAGCATCGGGGCTGAAGCCCCTCCTGCAGGGGCGATCCGGCGGCGGGGGTCACTCCAGCTCGCGGTGGAACGTGGCCACTTCCTCCCAGCCCTGCTCGCGTGCGTGCCGGGCCAGGGTCTCGGCCAGGTAGACCGAGCGGTGCTTGCCGCCGGTGCAGCCGAAGGCGATGGTCACGTAGCTGCGGGTCTCGCCGCGCAGGCGCGGCAGCCAGGTGTCCAGGAAGCCGCTGACCTGGCCGACGTACTCGGCCACCTCGGGCTGCGCGTCGAGGTAGCCACGCACCTTGGGGTCGCGGCCGGAGTAGGGGCGCAGTTCCGGGTTCCAGTGCGGATTGGGCAGCACCCGCGCATCGAACACGAAGTCGGCGTCGGCCGGCACGCCGCGCTTGTAGGCGAACGACTCGAACAGCAGCGACAGTTGCGAGCTGCTGTTGAAGGCGAACTCGGCGATCAGCCGGCGCCGCAACTGGTGCACGTTGAGCTGGCTGGTGTCGATGATCAGGTCGGCCTCGTCGCGCAGCGGCTGCACGATGGCGCGCTCCTGCCGGATTGCCTCCTGCAGCGACAGTCCGCCGCGCCCCAGCGGGTGGCGGCGGCGGGTGTCGGAATAGCGGCGCAGCAGCACGTCGTCGTTGGCGTCGAAGAAGATCAGCCGGCCTTCCAGTCCCAATTGCTCCAGCGCCGCGCGCCACTGCGCCAGCCGCGACAGGTCGCTGCGGCCGCTGCGCACGTCGATGCCCACGGCGATCTTCGGCGGCAGTTCGTCGTCGCGCATCAGGCTGCGCACGAAGGACGGCAGCAGGTCGACCGGCAGGTTGTCGACGCAGTAGTAGTCCAGGTCCTCGAAGGTCTTCAGTGCCACCGACTTGCCCGAGCCGGACAGGCCGCTGACGATGACCACGGTGGGCGCCGCCGCGCGCGGCGCGTCGTCCGCGTCCGGGGTTGCCGGCCCGGCGGGCAGGGACGGTCCGGCGGTCATGGCGTGCTGCGCTCCAGCAGGTTGCTGTGGCGGGCGATGAACATGGCCGCCGGGTCGATGCCCTTGGTGCGCAGGATGTGCAGGCGGGTGGCGGCCTCGGTCAGCACGGCCAGGTTGCGGCCGGGCATCACCGGCAGGGTGATCAGCGGCACGTCCAGGTCCAGCACGTGGCGGGTGCCGGAGTCGCCGGTCAGGCGCTCGTAGCCGTGCGCGGTGGGTTCGGTCATCGGCCGGGTCAGGTGCACGATCAGGCGCAGGTACTTGTTCTTCTTCACCGCGGTGTCGCCGAACATCTCGCGCACGTTCAGCACGCCCAGGCCGCGCACTTCCAGCAGGTCCTGCAGCAGTTCCGGGCAAGTGCCGTCCAGCACGTCGGGGGCGATCTGGGTGAACTCCGGCGCGTCGTCGGCGACCAGGCGATGGCCGCGGCTCAGCAGTTCCAGCGCCAGCTCGCTCTTGCCGGAGCCGGCCTCGCCGGTAATCAGCACGCCGATGGAATAGATCTCCATGAACACCCCGTGCAGGGTGACGCGCGGCGCCAGCGTGCGGGCGAGGTGGTAGGAGATGTGGTTGAGCAGCTCGTGGCCGCGCTTGGGCGAGATCCACAGCGGCGTATCGTTTTCGTTGGCGGCCTCGCGCAGGTCCTCGGGGCAGGACTGGTTCTTGCTGATCACCAGCGCCAGCGGGCGGGCCTGCACGATCTTCTCGATGGTCTCCCAGCGCTGGCGCGAATCCAGCGAGTCCAGCCAGGTCAGTTCCTCGGTGCCGAGGATCTGCACCTTGTTGGGATAGACCGCGTTGAGGTAGCCGGCCAGAGAGGGGCGGCGCGAGACGGTATCGCCGGCTTCCAGCACGCGCTTCTCGCCCTTCTGCCCGGCCAGCCAGCGCAGCGCCAGTTTGTCCTTCTGCTGGTCGAACAGTTCGCGTGCGGTGATGCTGGTATTCATGCGGGGCCGTGGTCCGGGAGGGAAGGGCGCCGATGCGCGGGCTGCGCGTCGGGCGCGGCCAGTGTAATGCCGGTCACCGGCACTGCGAACCCGCCGGCGCGGAAGGCCGGTGCCATGGGATCACGGCGCCGCGCGGCCGCGGGCGCCGTGGGATGGGAAATGAAAGCGAGGACGGAGGTGCGGCGCGTGCCGCGCCTCCGTGCGGAGGCCGTGCCGGCGGCGCTTCAGCCGACGACTTCGTTGCGGACGTGCCGCTGCGCGTCGGCGCGCTTTTCCTTGTGCTTGACCAGCAGGCGGTCGAGCTTGTCGGCCAGGATGTCGATGGCGGCGTACATGGTCTGCGCACCGGCGTCGGCGTGCAGGGTGCGGCCGGAGACGTTCACGGTCGCTTCGGCCAGGTAGTCGGGCTTGCGGGTCCCCAGTTGCGTACGGACTTCGAAGGGTTGGTCGAAATGGCGCTCCAGCCTCTTGAGCTTGGTTTCGACGTACTCGCGCAGGGCGGGCGTGACTTCGATTTCGTGGCCGTAGGTCTCGATACGCATGATGTGCTGCCTCCTTCGTGTCGGTTGGGCCGCGCCGTGGTGGGCGCGGAAAGCGCGTCATGGGACATGACAGCGCGGCAGGGTCTGGGGTTCCGTCGATTCTCCTGTGACAGTGGCGAAGGGAAGCGGTGCTTCCAGGTCCAAAGATGGACCCGTCCGCGGCAACTATCAACCTTCGTGCGCGTTTATTTCGCGCGTGCATGCGGGGTGTTAGGAAAGCGTTGCGGCGGTGCGGAACCGGGTCACGGAAACGGCGGCGGGACGCGCCGGATTCAGCCGATGCGCACGCGTTCGTGCGAGGACAGGATGTTGAGCGCTTCGCGGTACTTGGCCACGGTGCGGCGCGCGACGGGCACGCCGGAGGCTTTCAGCAGGTCGGCCAGCTTGGCGTCCGACAACGGCTTGCGCGGGTTCTCGTTCTCCACCAGCCGGCGGATCATGGCCTGGATGGCGGTGCTGGAAGCCTCGCCGCCGCCGCCGGTGTCGATGCCGGAGGCGAAGAAGCTGCGCATCGGCAGGGTGCCGCGCGGCGTGCGCACGTGCTTGCGGGCGATGGCGCGGGACACGGTGGATTCGTGCAGGCCCACTTCCTCGGCCACGTCGCGCAGGGTCAGCGGACGCAGCGCCTGTTCGCCGAATTCCAGGAAGCCGGCCTGCTGCCGCAGCAGGCAGCGCATCACCTTGAGCAGAGTCTCGCCGCGCGCCTCCACGCTCTTGAGCAACCAGCGGGCTTCCTGCAACTGGGTCTTCAGGTAGCCGGCGTCGCTTTCGCCGCATTGGCGGATCATCTGCTCGTAGCCGCGGTGGATGGCGATGCGCGGCAGGGTGCTGCCGGCCAGCGCCGCGCGCCAGATGCCGCGCTGGCGCCAGACGATGCAGTCGGGCACGACGTAGGTGTCGTGCGCCAGCTCGCCGATCTGGCCGCCGGGCTTGGGGTCGAGGGTGCGCAGCAGTTGCACCGCTTCCTCCACCTCGGCGGCGGGGCGCTTGAGTTCCTGCGCCAACCCGGCCACGCCGCTGCGCGGCAGGCGCTCCAGCGCGTTGCCGGCGATGCGCAGGGCCAGGGCCTTGCCGGGGGTATCGTCGCTGAGCACGGACAGTTGCAGTTGCAGGCATTCGCCCAGGGTGCGCGCAGCCACGCCCACCGGGTCGAAGCGCTGCACCTGGTGCAGCACCACCAGGATCTCGTCCTCGCCGGCCTCGACGTCCGGACGCAGGGTCTGGGCGATGGCGTCGAGCGGCTCGCGCAGGTAGCCGTCGTCCTCCAGGGCGTCGATCAGCGCCGCGCCGATGCGGCGGTCGCGGTCGGAGAGGTGGGACAGGTGCAACTGCCACAGCAGGTGGCTGTGCAGGGTGTCGGCCTCGGCCATGCGCTCGGCGGCGCTGCCGTGTTCGTCGTCGTCGAACGAGCCGCCGCTGCCGCTGCCGGTCCAGGGGCCTTCGTCGTCGGCCCAGTCCGGTTCGCGATCTTCGCTGCGGTCGTCACTGGCCGCGGTTTCCTGCGGGGCGGTTTCGCCGGCGGGCGGATCGTCGCCGCCGGGAGCGGCGTCTTCGCCCTCTTCGGCCCAGTCCAGCAAGGGGTTGGATTCGACCGCCTGGGTCAGTTCGGTTTCCAGTTCGGCGGTGGACATCTGCAGCAAGCGGATGGCCTGACGCAGTTGCGGCGTCATGACCAGTTGCTGTCCCAGCGATGTCTGCAGGCGTGGCTTCATTCCCGACCCGGAAGGCGCGGCGGCCGCAGCCGGGCGCGCGCCCGGATCACAGGCGGAAGGTTTCGCCCAGGTAGACCCTGCGTACGTCCGGATTGGCCAGCAATGCGTCCGGCGCCCCCTGCGCCAGCACGCTACCGGCGTTCAGGATATACGCCCGGTCGCAGATTCCCAAGGTTTCGCGGACGTTGTGGTCGGTGATCAGCACGCCGATGCCGCGGTCCTTGAGGTGCTTGACGATGCGCTGGATCTCGCCGACCGAGATGGGATCCACGCCGGCGAAGGGCTCGTCCAGCAGCATCAGCCGCGGGCGGGCGGCCAGCGCGCGGGCGATCTCCACCCGGCGGCGCTCGCCGCCGGACAGGCTGGCGCCGAGCTGGTCGGCGACGTGGGTGACCTGCAGTTCGTCCAGCAGCGCGTCCAGTTCGCGCTCGATGCCCGCCTTGTCCAGGTCCTCGCGCAGTTCCAGCACCAGGCGGACGTTGTCGGCCACGCTCAGCTTGCGGAACACCGAGGGCTCCTGTGGCAGGTAGCCCACGCCGAGCTTGGCGCGCCGGTACATCGGCTCGCCGGTGATGTCCTGGCCGTCCAGGGTGATGCTGCCCGCGTCGGCGGACACCAGCCCGACGATCATGTAGAAGCAGGTGGTCTTGCCGGCGCCGTTGGGGCCGAGCAGGCCGACCACTTCGCCCGGCTCCAGGGTCAGGCCGAAGTCGGCGACGACCTCGCGCTGCTTGTACCGCTTGCGCAGTCCCTTGGCGGCGAGCATCAGTTCTTGCCCTGCGCGGACTTGGGCTGGATCACGGTGCGCACGCGGGTGCCGTCGCCGCCGCTCTGCACGTTGCCGGTCTTGAGGTTGTAGACCATTTTCTGCCCGCTGTTGGAGCCGCGCTGGGTCTTGACCGTGTAGTTGCCGGTCAGGGTCAGGGTCTCGGTGCGCAGGTCGTAGTCGACGCGGTCGGCGGCGGCGTCCATCCAGGTGCCGTCGTCCAGTTGCTGCTTCAGCTTGACCTGCTTGCCGGTGAACACCGCGCGCGACATCTCGCCGTCGGCCATGTATACCTCGGCGGCGTTGGAGGCGATCTCCAGCGTGCCCTGGGTGACGACCACGCCACCGGACAGCAGGGTCTTGCCGTCGCCGTCGAAGTTGCCGTTGGAGCCGCCGGCGTCGATGGTCGTGGGCTGGTTGCGGTCGGCCGACTTGGCCACCGCGCCGGCGGCGGCGAGCAGGCCGGACAGCAGGAGGACGCTAACGGGCAGAACGCGGTTCATAGATCGATTTCACCTGGGATTTGAAAGCGTAGTCCTTGGTCTTGAGATTGGCCTCGAACCCGCGCCCGCTCAGTCTAGAGCCTGGCTGGGTGAGGGTCACCTCGTCGTCGCTGGTGGCCAGGTCGCGGTCGGGGAATACGTTCAGCGAGGCCGTGTCCAGCCGCATCTGCCGGCTGCCGCCTACCGGCGGCGTACCGTGCACGCCGCCGCGCAGCCGCAGTTCCTCGCCCTTGGCGCTGAGCCAGCCGGTCTCGGCGCGCAGTTCCCAGTAGCGGCCGTCCTTCTCCGGTAGCAGGAACAGCGGCGTGGCGATGGTGAAGGTCTGGTCCGCCGGGTCGCGCGCCATTTCCGGCGCGCGCACCGCGACGGCCTCGGTGCCTTCGGCATTCAGCGCGATCATCTCGAAGTCGCGCATCACGTAGTCGGAGCGGTCCGCGGTGACCTTGTCCGGCTCGGGGACGTCGCGGTTGCGCCAGGCCGACCAGCCGCTCAGGATCGCCGCCAGCAGCAGGACCAGGCCCAGCGTGGTGCGCCAGGTCATGCGGTCGCTCCTTCGGGCGCGTGGCCCTGCGCGGCCAGCAGCAGGTCGCAGGCTTCGCGCGCGGCGCCCAGGCCGCCGCCGGCGCGGGTGCGCCAGTGCGCGTGGCGGGCAGTCCACGGATGCGCGTTGGCCGGCGCGATCGCCAGGCCCACGGCGAGGAAGGACGGCACGTCGGGCAGGTCGTCGCCCATGAAGGCCGCCTGTTCCAAGCCGATGTCCAGCGCCGCGCACAGCTCGCGCACCCTGGCCAGCTTGTCCTTGACCCCGGTGAAGACCTGCACGCCCAGTTCGCGGCCGCGCGCTACCGCCACCGTGCCGCCGCGCGCGGTGATGAAGGCCACCTCGATGCCGGCGCGCTTCAGCAGCACCAGCCCCTGGCCGTCCTGCACGTGGAAGGCTTTCTGCTCGCGGCCCTCGCCATCCAGGTAGAGCCGGCCATCGGTCAGCGTGCCGTCCACGTCGAAGCAGGCCAGGCGGATGCGCGCAGCCCGGGCCAGCAGATCGTCGGTCAGGTCGTGCAGGTGGGACAAGGGCATGGGCGGCGGGACGGGCTCGGGGAATGAGAGGCGCGGACGGGAGGCAGGGTTACACCACGCGGGCGCGCAACAGGTCGTGAATGTTGAGGGCGCCGACCGGACGGCGTTCAGCGTCGACCACGATCAGGCCGCTGATCTTGTGCGTCTCCATCAGGCGAGCGGCCTCCACGGCCAACTGGTCGGCGCCGATGGTCTTGGGCTGGCGCGTCATCACCTCGGCGATGCGCGTGGCGCGCACGTCCAGCGCCGGATTGTCCAGGGTGCGGCGCAGGTCGCCGTCGGTGAACAGGCCGGCCAGCCGGCCGGACGCGTCGACCACCGCGGTCATGCCCAGCCGCTTGCGGCTCATCTCCACCAGCGCCTCGCTGAGGCTGGCGCCCTCGCCGATGCACGGCACTTCCTCGCCGGCGTGCATCACGTCGGTGATGTGCAGCAGCAGGCGACGGCCGAGGCTGCCGGCCGGGTGCGAGCGGGCGAAGTCGTCGGCGGTGAAGCCGCGCGCGTCCAGCAGCGCGACCGCCAGCGCGTCGCCCATCGCCAGCGAGGCGGTGGTGCTGCTGGTCGGCGCCAGGTCCAGCGGGCAGGCTTCGGCGGGCACGCTGACGTCCAGGTGCACGTCGCTCTCCCGCGCCAGCGTGGACTGCGGCCGGCCGGTCATGCCGATCACGATGTTGCCCTGGCGCTTGAGCACCGGCAGCAGCATCAGCACTTCGTCGGATTCGCCCGAATACGACAGCGCCAGCACCACATCGGCGTCGGTGATCATGCCCAGGTCGCCGTGGCCGGCCTCGCCCGGGTGCACGTAGAAGGCGGGCGTCCCGGTCGAGGCCAGCGTTGCCGCGATCTTGCGCGCCACGTGCCCCGACTTGCCCATGCCGGTGCACACCACCCGGCCGCGGCAGGCCAGCATGGCCTGGCAGGCGGCGGCGAACGCATCGTCGATGCGGGCCGCCAGCGCGTCCAGCGCGCGGGCCTCGATCTCGACGACGCGGCGGCCGCTGGCGGCCAGGCTGGCGGCCGGCGCAGGCGGGGCCGGGGACTGCGGCGGAGTCATGCGGGAGCGGACGCCGGGGTTAGAATGGGCGTTCATTTTAGTGGGAAAGCCCGTTGGACGCCGAAACCATCCGTGAACTCATCGAAACCGGCCTGCCCGGCGCCCGCGCCGAGGTCCAGGGCGCGGACGGGGTGCACTTCGAGGCCACCGTGGTCTGCGACGCCTTTCGTGGCAAGCTGCCGCTGGCGCGCCACCGCCTGGTCTACGCCACCCTGGGCGAACTGATGGGCGGCGCCATCCATGCGCTGGCCCTGAAGACGGTCACGCCGGAAGAGGCCGGCCGCGCCTGAGGGCGGCACGGCCGGGATCATCCATCGCGGGGGAAGGCTCGATGCGCGGGAGTGCGGTCAGGTTCGGGTGGATACTGGCGCTGGGCTTCGCCGCGGCGGCCACGGCCGGGGAAGCGCCCAGGGAGGCGTTCGCTGACGCGCCCGCGGCTTGGAAGGACTACTTCGTGCGCGCACAGGCGGCGGTGAAACTGCAGGACCCGCTGCAACGCTGCCTGGCCTTCCCGGACCTGCCCGGCAACGCCTGGCCGGAGGGCCACGCCGCCGCCCATTGCCGCAACCACTTCGCGCTGGAGGAAGTGCCGGCCGCCGAGATCCGCGCGGCGCTGGACGCGGGCGGAGCGGTCGCGCTAGACGCGCGCCTGCAGGCCCTGCTGGAGCGACACTTCGACCGGGACGATCCGCGCGAGGATATCCATTACGTATTCGACGCGCTGCGCGACGCCGGCCCCGACATGGATGCGCTGTCCCGGCAATGGCTGCGCCAGGCCCCCGACAGCGCGTACGCCCACCTGGCGCGCGCCGTGCACCTGGACAGCGCGGCCTGGGCGGCGCGCGGCGGCAAGTACGCTGCCGAGACGCCCGCCGGGAACCTGCGGCGCATGAGCGAGATCGCCGGCCAGGCGGTGCTGATGTACGAGCGCGCCGTCGAGATCGAGCCGCGCCTGATGCCGGCCCACGAGGGCCTGCTGCGCATGGCCACGATGGATTCGCGCGACGACGTGGCCGCCGAGGCGATCCGCGCGGCCGAGCGCTGGGACCCGGCCTGCCTGTCAGTGGCGCGTGAGCGCATGCGCGCGCTGGAGCCGCGCTGGGGCGGCTCGTACCCGGAGATGTTCGGATACGCGCAGGCGCTGCAGGCATTGCAGGCGCGGCGCCCGGCGGTGGCGATGTACGTCGGCGCTCCCTTCGCCGACAGCGGCGACGTGCTGTCGTCCGACGACGCGCATGCCGGGGAGGCCATGCAGGCGCTGGACCTGGCGGTGCGCCTGGGCAGCGCCGAGTCCTACCTCAAGGACGCGGCCAACGCCGCGTTCACGACGGACAAGCAGGTGCGCGACACCTGGAAGGCGTATGCCTACCTGTTGCAGGCCGAGCGCTTCTCCGAACAGAACGCCTGGGTGCAGCGCACGCTGGCCGGCTTCCTGGTCAGGCGCGATCCCGCCTGGGCGCTGCGCCACGCCGAGCGTGCGGTGCAGGCCGAGCCCGCCGATGCCCTCGGCCGCTACTTGCTGGGCGCGGCCTACAACAACAGCCGGCGCCACGAAGAGGCGCAGGCGCAGTACCTGCTGGCGGCCGAGGACGCGGGCCAGCGGCAGGAGGCCCTGCGCGAGATGTCCGCCATGTGGCTGTACGACAGCGGCCTGCCGCCGCGGCAACGTTCGGCCAAAGCGCTGCCGCACCTCCAGCGGCTGATGAAGGAATACCCCGCGGACGGCCGCGGCTGGATCATGCACGCGCAGGAGCGCGCGCTGGCCGAGAATCACATCGACGAATCCTTGCTGCAGACCGCGCTGGAGAAGGCCGACCCGGACGATCCGTGGCAGGCGCACTTCATCCGGTCCCTGCAGGAACTACGCGCGCGACGCCCCGTCGAAGCGCCCCGCCCACCCGAATAGGCAGACCCTTTCCACATGCAGAAGATCATCGTCACCGGCAGCAACGCGCTCAACGGCGAAGTCACCATCTCCGGCGCCAAGAACGCCGTGCTGCCCATCCTGTGCGCCACCTTGCTGGCCGACGCGCCGGTGGAGATCACCAACGTGCCGCACCTGCACGACGTGGTCACCACGGTGAAGCTGCTGGGCGAGCTCGGCGCCGGCATCACCATCGACGAGGGCACGCTGGCCAAGGGCCGCGGCATCACCATCGATCCGACCACGGTCAGCCGCTTCGTCGCGCCCTACGAGCTGGTGAAGACCATGCGCGCCTCCATCCTGGTGCTGGGCCCGCTGGTGGCCCGCCACGGCGCGGCGGTGGTGTCGCTGCCCGGCGGCTGCGCCATCGGCTCGCGGCCGGTGGACCAGCACATCAAGGGCCTGCAGGCGCTGGGCGCGGACATCACCGTGGAGAACGGCTACATCAAGGCGCGCGCCGCGCGCCTGAAGGGCGCGCGCTTCGTGTTCGACATGGTGACCGTGACCGGCACCGAGAACGTGATGGCCGCCGCCACTTTGGCCGAAGGCACCACGGTGCTGGAGAACGCGGCGATGGAGCCGGAGGTCACCGACCTGGCCGACTGCCTCAACGCACTCGGCGCGAGGATCGAGGGCGCCGGCACGTCGCGCATCGTCATCCACGGCGTCGAGCGCCTGGGCGGCGGCCGCCACGCGGTGGTGCCGGACCGCATCGAGACCGGCACCTTCCTGGTGGCGGCGGCGATGACCGGCGGCAAGGTCACCGCGCGCAATGCGCGCCCGGACACGTTGGAAGCCGTGCTGGACAAGCTGAAGGAGGCCGGTGCCGCCATCGAGACCACCGCCGACAGCATCACCCTGGACATGCAGGGCCGGCGCCCGAAGGCGGTCAGCCTGACCACGGCGCCGTACCCGGCGTTCCCCACCGACATGCAGGCGCAGTTCATGGCGCTCAACTGCATCGCCGACGGCGTGGGCGTGATCAACGAGACGATCTTCGAGAACCGCTTCATGCACGTCAACGAACTGCTGCGCCTGGGCGCGGACATCCGCGTGGAGGGCCATACCGCCATCGTGCGCGGCGTGGAGAAGCTGGGCGGCGCGCCGGTGATGGCGACCGACCTGCGCGCGTCGGCCTCGCTGATCCTGGCCGGGCTGGTGGCCGAGGGCGAGACCACCATCGACCGCATCTACCACCTGGACCGCGGCTACGAGAACATCGAGGAGAAACTCGGTGCGCTCGGCGCGCAGATCCGGCGCGTGTCGTGAGCGGGCACGATCCCCGGCTGTCCGGCCTGCGGCCACGGTTCACCCGGCGGCGCAAGGTCCTGCTGGGCCTGGTGCTGGCGCTGCTCGCGCTGGTGGCCTGGCTGCACGCGACCGGCGCGGCGGCGACCCACGGCATCGCCACGCGCGACATGGACTGGAACGGCGACGGCACGGTGACCCAGGGCGAGATCGCGCAGGCGGTGTTCTCGGTAGTGGTGAAGCAGACGCAGGAAGGACCGCGCCAGTGCAGCACCTTCGCCTGGCGGCGCGGCGGCGCCACCATCCGGCGCGATTGCAGGACGGTGTTCCACCCCGACGGCGCAGGCGACGCGAAGCCCTGAAAGCAGAAGCCCGGCATCGCCGGGCTTTCTTCTTTGCGTGTTCGCGTGTTCGCGTGCGCGGCCGGCGTCAGTGCCAGGAAGTCATCTGCAGGCGGAAGGTCTCGCTGCCGTCCTCGCGCTGCACGATCCGCACCGGCGCCGGCACGCCGGCGACGATCCAGACGCTGGTCTGCTTGTCGCCGGCGCTCTGCACGACCTTGGTGGCGTCCAGTGCGCGGCCGTCCACGGTGATCTTCTCGCGCCCGGCGACGCGGTAGTCCAGCGGCTTCGCCTTGCCGTTCTCCACCAGGCGGTAGCTCATCGCCGTGCGCCCGGCCGCCACGTCGCGCACCAGCGCTAGGTTGACCAGCAGCGCGTCCATGTCGCCCACGCGCAGCGCCACCGGGCCGGCGCGCTGCGGCTTCACGTCGCCGCTCCAGCGCGCCTGCATGCCCCGCCAGTCGTAGCGCGCGACGACCGAGCGGGTCTTCATCAGGTAGGTGCTGCGGTCGCTGCCGGCGATGGGGCGGTAGCGGCCCGCGCCGTCCTCGAACACGGTGGCCTGGCTCAGGTTGGCCATCGCGTTGCGGATGCCCATCGAATACGTCCAGCGGTCGCCCTGCCGCGTCAGCGACATCGCGCCGCCGGCCGAGATGCCCTTGTACGAAGCCGAATACTGGGCGGTGAAGGGTTGCAGGGCCCAGGCCGGCGCCGCGGCGGCGCCCAGTGCCAGCGCCAGGGGGATGATGCGCAACGTCCTTGCCATGGAAGTCCTCGGGGCGGGCGGTCAGGGTGGAGCGGCGATGCGAACGTGAAGCGCCCGGCTCAGCGCAGCGATTGCAGGATCAGGTCGATGGCGTCCATGCCGTTCTCGCGCTGCAGGATGCGCGCCGGCACCGGCAGGTCGGAGGCCACCCAGACGATGGTCTCCTTGTTGCCGTCGGTGCGGACCACCTTGGTCGTGCTGTGCGCCTTGCCGCCCACGGTGAGCTGCTCCTTGCCGGCGATCTGGTAGACCATCGGCTTGGCGCGGCCGTTCTCGACCATGCGGTAGTTGAGCGGCTTGCCGGCGGCCACGTCGCGCACGATGGCCAGGTTGACCAGCAGCGCGTCCATGTCGCCGGCCTGCAGCTTCACCGGGCCGGCGCGGTCGGGCTTGACGTCGCCGCTCCAGGTGGCCTGCGCCTTGCTCCAGTCGTAGACGGTGCTGACGTTCTTCTTCTTGATCAGCAGGCGCGAACTGTCGCTGCTGCTCAGCGGGCGCAGGCGGCCTTCCTGTTCGTCGAACACGGTCTTCTGGCTCAGGTCCACGGCCTGGTTGCGCACCGTCAGCGTGTACTGCCAGCGGTCGCCGCCCTGCGGGGCCAGCACCATCTGGCCCTGGCCGACCATGCCCAGCGCGCTGGCCTTGTACTGCGCGTTGAAGGCTTCGATGGCGAAGGCGGGCATGCTCGCGGCGGCCAGCACGGCGGCCACGGGCAGCAGGCGGAGGAAGCGGAGGCGGGTGGGGGTCTTCATGCTCAAGGCACTCCTTGGTATTCGACCAGGCGCAGGTCCAGCGTGTCCTGGCCGTTGTCCCGCTGCAGGATGCGCACGGGAGTGGGCACGCCGTCGGCGACCCAGAACAGCGTTTCGTCGTTGCCGCCGTTGGTCCGGCTGACCCGCAGCGCGCTGTAGCTGAGGTCCTCGACCTCGACGTTCTCGGGTTCGGCGGCCACGGCGTAGTGGTACTCGCGCACGCGGCCGTTGTCGACCACGCGGTAGCTCAACTGGCGGCCGGGCTGCGCGTCGCGGATCACCGCCAGGTTCATCAGCAGGGCGCTCATGTCGCCAGGCTGCAACGGCAGCGGCGCGCGGCGCTCCTTCTTGATGTCGCCCTGCCAGCGGGCGCTGTGGGCGTTCCAGTCGTAGGTGCCCACCATCCTCTTGCCCATCAGCAGGGCATGCCGGACGGTGGCCTGGCTGAGCGGACGGAAGTGGTCGCCGTCGGCGTCGAACACGGTGCTCTGTTCGATGTTCAGCCCGGCCAGCCGGGCGAAGCCGCGGGTGCCCTTCACGTTCAGGTCGATCTGCCACTGGCCGGCCCCGCGCGGCGCCACCTTCATGCTGGCGTTGCCGGCGAGCTTGCCTTCGCGGTAGGCCTGGTAGCTGGCCACGAACGGCTCCAGCGCCCAGGCGGGCGAGGCCGCGGCGGCCAGGGCCAGGGCGAGCAGCAGGGAGCGCAGCGAGCGGTGCATTCAGGAAAGAGAGGGGTCCAGGCGGTCGGACGAATCTAGGGACAGCGGATTTAATCGCGCCTGACCGTGCACGAAGACCGTTTCGCCCTGTTCAGCCAGGGCGCCCTGCGCCGCCAGTTCCAGCACCGCCACCAGTAGCGCGTGCTCGCGCGGCAGCAGCCGCGCCGCCAGCGCCTCCGGGGTGTCGCCGGGCAGCACCGGCACCCGCGCCTGGGCGACGACCGCCCCGGCGTCCAGTTCGGGCACGACGAAGTGGACGCTGGCGCCGTGCTCGGCGTCGCCGGCCTCCAGCGCCCGCGCGTGGGTGTGCAGGCCGCGGTACTTCGGCAGCAGCGAGGGGTGGATGTTGAGCAGGCGGCCGCGGAAGCGGGCAGTGAAGGCATCGCCCAGGATGCGCATGTAGCCGGCGCAGACCACCCAGTCCGGGCGGACCGCGGCCACGGCGTCGGCCAGCGCGGCGTCGAAGGCGGCACGGTCCGGATACGCCCTGGGCGAGGCGCTCCAGCGCCGCTCCGCCGGCACCATGGCCAGCGCCGGCGCCTGCGGCTTGTCGGAGAACACGCCGACGACTTCGGCATCCAGCCGGCCCGCTTCGATGGCGGACAGGATGGCGCGCAGGTTGCTGCCGCGGCCGGAGGCCAGCACGGCCAGGCGCGCCGTCATGGCGCCGCCTCCGCCCGCCGCTCGGCGCGCGCCAGCGGCCACACCAGCAGCGCGCCCACGGTCGCCAACAACATGTCCGCGTGCGCGTCCCACACGTCGCCTTGCTGGCCGTTGTAGGACTCGGCCGCTTCCGGCGACAGCGCCAGGGCGATGCCCCATTCCATCCATTCGTAGAGCAGGCTGGTGCACATGACCAGCATCACGGCGACGGTGAAGGCCAGGCCCGGGGACAGCGCCGGCCAGCGCTGGCGCAGCCAGTGCCACGCGGCCGGGGTGAGGCAGAGGCCGTACATCAGGTGGATGAAGCGGTCGTAGTGGTTGCGCTCCCAGCCGAAGGCGGCGGCCGGCGACCAGCCCAGCAGGTGCTGGAACCACTGCTCGTAGGGCACGTTGGAATACAGCCAGCGCGCGCCGATGCAATGCACCACGACGAAGGCGCAGACCAGCGCGAAGTGCAGCGGCCGCAGCGGCCAGCGGCGGTCGTGCCACCACAGCCAGGCCAGGCCGAGCACGGTCAGGCTGCTGTGCAGCGCCTGTTCCAGCGGCCAGCGGGGGGCGATCCAAGTGGCGGCGAACACCGCCAGCGTCAGGCCGAAGGCGGCCTTCTTCGCGGGCTGCATGCGCCGGCTCAGCCGATCCGGACGCGCTCGCCGCCTGCCGGCACCACCTGGCCGATCTGCCAGTGCGCCAGCCGCAGGCGGGCCAGGTCGGCCTGCACCGCCGCCGCCTGGTCCGGCGCCACCACCAGCACGAAGCCGATGCCGCAGTTGAAGGTGCGCCACATCTCGGCGTCGGCCACCGCGCCTTCGCGCTGCAGCCAGTCGAACACCGGCGGCAGCGTCCACGCGCCGGCGTCGATCTCCAGGCCCAGGCCCTCGGGGATCACGCGGATGATGTTCTCGGTCAGGCCGCCGCCGGTGATGTGCGCCATGCCGTGCAGGTCGTGGGCCTGCAGCAGTTCCAGGATCGGCTTCACATACAGCGTGGTCGGGGCCATCAGCGCATCGGCCAGCTTCACGCCGCCCACGTCCAGCTCGGCCGGCCGGCCGGCGCGGTCGTAGATGCGGCGCACCAGCGAATAGCCGTTGGAGTGCGGGCCGCTGGAGGCGATGCCGATCAGCACGTCGCCGGCGCGCACCTTGGCGCCGTCCAGCAGGCGCGACTTCTCCACCGCCGCCACGCAGAAGCCGGCCAGGTCGTATTCGCCCGGGCCGTACATGTCGGGCATCTCGGCGGTCTCGCCGCCGATCAGCGCGCAGCCGGACAGCTCGCAGCCGCGGGCGATGCCGCCGACCACCGCGACCGTGGTGTCCACGTCCAGCTTGCCGGTGGCGAAGTAGTCCAGGAAGAACAGCGGCTCGGCGCCCTGCACCAGCACGTCGTTCACGCACATGGCCACCAGGTCGATGCCGATGGTGTCGTGGCGGCCGAGCTGCTGGGCCAGCTTGAGCTTGGTGCCCACGCCGTCGGTGCCGGAGACCAGCACCGGCTCGCGGTACTTGCCGGACAGGTCGAACAGCGCGCCGAAGCCGCCCAGCCCGCCCATCACTTCCGGGCGGAAGCTGCGCTTGACCAGCGGCTTGATGCGTTCGACCAGTTCGTTGCCGGCATCGATGTCGACGCCCGCGTCGCGATAGGTCATCGGGGTGGGGGCGGGGGTCGGCTGGGTCACGGGCGGTCGTCGGCGGGGCAAGAGGCGTGATTTTAAAGGAATCGGCGGGTCCAGCGGCCGTCCTGAACGGGCGAGATTGGCGGTCGGGTGCCATTCGGGCAACAATTCGCGTGATCCAGAGAGCACAAGGACGCTCGATGCGCCGCATTCCAGGTATCGCCCTCGCCGCCGCCCTGTTCGCCGCGGCGCTGGCCACGACGCCGTCCGTGCAGGCCCAGTCCGGCCTGCGCACGGAGGGCGATGCCGCGTCCGCGCGCGGGGTGTACCAGGCCGAGGTCACCGTGAACGGGCAGGGCGAACCCGAGCGCCAGGGCGGCTTCGCCCGCGCGCTGGGCACCGTGCTGGGCAAGCTGTCCGGCGACCGCGGCGCGATGTTGCGCCCGGGCGTGGGCGCCGAACTGCGCAACGCCAAGGACTACGTCGAAAGCTACGACTACCGCCAGGACCAGGGCACTTCGCCCAGCGGCGCGCCGACCTTCCGCACCACGCTGGTGGTGCGTTTCGATCCCGACCAGGTCGATGCGCTGGCCGGCGCGCTGGGCCTGCCGGTCTGGCCGCAGCCGCGGCCCAAGCCGGTGGTGTGGCTGGCGATCGACGACGGCAGCGGCCCGCGGCTGGTGGGGCTGCCGCAGTCCAACGCCGCACGGCCTCTGCTCAACCGCGCCGTCGAGCGCGGCTTCAGCCTGGGCCTGCCGTCCGGCGGCGCCGCCGAGCAGGTGCTGGCCGGCGCGATCTGGCGCCAGGACACGGCGGCGGTGGCGCGCGCTTCCTCGCGCTACAGCCCGCCGATGCAACTGATCGGCAAGTTGTACCGCAATAAAGGCGGCTGGACCGCTGATTGGGTGTTCGTGGACAACGGCAAGGTGCTGGCCAAGTGGTCCATCGACGATGCCGACGCGCGCCGCGCGATGGCCTCCGGTGCCGACGGCACCGCCGACGCTCTGGTCAAGCGCTACGGCAAGCGCGGCAGCGCCGGCCCGGCCGGCACCTACCGCGTGGTGTTCAGCGGCATCCGTTCCACCGACGACTACCTGCGCCTGACCGGCCACCTGCAGAAGATGTCGGTGGTGCGCCGGATCACCCCGGTGCGCGCCGCGGGCGACACGCTGGAGCTGGACCTGGAACTGGTGTCGGGCCTGGCCGGCTTCCGCCGCATGTTGGGCGACGACGCCCCGTTCACCGGCGGCGAAGGCGAGCCGCCGGCCTATCAGATGCGCTGACCGCGAGGACACCGGATGGACCTTTCCCCTTCGCCCGTCGGCACCCTGGCGCGACGCTGGCAGTGGCTGCTGATCGCGCTGGTGGCCGGCTGGCTGATCTGGCTGCTGGCGCCGGTGCTGACCCCGTTCGTGTTCGCCGCGCTGCTGGGCTGGCTGGGCGATCCGTGGGTGGACCGGCTGGAGCGCTCGGGGCGGTCGCGGACGGTGGCGGTGGTGCTGGTGTTCACCCTGATGCTGTTGCTGCTGGTACTGGCGCTGGTGATCCTGGTGCCGATGATCGAGCGGCAGGTGGTGACGCTGATCGAATCGCTGCCGCAGTACCGCGACTGGTTCGTGCAGCAGGCGCTGCCGTGGGTGGAGCAGCGCACCGGGCTGGAACTGGTGGCGTGGCTGGACCCGGAACGCATCATGGAATGGATACGTGCGCACTGGCAGCAGGCCGGCGGCGTGGCGGCCACGCTGTTCGGCTATTTCTCGCGCTCGGGCTTCGCAGTGATGGCGTGGGTGGCCAACCTGGTGCTGCTGCCGATCCTGACGTTCTACTTCCTGCGCGACTGGGACAAGCTGGTGGAGCGCATCGCGGCGCTGGTGCCGCGCGACCACATCGGCACCGTCAGCCGGCTGGCGCTGGAATCCAACGAGGTGCTGGGCGCGTTCCTGCGCGGACAGTTCCTGGTGATGCTGGCGCTGGGTGCCATCTACGCCGCCGGCCTGTCGGCGGTGGGGTTGAAGGTGGGCCTGCTGATCGGGATCATCGCCGGCCTGATCAGCTTCGTGCCGTACCTGGGCACGGCCACCGGCATCGTGCTGGGCGTGGTGGCGGCGCTGGTGCAGTCCAGCGGCGACTGGACGCTGGTGGCGCTGGTGCTGGGCGTGTTCGTGGTGGGGCAGATGCTGGAAGGCTACGTGCTGACGCCGCGCATCGTCGGCGACCGCATCGGCCTGCATCCGGTGGCGGTGATCTTCGCGATCATGGCCGGCGGGCAGTTGTTCGGCTTCCTGGGCATGCTGCTGGCGCTGCCGATCGCGGCGGTCGTCAACGTGCTGCTACGCTTCGCCCACGAGCGCTACACCCAGAGCCCGCTGTACGCCGGCGACCGCCCGGCGATCGTGCTGGATCCGTTCATCGACAAGGGCAGCGTGGAGCAGGCGCACGCGCGCGAGCCCGACGACAAGTGAGCCGGCGATGAGCGGCCAAGGCATCGGCCCGCAGTTGCCGCTGGCGCTGCGCTATCCGCCCGACCAGCGTTTCGACAGCTACGTGCGCCCGCCCGAGGGCGCGCTGGCGCTGCTGGACGCGCTGGCCACGCGGCCGGGCGCCGACTGGCTGTACCTGGCGGGTGCGGCGAAGACCGGCAAGACCCACCTGGCGCTGGCCGTGTGCGCGGCTGCCGAGCGTAGCGGCCGCCGGGCCGCCTACCTGCCGCTGGCCGCCGCCTCCGGCCGCGCGCGCGAGGCGCTGGACGCGCTGGAAGGCAACGACGTCATCGCCCTGGACGGACTGGAGGCCATCGCCGGCCGCCGCGAGGACGAGGTGGCGCTGTTTGACTTCCACAACCGCGCCCGCGCCGCGGGGATGAACGTGCTGTACGCCGCGCGCGGGATCCCCTCGGAGATCGGCCTGGCGCTGCCGGACCTGCGCTCGCGCCTGCAGCAGTGCATGCGGGTGATGCTGGATCCGCTGGACGACGATGGCCGCCGCGACGTGCTGCGCGACCGCGCGCAGCGCCGCGGGCTGGTGCTCGAAGACGCCGCGCTGGACTGGCTGCTCACCCGCACCGACCGCGACCTGGGCGCGCTGGTGGCGCTGCTGGACAGACTGGACCGCGCCTCGCTGGCCGCCCAGCGCCGCGTCACCGTGCCCTTCCTGCGCAGCGTCCTCTGACCCGCGCAGGTGCGCCTCGGCGCACTGCCCCGCGCTTCGCCGGTACGGCCAATGACGGATTGTTCCAGTTACCCGTGTTGCATTCGCCCTGGCGCGGATGGAGGACTTGAAAGCTCTGGAGCCGCGGATGACGCGGATCGACACGGATAAAACGGATCAATGCAAAGCTCTTATCCGCGTTATCCGTGTCTCCCGCTTTTCTTCCCCCGGCGCCCCGCCATCCAGCCGCAGCGCAACGCATCCGCGGTCGAAGAGGATCGAGCGAAGTGCGCCGGCGCACACCCTACGGCGGGGACGGGGCTTGCAGCGCGGCTTCCAGTTCGGCCAGCCGTTGCGGCGTACCCACGTCGGTCCAGCGGCCGGCGTGGCGTTCGCCGTGGATGCCGCCGGTGTCCATGTGCGTGCGCAGGAGCGGCGCCAGGCGGAAGCGGGGCTTGCCGCCGGCGGTAGTGCCCGGCGGTTCGTCCAGGTGGCGCTGCCAGTCGTCCAGCAGCGCGGGGCGATAGACGCCGATGCCGGCGTAGGTCAGGCGCTGCGCGCCTTCACGGCGGATCAGGCCGGACGGATCCAGCGCGAAATCGCCGTGGGTGGCGTAGCCGGGTGGGTCGATCATCACCAGGTGCGCCAGGCCGCGCGGTTCGCGCGGCAGCCGCGCGAAGTCGTAGTCGGTCCAGATGTCGCCGTTGACCAGCAGGAACGGCGCCTCGCCCAACAGCGGGCGCGCGTTGAGCATGCCGCCGCCGGTCTCCAGCGGCGTGTCGCCTTCGTACAGGTATTCGATGCGCAGTCCCCAGCGCGCGCCGTCGCCCAGCGCCTGAGGGAACCGGTCGGCCAGCCAACTGGTGTTGACGATCACCTCGCGGATGCCCAGCGCGGCCAGCTTTTCCAGGTGCCACACGATCAGCGGCTTGCCGCCCGCGGCGATCAGCGGCTTGGGCGTGTGGTCGGTCAACGGGCGCATGCGCTCGCCCAGGCCGGCGGCGAAGACCAGCGCCTTCATGCGATGTCGCCGCGGCCGCGCAGGGCGGGCTTGATGCGGTCGTCGAGCAGCCGTTGCAGTCCGGCGAGTTCGGGATAGCGCGGCAGCACTTCGTCCAGGTAGACGATGAAGCGGGGCACGTCGGGCAGGTACTTGGTCTTGCCATCGCGGTAGTGCAGCCGCGAGAAGATGCCCAGGATCTTGAGGTGGCGCTGGATGCCCATCCAGTCGGCGTCGCGCAGGAACACCGACCACGCCGGCACCGGCAGTCCGGCGGCGCGCGCGCGCGCGTGGTAGTGCGCCAGCCAGCCGTCGACGCGCTCCAGCGGCCAACTGAGGAAGGCGTCCTTGAACAGGCTCATCGGATCGTAGGCGATGGGGCCGCGCACGCAGTCCTGGAAATCCAGCACCGCCGGGCCCGGCATCACCGGCATCAGGTTGCGCGGCATGAAGTCGCGGTGGGTCAGCACGCGCGCCTGGCCCAGCGCGTTGTCCATCAGCCGGCGCTGCGCCAGTTGCAGCGCCTCGGCCTCGCCGCAGTCCAGCCCGATGCCCAGGTGGCGGCCCAGGAACCATTCCTCGAACAGCCCGGCGTCGCGTTGCAGCAGGGCTTCGCCGAAATCGCCCATGCCGGGCGGTGGCGCGATCGCCTGCAGCAACAGCAACTGTCCGATGGCGGCGTCGAACCAGGCGTCGGCGTTGTCGTCGGCGATCGAATGGGCGAGCGTGGGTCCGCCCAGGTCCTCCAGCAGCAGGAAGCCGTTGGCCACGTCGATCGCCAGCACCTCCGGCACGCGCACGCCGCCGCCGGCGAGCAGCGCATGCACCGCGAGCCACGGGCGCACGTCCTCCAGCCCGGGCGGCGAATCCATCACGATGCGGCTGTGGCCGTGGCCCAGGCTGCGCCAGTAGCTGCGGAAGCCGGCGTCGACCGACGCCCGGTCCAGCCGCGCGAGGGGATCGCCCAATGCGCCGCGCGCCCAGTCCAGGCGCTGGGCTTCCCGCCCGGAGGCGTCCTGAATCATGTTCATCATGCAATCGCGGCCAAAACGGGCATCACTCCCGTTAAGAGTAAACTGGCATGCCAGCCACTTGCGAGGGCCGCATGGCAAAACTCCAACCCGTCCTGCTCTCCGGCGGCTCCGGCACGCGCCTGTGGCCGCTGTCGCGCGAAGCGTATCCCAAGCAGTTCCTGCCCCTGGCCGGCAAGGAGACGATGCTGCAGGCCACGTGGCGCCGCGTGGACGGACTGGCCGATGCCGCGCCCATCGTGGTGGCGAACGAGGAACACCGCTTCCTGGTCGCCGAGCAGTTGCGGCAGGTGGGCGCGCCGGTACCGGCCATCCTGCTGGAACCGGTGGGGCGCAACACCGCCCCGGCCATCGCGGCGGCGGCGTTGCAGGCCACCGCCGCGGGCGAGGACCCGCTGCTGCTGGTGCTGCCGTCCGACCACGTCGTGCGCGACGTCGCGGCGTTCCGGCAGGCCGTGCGCGCGGCGATGCCGGCGGCCGAAGCGGGCGCGCTGGTGACCTTCGGCATCGTGCCCGACGCGCCCGAGACCGGCTTCGGCTACATCCAGGCCGAAGCGGGCGAAGGCCTGCGCAAGGTGTCGCGCTTCGTCGAGAAACCCGACGCCGCCACCGCCGCTGCGTACCTGCAGGCCGGCGGCTATTACTGGAACAGCGGCATGTTCCTGTTCCGCGCCAGCCGCTTCGTCGAGGAACTCGGACACTTCCGCCCCGACATCATGGCGGCCGTGCGCGCGGCGTTCGCGGAGGCCGCGCGCGACGGCGACTTCGTCCGCCTGGACAAGGACGCCTTCGCCGCCGGCCCGTCCGACTCCATCGACTACGCGGTCATGGAAAAGACCGGGCACGCGATGGTGCTGCCGGTAGACATCGGCTGGAACGACGTGGGTAGCTGGTCGGCGCTGTGGGACGTGGCCGAGCGCGACGCCGACGGCAACGCCTGCCACGGCGACGTGATCGTGGTGGACAGTCGCAACAGCTACGCCTATGCGAACCGGTTGGTGGCGCTGGTCGGCGTGGACGACGTGGTGGTGGTGGAGACCGACGACGCCGTGCTCGTGGCGCGCAAGGACAAGGTGCAGGAGGTCAAGCAGGTGGTCGCGCGGCTCAAGCAGGAGCAGCGCAGCCAGGCCGTGCTCCACCGCGAAGTGCATCGCCCTTGGGGCAGCTACGACTCGGTGGACATGGGCCACCGCCACCAGGTCAAGCGCATCAAGGTCAAGCCGGGTGCGGCGCTGAGTCTGCAGATGCACCACCATCGTGCCGAGCACTGGATCGTCGTCAGCGGCACCGCCCGGGTCACTCGCGGCGACGAGATCCTGTTGCTGTCGGAGAACGAGAGCACCTACATCCCGCTGGGCGTGAAGCACCGGCTGGAGAATCCCGGCAAGGTGCCGCTTGAGCTGATCGAAGTGCAATCCGGCAGCTACCTAGGCGAGGACGACATCGTCCGCTTCGAGGATGTGTACGGGCGCGGGCAGTAGCCGCGTCACGCCAAGAAAAAGCTGGGCAGGCGCGCGTTCGCCGGCGTGCCGTCTTCGCCCGCCCTGCATGCCGGCGGGCAGGACTAGGGTTGCGGCGCCGTGCGGCGCCAGACTTCGCGTTCGACGCGCTTGCCGCCTTCGTACCGCTCCAGCGTCCAGGTATCGCCTTGCAGCGTGTAGCTGAAGCGGTAGCTGCCGCTGTCGGCCAGCGGATACGACGCCATCCGCGGCGTCTCGACGTAGCCGTCCGCATCCGCGGCGAACGTCCCGGCGCCGCCGGCCCAGAAGCGCCCGTCCTGGGTAGTGGTGAAGGCGAAGTGGCCGTCCGCCAGCAGCTTGATGCCCTGCAATTTCAGGCTCGCGTAATCGACGTGTTTGCCTTCGGCGTCGACGAATTCGCCGGATTCCAGCCGCCACGCGCCGTCCAGCGGCGATGCCGCCAGCGCCGTCCAGGCGAGGAGCGACAGGGCGAGCGACAGGCAGATCGTGCGGAAAAGGCGGTGCATGCAAGGTCCGGCAATCGGGTGGCGGCGAGTGTAGCAACGGCGGCCGGACCGGCTGCGGCTGAGAGATTCGTCGCAGGCGCGGCGAGGCATCGCCAATGGTGGAACCCCGGAAAGACGAAGGCCCCGCCGGGCGGGGCCTTCGCGCAGGCGCGACGCCGCGGGATCAGCGCTTCTTCACCAGCGCATAGACGAAGAGCAGCACGATGGCGCCGACCACCGAGGCGATGAAGCCGGCCGGTTCGCCCGGCGCGTACCAGCCCAGCGCACCGCCGATGTAGCGCGCCAGCAACGCGCCCGCGATGCCCAGTACGATGGTCCACAGGAAGCCGAGCTTGTCGTTGCCTGGCTTCAGCGCGCGCGCCAGCAGGCCGGCGAGAAAGCCGATGAGCAAGGTCCACAGGATGCCGCCGCCAAAGATCTGTTCCATCTGAACGCTCCGGGTTGGAAGTGGGGGCCGGCGCAGCGTAACCCAGCCGCCCTGGTTGGGCCATCCCATCGGCGATGGGAGGCATGCAAGCAAACCTGTAGGAGCGACGCAAGTCGCGACGGGCTTTCCCATGAAAGCCTCATCGCGACTTGCGTCGCTCCCACAGGAGGCGAGACGAGAGGAGGGCGGCGAGGCCGCCCCGGCCACTCAGCAGCAGCCGTGGTCGCCGTGCTGCTCGCCGCCGGCCACCGCGGACACGCCGGTGGTCTCGCCGCGCACGCTGGCGGCGTGGTGTTCGGCGATCACCCGCGCCACGCAGGCGGTGACCTTCTTGCCCATCGGGATGTGCAGGAACTCGTTGGGGCCGTGCGCGTTGGAATGCGGGCCCAGCACGCCGGTGATCATGAACTGCGCGCCGGGGAACTTCTCGCCCAGCATGCCCATGAACGGAATGGTGCCGCCCTCGCCCATGTACATCGCGGGCTGGCCGAAGAAATCGCGCGAGGCATGGT
>ERZ761602.897-NODE-897-length-58759-cov-6.805720_pt1 | contig 58759 bp, 42 predicted proteins | sample MGYA00512165_ERZ761602 | MGnify/ENA primary metagenome ERZ761602 (study PRJEB28899, sample SAMN02445085) | bioreactor sludge metagenome | biome: EBPR sludge; isolation source: Thorneside wastewater treatment plant | place: Australia: Brisbane, Thorneside Wastewater... | reverse complement strand
CCGGCGTCGGCGGGCAGCTCGGCGCCTCCGCCTCCCTCGGCGCGTGTCCCGGCCGGCTCCTCGGCGCGCCTCGCGGTGAGCGCGGGCCCACCGCAGGGGCGGAGCGGCATGGCGATACCAGCTCCGCGCGCGAGCTCGCCGAGCATGCCGCCGCCCTCGGCGAGGCCTTCCGCCATCTCGGCGCAGGTCCGGGAGCGCTCGGAGCAGGCCGCCGCGGAGGCCGAGCGCGCGGGGCGCCGCGCCGAGGCAGGCCGCATGTTCCTGGAGATCGGCGCCTACGAGGCGGCGACGCGCTGCTTCTACGCTGCCGGTGAGCTCGACAACGCGCTCCACAGCGTGCTGCGCATCTCGAAGGCCGCCGCCCACTACGCCGACGCCGCGGTGCTCGCGATCCGCCTCGCCGTGGCGGTCGATCGGGTCGACTTCGACTTCGACCAGTTCATCGCGCGCTTCTTGGGCACACCACCCGCCGACGACAACCAGGCAGAGGCCTTCTACGAGGTCGCCGGCCTCTACGAGCGCCAGGGCTTCGCGGAGAACGCCTGCGAGGTGCTGCGGGTGCTGCTCGAGGCGCGACCCGGCTTTCGCGACGCGCGCCCTCGCTACGAGAAGCTGAGCGCCGCGCGTCGGGGCTCGAACGCGGACTTCGCTCGCGTGGTCGACGAAGACCTCGCCTTCCGAGAGGCGAGCCAGGAGCGGGTGTCCTGGGCCGGGCGCGCCCTCGACGCCGACGGTGGTTTCCCCGAGCTGCCCGAGCTGCCGGACCGCCCCTCTCGATCCCGCGCGAGCATCGCCCCTCCGCAGCGGCGCCCCTCGTCCCAGCCGCCCCCTTCGGGTCGGAGCTCGCCCGTGCCCTCGTCCAGAGCGCGATCGCTGCCGCCCCCCGCCGAGGTCGAGCCGAGTCGCGCCCGCTCGCGCGAGGCGCCGACCCTCGCAGCGCCCAGCCCCGCCCCGCCGACGCCTGCCGCGGCGCCGGCCACCGCGGGCCCGATCCTCCACGCGATCGCCAACGTCTTCGAGATCCCCGCGGGCTTCATCGTGGCCGACCGCTACCGCATCGAGCGCCAGCTCGGCGTGGGTGGCATGGCCGCCGTCTACCGCGCGCGCGATCTCGAGCTCGACGAGACGATCGCGATCAAGCTCGTCTCCTCGGCGGCCGGCGACCCTTCGCTGCTCTCCCGCTTCAAGCAGGAGCTCGCGCTCTGCCGCAAGGTCACGCACCCGAACGTCATCCGGCTCTACGACATCGGCACGCACGGCGACGTGCGCTTCATCACGATGGAGCTCCTGAGTGGGCACGATCTCAGCGACGTGCTCGCCGAATCCCGCGAGCTCACCCGCGATCTCGACTACCTCGCGCAGGTCTGCGACGCGCTGCAGGCGGTGCACGATCAGGGCGTCGTCCACCGCGACATGAAGCCTGAGAACGTCTTCATCACCCAGGAAGGCGTCGCCAAACTCATGGACTTCGGCATCGCCAAGCGCCGGAGCGCAGAGGGCAACCTCACGCAGCGAGGCTTCATCGCCGGCACCCCGGCCTACATGGCGCCCGAGCAGATCCAAGACTTCGGCTCCGCCACCCACCTCGCGGATCTGTATTCGATCGGCGTCATCGCCTACCTGATGTTCACCGGCGTCTTGCCCTTCGAGAGCGAGCAGGCGACCGCCATCCTCATCAAGCACCTCAACGAGCAGCCGGAGGCTCCGAGCGTGCACGAGCCGACGATCCCGGACGAGCTCGAGTTCATCATCCTGCAGCTGCTCGAGAAGCAGCCCGAGCGGCGCATCCAGAGCTGCGCCGAGCTCGCGAAGGATCTACGCGCCCTGCGCGAGCGGCTCATCCGTCAGCGCGCCTCGCGGCCACAGCGCCGGGGCTAGTCGAAGCGGCGCCGCGCACCTCGCGCGTGCGACGCATAGCTTCGTCGTGCTAGCGTCCCCCGCCTGCACGAGTGGCGGAATTGGTATACGCACCGGGTTTAGGTTCCGGCGCCGCAAGGCTTGGAGGTTCGAGTCCTCTCTCGTGCACCGCGCTTCCGGCAGGGGCGCCGCACGTGGCGCGGCACCCCCTGGCCCGTCCCTCAGGACTCGCCCTCCTTGCCCTTCACGTCGCCGCGCCTCGCGAGCGTCGCCTGCGCCGCCGCGAGCCTGGCGACGGGCACACGCAGCGGTGAGCAGCTCACGTAGTCGAGCCCGACCTCGTCGAAGAAGTCGATGCTCTTCGGGTCGCCGCCGTGCTCGCCGCAGATGCCGAGGTGCAGGTCGGGGCGAGCTCCGCGCCCCTTCTCCACGGCGGTCGCGACGAGCTTGCCGACGCCGACGGTGTCGAGCGTCTGGAAGGGGTCGTCGTCGAAGATGTGCTCGCTCACGTAGTGGGGCAGGAAGGTGCCCGAGTCGTCGCGGCTGAAGCCGAGCGTCATCTGCGTGAGATCGTTGGTGCCAAAACTGAAAAACTCGGCGTGGGCCGCGATCGTGTCTGCGAGCAAGGCGGCGCGCGGCGTCTCGATCATCGTGCCGATCGCGTAGGGGAAGCGGATGCCCTTCTCCGACATCACCTGCTCGGCCACCCTGCGTACGAGCGTGGCCTGGTTCACGAGCTCGCGCTCGTCGACGACCAGCGGCACCATGATCTCCGGGTGCACGCGCTTGCCCTCGGCGACGAGCTCGGCCGCGGCCTCGAAGATGGCGCGCGCCTGCATCTCGGTGAGCTCGGGGTGCGTGATGCCCAGGCGGCAGCCTCGGTGGCCGAGCATCGGGTTCTGCTCGCTCAGCGAGCGCAGCCTCGCGCGCAGCCGCTCCGCGGTGATGCCCAGCGCGCGGGCGACCTGCTCTTGTTGCACGGCCTCCTGCGGGAGGAACTCGTGGAGCGGAGGATCGAGCAGGCGGATCGTCACCGGCAGCCCCTCCATCGCTTCGAAGATCCCCCGGAAGTCGCCGCGCTGGAAGGGCAAGAGGCGCTCGATCGCACGCCTGCGCCCGGCGCCGTCGTCCGAGAGGATCATCTCGCGCATGGCGAGGATGCGCTCCGACTCGAAGAACATGTGCTCGGTGCGGCAGAGGCCGATGCCCTGCGCGCCGAGATCGCGCGCCACCTTGGCGTCGCGCGGTGTGTCGGCGTTGGCGCGCACCTCGAGGCGGCGCAGCTCGTCGACCCAGCCCATGAAGACCTTGAAGTCGTCGCTGAGGCGCGCGTCGGCGAGCAGCTCCTTGCCCGAGATGACCTCGCCGGTCGTGCCGTTGAGGCTCACCCAGTCGCCCTCGGCGATCGTCTTGAGGCCGTTGGTCATCGTCTTCGTCGCGTAGTCGACGATGATGCTCCCGCAGCCCGCGACGCAGGGTTTGCCCCAGCCGCGTGCGACCACGGCCGCGTGCGAGGTCATGCCGCCGCGCGTGGTGACGATGCCCTCGGCGGCGTGCATGCCACCCACGTCCTCGGGGCTCGTCTCGATGCGCGCGAGCACGACCTTCTCCCCGCGCGCGTGCCAGGACTCGGCGTCCTCGGCGTTGAAGACGAGCCGCCCGACGGCGGCGCCGGGCGAGGCGGGCAGGCCCTTGGCGAAGACGCGACCGCCCTTGCGGTAGCCGGTCTCGTCGGCGAGGTGGGGGTGCAGCATCTGATCGATGTGCCTGGGCTCGACGAGGTTCGCGACGGCCTCGGCCTTCGTCACGATGCCCTCCTCCACGAGGTCGACGGCGATCTTCAGCGCTGCCGCGCCCGTGCGTTTTCCGTGGCGCGTCTGCAGCATGTAGAGGCGCCCTTCCTGCACGGTGAACTCGATGTCCTGCACGTTGCGGAAGCGCCGCTCGAGCCGATCGCAGAGCTCGACGAGCTCGCCGTGCACCGAGGGCATCTGCTCCGAGAGCCTGGCGATGGGCTCCGGTGTGCGTGTGCCCGCGACGACGTCTTCGCCCTGCGCGTCGATGAGGTACTCGCCGTAGAGGCCCTTCTCGCCCGTCGCGGGGTTGCGCGTGAAGCACACGCCGGTGCCGCTCGACGGGCCGCGGTTGCCGAAGACCATCGCCTGCACGTTCACCGCGGTGCCGGCGAGGCCGCGGATCTTCTGCACCTCGCGATACTTGATCGCGCGCTCGCTGTTCCACGACCTGAACACGGCCGCGATCGCCCGGTCGAGCTGCTCGCGTGGATCGCTCGGGAACATGCGCCCGGTGCCTTGGCGGTAGACGGCCTTGAAACGGTTGACGAGCTCGCGCAGCGCCTCGGCGTCGAGGTCGTGATCCGTCGCGGCGCCGCGCTCCTTCTTCAGGGCGTTCATCGCCTCGTCGAAGGCGTCGTGCGACACACCCATCACCACCGAGCCGAACATCTCCACGAAGCGCCGGTAGGAATCCCAGACCCAGCGCGCGCGGGGTGGATCGCTCGCGAGCGAGCTCGCCACCTCGTCGTTGAGGCCGAGGTTCAAGACGGTGTCCATCATGCCGGGCATGCTCACGGCCGCGCCCGAGCGCACCGAGACGAGCAGCGGGTTCGAGGGATCGCCGAAGCGCGAGCCCATGGCCTTCTCCAGCCAGGCGATGCTCTCGGCGAGCTCCCCGCGCAGCTCCTCGGGCAGCTCGCCGCCCTGCGCGGCCGCGCGACCGCAGACCTCGGTGCTGATCGTGAACCCGGGCGGCACCGGCAGGCCCGCGCGCGCCATCTCGGCGAGGTTGGCTCCCTTGCCTCCGAGCAGGTTCTTCATGCTGGAGTCGCCTTGGCTCTCGCCTCGGCCGAACCGGTAGATGTTCTTCGTCATGGGATCCTCTCGCTGGCGCGCGGGGCTCGCGGCGCGCCTGCCGCCTCTAGCTTCCTGCGCCCAGCATCGTCCGTGCCAGACGCACAATGCCTCCGAGGAGCGCCCAGCAGCACGCATTTCTCCCGTAGTCGCGCAAAGCTTGCGCGTGCTGGGCGAGCCCCCGACCCTCTGGTAGCGTAGCCGCGCTCGGATGCTCTGTGACGAGTGCGGCGCGAAGATCGACGAGGGCTGCCGCTTCTGCGGTGAGTGCGGCGCGCCGGCCCGAGCCAAGACCCGCGAGCTGAGCAGCGACCTGGGGCCTGTCTCGGGCAGGGGCCGAGGCGGCCAGGCGAAGGGCGCGCGCGGTCGAGACACCCGGCGCGGCGAAGCCAGGCCGGCGCAGAGCGCCGTGAAGACCACGCTCGCCGGCGTCGCGCCCGCCGAGGTCGACGCGCGCGCCCGCGCTGCGGCCGAGCGGCCTCGCCCTCCGCGCTACACCGACGACGACGAGCGCACCAACCCCGCGCTCGACCCGGCGACGCGGCGGCGCATCGAGGCCCTCGCCAAGGCCGCGCGTGACGGCGACTCGGTGGCGGAGAGCCCGCCCGAGAACAGCGAGTTCCAGCGCTTGCTCGACGAGGTCGAGACGGGCTTCGAGGCCATCCTCAGCGGGCAAGCGCCGGACGATCCTGCGCTGGCGCCCACGGCCGAGAACGTCTTCGACGAGCAGCAGGCCAAGCAGCTCTTCCAGGAGCTGGTCGTGGCCAACGCCCGCGACATCCGCGACTTCATGATCGAGCTGCGCCTCGGCGAGCCGAACGTCGCGTGGATCGACTACGTGAGGCCGAGCATCCGCGCGATCCTGCGCTCGGCCGAGGGCATGGGGCACGCCGAGCTCGTCACGCGCCTGCGCAGCTTCGCCGACGCGCTCGACGAGACCAAGGCGCGCACGCAGGGCCTGCTCGAGGGCGAGCCCCGCGCCGAGCAGGCCTCGGTGCCCGTGCGTGATCCAGCGCGGGGAGCGCTCGTGGACGCCTACGCCGAGCTCATCGTCTTCTTGCCCGACGCCTTCGCGCTCGAGGCCGAGAGCGATCGTCGAGAGGCCGGCATCGTCACGGCCCTGCTCGAGCAAGCGCTCGGCGAGCGAGGGCTGGCCGTGGAGCGCGTGCGCGCGAGCGGGCTCGCCTCGCTCGCCACGCTCTACGCCTCCCGCCCCGCCGAGCTCGTCGAGCAGGCGCGCATCGAGCCGGAGCTCGCCGAGCGCCTCGCGGGCCGGCTGAGCGCGTACCGCCGTGAGGTGTGGACGCTCCTGCCCGAGGGCGCCCGCCTCTCGGAGCGGGAGCGCCTCGCGCGCGCAGTGGCGGCGCTCGAGCGCGCCCACCGCGACTACGAGGCCACCGAGCCTTGTTCGAGCGGTCGTCGCGAGGCGCGGAGGAGGAGGCGCGCCGCGCTCGCAGCGGCCTCGCTGTGGCTCGCGCGCTTGGGGCGCTCCGAGGAGCTCCGCGCGCTCGAGACGCGCCCCTACGAGGTGAAGCTCGAGCTCTTGTCGTCGGTGCTCGAGGACCTCGAGCGGCGCGCGGCGGGTCAGCTACCCGGGCGGACGACGGTGGGCAGGTGAGGACAGCGATGAGCGAGTCACGAGCAGCGACGAAACCCAGCCGGAGCGACCGATGGCCGACCTGACACGCGACGACGTGGTGCGACTGCTCGCCGAGGGCCAAGGCTTGGCGCGGCGTGACCTGCGTGGGCTCGACCTCTCGGGGCTGATGCTCGAGGAGGCCGACCTCTCGCGCTCCGACCTCACCGGCACCAACCTCGCCGGGGCCAAGCTGCGAGGCGCCTCGCTGCGCAACGCGAGCCTGCGTGAGGCCTACCTGGTGGGCGCGGATCTGTCCGACGCGAACCTCGACAAAGCCGAGCTCGACTCGGCGAACCTCGAGCGCGCGACGCTGGTCGGCGCGAACCTCACGCGCGCGAACCTCGAGGGCGCCAAGCTCGCGCACGCGAACCTCGAGTCGGCGAGGCTCACCAACGCCGAGCTCGACTCCGCGGAGCTGACGCAGGCGCAGCTCTCGGGCGCGCAGCTCTCGCACGCGAGCCTCAACGAGGCCTACCTCGGCGGTGCGAGGCTCGCCGGAGCCGATCTGCGCGGCGCGAGCCTGCAAGGCGCGCAGGCCGAGGAGGCCTCGTTCCAGGGGGCGACGCTCGACGGCGCGGACCTCACCGGCCTCTTGGCGCGCCGGGCCGACTTCTCCGGCGCGTCGCTCCAGCAGACGAACCTCACCGGCGCGCTGCTCGAGGGCGGGCGCTTCGTCGGCGCGGACCTGCGCCGCGCGGTGCTCGTCGAGGCGAACCTGCGCGCCGCCGTGCTGCGCGGCGCGAAGATCCACGCCCTCGTCGCCACGAGCGCGGTGCTCGTCGACGTGGAGCTCGAGGCGCTCGACACGACGGCGTCGGCCGATGGTGGGCGCCTGGTCTCCGGCGCCGACGCGCTCGCGGCGCTCACCGGGCGGGTCGGCGCACAGGTCTTGCCGCCGAACCAGCGATACTTCGGCCGGGGCGACGTGCTGCGCAACGCCTCGCTCGAGTTCTCCGAGGGCTCGGTGGTCGTGGTGGAGAGCCACTTCGAGCACTGCACGATCCAGCTCGGGCTCGGCACGGAGCTCGTCGTCGGGGAGCCGGGTCTCTTGCTCGGCTGTCAGGTGAGCGGTCCCGGCAGGCTCACGGTGCACGGCCAGCTCTTCGAGGACTCGAGCTCGCCGGCGGTGCGCGGCGCGCGCTCGCTGGTCGTGTCGCAGAAGGGCATCGTGCGCGCGACCATCGAACAGCACCCGAAGGGGACGATCTTCGCCATCGAGCCAGGCGCACGCCTCTCGGTGCGCATCACCAAGTCGACGGCGGAGGCCTGAACATGGACAACAAGACCACCGAGATGGGCACGCCGAAGCTCAGCATCATCGAAGAGGGCACGGAGCTGCGAGGCGCGCTGAGCTCGGGCTTCCCCCTGCTCGTGCGGGGCGCGGTGCACGGCGAGGTGACCTGCCCGGCGCTCAGCGTCGCGCCCCAGGGCTCGGTGAGCGGCCAGGTCAGGGCAGGGCTCATCGAGTCGACCGGGATCGTGGCGGGCGAGCTCGAGGCCGAGGTCGTGCGCCTCTCGGGCAAGGTCGGCGACGACACCGTGGTGCGCGCCCGCTCCCTCGAGGTCAGGCTCGCGAGCGACGATACGATGGTCGTGCGCTTCGGAGAGGCCAGGCTCGAGGTGGGCGAGGCCCCGGCGGCGCCCGAGAAGCGCTGAGCCAGCGGCGCCCTTGATCTCGGGGGCGGAAGTGGCCAAGCAAGACTTGGGCCGACGTTCGGTCGGGCTGTGGTAGCCTCCAGTCATGCGGCCCGGCCGCAGTGACGGAGCCCTGGCTCCACGCCGCACGGTGTGGGTGGAGCCGAGCGAGAGGAAGCGGACCCACGGGTCCCGCGCAGAGGAAAGACGGGAGGAGGAGCTGCGATGGGCATGGAGATGAAGCTCCAGTTCAAGCTGGCCCAGCAGCTGGTGATGACGCCCCAGTTGGTCCAGGCGATCCGCCTGCTCCAGCTGTCGCGCATGGAGCTGGTCGACGAGGTCCGCAAGGAGCTCGACGCCAACCCGGTGCTCGCGGACGACATCATCGACCCGCGCGCCACCGCCTCCCCGAAGGACGGCATCCAGTCCCGCGTAGGCGACGCCCCGCTCGAAGAGCGCATCGGCGTGACCGAGCGCGTCGAGCCGAACACCGACCTCGCGGCCCGCGAGGTCGACAAGAAGGTGGCCGAGGTCGACTGGGAGCAGTTCCTCGAGAACCGCCAGCTGCAGACGCCGACCACCGCCACGCGCAGCGGCTTCGACGAGCTGCCGCCCATCGAGCAGTCGCTGACGAAGGCCACGAGCCTGCGCGACCACCTCATGTGGCAGCTGCAGATGAGCGACATGGTCGAGAACGAGCGCAACTTCGCGACGCTCGTCATCGGCAACATCGACGAGCGCGGCTACCTCGACCTCGAGGGCGGCGAAGACGGCCACGGCAACAAGGTGCCCGATCTCACGATCGAGGACCTCGCCCGCGAGGCCGGCCTCGACCCGGAGGACGCCGAAGAGGTGCTCGCGCTCATCCAGCGCTTCGATCCGGTCGGCGTGGCCGCGCGCGATCTGCGCGAGTGCCTGCGCGTGCAGGCCGAGGTGCTCGGTTTCGACGAGGTCGAGATGGCGATCATCAACGACCACCTCCACAACGTCGAGCGCCGCAACTTCCAGGCGATCGCGAAGGCGCTGAAGATCGAGCTCGACGAGGTCTACGAGGCCGTCCAGGAGATCCAGAAGCTCGAGAGCATCCCGGCGCGCAACTTCGCCGAGGTCGACGACAAGCAGATCGCCATCACGCCCGACGTCTACGTCTTCAAGGACGGCGACAAGTTCGTCGTCGCCGACAACGACAAGGGCATGCAGCGGCTCTACATCAACGAGCAGCTCGCCCAGCGCATGCTGAAGGACCCGAAGGCCAAGGAGTTCATCAGCGAGAAGCTGAAGAACGCCCAGTGGCTGATCCGCGCGATCGAGCAGCGCCGGCGCACGATCATCCGCGTGACCGAGTGCATCGTCGAGAAGCAGCGCGAGTTCCTCGAGAAGGGCGTCGCCTACCTCAAGCCGATGATCCTCCGAGACGTCGCGGCCTCGGTGGGCATGCACGAGTCGACGATCTCACGTGTCACGAGCAACAAGTACGTGCACACGCCGCAGGGCCTCTTCGAGCTGAAGTACTTCTTCAACTCGAGCATCTCGCGCGTCGCCGACGAAGACATCGCCTCCGAGAGCGTGAAGCAGGCGATCAAGAAGATCATCGCCGAAGAAGACAAGGGCAACCCGCTCAGCGACCAGACGATCGTGAAGATGCTCGAGGATCGCGACGGCATCCGCATCGCGCGCCGCACCGTCGCGAAGTACCGCGAGATGCTGGGCATCCTGTCGTCGAGCAAGCGCAAGAAGATGTTCTGACCGTGGCGAAGCGCGCGCTGCCCGTCTTCAAGGAGACGCCGCTCGACGCCGAGCGCCTCTTCACCGAGCTCTTCCTGCCGCTCTATCCACCGGGCGTGGAGCTCGAGCGTCTGAGGCGCACCGACGCGAACCCGGCGAAGAACCCGAACGTGCTCGCCGCGCTCCACGAGACCGCGCGCGTCTTCGCGAGGCTCGCGCCCGAGGCGCTCGGCGCGCCCGGGCTCGAGCTCGACGGCACCGACGCCTCGGTGCACCGCCTCAGCGCCGCGCTCACGCGCGAGGCGCGCGACCGACTGCTCGTGGCGAAGTCGCCCGGTGAGCCACCCTTGCTCGTGCACGTGGTGCTCCACGGCACGGCCTACCTGGCGGCCTGCATCGTGGACCATCACGGGGGCGAGTGGATGGTGCGAAACCCGCTCTGGGAGACGCGCGTGCGCCTCGCGTCTCGCGCCGGCGAGGCCGAGCTCGCGCCCTTCTCGTGGTGGCTGCGCGCGCTGTCGGACGACGGCGTCGGCAGGCACGTGCTCGCCGACCGCTATCGCTCCTACGTCGAGGTCCCGACCGAAGACACCGAGTCCTGGCCGGTGCTCGCGCCGCCGGAGCGCAGGCTGCCGCGCCTCGGGCGCGTGCGCTACGACATGCTCTACAAATGGTTGAAGGCGCACCTACCCGAGCTGCGCGACCTCGGCGCCGACTTCCCCTCGGCCGAGCGCTTCGAGGAGCTAGGCTTCGAGTGGCTCGAGGGCCGGCTCGTGGGTGGTGGGCGCGCGCTCCTGCTCCACGGCCCCACGAAGAAGGGCGGTCTGCACCTCTTCTGGGTCACCGCGCAGGGCTTCTCGAAGGCGATGTTCCTCGAGGCCGACGGTGTGCCCGAGCACCGCGTGGAGGAGAGCGGCGAGAAGCTCGTGGTCACCGCGAGCGTCGGAGGTCGCATGGTGTCGCAGGAGCTGCTCTGGTGGGGCCCTTGAACAGCGTTCGCTGACGTCGGCTCGATTGCGTGCGGTGCCAGCGCAACATTACGATGACACGCGATGCCGCTACGCACGCTGCTCGCCTGGGTCTTCGGTCTCGCGACCTTCCTGCTCGGGCCGGGCCGAGCGCTCGCCGCCCCGCTGCTCATCGACGGCAGCGTCGCGGGCCCTGCCGTCTGCCCCGGCGGGGGCACGCCGGTCGACGCGAGCTGCCAGGTCAACGCGACGGCCTCGCTGAACCGCGGGTGTCGCTACGGCGGCACGCACACCTTCGACTCGGTCACCCTGCAGAACGGGGCGACCCTGTGTGTCACGCCGTTCGACGGGACGGACAAGCTCAACACCGGCAACCTGGTGCTGCGCTCGCTGTCGACGATCAGCGTCGACGCGACGAGCCGCGTCACGGCGAAGGGGGCCGGCTACCGCGCGCGCGTCTGCGACAACGGTGAAGGCCCCGCGACGCAGCCGCTCTCGGGGGGGCGAGGCGGCTGCGCGGTGCTCGACTCCGGCGGCGGCGGCGCGCACTTCGGTGGAGGTGGTCGCGGCACCAAGGATTGTTTCCTCGTCGCTCCGGCGACCTCCTGCCAGTTCCCCCAGGAGTGGGAGGAGAACTGCGGCGCGCTCAACGCAGCGGGCAACGCCTGCGTGAGCATCGCCGACCCGAACAACGCCGTCTGCTACGGCACGACGAACAGCCCCAACGGCGCGGGCGACGGGCTGCCCACCGTGGCCGGCATCTCCTTCCGCCACAGCGTCTACGAGGCGGAGTTCGGCGCCGCCGGAGGCGACAAGGGCTGCCGCGACGGTTTCGACTCCGCGCTGCGCTCCGGCCGAGGCGGTGGGCGCATCGTGCTCTTCGCGGCCAACGCCTCGCAGACCGGCGCGATCAGCATCGCGGGTCGCGTCGTCGCCGACGGGCACCGAGGCTGCTCGAGCGGCAACGACTCCGCGGGCGGCGGCGCGGGAGGCAGCGTGCTCATCGTCGGAGATCAGGTCGAGGTGCTGCCCACCGCGCGCGTGACTGCGCACGGCGGGCGTGGAGGCGACTCGCAGCCCAAGTGCCTGCCCTGCACGAGCAACGCGCAATGCCAGGCCGGCCAGACCTGCCAGGCCGGCCGCTGCGGCCCCTGCAACTGCACGCCGTGCACCTCGAACGCGCAGTGCAACTCGCTGCTCGGGCAGACCTGCAGGAACCTCGGCGGTGACCTCGGCAGCGTCTGCGCCGACGCCTCCAACCAATGCTCCCCCTTCGACCCGGGCGACGACGAGCGCGAGTGCGCCGGCACGCAGAACAATGGCACCTGCGACGACTGCGCGGGCGGCGGAGGAGGCGGCATCATCAACGTGCAGTCGCGCCTCGGCGACATCCACCCGGAGGCGATCTTCGACGTGCGCGGCGCCGCAGGTGGCATCTGCCCGATCTGCTCGGGCGAGGCCGGCGGAGGCGCCGGCGAGCTGCAGATCGACAGCGCTTACGTGGGCGAGATCTGCGACGGCTGGGACAACGACTTCGACGGCATGATCGACGAGGGCCTGGGGCAGATCCTCTGCCCGGACGGCACGCTCATCGAGGCCTGCCTCGGCGGTGTGCCCCAGATCTGCGACTACTCGGATCCGAGCCTCTGCCTCGTGCAGGCGAGCGACGCGCGCCCGCGCTTCACGATGATCGTCGACACCTCGGGCTCGATGCTCAACGACCTCGCGGGCAACCCGACCTTCGGCGACGGCTCGGCGGACTACCCCGGCGTCGACACCGCGAGCGACGCCGACGCCATCGCCGGCAACAACTCGCGCCTCTTCATCGCGAAGGAGGCGCTCACGCAGGTGCTGAGCGCCTTCCCCGAGAGCGACTACGCGCTCGCGCGTTACTACCAGGACGTGGGCGTGAACCGCAGCTGCCAGTCGGCCTCGAACTTCGAGTGCGCCGCGAGCTGCTGCTCCTACGACGACCCGAGCGACAACCTGCCGCCGCCCTATCCGGCGACCTACCCCGGCAACACCTGCGTGCTCTCGCAGATCTATCCGGGCGCCGGCTACCCCGCGACGCCTGCCTTCACCGGCAACATCTCCATCGGCTGGGCGCCCGAGACGAACGAGGTCCCGGCGACGAGCGAGTGCATCAACTACGCGGGCTCCTGCGGGCCGCCACGCCGCGGCGCACAGGTGCTCGTCGGCTTCGACCGGCCGATCAACAGCTACCTGCGCTGGCTCGACGGCCTCGAGGACGCCGACGCGAGCTTCGACGCGAGCACCGTGGAGGGCAACCACTGCGCCACGGGTGACTGCGAGCTGCGCGGCACCGGGCCCACGCCGCTCGCGGGCTCGCTCCAGGCGACCTACGACTACCTCGTGCCGGTCGTCTCCTGCGACGGCGCGAAGGACTGCCGATCCTACTCGACGATCTTGCTCACCGACGGCGCCGAGAGCTGCGACGGCGACCCGATCGCAGCGGCCGCCGCGCTGAACTCGGGCATCGCTGGCAAGGCTGTGCGCACCTACGTGATCGGCTTCAGCGTGCTGCCGAGCGAGCAGGGTCAGCTCAACGCCGTCGCCGCCGCCGGCGGTACGGGCGCCGCGTTCTTCGTGAGCTCGAAGCAGCAGCTCGCCAACGCGCTCGCGCAGATCATCGGAGAGAACCAGAAGTTCGAGCTCTGCAACGGCCTCGACGACGACTGCGACACGATGATCGACGAGGACTTCCCGGAGAAGGGCCTGCCCTGCAACGACGGCCTGCTCGGGGTCTGCGCCGGCACCGGGGCCTTCCTCTGCAAGGCCGACGGCACGGGCACCGAGTGCGTCATCACGAACCCCGGCGGGACTCCGAGCGCCGAGATCTGCAATGGCCTCGACGACGACTGCGACGGGCTCGTCGACGAAGACGACCTCGGCCTGCCGCTCGACTGCTGCGTGCCGATGCCCGAGGTCTGCGACGGCGTCAGCAACGACTGCGACGCCGACATCGACGAGCAGGACGAGATCGCGGTCAACCAGCCCGGGGTCTTCGGGGTGAGCTGCGGTGTGCTCACCGCGCCCAACGACCAGGCGCCGTGCAAGCTCGGCACGGTGCTCTGCGTCAATGGTGGCCCGCTCTGCGTGGGCTTCGTCGGGCCCAAGCCCGAGGTCTGCAATGGTCAGGACGACGACTGCGACGGCATTCCGGACAACGTCGGCTGCCCGGGCGACGCAGCGTGCATCGAAGGTCAGTGCCTCTCGCCCTGCGCGGGTGGCGAGTTCGCGTGCCCGAGCGGCTTCGAGTGCCTGGGCGGCTACTGCCACCCGCTCGGCGGCGAGGGTGGTGGGGGCCAGGGCGGGGGCGGCGCGGAGGGCCCCGGCGGCGGCGGCGAGGGCGGCGAAGGAGGCGACCTGACGAGCTCGAGCTCGAGCAGCGGCGCGACGACGAGCTCGAGCGGCGCAGGTGGCTCGGGCGAGGGCGGGGCCGGGCTCGCGCCGGCCTATGGGCTCGCGACCGGCGGTGGTGGGCTCTCGTGCAGCGCCTCGGCCGGCCCTGGCGGCGAGCGAGGCTTCGGCCTCGGTGGCCTGCTCGCGCTCGGCGCGGCGCTCGTGTGGCGCAAGCGCCGCGTGCGTTCGGCGAAGGAGGTGGCGTGATGCGCGCCGAGCTCGGCTCGGGTCGCCTGCGATCGTCGGCCCTCGCGATGGTCGCCCTGCTCTCTGCGCTCGCGTCAGCCTCCGTGGGCTGCGACACCGACGCCTACTGCTTCCAGAACTGCGAGGTGAGCGCCTCGAGCGTAGGCGGCGCGGGCGGTGAGGGGCAGGGCGGCGGCGGCGGACAGGGCACGACGGGCACCTTCGCCGGCGGCGGCGCCGAGGACTGTGGTGACACCCAGAGCAGCCTCGAGAACTGCGGCGCCTGCGGGAAGAAATGCGAGCCCTTCGGCGCGGTGCCGATCTGCGTGGAGGGCGAGTGCCAGATCCTCTCCTGCCTCGACGGCCTCTACGACATCGACGACGACGCGAGTCTGCCCGACGGGCAGAAGACGGGCTGCGAGTACGCCTGCCCGGTCGCCGCGGCCGACGTCGGCCCCGAGCTCTGCGACGGGATCGACAACGACTGCGATGGCCTCGTCGACGTCGCGGATCCCAGCCTCGTCGCCGCGCCGGCGGCGCTCTGCAACACCACGCCGGGCACTCCCTGCGCGAGCACGGTCGTGGCCTGCGAGGCCGGGAGCTGGGTCTGCCACTATGCGCCGGAGGTCGAGCTCGTGGCCGGCATCGTGCGCGACAACGAGACGCTCTGCGACGGGCTCGACGGCAACTGCGACGGCTCGGTCGACGAGTGGTTCGGCGATCTGGGCACCGTCTGCGCCGATCAAGGCTTCGGCCCCTGCCGCGACTTCGGCGTGGTCGTGTGCAACCCGGCGAACCCGAACACGACGACCTGCGATCTGAGCGCGCCGCCCGACCCTGGGCAGCCGATGCCCGAGCTCTGCAACGACGTCGATGACGACTGCAATGGCCTGGTCGACGATGCGCTGCCGCCCGCAGCCTTCGACATGGTGCCGATCCCCGGCGGCGCGGGTGTGCTCGTCGACCGCTACGAGGCCTCGCGCCCCGACGCGACGATGTCGGCGCCGGGCATCGTGGAGGCGGTCGCCTGCTCGAGCGGCATGGTGCTCCCGTGGACGGGGGGCGGCTACGAGGAGGCCTCGGCGGCCTGCGCCGCGCGTGGCGTGGGCTACCGGCTGTGCACGGCGAGCGAGCTCGAGCTCGCCTGCCGGGGCGCATCGGATCTCGACTATCCCTACGGCGACACCTACCAGGCGATGAGCTGCAACGGCGTCGACGCCGGCCTCGGCATGGTCGCGGCGACGGGCAGCTTCGCCGCCTGCACGACGAGCGCGGCGAGCATGGCCGACTCGGCCTTCGACCTCTCCGGCAACGTGGTCGAGTGGACGGCGACGCAGACCAACGCGGCGTCGACGCCGGGGCGCATCTTCCAGCTGCACGGCGGCTCGTACCTCTCGCCCACGCTCGGGCTCGCGTGCACGATCGAGCTCGCGCCCCGCGCGCTCGAGGGCGCGCTCTTGCCGAACATCGGCTTCCGCTGCTGCAAAGACCCCTGATGGGAGCGCCGAGGGTTTCCTGAGAGAACTCTCAGGGAGCCCTCAGGCTGCGCGAGCGCGGCCGGGCTAGTCCTGGCGAGGTGTACGCCGCCCTCACGCTCACGATCGGCCTCGCCTTCGCGCCGCCCCCCGGCTCCGGGCGCGGCGCAGAGCCCCACCTCGGCGAGCCCGCGAAGGAGATCGCGCTCGGCTTCGAGCAGGCGCTCGCGCGAGCGCGAGAGCTCGCGCCCGAGCGCGCGCTGCGACGCTCGGCGAAGGAGCTCGAGGGCAGCTCGGTGGGCGTGGGCCCCTTCGTGAAGAACCCGACGCTCGAGCTGTCGCCGAACCTCAGGTTCTCGCCGAGCTCGGATCTGGGGCCGGAGGGTCAGCTCATCGTGCGCTTCCCGCTCGACGTCGCGGGGCTCGGCGCCGCGCGCGAGCGGGTGATCGATCGCGTGGGGGCCGAGCTCGAGGCGCAGGCCGACGAGCTCGGCCTGGAGGGCACGCTCTCGGCGGCGCGCGCCTGGCTCGACCTGTGGGTGGTCGTGGAGACCCAGGGCTCCGCGGAGCGCGACGCGGCGCTCGCGCGCGAGCTCGTGGGCAAGCTGAGCGCGGCGCGCCGGGTGGAGGAGGCGAGCGCGCTCGACGTGCTCGACGCGGAGGTGCTCGCCGACGAAGCAGAGCTCGCGATCCTCGCGCTCGAGGGCGAGCGCCACGACCGCGCGCTGCGCCTCGCGCGCGTGCTGGCGATGGCGCCTTCGCCGCTGCCCACGGTCGCGGGGGGCCTGCCCGAGCCCGCGCTGCCTGCCCCCGTCGAGCAGGCCTCGTGGCCCGCGGAGCTGCCCGCGGTGCGCAGGGCCGAGCGCGCAGCCGAGCTCGCCGAGGCGAGGGCCGAGGAGGCGAGGGCGGCGAGCGCGACGGATCTATCGCTGGGCTGGTCGCTCACGCGAGACGCACCCCAGGGCTGGACCACGGGCGCGGTCATCGCGATCGGCCTGCCTTGGTTCGACCGCGCGCAGGCCTCGACCGCCGAGCACGAGAGCGCCGCGCGCGTGCAGGCCGCCACGAGCGCGCTCGAGCGCGAGCGCGGGCGCGCGGATCTGGCCGCGGAGCTGCACGAGGTGGAGCACACACGCGAGCTCTCGCAGCGCCTCGAGGCGGTGATCGTGCCGAGGCACGAGGCGGTCGCGAGCGCGAGGCAGCGACTCGTCGAGGCCGGGGAGGCCACGGTGCACGAGCTGGTGCTGGCGCGGCGCGCGCTCGTCGCGGCCAGGCGGAGGGCGATCGAGGCGAAGGCCGCGCATGCGCTCGCGCGGGTGCGGGCGAAGCTCGTCTACGAAGCAGGTGCGGCGCGAGCGGCGTCGAGCAGGGGAGCCGGCCGATGAGCAGCCTCGCGATGCGTCTTCGCGTCGTCGTTCTCTCGAGCGCGGCGCTGTCCGCGCTCTCGGGCTGCGAGCCGAGCCAGCCCGGCTCGGAGCAGGCGCCCGCCGAGGCGGCGAGCCGCGAGACGGCGTGGGTGCGCGTGCGGCCCGTGTCGAGCGCCAGCCTCGAGGCGGCGCCGGCGGAGGTGCTCGCGCGCGCCGACGCGCGTGGTGAGCTGAGCTGCCCCTCGCAGGGGCGCGTCGTCTCGGTGCTCGTCGCGCGTGGCGACCGCGTCGTGAAGGGCACGCCGCTCGTGGAGGTCGTGCTGCCGGAGGTGGTCGAGGCGCTCGGCATGCGCGAGGCCGCGGCGACCCGCCTGCGCGCCATCGACGCGAGGCTCGCGAAGCTCGGTGCGTTGCGCGGCGAGGGGCTCGTGCGCGCAGGCGAGCTCACCGAGCTCGAGCTCGCGCGCGCGGAGGCCTCGGCGAGCGCTCGCCTCGCCGAGGCGAAGCTCGCCGCGGCCGGGCTCTCCGATGGATCGGCGGTGCGCGTGGGGGGAGCGCTGCGCCTCACGAGCCCGGTCGACGGCGTGGTCACGGATCTCGACTCCGTCGTCGGTGGCGCGTGCGCACCGGCCTCGCCTCCGCGCGCTACGTCTTCGTCGCTCGCTCGGGCGCCGAGCATCCGGTGACGCTCGTGGAGCAGGCGCCCGACGCGATGGCCGGGACGCGGCGCGCCTGGTTCTCGCTCGCGCCGGACGCCGCGCTCGCGCCGGGCACGCCCGGCAGGCTCGAGGTGCGGCTGCCCAGCGACCAACCCGCGTGGATCGTGCCGGCGCGCGCCGTGGGGCTCGTCGGTGGCGTCGCGCGCCTCGACCGGCGGCGTGAGGGCGCGCGCATCGAGGTCGAGGTGCTCGCGATGAGCGGCTCGGTGGCCGTCGTGTCGGGCGCGCTCGAGGCGGGCGACGAGGTCGCCGCGAGCTTGCGCACCGACGTCGAAGAGGCCGCCCCCGCCGGGAGCGCGCCGTGATCGAGCGGCTCGTACGCTGGTCGGTCACGCGGCGCGCGCTCGTGCTCGTGCTCACGGCGATCTTCGTCGTCGGCGGCGTCTACGCCGCGCTGCACGTCGACCTCGATGCCCTGCCCGACACCACGAACAACCAGGTGATCGTGCTCACCTCCGCCCCGGGGCGCACCCCCGAGGAGGTCGAGCAGATGGTCACGCGGCCGGTGGAGCTCGCGCTCGGTGGCCTGCCCGGGCTCGTCACGCACCGCAGCCTCTCGCGCTACGGCATCTCCTCGGTCACGGCGATCTTCGACGACGACGTGCCCGCGCAGCTCGCGCGCACGATGGTCGCCGAGCGCCTCGGTTCGATCGCCGGCGAGCTGCCCGAGGGGGTCGGCACACCCGAGCTCGGCCCGCTGAGCGGCGGCCTCGGCGAGGTCTACCACTTCAGCCTCTCCTCCTCCTCGCGCACCCCCGCGGAGCTGCTCGAGATCGCCACCCTGCGCGTGCAGCCGATCCTCAAGAGCGTGCCGGGCGTCGTCGAGGTGAACACCTGGGGTGGCGCGACGCGCACGCTCGAGGTGCGCGCTCGCGCGGCGGATCTCGCCCGCCATGGGCTCGACCTCGGCGAGCTCGAGCGCGCGCTCGGAGACGCGGTGGGCAGCGCGCCGGGCGCGAGCCTCCCGGCTGGTCGAGGCCAGGCGCTCCTGCGCGGCAGCTTCCTGCCGACGGATCCGGCCGAGCTCGGGGAGGTCGTCGTGCGCCGCCAGCAGGAGCGCCACGTGCGTGTCGCCGACGTCGCCTCCGTGCACGCGGGCGCGCTCACGCGTGTGGGCGCCGCCACCGCGAACGGAGGCGGTGAGGTCGTCTACGTGATGGCGCAGATGCTCCGCGACGCGAACGCGCTCGAGGTGACCGATCGCATCGAGGAGCGCATGTCCGACGTGCGCGCCGTGCTGCCGCCCGACGTGCGACTCGAGCTCGTCTACGACCGCAGCAAGCTCGTGCACGCGACGCTGCGCACCGTCGGCAAGAACCTGCTCGAGGGCGGCCTGCTCGTGGCCGTCGTGCTCTTCGTCCTGCTCGGCAGCCTGCGCGCGGGCCTCGTGGTCGCGCTCGCGATCCCGCTCTCGATGCTCGGCGCCGCGATCGGGATGCGCTTCTTCGGCGTCGCGGGCAACCTCATGAGCCTCGGCGCGATCGACTTCGGGCTCGTCGTCGACGGCGCGGTCGTCATGGTCGAGCACGTGTTCCACGCGGCGAAGAAGCACGGCGGGCTGCCCGCGGAGCACGACGCGCGTGCGCGCTTCGTCGCCAAGCAGACGAGCTCGGTCGCCTCGCCGATGTTCTTCTCGGTGCTCGTGATCCTGCTCGTCTACGCCCCGGTCGTCAGCCTCACCGGCGTCGACGGCAAGCTCTTCCGCCCGATGGCGCTCACGGTCATCTTCGCGCTGCTCACCTCGCTCGTGCTCGCGCTCACGCTCGTGCCGGCGCTCTCGAGCCTCGTCTTGCGCCCGCGCGACATCCCGGCGCGCGACCCTTGGGTCGTGCGCGGCCTCGAGCGCGTCTACTTGCCCCTGCTCTCTGCCTCGGTCGCGCGCCCTTGGCTCGTCGCTTCGGTCGCGGTCGTCGCGCTCGTGGGCGGAGCTGCGCTCTTCGCGCGCCAGGGCACCGAGCTCGTGCCCCAGCTCGACGAGGGCGACCTCGTGATCCAGACGACGCGCAACGCCGACATCTCGCTCGAGCAGGCCGTCGAAGACGCAGGGACCTTCGAGCGCGCGGTCGCCTCGGTGCCCGAGGTGCGCCGCGTCGTCTCGCGCATCGGCAGCCCCGCGGTCGCGACCGACATCATGGGGCTCGAGCAGGCCGACGTCTTCGTCGAGCTCGCGCCGCGCGCCGAGTGGCGCAAGGGCCTCACGCGGGAGGCGCTCATCGGCGAGATCGAGGCCGTCGTCGAGGCGCACGCTCCGGGAGCGGACCCGTCGTTCACGCAGCCCATCCAGATGCGCTTCAACGAGCTGCTCGGCGGCTCCGTCTCCGACGTCGCGCTCAGCATCTACGGCCCCGATCTCGCGGAGCTACACCGGCTCGCCGACGAGGCGCGCGAGCTCATCGCCGCGGTGCCAGGCGCGGCCGACGTGCGCGTGCAGGCCCCCGACGACGTCGCGCTCGTCGAGGTCCGCCCGCGCGCGCTCGAGGCCGCGCGGGTCGGGCTCGGGCCCGGAGAGGTCGTCGCCGCGACCGCGGCGCTCAGGCAGGGCATCGAGGTCGACCGCAGCTACGAGGGCGCGCTCGTGATCCCCATCGTGCTGCGGCTCGAAGGCACCGACTCGGTGTTCGAGCTCGCGCGGCAGCCGATCGCGACCGCGAACGACGGCGTCGTGCCGCTCGGCGCGCTCGCCGAGCTGCAGCACCGCGAGGCGCCGAGCCTCGTGAACCACGACGAGGGCGCGCGCAGGCTCGTCGTAGGCTTCAACGTGCGCGGCCGTGAGCTCGGCGAGGTGGTGCGCGACGCGCGCTCGGCCGTGGAGACGAAGCTCGAGCGCCCCGACGGCTATCGGCTCGGCTGGGGCGGGCAGTACGAGACGCTCGAGGAAGCGAAGGCCCGCCTCGCGATCGTGGTGCCGATCGCGGTCGTGCTCATCTTGCTCGCGCTCTACGCGACCTTCCGCAGCGTGCGCGCGGTGCTCGTCGTCTTCACCAACGTGCCCTTCGCCTGCGTGGGCGGCATCGCGGCGCTGTCCTCGCGCGACATGCCGCTCTCGATGAGCGCCGCGATCGGCTTCATCGCGCTCTCCGGCATCGCGGTGCTCAACGGCGTCGTCTACCTCTCGCGTGTGCTCGAGTCCGAGCGCTCCGGCGTCGACCCGCACGAGGCCGCGGTCGAGGCGGCCCGCTCGCGTGTGCGCCCCGTCATGATGACCGCGCTCGTCGCCGCGCTCGGCTTCGTGCCGATGATGCTCGCGGTGGGCGTCGGCGCGGAGGTGCAGAAGCCGCTCGCGACCGTGGTCGTCGGCGGGCTCGTCACCTCGACCTTGCTCACGCTCGTCGTGCTGCCGACGTTGTACCCTCTGGTCGCCGAGGTCTCGCGTCGCGCGCGCAAGCCGCGCGAGCCCCACCACGCCCCATGAGACTCCTGCTCGTCGAAGACGAACCCAAGCTCGTGAAGCTGCTCCGCCGAGGGCTCGGCGAGGAGGGGCACACGGTCGACGCCGTCTCCACGGGCACCGACGCGCTCGAGCAGGCGACGCGCATCGCCTACGACGTGATCGTGCTCGACTGGGGGCTGCCCGAGCTCGATGGCCTCTCGGTGCTGCGTGCGCTGCGCGCGCGTGGCGCGAGCACGCCGGTGCTGCTGCTCACCGCGCGTGGCTCCGTCGGCGAACGTGTGACGGGGCTGCGCGCCGGCGCCGACGACTACCTCGTGAAGCCCTTCAGCTTCGAGGAGCTGCTCGCGCGCATCGAGGCCTTGCACCGCAGGTCGAGCGGCCACGAGCTCGCGCGCAAGCTGGGCGACCTCGAGGTCGACCGCGTGCGCCGGACGCTCCACGGGGCCTCGGGTGAGGTCTCGCTCACCGCGCGAGAGTTCGCGCTCTTCGCCGCGCTCGCAGGGCACCTCGGCGACGCGATCACGCGCACGGAGCTGCTCAGCTCGGTGTGGGGCCCCGACTTCGACGGCGAGCCCAACGTGGTCGACGTGTACGTCGGCTACGTGCGCAACAAGCTCGCGCAAGCAGGCGCGAAGCAACTCTCGATCGAGACCGTGCGCGGCGTCGGCTACCGCATGCGTGTCGAGGAGGGCTGAGCGTGCGCATCGGTGCGCGCTTCGTGCTCTTCGGTGCCGCGCTGCCGCTCGTCGCGCTCGTCGCGAGCGTGGCGCTCGGTGGTGTGCTCTTCCGCCGCAGCCTCGAGCTGAGCGTCGACCGCGCGCTGCTCGCTCAGGCCGCCAGCGAGAGCGTGAGCATGTTCGACTCGCCAGGCGGTGAGCCGCACCTGCACATCGAGCACGCGGCGCTGCCGGCGGAGGTCATCGCCCGCGCACCGCAGGCCGCGGTGATCGACGCACGCGGCGAGGTCGTGATGTCCTTCCCCGAGGGCGTGCGCGTCCCCGAGGTGCCGCGCCCCTCCGGGGCCGACCCCGAGCTCGCCACGGTCGGCTCCTTGCGGGTGCTCACCGTGCGGGTGGGGCAGCGAGGCCGGCTCTACACGCTTCAGCTCTGGACCGATCTCGAGCACGTCGACGAGGCGCTGCGCCGTTATTGGCAGGTCACGATGGGCTCGGCCGCGCTGCTCGGCGCGGCGCTGCTCGCGCTCCAGCTCCTGCACGCGCGCAGGCTCGAGCGGCGCATCGCGCGGCTGCGCGGTTGGCTGCCGCAGGTGCGCGACGAGGGCGGGGAGTGGTCGCCCCCGCGCGACGACGCCGGCGACGAGATCACCGAGCTGCGCGACGGCCTCGACGAGGCGATGCAGCGAGTCCGGCGCATGCGCGAGGCCGAGGAACGCCTCGTCGCCAACGCGGCGCACGAGCTGCGCACCCCGCTCGGCGCGATGCGCATGGAGCTCGATCTGGCGCTCCGGCGCGATCGCAGCGCAGAGGAGCTGCGCGAGGCGCTCACCTCGGCGCGCGACGAGGTCGACCGCCTCGCCAAGCTCTCGTCGAGGCTGCTCGATCTGGCCGACGCAAGCGGTGGGCGCCTGGAGCTCGAGCGGCTCGATCTCGAGGCCGTCGTGAGCGACGCCGTCGACGCCGTGTCGGCGCAGCTCGCCGGCAAACGGGTCGCGCTCGAGCAGCAGGCGAGCGGTGACGCCCACATCGAGGCCGACGCGCTCCGGATCCGCCAGGTGATCGACAACTTGCTCGGCAACGCGCTGCGCTTCGCGCCCGCCGCGAGCGAGGTGCGGGTCGTGCTCGAGGGCTCGACGGAGGAGGTGCGCGTGCGCGTGGTCGACGCCGGGCCAGGTGTGCCCGCCGGCGCCGAGGCGCGCATCTTCGAGCCCTTCCACCGAGAGTCGAAGGACGGGGCCGGCACCGGGCTCGGCCTCGCGATCTCCCAGCAGGTGGCGCAGCGCCACGGCGGCTCGGTCCGGCTCGCGAAGAACGAGCCCGGCGAGGTCGTCTTCGAGCTCTGCCTGCCGCGCAAGCCGCCGGCCGATCCGAGAGCGCGTCCAAGCAGCGCGCTCCGGGTGTAGAGTCGGCACGTGCTCTCGGCCGACGTCCGCTTCGAGGGGTTCACCCAGACCGACTGGGCGCGTGTGCTCTCGCTCTTCGCTCCGCGTCGGGCCGAGGGCGGCGAACGCGACCCGGATCGGCCGCGCGGCGGGGTGATCGCGGTGCACGGCGGCGGCCGCCTGCGCAAGCTCGTGCACACCGAGGTCGGCCGCCTGCGCCTCGACGACGTCGCCTCCGCGTGGCCGCTCGAGGCCGCCGAGCTCGCGCGGCGCCACCACGCGAGCTGGGCGGTCGTCGTCGAGATGGGCGCGCTCGAAGACGTGATGGAGAGCTTCGGCGCCCGTGCGCGCCGCAGCGACACCTTCACCACGCAGCTGCTCCTGCTCGTGACGCTGCTACGTGAGCAGCTGCTCGAGGGGCGGATCGAGCACTGGCCGGTCCGCCTCGCGGGCATGCCGGTGCCGACCGAGGCGATGATCGATCACACCCTCGACGCGCTCTGCCAGCGCGAGCACGTGATCGCGCTCGGCCTCTTCGACGGCGGCGAGCTCTACACCTCCATCGCGATGCGCCGCGGTCGCGAGGGTGGCATCGACTGGATCCTCGGCCCCGACGAGCTCAGGCGCGACATGGGCCTGCTCGCCGGCGACTGGCGTCGCGATCACCGGCACCTCGCGCGCGCCGTCGAGCGCCGCATGGGCAAGCTCGCGCTCGGGGTCTACGCCGAGGCCTCCACGCTGCGTCGCCTCGAGGTCGACCCGACGCCGGGCGCCTGGGCCAAGGCGGTCGCGGTGCGCGACGTGATCCTGCAGCCGGTCCCGGTCGCGCTCGCGCTGCCGCTCGGCATCGACGCGGGGCGCGCCGCGGTGTCTGCACTGCGTGGCGTGCTCGATCGCGCAGGGGCGAGCGAGGCCGCCGCGCCGCTCGTCGGCACGGTGCGCTCGACGCTCGGCGACCTCGCCGATGCGCTCGGGCTCACGCCTGCGCCGGGCAGCGTGGGGGGCCTCGAGTTCGACCTGCTCGAGCTGCTCCGTCGTCTGCTCGCGCGCGAGCGCTGAGGCCGGCCGCCGCAGACCACCACCGCGCGAGCTCCGCGCGGCCGGGGCCTCGCTCGCGGGGCTTGCGGCGAGCGGCGCATGGGGCGACCCTGCGCCCACTCGAACATGAAGCAAGTCGGCCTCTTGCTCGTCGCCATCGGTCTCGCCACGGCGATCCTGCTCTGGGTGGGCACGGTGCCGCCGGTGCCTCCCTTCACCCTGACCGACGCCTACCTGAGCGATGGCGGGCGTCGCCCGCTCGGCTGGGCCTTCCGCCTGCTGCTCATGAGCGGCGGCGGACTGCTCGCGGGCTGGGAGGCGCTGCGCCAGAAGCCCCAGCTGCGTGGGCTGGCCGTGCTCGGCACCGGACTCTGCCTCGCGGCCACCGCCGTGGCGGGGGTGTACTCCTCGCACGGCATGTGGAGCCTCGCCGTCACGGTGCCGCTCGGCTTCGCGCTGGTCGTGGCAGGGGTCGGCGCTCGCGACGAGCGCACCCAGCGCGAGCTCGAGGCCTTCACGACCTTCCCCGCGCGCGAGGCGCGCGCCGCAGCCGCCGAGGCCGGGGCCGAGGCCGCCACCGCCGGCTACCGCGAGGCGCCTCCCGGCATCGATCGCAGCGCGGCGCCCTACCGCGCCGATCACCTCGCGCTGCGCGCTCAGCGCGACGTCGCCAAGCTGCGCCGCGTCGACGCGCTGCCCGCGAACGTGGGCTGGATCCTGCCTTCGGTGGGCGACGGCACGGTCTCCGAGGTCTTCGCGCTGCACTCGGGCCTCGCCTACGTGGTCTTCGTCGAGGCCGACGACTTCAGCACCGCCGATCACGTCTCGGTCGTGATGAAGCTCGAGGACCGCGCGCCGGCGATGCTCGTGCGCCCCTTGCCGATCGTCGAGGGCAAACCCATCGCGAACACGGGCGTGCCCTTCAAGAAGGACCCCGAGTTCATGGCGGCCTTCCTCGTCGAGGCGCGCGATCCGAAGGCCGACGCGAAGGCCGTGCGCGGCTTCTTGAGCGAGCCGGTGCGCGACGCGCTGCTCGATCTGCCGATCGCGTGGTTGCGCGTCGAGCGCGACGTGATGGTGCTCACGCTCTACGGCCGCTTCGACTCCGACCACGCCGACGCGCTCGTCGAGACGGCCGACGTGCTCTTCGCCGAGCACGGCGGCGGTGGCGGGCCGAGCCTCTTGAGCCCCGAGCTCGACGCTCCCCCGCCCGCGGCGAAGAAGAAGTCGAAGAAGAAGGCGAGCGCGGCCACGCCCAGCGCGCGAGCCGCCGAGAGCGCGACGTGAGCGCGCCGATCCCCGCGCTCATCGGCGTCATCCACCTCGCGCCGCTGCCCGGCAGCCCTCGCTACGAGGGCGACGTGGGCGCGGTCGCCGCCTCGGCGGGCCGCTGCGCCCAGGCCCTCGCCGACGCGGGCTTCGACGGCATCGTCGTCGAGAACTACGGTGACGCGCCCTTCGAGCCGAAGGCCGTGCCGCCCGCCACCGTGGCCGCGCTCACCCGCTGCGCCATCGCCGTGCGCATCGCGGCGCCGACCCTCGCGCTCGGCATCAACGTCCTGCGCAACGACGCCGAGGCCGCGCTCGGCGTCGCCGTCGCCACGGGAGCCTCCTTCGTGCGCGTGAACGTGCACGTCGGCGCGCGCCTCACCGACCAAGGCATCGTCGAGGGCCGCGCGCACCACACCTTGCGCCTGCGCCGTGCGCTCGGCGCCACGCACCTGCGCCTGCTCTGCGACGTCGATGTGAAGCACTCCGCGCCGCTCGCTCCGAGGCCGCTCTACGACGAGGCCCGCGACCTCGTGGAGCGCGGCGGCGCCGACGCCGTGCTCGTCACCGGCGGCGGCACCGGCCGCGAGGCCTCGCTGCGCGACGTCGACGAGGCGCTGCGCGCGGTCGACGTGCCGGTGCTCGTCGCGAGCGGCGTCAGCGAGGCGACGCTGCCGCAGCTGCGCCGCGCGCACGGCGTCATCGTGGGCTCCTGCCTGCGCGCCGACGGCAAGGCGGGGGGCCCGATCGACCCCAGGCTCGCGCAGCGCTTCGCGGAGGCCTTCTGGGCCTCGCGTGCGCTCGACGCGCGCACCACGACCGACCCGCCCCCGCCCGTCTCGGTCTGAGCGCGCGAGGGCGCGCGCGCCCAGGTGTTCACTGCGGCACGGGCACGGGCGGCGGCTCGTCGTCGGGCGTGATGCAGCTCGACAGATCGAAGAGCAGGAAGATGAGCGCCTTCTCCTGATCGCTGAGCGGGTTGCTCGAGCAGGCGGTGGGGAAGGAGCCGTTCGCGTTGCCCGCGCTCGAGGAGGCGTGGATGTCGCTGAACACCATCTTGCCGCACTGCTCCTCCTCCGGAGCGGCGAGCGGCGTGTTGAAGGTGAAGTAGATCGGCGTCGACATGAAGCGCACCCAGATGCGCGCGAGCGGGCCGGTCGAGGTCGTGTGACGCCGCCCCTCGTTGACCTGGAAGCGCCCGAAGCTGTTGCTCGGGTTGCCGACGAAGGCCATCCACTCCGCGAGCGCCATGCCCTTGGGGAAGCTCGTGTCGATGTCGACCTGCCCGTTGAAGTCGTTCTGCGCGGAGCCGAAGCTCGCCACCGCCTGCAGCTCCGCGGGCGCGTCGCCCTGCAACCAGTTGTAGTGGTAGTGCGTGCCGAAGACGCGCCCGCCGCCGTTGAGGTACTCGAGCAGCTTGCCGCGGCGGCCGTCCTTGAAGGAGGGCTGCGTGCTGCCCTCGCAGGCCATCATGACGATGTCGTAGTTCTGCCAGCCGCTCTCCCAGAGGTTGTTCGGGCCGCTCGTGAAGGTGGCGCCTGGGCTCGCGCCGAAGCCGTTGTCGAAGCGGTCCGAGCCGTTGGCGCCTCGGTAGAAGTGCACGCGCGCGTCGCTGCCCTGGATGCCGAACTCCTGATCGTCGATGCCCATGCGGCGCAGGAGGCAGAAGAGCGGGTCGGCGCCGCCGGTCGTGAGCGCGATGCGCGGCAGGTTGGCGTTCTCACCGTCGGTGCGGCTCCGCGCGAGGCGCGTGAGCTGCGGGTCGGTGAGTGGGTTGTCGGTGCACTGCGTGACCGTGGGGATCGTGATCTGCCGGCGCCACTTGCCGATCTGCATCACGAGCGGGATGTCGCTGCCGACGGGCACGTTCTCGAGCGTGAAGCGGCCCTCGGTGTCGGTGAGCGCCGTGACGAGCGGGCTGCCGCTGAGCTCGGCGTCGCACTGATCGCAGCTCAAACCATCTTCGATCGGTTGCACCGGGGCGTTCGGCACGTAGACGATGACGTTGTAGAGCGGCAAGGTTCCCGAGGGGTCGTACACGGTGCCGCTCACGGTCGTGGTCGGCTCGGCGCCGCACTGGACCTGCTGGCACTCGAGGTTCTCGCAGGGCGGGGCGGTGCTCGTCGTGTCGAAGGTGCCCGTGGAGCCGCCGATGCCGCCCGCGCCTCCTTGGTTCGAGGAGGTGCTCGTGGAGCTGCCTGCGCCCGAGCCGGTGAAGCCGTCGTCGGAGCCCGAGTCACAGGAGCAGCCGGGCCACGCGAGCGCAGCCGCGAGAGGGAGGAGCCGGAGCGCCAGGCGCTTGCGATCGGAGAGCATGGTCATCGCCTCGTGGGCCGCGCTCGGGAGCGAGCGTCGACGCCTCCGGAGGGTAGCGTCCGGCGCGGGTCTGCTCAACGCGGAAGCCGGCCACTTCGGGCCGGCTTCGACGGGAGAGCAGGTTCGTGGCGCCGCGGAGCGCGCTCAGGCGCTCACTGCGGCACGGGCACCGGCGGCGGCTCGTCGTCGGGCGTGATGCAGCTCGACAGATCGAAGAGCAGGAAGATGAGCGCCTTCTCCTGCTCGGTGAGCGGGTTGTTGTTGCACGCGCTCGGGAAGGGGCTCGTGGGGCTGCCGGCCGAGCCCGACACGTGGATGTCGCTGAACACCATCTTGCCGCACTGCTCCTCCTCCGGCACGCCGAGCGGCGTGTTGAAGGTGAAGTAGATCGTGTTCGTGAGATAGCGGACCCACACGCGCGCGGCCTGCGACACGCTGAGCGTGTGCATGCGGCCGTCGAAGACGCGGAACTGCCCGGCGGGGCTCGAGCCGTCGACGAAGCTCATCCAGTCGGCGAGCGCCTGCCCCTTGGGGAAGCTCGTGTCGATGTTCACGAGCTGGTTGTCGAAGGTGTTGAAGTTGCTGGTGAAGCTGGCGACCTGCTGGAGCGCGGCCGGTGCGTCGCCTTGCAGCCAGTTGTAGTGGTAGTGGGTGCCGAAGACGCGCCCGCCGCTGTCGAGGTAGTTGAGCAGGTTGGCGCGTTTGCCGTTCTTGAAGCTCGCCTGCTCGCTGGCCTCGCAGGACATCATCACGATGTCGTAGTTCTGCCAGCCGTTCGTCCAGAGGTTGTTCGGGCCGCTCGTGAAGGTCGCGCCCGGGCTCGCCCCGAAGCCGTTGTCGTAGCGGTTCGAGCCGTTCGCGCCGACGTAGAAGTGCACGCGTGCGTCGCTGCCCTCGATGCCGAACTCCTCGTCGGCGATGCCGATGCGGCGCAAGAGACAGAACAGCGGGTCCGCGCTGCCGGTGGTGAGCGCGATGCGCGGCAGGCTGGCCTTGTCGCCGTCGGTGCGGCTCCTCGCGAGGCGCGTGACCTGCGGATCGGTGAGCGGGTTGTCGGTGCACTGCGTGACGGTGGGGATCGTGATCTGACGGCGCCACTTGCCGATTTGCATCACGAGCGGGATGTCGGCGCCGACGGGCACGTTCTCGAGCGTGAAGCGACCCTGGGTGTCGGTGAGCGCCGTGACCAGCGGGCTGCCGCTGAGCTCGGCGTCGCAGGTGTCGCAGCTCAGCTGGTCGGCGATCGGCTGCACCTCGGAGTTCGGCACGTAGACGATGACGTTGTAGAGCGGCAGCGTGCCGGAGGGGTCGTAGACGGTGCCGCTCACGGTCGTGGTCGGCGCGGCGCCGCACTGGACCTGCTGGCACTCGAGGTTCTCGCAGGGCGGGGCGGTGCTCGTCGTGTCGAAGGTGCCGGTGGAGCCTCCCATGCCGCCTGCGCCGCCGAGCCCGGCCGATGCAGTGGAGGTGCTGCTGCCCGCCCCCGAGCCGCTCAGGCCGTCTTCGGAGCCTGCGTCACAGGAGCAGCCTGGCCAGGCGGCGACACCGGCGGCGGGCAACAACCAGAGCAGAGAGCGGGCGCGAAACGGGGTCATGGGGCCTCGTGGTGGGCTCGAAGGAAGGGTGCAAGCGGGGCACCCGCTGCGCGGCCCGTGCGCCGCCTCGCCCGAGTGTAGCGAGCGATCGTCCGCTCCTCAACGATGGGCGCCCGCGCATTCGGTGCGTCATGGCTTCGGCCTGGCGCACCGTGCGGCGCTGGGGCAGGATGCCACGCGTCAGCCATGAAGCACCTCGCCCTCCCGCTCAGCCTCGCTTTGTTCTCCCTCGCCGCCTGCGCCGACGACCGCGCCGCGCCCGCTCCGCAGGCGGAGCCCGAGCCTGCCGCCGCCGCTGCGGCTTCGCCCGGCGCAGTCGCCAAGACCGACGCCGCCAAGCACGGCGCCGCCGAGGAGGGCCCCATGGGCTGCGGCGACGTGGAGAAGTCGAGGGCCGCCTCCGACGGCGCCAAGAAGCCCCTCAAGCAGACGAAGTTCGGCGAGTCGATCACCGAGAGCCAGGAGACCGCCCTCGCCGACATCCTCGCCGACCCGTCGAAGTTCGCGGGCAAGACCGTGCGCACCAGCGGCACCGTGCTCGCGGTGTGCAAGGCCGCCGGCTGCTGGATGGAAGTCGGCGACGAGACGAAGCGCGCACACATCAAGATGTCCGGCCACTCCTTCGTCGTGCCACGCAACTCCGATGGTCACCGCGCCGTGCTCCAGGGCACCGTCAAGGCGGGTGAGCCGCAGAACGAGTGCGGCAGCAAAGACAAGTGCGGCGGCTCGGAGAACGGCGCGCTCGCGAAGCTCGAGATCGAGGCGACCGGCGTGGAGTTCATCGACTGACGGCGCCGCCGCGCGGTCGGCCGTGCATGCTGGCAGGAGGGCCGCGCACTTCGCGTCGGGCCCGAGGAGCGAGGACCAGAGATGAAGCGAGAGAAGCGGCTCACCAAGAAGGAGCGCAAGGCGCTCTTCCCGTCGACGCAGCTCGACGTGCCCAAGGCCCACGACCACCACCACGGGCACATCCACTGCACCGCCTGCGGCAAGCACCTCGATCAGGACGAGTTCGAGACCGAGCCGGCCCGCGCCGTCTGGGTCGCCTGCCAGCACCACAGCCAGTTCTCGTCGTGCGCGGGCTGCGTCGACAAGACCCGCGAGCTGCTCGCCGAGCACGATCGCACCGGCCAGCCGGTGCGCACCGCCTCGGCCTGGCACTGAGCGCAGCGCCCGAGCCACCTCGCTCGGGGAACGTGGGCCAGCTTGAGCGAGCAAGGCTTGGGCGAAGAGCGCTCGACGAGGCAGCGCTCGCTCGTGCGGCAGAGCGTGACGATCACCCTCGTGATCGTCACGCTGCTCTCGGTGCTGCTCGGGGCCTACAGGCTCCGGCTCGATCCGAACGTCGACGCGCTGCTGCCGTCGCGCGGTGAGGCCGCGGCGCTCAGGCGCTACCTGCACGCCTTCGGGGGCGGTGGCCTCGGTGTGGTGCTCGTCGAGGGGCCCGACGCCGCGCGCGTCGCGGCCGCGTCGGACGAGCTCGCCCGGGGGCTCGAGGCGCTGCCCTCGGTGGCCTCGGCGAGCGCGCGCGTCGAGCTCGCCGCGAGCGACGACCCGTGGCTCGTGTGGCGTGGCGCCGACGCCACGGCGCGCCTCGCGCTGGCCGCGGCGCTCGAGCCCGAGGCGATGCGTGCGAGGCTGCGCGAGACGCGCCAGCTCCTGCTCTCGCCCGGGTCGGGCGCGCTGGCCGAGCAGATCGTCGCCGACCCGCTGCGGCTGCGAGAGATCGCCGCGAGCTCACGGCGCATCGGCGCCGGCGTCGAGCTCAGGGCCGACGGGCGGCTCGCGAGCGCCGACGGCACCGCGGAGCTCGTGCTGGTCGTGCCGCGAGGGCAGGCCCTCAAGCAAGACGACGCGCGCGCGCTCGTGCGCGAGGTCGCCGGGGTGATCGAGCCCGCCGCCGCGCGCGAGGACGGACTGCGCGTCGGGCTCACGGGGCCGCACGCCGTGAGCGCGCAGATGGAGGCCATGCTGCGCCGCGATCTCGAGCGCTCGAGCGTGCTCTCGAGCGTGCTCGCGAGCCTCGCCTTCGCGCTCGTCTTCCGCCGCGTACGCGCGCTCGCCGCGATCCTCCCGCCGCTCCTGCTCGGCACGCTGTGGACGGCGGCGCTCGCTTCGTTCTGGCCGAACGGTCTGAGCGGAGTCGCCGCGGCCTTCGCTTCGGTGGTGGTCGGCGTCGGCTTCGACACCGGCGTGCACGTCTACGGCGCCTTGCTCGAGGCGCGCCGCCGCGGGCTGTCGCCAGACGACGCCGCGCGCGTCGCGCGTCAGCGCACGATGCGCCCGGTCCTCGTCGCCGCGACGATCGCCGCGGTCGCCTTCGCGAGCCTCGCCACGTCGAGCATCGACGCGCTCGCGCAGCTCGGGCTGCTCTGCGCCGCGGGCGAGCTCACGACGGCGCTCGCCATCGTCGCGCTCACGCCCGAGCTCGGCCGCTGGCTCGAGCGAGGTCCTCCTCCCACCGAGCGCCCGCACCGCATCGTGGACCTGGTCGCCAGGCTCAGCGCGACCAAGGGCCGCGCCCGCGCCGTCTGCGCCGTGATGCTCGCGCTCGGGCTCGGCGTGCTGCTCACGGGGGTCGAGCTGGGCGACGCGCTCGTGGGCGTACGGCCGAGCTCGCTCGCCGCGCTCGAGGTGGAGGGGAGGATCTTCGATCGCTTCGGCGGCGGCCCGCGCCCCTTCACGGTGCTCGTCGAGGACGGCGACCGTGATCGCGCGATGCAGCGGGCCGACGCGCTCGCCGAGCGCCTCGCCGCCGCGCCCGAGCTCGTCACCCGGGTCGACGCCATGTCCTCGCTCCTGCCGGCCGAAGCGACGCAGCGCGCGCGCCTCGCCGAGCGGGACGCGCTCGGGCTGCCCGCGCGGGCCGACGCGCTCGAGCAAGCGCTGCGCGAGGAGGGCTTCGCGCCGTCGCGCTTCGCGGCCACGCTCGCGGCGATGCGCGCGCCCTCGGGCGAGGTGCGCGCGATCGAGGCGGCGCTCGAGGGGCAGGCCTCGATCCTCGCGAGCCGCTACCTCGCAGAGGCCGACGGGCGCTGGCTCGTGGCGATGCAGGTACACACGAAGCTCGCAGGCGACGAGGCGCGGCGCGCGCTCGAGGCGGTGATCTCGCCGATCGACGAGGGCGCGCTCGTGACGGGCTACGCGCGGCTCGAGAGCGATCTACGGAGCACGCTCGCGCGTGAGCTGCCCCTCATCGGCGGGCTCTCCGGCGTGCTCGTGCTCGTGCTGCTCGTGCTCGCCCTGAGGCGCGCCCGAGACGTCGCGCTCGCGCTCGGCTCGCTCGCGGTCGGCGCGGGTGCGCTGCTCGCGATCGCGTCGATCGCCGACGTCCCGCTCCACGTCTACTCGGCGCTCGTCTTGCCGGTCTTGCTCGGCATCTCGGTCGACGAGGCGATGTTCCTCCTCTACCGCGCGAGGGAGGCTCCACCCGGCGCCGATCCGGTGGGTCACACGCTGCGCGACGAGGGACCGCTCGTCGCGACCACCGCGCTCACCACCAGCGCGGGCTTCGCGGCGCTCGGCTTCAGCGACTACGACGGCCTCCGACACCTCGGCTGGGTCGGCACGCTAGGCAGCCTGATCCAGCTCGCGGTCGCGATGTTGCTCGTGCCCTCGGGGCTGCGCCTCTTCGGCGCGAAGAGCGAAGGCACGCCCAGCCGGCGCTGATAGGATGCGCCCTCGGTGAAGCGCCCCGCCCTCCTGCTCGTCGGTGCCACGTCGCTCTGGGCCTCGGCCGCAGGCGCCGAGCCCCAGGCGGAGGCGACGAGCGCCGCGAAGCCCGCGAGCGCCGCGAGGCCGGCGCCGGCGCAGCCTGCTGCGACGCCGCCCGCGCACCGCCCGGCGATCGAGACCATCGCGCGCTCGCTCGCCCGGACGCTGCCCGAGCTGCCCCCGAGCGCGCTGGTCGTCGCGGCGCCGCTCGAGAGCGACGCGAGCGCGCCGCGTGGGCAGGCGCTCGCCGAGCTCGTCGCTTCGCGCGTGGCGGGTGAACGCAGGCTCGGCGTCGTGACGGGCACGCACGGGCTCGTGCAGGCGCTCGCGCGCGCGCGAGGCGCGAGCCACGTCTTGCTGGTCGCACCGAGCATCGCGGGCGGTCGCCTGCGGGCTTCCGCGAGCCTGCACCCCGTGCCGTCCACGGTCTGGGCGCGCATCCGACAGCCGCTGCCGGGAGCGGTCGCACACGCCTTCGCCGAGGCGCCGATCGACGCGGAGGTGCGCGCGCACCTCGAGCCCATCCCCATCACCGCCTTCGACACGCACCGAGGGCGCGCCTTCGAGAGCGGCGTGCTCGCGCTGGCCTGCGACGACTTCGACCGCGACGGCGCGCCGGAGATCCTCAGCGTGAGCCGGCACCGTGTGACGATCTCGCGCATCCAGGGAGGGCGCGTCGTTCCCGTGCGCGCGAGGGCCTGGAGCGAGCTGTCGCCGGTGCACGCGTCGCCGCACCGTGAGCCCATCGGCTCGGCGGTCGCGCTCGCGCTGCCCGCGGCCGACCCTCTCGCCGAGCGCGAGCTCGTCGTCTCGCTCACCGATCGTGCGCTCGCGCTCAGGCTCGACGCGCGGCTCGAGCCTCGCGAGAGCTTCCCCGCCTTCGCGCTAGCGGCCTCGGGCAGCTACGCCTGCGCGCGCCTGCCCGCGATCAGCATCACCGGCCCGCTCGAGCCCTGCGCGGTGGGCGATCCTCCGCCGGGGCGCGCCTCGGTGGGCGGCCGCTACGACGCGCTCGCCTCGGCCGCGCTGGTCGAGCCCACGGGCAAGGCCTTCGAGGTCTGGGCCGGGCGTGAAGACGGCGCGCTCGAGATCTTCGACGACACCGGCAAGCGCGCTCGCCTGCCGGGCGTCGGCGCGCAGCTCGCGCTCGGCGATCTCGATCAAGACGGCCGGCCCGAGCTCTTGCGCAGCCTCGACGTCGATCGTCCCGGCGACGACGCCGTGGTCGTCGCGACCTGGGATCGCGACGGCCGTCCACCGCGCGAGACTGCGCGTTTGCCCGTGGCTGCCGGCGTGCATGCGCTCGCCGTCTGCCCACCCGATGGCCCCGGCCGCGCGGCCTTCGTGGTCGCCACACCCGCGGAGCTCCTCGTCGTCCGATGATCTCGCGGCGCGCCTTCGCTCGCGCCTCGCTCGCGGCGCTCGCCTCCGTCGCGCTCCCGGAGCAGGCGGCCGCGCTCGCACGTACGCCCCAGGGTGGCCGGCTCGAGCTCTCGGTGCCGTGGTCGCTCTCGCGCCTCGACCCGCACGACCCACTCGACGCCGCCGCGGCGCTCTTCGCGCACGCCGTCTGCGATCCGATGTACGCGCTCGACGCGCAGCAGCAGCCCTACGCGGCGCTCGCCGAGGCGCTGCCCGAGCGCCAAGGCGCCGAGACGATCGTGCGGCTCCGCCCCGGGCTCGTCAGCGCGCGAGGCGCGCAGCTCGACGCGCGCGACCTCGTGCACTCGATCGAGCGGGCCCGCAAGCCGAGCGGCGCGAGGCTCGAGGCCATCGGGCGGCCCAAACGGCACCCACGCGAGCCGCTCGCGGTGCTCTTCCCCACGGGCGACGTCGAGGCCGTGGCGAGGGCGCTCGCTTCACCGCTCGTCGCGCTCGTCCCGCGGGGCTTCGACCCACGCCGCCCCGATGGCACCGGTGCCTTCGCCGCGCGACTCTCCGCGGGAGAGCTCCTGCTCGAGCAGAACCTGCGCGCGGCGCGTGGGCCGAGCTTCCTCGACGCGGTGCGCGTGCGCGCGGCGCCCGATCTACGCGCCAGCTTGCGGGCCTTCGAGTCGGGGCAAGACGACCTCGGTTGGCTCGGTGCAGGGCTGCACGGTCAGCGGCGCGAAGCGGTCGCCTTCGATCTCGGAGCGGCCGCGCTCGTGGTGCTCGTGGCGAGTCGCGAGCTCGGGCCCGAGGGCAGGCCAGGCGCGCTGCAGAGTCTCGTCGACGCGATCCCACGCGACAGGCTCGCGCACCTCGGCCTCGGTGAGCTGCCGAACGGGCGCGGCGGTCCGGGCCTGAGCGGTGCGCCGGTCGAGCTCTTGGTCGACGCTGCCGAGCCGCACCTCGTCGAGATCGCCGACTCGCTCGCGGCCGCGCTCGGCTCGCCCGACACACCCGTGTCGGTGCGCAGGCTCGGCGCGAGCGCGCTCGAGGAGCGACGCGCTCGGCCCGGGCGTACGCTCTCGCTCCACACGCTCCGCCCTCACGGCGCCTCGTCGGTCGAGGTGCTCGGCGCGCTCGCCGCGCTCGACGATCCTCGCCGCGCTCGGGAGATCGCGAGGCGCCCGGTGCGCGGCGCGAAGCCCGCTTCGGCCCGCTCGCTCGCCGCCGAGCTCAGGGTCGCCGTCGTGGGTGAGCTGCGCGTACGCGGCGCGGCGGCCCCGGATCTCGTGCTCGCTCGTGGTGAGGGCTCGGTCTGGGATCTGGGCGCGAGCTACCGCAGGCGCAGGCCCTCCACCCATGCCCGCTCGCGTTGATCGGGCATGGGTGTAGAGAACAGGACCGTCGGGTGCACACCAGTCGCCTGAGCTTCGAGTGACCGACCCTCACCCAGTCGGGGGTCTCTCACTCGAAGCGCAATCGACGCAACCGGTTGACGGTGTGAACGTTCCGGTCTTCAGCGCCGCAGGCTGGCCTCGAGCGCGGCGGGCGCCTCGATCTCGGGGTCGAGCAAGGCGAGGACCTCCGGCCTGGGTCGCGCGCGGAAGAGCAGGCTGCGCTTCGGCGCCTCGGCCATGATCGCCTCCCAGCTGCGCCTCCGCGTGATGCGCATCTGATCGGCGAGCTCCGAAGGGAAGCCCGTGAGCGGATCGAGCCCCTCGAGCAGGATGGCGTGTTGGTGCACGCGCCCGTCGGCCTTGACGCCCTGGATCGCGAGCACGTCGCCCGGCTGGAAACGATCGTCATCGCGTAGGAGCGTGGCGAAGTAGCGCTCCCGCTGGGCGAAGGGCACGCGCTCCTCGGCGGCGAGCTCGTACAGGTCGAAGAGATCGCCGCGCTTCCTCGCGAAGCCCAGGAAGCCCATCACGCCCCGCCTGTTCTCGACGCCAAAGGCGTCCCAGTCGAGGCGACCCTCGCTGCGCCCCGGGCGCTCCCCGCGCGGGCGGAACCATCGCCCCGAGGCGCGCTCGAAGCACTCGAGCGCGAAGTCCATGCACACCGTAGGCGGCGCAGCGCGGCCGAGGTGATCGAACACGGCGTAGGTCTGCTCGTCGACCACGAAGCTCTGACGCCCTGCGAGGTAGGCGCTCATCCAGTAGGGCCTGAGCTCGCCGTCGCGATCCGGGCCCTTCACCTCACGCGGTCGATCGAAGGGCAGGGCCTCCTCGGTCGCGCGCCGCACAGCCTCGCGCAGCGCCGCGAGCGCGCGCCGCCGCCCGGCGCCCTCGGCGAGCACGGCGGCCACGCGCTCGCGCAGCGCGCGCGGCTCGGCGAGGCACTCGAGCTCGAGGCGCGCACCCTCGGCGCGCACGACGCCGCGCGCCCAGTGCTCGCCGAAGCGCAGGCGCGCGAGCAGGTGCTGCCTGCCGAGGTGCACGAGCTCGACCCTGTCGACGCCCTCGCGCTCGGCGAAGCTCCTCAGGTCGCGGTGCAGCGCCGGCGCGCGCGCGGCGCCCTCGAGCGTGACGCGGTCCCCGAAGAGGATGCGCCCCACCGAGCCTGCGCCCGGTCCGCTCACGACCTCGTAGCTCGGCCAGCGGCCCCCGCGCCTCTCGAGCCTGAGCTCCGTCTCGCCTCGCTCGATCCGGAGCGAGGGCTCGTCGAAGAGATCGACCAGGCCGACCCGCTCGGCGAGCTCGTAGGCGTCGAGCGGATCGTCCGCGTAGAGGTAGCCCTCGCGCAGCAGCACGGAGCGCAGCGCGACGCGATCTCGCCCCAGGCGCCCCACGAGGCGCGCGACGCGCACGCCCGGGCGTTCACGCGCCATGCGCGCGCGCTCGGCGCGGGCGCGCTCGGAGAGCGCGGCGTCCGGGCTCGGCGAGGGTGTGTCGACGAAGAGCGTGCTCGCGCCGCGCGCGCGCCCCAGGAAGGCCACGCGCTGCGCGTCGAAGGCCGGCGCGCCGGGCATCGCGGGCTGGGCCGAGAGCTCGGCCCAGCGCGCCTCGCAGCGCCTGAGCTCCTCGTCCTGAGCGGGCGTGCTCGCGGCGTCGGCGCGGCCCACGCCCGTCGGCGACGAGCTCGCCTCGGCGCCCTCGACCTCGGGCGCCGCGCCGCAGCCGAGGGACAGCGCCGAGCCGAGCAGCCAGACCGCGAGGGACCTCACCCCCGGCCCGACGCCCGAGCCTCGTCGCGCATTCCCGTCTGTCCCTTCGCCCCGCGAGGCCGCCGGTGGGGCCCGCGCCTCGAGAAGCTCAGCCGGGCGACGCAGCCTTGGCTCCGGGGCGATCCAGCACCCGGCGCACCAGCTCGAGCAGCTCGTCGAGTGTCGCGGGTTTGCTCAACACGCCCTCGACGAGGGCCTTTTCGTCGTTCGGCACGCTCGCGCCCGTGAAGAAGACGATGCCCAGGCGCGGCGCGAGCGCGCGCAGCGCCGCGATCACGGCCTTGGTCGGCCCACGCGACACCGAGCGGTCGAGCAGGACGAGGTCGATCGCGGCTCCGCGCCTCAAGAGCTCGAAGGCCGCCTCGGTGCCGTCGACCGCGTCGACCTCGTAGCCCGCCGCCTCGAGCACGCGCTGCACCAGGCTGCGCAAGGCGAGCTCGTCGTCGACGACCAAGACGCGCTCGCCCTGCGCCGACGCCGAGGGCTGCACCGCGGGCGTCACCGGCTTCTTCGCGCCTCGCGGCGTCGCCGGCAGGCTGAGCGTGAAGCGCGCGCCCACGCCCTCGACCGAGCTGCACTCGAGCCGGCCCCCGTGCTCCTCCACGATGCCGTAGGCCGTCGCGAGCCCGAGGCCGGTGCCTCTGCCGACCTCCTTCGTCGTGAAGAAGGGCTCGAAGATGCGCTCCCGCACGCCTTCGCTCATGCCTTCGCCGTTGTCCTCGACGATCAGCGACACCATGCCCGGGTGCTCGTTCGTGCTGATCTTCACGCGGATCGACGGCTCCTCGCGCCCCGCGGCGAGCACGGAGTCGCGCGCGTTGAGCAGGATGTTCACGAGCGCCTGCTCGATCTGACCGGCGTCGATCGACACCGAAGGCAGATCGGCCTCCGCCTCGATCACGAAGCGCAGCTTGCGTTCGCCGAGTTTGTCGCAGAGCGCGACGGCGGCCCGCACCACGTCGAGCGGCTGCTCGGAGGAGCGCGCGCTCGAGCGTCGCGCCCTCGAGAAGGTCATCAGCTGGCGCACCATCTCGGCGGCGCGCGCGCCCGCATAGATCGCCTCGCGCACGTGGCCGCGCAGCGGCTCCTCGACGGCCCGCTCCGCGAGCTCGAGCGTCGGCAGCATCGCCATCAGCATGTTGTTGAAGTTGTGCGCGACGCCCGCCGTGAGCTGGCCGACCGCTTCCATCTTCTGCGCGAGGCGCAGGCGCTCCTCGAGCTCGTGGCGCTCGGTCACGTCGAGCACGCCGCCGAGCACCTTGAGCGGCGCTCCCTCCGGCGAACGCAGCACGTGCCCCACGGCGTAGATCCAGCGCACCTTGCCGTCGGGCCGCAGGATGCGCAGCTCCATCGGGCCGAAGGCGTCGCTCGTGGCCGAGCGCTCGAGCTGTACGCGCAGCTTCGCGCGGTCGTCGGGGTGCACGAGCGCGCGGTAGCCGGCGATGCCCTTGGGAGCGCCCGCGACGCCGTGGATCGTCGAGACTCGCTGATCCCACACGATCGAGTCGGTCGCGCGCTCCCAGGCCCAGAGCCCGAGACCGCTCGCGCGCAGGGCGAGGGCGAGCTGCTCCTCGGACTCGCTCATCGCCGGCGCGCCTCGCGCCATGCGCGTCGCGTCGGAGGCGGCGAGCACGTAGCCGAGCAGCCGGCCCTCTTCGATCACCGGCGAGACGCGCGTCTCGTACCAGGCGACCTGACCGTGCCGGCCCGTGCCGAGCACCTCGTAGGAGGTCGTGCGCTGCGCCTTGGCGGCTTCCTCGATCGCGGCGCGGAAGGTGCCCTCGTACTCGGGATCGATGAAGCTGAGCGCAGGCTGACCGACGGTCTGCTCACGCGTGATGCCCTCGGCCAGGCGGTTCACCTCGACGACGACGAGGTCGGCGTCCATGACGAGCACGAAGAGCGGCGCGCTCTCCAGCATCGCGTGGACGAGCGGCCCGCTCCAGCGCTCCTGGACGAGCTCCCGTAGACGAGCACCCGGCGATGGCGGCCCCCCACCTGAGTTCATGGATGCGTCACTGTGGCACGACCGGCTCGACGCAGACACCCACCTCGAGCAGCACGTAGAGCAGGGCGAGCTCCTGGGGCTTCAGGCCTCCGGAGCCGTCCGTCTCGGTGTGGTAGGTGCTGAAGAGCACGCGCCCGCAGCCTCGCTCGAAGCTGATGGTCAGCGGCCTCGGCCCGCTCGGCGTATTGCCGGTGATCCACACCTTCGGCGTGACCGTCGCCGGCTGATCGTTCACGTCGGTCGTCTGCACGGGGTTCACGCTGTTGATGACCGTCCAGGAGTCTTCGAAGGTGGGGTTGGTGACGTTCTGCGCGCCGAGCCACGCGGAGAGCCCCGGGTCGATGCTGGCGGCGGTGGCGTCGTAGATGCCGCCGCAGGCGTCGCCGCCGGAGTCCTGGAAGCTGACGTAGCCGGGGAAGGGCCGCTGCATCCACTGGTACGACCAGTCGGTGACGTAGTACTTGCCGCCGGCCGCGACGAACTGTTGGATCGCTTGCCCCTGGCTCGTGTCGTTCCCGCTGCAGCCTGCGTCGCAGGGCACGAAGGCGATGTGGTACTGCGAGAGCGTCGCGTAGTCCTCGAAGGGCGTGTTGCAGGCGAAGAAATCGCAGGTGTAGACATCGATCTCCCCGGCGTCGACGCCGAGCCCGACGAGCGACGAGACGATGTCGTCCGAGTTGCCGCGCAGCACGGCCATCTTCGGGATGTCGTCGCCGTTCGCCTTGTCCATGCGCGAAGGCAGGCGCGTCGACTCCGCGTCGGCCTGGATCTCTCCCGCAACGACGTCGACCTGTCGCACCCTGCGGAACTGGCCCTTCTGCACGACGAGGAAGTGCGGACCCGCGCCGGTGGTGGGCACGCGGAAGCTGCCGTCCGGCGCGCTGAAGTCGTGCGGCAGCGAGGGGTCGATCTCGACGCACTTGTCGCAGTACACGCCGTCCGGGATCGCCTCGGGCGGCGTCTGCGTGAGGTAGACGAGCGCGCCGTCGATCGGGATCGTGCCCTCGGGCGCCGTCACCCTGCCGGAGAGCCCGCCGATCTCGGGCTGCAGCCCACCACCGCCGACGCCGGCGAAGATGCCGCCGCCCTGGCCGTTCGCGCCCGTGCCTCCGGAGTTCGTGCCCGAGGAGCCCGGGCCGTCGTTGGCGTCGGTGCCCGCGGAGCAGGAGGCGGCGAGCGCGCCGAACGCGAGCGTGGACAGGGCGAGCGAGAGCGCGGGGGCGAGACGGTTCACGGGGACCTCCAAGGAACGCGGCCGAAGAACCCCATCTTGACCCGATCCACGCGCCGGCCGCCACCCTCGTGGCGTGCTCGCCCGCTCACGAGGGCGCGGCCCGCCGCGTCGTTCGCGACGCTCGGGGCTCGCGCACCGTGTGACGCCGCGTCGGCTCCTCAGGGCTCGCGCACCGCGTGGCGGCGCGTCACCGGCTTCGCCGGGATGCCGACCACGGTCTGGTTCGGCTCGACGTCCTTCACGACGACCGCGTTCGCGCCGATGCGCGCGCCGTCGCCCACCTTGATCTTGCCGATGACCTTCGCGCCCGCGCCGATGAGGATGTCGCTGCCGAGCTCCGGGGTCTCCCCGTAGCCGTTGTCGCCGAGCGTGACCTCGTGCTGCAGGTGCACGTGCGCGCCGCCCTTCACGCGGCCGTTGATGACCACGCCGCCGGCGTGGAAGAGCACGAAGCCCGGGCCGAACTCGGCGCCGCGGCCGATCACGCAGCCGCCGATCGCGTTGAGCTTGTTGAAGAGCATCTCGAGCGCGGGCAGCTTCGACTCGCGCGAGCCCTGCATCAGCCGGTAGAGCACCATCGACGGCGTTCCGTCGGTGCCGAGCGTCTTGGCGACGGCCTTGAGGTCGTCGCTCTTGTAGTACCAGCGCGCCTTCTCCTTCAGGTCTTCGCGCAGCATACGCAGGGCATTCCGCATGGCGATTCTCCCCTCGGTCTACGCGCGAACCTAGCACGCGCGGCGCGCTTCGGTCTTTACGTCCCGAGGGCGCTCTCGTACCGCGGAGCCATGACCGAGAAGCGCGCAGGGGAGACGAAGGCGGCTCGCTCGCTCGAGGGCGTGCTCGAGGGGCGCGACATCCTCTGCTTCGGCCACGACTGGACGGGCGACCCGCTCTCGAAGACGCACATGATGCGCATGATGGCGGAGAAGAACCGCGTCCTGTGGATCAACTCCATCGGCTACCGCAGGCCCACCGCCTCGGCGCACGACGCGAAGCGCATCCTCGACAAGCTCAGCAAGTTCAAGGATCGCGTGCGCGAGGCCGAGCGCAACATCCACGTGCTCGGGCCGCTCGCGATCCCGCTCTACGACCTGCCCGCCGTGAGGCGCATCAACCGTGAGCTCTTGCGCATCCAGATCCTGCTCGCGATGAAGAAGCTCGGCTTCAGGCGGCCGCTCAGCTTCGTGTTCAACCCGACGGGTTCGGTCGTCACGGGCGCGCTCGGCGAGGACAAGGTCATCTACTACTGCGTCGACGAGTTCACCGCCTACTCCGACGCCGGTAACGCGAGCCTCGTCGAGATGGAGCGCGCGCTGCTCCGCAAGGCGGATCTCGTCGTCGTCTCCGCCCAGAGCCTGCTCGAGAGCAAGAGCCCGTACAACCCGCACACCGTGCTCGTGCGCCACGGCGTGCAGTTCGATCACTTCGCCCGCGCGCTCAGCAGCTCGACGATCGTGCCCGCCGACATCGCCTCGCTGCCGAAGCCGGTCATCGGCTACTTCGGCCTGATGGCCGACGACTGGATCGACGTCGAGCTGCTCGCGAAGGTCGCCGAGCGCTTCAGCTCGGGCTCGCTCGTCTTGATCGGCAAAGCGACGACCGACATGTCGCGGGTCACGAAGCTGCCCAACGTGCACCTCCTGGGGCGCAAGCCCTTCGAGGAGCTGCCCGCCTACTGCAAGGGCTTCGACGTCGCGCTCAACGCCTTCCCGATCAACGACGTCACCCTCAACGCCAACCCGCTGAAGGTCCGCGAGTACCTCGCCGCCGGCCTGCCGGTCGTCTCGAGCCGCATCCCCGAGGTCGAGGTGCTCGGCGATCTGGTGCACGTCGGCGACGATCACGAGGGCTTCTTGCGTGGCATCGAGGAGGCGCTGCGGGATCCCGGCCCCAAGCGCGAGCGCAGCGAGGCGATGCGCGGCGAGAGCTGGCGTGGTCGCTACGAGGAGCTGCGCGGCCACCTCGCCGAGGTCGGCATCCGCTGAAGCGGCGCGCCGCGCTCGCGAGAGGAGCACCGAGCCCCATGAGCCACGAGATGCGCGAGCGCCAAGGATCGCAGAGCACACCCCAGGGGCCGGCCGACTCGGCCGACGCGCGGCTCCACACGGAGGAGCCCGAGTCGCTCGCGCTTCTGCCGGGCAAGAAGCCGGTCTGGCCGATCTTCGCGCTGCTCGGCGCGCTCGCGGCCGCGGGCGGGGGCGCAGCGTATTGGTCGAAGACGCGCCCGGAGCCCTTGCGGGTGCTCGTCGCCGTGGAGATCGAAGGCGGCTACTGGGAGGGCTCGCGCGCCTCGGCGGTGCTGGCCGACGCGCTCGCCGAGCGCCTCGAGCAGGTGGGCTTCGAGCCGGTGCGCCCAGGCGATCCGGAGACCGACCGCATCCTCGAGAAGGCCGCCACGCCCGAGGAGGCCGCCGCGAAGCTGCGCGCGGCCTTCGTGATCAGCGGCGAGCTCGCGCCCGAGGTCATCGAGCATCCGGTCGAACAGGGCTTCGTGGAGGTGAGGGTCGCCTCGAGCTTGCGCGTGCATCGCCTCGGCGACGCCGGCGAAGGCGCGAGCTCGCCGAAGATCTCGTCCTGGGCCGGCGCGCGCACGCGCGAAGACGCGATGCGCTTGCTCGCGGAGGGCCTCGCGGACCGCGCCTTCGACGTCGCCGTGCCGAGCCTGCTCGAGCACCCCTCGGTGCGCTCGCTGCTCGAGGGCTCCGACGTCGCTTTGCTCCAGCGCCTCGAGCCCGCCAAGCGCTACGTCGGCTGGCGCGCCACACGCCTCGACATCGCAGAGCGCGCGTGGAAGCTGCTCGACGAAGAGCACGCCGCGCTGCCGCCCACACCCAAGCCCATCCGCTACCACGGCAAGTTCGGCGCCTCCGACGACCTCGTCGGCAGCGGAGCGGCCGGCGTGCTCGTGCACACGGCGCAGCGCTCGCCCTTCGTGCTGCCACGTACGGGCGATCTCGCCTGGATCACCGAGCTCGAGACGGTCGTGTGGCGCGGCGACGACGGCACGGAGAAGGCGCTCTGGTCGGGTTACCACCTGCTCGGTCGCCCTTCGGTCGCGCCCGGAGGCTCGCCGGTCGTGCTCGTGGAGGACCTCTTCGGCTGGGCGAAGACCATCACGGTGATCGACGCCGCGGGCGCCGCCAAGCGCGTGCGCATCGATCCCGAGCGGCGCTTCGTCGCGCCGGCGGTCTCACCCGACGGTCAATCGGTCGCGCTCCATCAGCGCGCCTGCCAGTCCTGCGCGTCCGCCTTCGTCGTGGTCTCGCTCGCCGACGGGCGCGCCTTGCACGAGCAGGGCCCCATCGAGCCTCGTGAAGGCGAGCAAGTCGAGAGCTACGGCGGCTACGCCTGGCTCGACGCGAAGCGCGTCGCCTTGCTCGTGCGCCCGGCGGAGCCGCCTCTGGCCGAGGGCGAGGAGCGGAAGCCCGTGCCGCAATCGCTCGTCGTGGTCGACGTGTCGAAGCAGCCTGCTCGGGCGGAGCCCGTGCTGCTGCTCGGTGAAGGCGAGAGCTGCGACAGCCTCGGCGCATCGCTCGGCGGCGAGCGCCTCGTGATGCGCTGCGATGCTGGTCTCGGCGGGCAGCTCGTGCTGGTCGACCCCGCGAAGAAGGAGCGCAACGACACGGGCATCGAGGCGCGTTCGCCCGAGCTCTCGCCGAAGGGCGACGCGCTCGTCTTCGAGGCGCGCTCGGACATCGCGATGTACGGCATCGAGACGCGCGAGCTCGTGCCGCTCACCAAGAACGCCTACGTCGAGCGATCCCCGAGCTTCTCGCACGACGGCAAGCGGGTCTACTTCCTCTCGATGCAGGCCGACCCGAACGACAAACGGCGCACGACGACCGTCGTGGCGAGCGTGGAGTCGGGCCTGTGAGCCTCGCGCCGAGCACGCCCGACGCCGACGCGATCCCCGACGCGGAGCGAGACGAGCTCTTCTTCGGCATCTCCGCCGCGCGTCTGCGCGCGCGCAGCCTCTGGGCCTCGCTGCTCTTGCTGCTCTCGCTCGGGCTCCCCTACGAGGTGATCGACGGCGAGCCGATGTTCGTCTGGCAGCTCGCGCCCGAGCTCTTGCCCGCGGCCTGGGGCGCGGCCTTCGCGCTGCCGCTCGCCGGGCTCGCGATCCTCGTCGTGCGCGCGACGTCGAAGCGCGCCGCCTCGCTCGCCGCCGCGGTGCTCGCCTCACTGGGCTCGGTCGCCGTGCTGCGCAGGCTCGGCGGCGAGCGCGCAGCCTGGGACATGGTGGCGCTGCCCGACAGCCTCTCCGATCGGCCCGCCGGTGCGCTGCTCGCGCTCGCGCTCGCGGCGGCGGCTGGGCACCTCGCCTACAGGCCGCGCACGCGCGGCGCCGTGCGCTACGTCGTGGGCGCGGCGATCGTGTCGGCGCTGTGGTTCTACGCCTGGCCAGGGCGCACCGAGGCGCCCGTGCTCACCGTGCTGCGTGCGCTCGCGGCGCTGCCCGAGCTGCCCGACCTGCGCTTCCAGATCGGCGTCCTCCTGCTCGCGCTGATCTCGCTGTGGCCGCTCGGTGTGGCGCTCGCCTCGCTCGTCGTGCTGCAACACCCTCCTCGCAAGGAGGCGCCGTGGCTCAGCCTGCTCGCGACCTGGGGCTTCCCCGGCCTGCTCGCGATGCTCGCCTACCGCGCGATCGTGCTCGCGCAGGGCTCGGTCGCGCTGCTCGTCTTCCTGGGCGTCGTCGGCACCGTGCTCGCCACCGTCGCGGTGCTCTCGAGCGCCGTCGCGGTCGCCGTCGAGTCCCTGTACGTCGAGCACGGCGACGTCGCGCCGGCCTCGCGCCGAGCGGCGGAGCTCGGCGGCGACGCCCTCGACGAGATGCCTCGCGGCCCCGGGCTCTCGCCGCGTGTCTCGATGGCGGGCGCCGCCGGCGCGACCCTGCTCGTCGCCGGGCTCCAGCTCGCGATCTCGCGGCCGCCCGACAAGGGCACCGACTGGGAGCTCCGCCCCGCGCCTGCAGGGGCCGACGAGCTCTATGGGGAGCGCATGGCCGCGTGGGGGCGCGCCCGCCGCCAATGGGACTTCGCCGTGCGGCGCGAGGGCGGCGCCGAGGGGCGCATCGAGCTGAAGCAGAAGGGCAAGCAGCTCGCCCTCGCCGCGCAGGAGCTCGACCCCGGCCTCGGCGCGGCCGTGAAGGCGCTCGTCGACGAGTCCGACGATCTCGACCTCGGCGGTCGCCGCTGGAGCCGGCTCGTCGACGCCGTGAACGAAGCGAGCCGCAAGGCCGGGCTCCCCTATTACGTCGACCCCACGGTGCTCACGGGGCGCGTCGAGGGCGAGGGCCTGCGGCGCCACTTCTACGTGCACAGCTACCGCATCGAGGGCGTCGACCGCTATCGCGTGGACGGTGGCGAGTTCGCCACCTTGCGCGTGCGCGCGCTCGGTCACTCGCGCGACGCGCACGCGCGCCTCGGCTTCTCGAGCGACGCCTCACCCTTCGCGCTGGTCGTGCTCGAGGAGACCGAGCGCTTCGCCGACGACTGGCTGCGCCTCGGAGCGGCCCGCCAATGCACCGAGCAGTCGGTCGTCGAGAGCCCCCTCCATGGTGGCCTCGACGCCTGCGGCGAGCGCCTCGGCGCGCTCGTCGACCGCCTCGGCGAGGTCGGCCTGCGCGAGGCGGTGCTCGAGTCGGTCGTACGCCACGAGCTGCAGCACCAGATCGACGGCCCGCACCTGCGCCTCGGCCGCTCGGTGCTCACGCGCCTCGAGGGCTACGGCCCCGAGCTGCGCGACAGGGTGAGCCGCGAGGCCAGCGCCTACCTCGCGGGCATGACCGCGAGCGGCCCAGCCGCGCGCATCTCCCTCTTCCACCTCGCGAGCTTCGTGATCGTGAACCCTCGCAGCACCTATGGTCTCGCGGCCATCGTCGTCTTCGAGGCGCTCGGTGATCGCGAGGTCGTGCGCGACGGCAGGCTCGACGCCGAGGCCTTCTGGAAGCTCTTCCACGAGCTCGCCGAAGAGAGCGACGAAGCGTTGGTGTCGCGCGCGAAGGAGAGCTGGGCGAGCGAATACGGCGCAGCGCTACCCGAGGCGACGCCCTTCGGCGGTTGAGCTCGCGCCGAGCTCCGAATCCACCTGCGCCGCCCTCCCGCTCAGGGGACCTCGCTCGCGCAGCGGATCCCGAGGAAGCCGCAGCGGTAGGTGTTCTTGAAGCCGCCTCGGCGCGTATTCTTCACCTGCTCGGCGACGCCGTCCTTCCAGCTCCCGCCTCGGCCTCCGCGGAAGCTGCTCACCGAGTCGTTCGTGGTCGTCGTCCATTGCAGGATGTTGCCGCTCAGATCGTAGACGCCGTAGGCCCCGGGTGGGTGGCTGCCCACCGGGCAGGGTGTGCTGCGCTTCTCCTTGCCCGACCAACAGAGCTGGTCGCCGGGCTCCTCGTTGCCCCAGGGATAGACGCGAGCCTCGTCGCCTGCGCGCGCGACCCACTCCCACTCGAGATCGCTCACGAGGCGCTTGCCCTGCGCCTTGCAGTAGCGCTCGGACTGCGCGAAATCGACGCAGATCATGGGCATCTGGCCGCGCCCCTCGACGCCGTAGGTCGACGGATCGCAGGCGTGCACGGCCGTCTTGTCGCACTTTCCGGACTCGATGCACGCCGTGTATTCGTCGGTCGTGACGAGCTTCGTGTCGATGCAGAAGGGCGCCACGCTCATCTCGAGGCGGTAGTACGACGACTTGAACTTGCCTCCGGGCACCTCCGACATGCCCGCCGGGCAGCGCCCCTGGTGCGTAGGCGCCGGCGGCGCGGGCTCCGCGCTCGCGGTGGCGCTGGCGCTCGGCGGCGGACCCGCGCTCGGTGGGCTCGCGGGTGGCGGCGGCGCAGCGGTGTCCTCGCTCGCCGGCTCGCTCGCCGGCTCGCTCGCCGGGCGCGGCGCGCTGCTCGTCGTGGCCTCCGGGGGGCGGGGGCCTTCGCTCGAGCCTCCGCAGCCCAGGAGACTCAGCGCGGCGCTCCCCACGACGCTCCAGCCCTCGCTCCGCTTCCCGACGCTTCGCATTCGCATTCTCTCTCCGCCCTTCACAGCACCGAGACCATCGGCGCGGCTTCGCCTTCCACCCACTGCTCTTGCACCACGAGCGTGGGCGCGAGCTCGCCAACGCCCGCCGGGTCGGTCTTCGTCCCCCAGAACTGGATCACGCGTCGATCTCCGCGCCTCAGCGGGAACTGCACCTCGCCGAACTGGCCCTCGGCCTCGGGGCCGATCCAGAACGCGAGGCCCTCGTTCGATCCGCCGAGCAAGGACAGCGCGAAGGTCTTCCCCGGGCAGCGCACGCGCAGCCACTCGCGCACGCGCCGCGCGCTGCACCCCGAGGCCGCGGGGCTCGTGCGCGTGAGCTTCACGGGGCTGGCGTCGACCCACTCCTTCGCCGTCGGCGCGGGCGAGCTCTCCGGGCCGGGGATCGGGGCCTCGAGCGAGCTCGCCTGGACCTCGACGGCCACGGCGCTCGCCGCGGCTCGAGCGCTCGGGGCCGCCGACGCGGTCTGCGCCGGCGCCTCGGAGCCCGTCAGCGTGAGCGCGAGGCCGATCGCGCAGAGGGCGGCGCAGGCTGGCCAGAGTCGTGGCGTCATAGCGTCCTCAGGAAGGCGACGAGCGCGTCGCGGTCGGCGCGCGAGAGGTGGTTGGTGCGCCCCATGCGATCGTCGTTGTTGTCGACGAGCCATTCGAGCGATGGCGCCCGCCCGTCGTGGAAATAGGGAGCGCGCCCTCCCACGAAGCGCAGCGAGGGCGTCTTGAAGGCGCGCGCTTCCTCGTCGTCGAAGCCCGCGCGCACGGGGACCCTCGGGAGCGGATAGGCCACGCGGTCGGTGTATTCGGTCGCGGGCACGTGGCAGAGCGCGCAGCCCACGGCTTCGCTCGTGAAGAGCTCCTTGCCGCGCGCTTCGAGCGCGTCGAGCTCGCGTCGAAGCCCCGGGGGCGGCACGAGCCCTTGCCGCACGAAGGCCGTGAGCCTCGCCGAACGTGCACGTAGGTTGCCGGGCTCGTGTTTGGGCATGCCGCCCCAGCGGTGCAGCCCGAAGCCAGCGTCGAGGCGTGAGGGCAGGTCGGGGCTCTCGCCGTGCCAGCCGTAGGGGCCCGCGGCGGCGACGCGGCCGGCGAGCATCGGCGTGCGCCGAGGCACGCCGCGCACGCCCTCCTCTTCCGGGATGTTCGCCTCGTGGCCGAGGAAATTGAGCTGCGTGCCGTCCTTCGTATTGATCTTCGCTTCGTGCCAGGTGTGGCCGTCGTCGCGACCCTCGGGGTGACAGCCGGCGCAGCCCAGGCCACCGCTCGTGACGCGATCGGTGGCGTTGTAGTAGAGCCTGCGCCCGATCGCGCCGTCTTCGTCGAGCGTGTCTACGGCGAGGCGAAGCGCCGAGGGCGCGGCCTGCGCCGCATTCGCGTCGGGCGCGCCGTCCGCGGCGAAGTCGGCGAGCGGCAGCGTCACCAGATCGTAGGTGGAGCGGCACCAAACCCACGCCTTGCTCTCGTCGACCGAGAGCGCGAGCCCGCTCGGAGCGCCGCAGGTGGAGGCCACGGGCAAGACGGGGTCGTAGTCGCGCCCCACCTGATGACGCGAGAGCACGGTGCGGGTCGGATCGACCGCGAGCGCGTCGAGCTCGACCACGGTGTCGTCGCCCTCGCTCGCGACGAGCAGCGTGCGCGTGCGCGCGCGGTACGCGAGCGCGCGCGGCTGCGTGAAGGGCGAGAGCGGCCTGCCGGGCACGATGAGCTCGGCTCCGTCGAGTGACTTGTCTGCGCGCAGGAAGGGCAGCCGACCATGGCGCCTCGGCGCGAGCGGCACGTCGCCGGTGGTGAGCAGCACGTCGACCGTCGACGCGCCGAACCACGCCTCTTCGCCCAGCGCGCCGAGCGCGTGGCGCGCCACGTAGAGGCGCTTCTCGTCGGGCGAGAGCAGCGCGGCGTAGCCGAGCGAGGCCGAGAGCGTGACCCCCGAAGGCGAGCGCAACGGCGCTGGCGGCAAGGCCACGCTCCCGAGTCTGGGCGCCTCACGCAGGCCGTCGATCCGGGTCAGGGCACCGCCGACGAGGTGCGTCACGTAGGCGGTGCGCCCGTCGGCGGTGACGACCACGCTTCGCGGCTCGCGCGGCACGTCGATCGACCAGAGCTTCTCGGCCGAGGCCAGGTCGACGGCCGAGACCTGATGCGACCACGCCGAGCTCACCACGGCGGTCGTTTCGTCGGCCGTGATCGCGAGCCCCCAGGCGTCGTCGGGCAGTGCCACGCGCGCCTTCTCCACGAGCTTCCCGTCGGTGTGGGCCTCGACGAGCAAGAGCAGGCTCGGATCGCGCACCGTGACGAGCACGCGCCCATCGAGCGGCAGCACCTGCGCGGGCGCTCCTGGCAGCTCGAGCGTCGTGCCGGGCGCCTCGGCGCGCAGGGGCAGGGGTACGCGCCTGAGCACGCGGTGATCTTCGTCGGCGACGTAGAGCGCCTCCTCGCCGAGGCCTCGCGCGAGCGCGCCGCCCTGACGCAGGCTCGGCGCGAGGTGCGCGCGCGGCGGGTCCGGCGGCTGAGAGCTGGTGCTGCCGATGGCGCTCGACGTGGAGACGGCGCCCGTCGAGCCCGTGGTCGCGCTCTCCGGAGAGCAGCTCCCACCCGTGCAGGCGCCCACGAAGACTGCCGCGAAGAGGGTCGGGAGGAGCCGCATCCGTGCGGCATCGTCGTGGACGCGGGCTCGGCCGGTCAAGCGCAGCTCGCCTGCGCTCGACCGGCGCGTTTGCGCTCAGCCCTTCGCCGCGGCTTCGCCGAGCGTCGGGTAGTCGGTGTAACCCTCGGGGCCGGGCGTGTAGAAGCTGTCGAACTTCGGATCCTGGAGCGGCGCGCCCTGCTTCATGCGCTCGACGAGGTCCGGGTTCGCGAGCGCGGGGCGCCCGAAGGCGACGAGCTCGCCGCGACCTTCCTTCAGGTCCGCTTCGGCGCGCGCGGCGTCGTAGCCACCCGAGAGGATGATCGCTCCGCCGAAGGCCGCGCGGATCGCGGTCTTCGTCTCTTGCGGCACGTGCGGCGCGCCCATGCTCTCGTGGTCGACGAGGTGCACGTAGGCGATGCCGAGCTTGCCGAGCTCGGTGGCGAGCGCGACGTACTGCTCGTGCACGCCCTCGAAGGCGCCGGTGCCGTTGAACGCGCCGTAGGGAGAGAGGCGGATGCCGACCTTGCTCTTGCCGATCGCCTCGGCGACGGCGCGCGTGAGCTCGAGCGCGAAGCGGTTGCGGCCCTCTCCCGAGCCGCCGTAGGCGTCGCTGCGATCGTTCACGTTCGCGTTGAGGAACTGCTCCACGAGGTAGCCGTTCGCGCCGTGCACCTCGACGCCGTCGAAGCCGGCCTCGATCGCGTTCTTCGCCGCGCTCACGTGCTCGGCGATCGCCTGCGCGATATCGGCTTCGGTCATCGGGCGGGGCGCGTCGTGCGGCTGCGGCCCCTTCGCGTCGGTGTACATGTCGCCGGGCAAGGCCTTCGCCGACGGGCCGACGACCTCGGCGCCCTCGGGCATGTTGAGCAGGCTCGAGACGCGGCCGGTGTGCATGAGCTGCAGGAAGATCTTCGCGCCGCGCGCATGCACGGCCTCGGTCACGAGGCGCCAGCCCGCGACCTGCTCCGGCGAGTACGCGCCGGGGATGCGCGGGTAGCCGAGGCCGTTCTTCGAGGGAGAGGTGCCCTCGGTGATGATGAGCCCCGCGCCGGCGCGCTGCGCGTAGTACTCCGCCATGAGCGCGTTCGGCACGTTGCCGATCGCGCGTGAGCGCGTCATCGGCGCCATCACGACGCGGTTCTGGAGGGGGAGGCCGGCGATCGAGGTCGGTTCGAAGAGCATGGCGCGCAGCATGCGCCCGCCCGGCCTGCTGAACAGTGAGCGTTCGGGAGATCTCATCGTTGCCGCGAAGCAACGACGAGCGCGACCGGCCCCGCCTCTGCGTCGGCGGGCGCGTCGTCGACGCCTGCGGCTTCGCGCGCGTGAGGACTCGTGCCCGGGTGGCGTGTACGCTGCGCTGCATGGGGAAGATGTTTTGGGGGGGCGCGCTGCTCCTGGGCTGCGCGGTCCTCGGATGTGAGTCCGACGTTCGTCGTGTCCAAGGGGAGGGCGGCGGCGGCGCGTCGCCCGGCCCGACGTCGACGAGCGCGAGCGTCGGGGGTGCAGGCCAAGGCGGCGCTTCGGAGGGCGGCGCGCCGCCCTCGCCGCCGGTGGTGGGCTGCGAGCAGCTCGCGTGGGCGGGTGAGGCGCTCGTCTTGCCCGGCGTGAAGAGCCCGCGAGAGATCGCGCTCGCACACCTCGAGGGCGGCCGCGTCGGTGTCGTCTACCGCGATCGCGACGGCTTCGACGACGTCATCGACTCCCTGGTCCTCGACGGCGCCTTCGACACCTGGCCCCCCACGGCGAGCGCCGCCGTGCGGCACTTCGCGGTCGACCTGCTCGCCAACGGGCGCGGCCCCTTCAGCGCGCGCGCCGACGGGCTGTTCGCGCTCGGCTGGCAGGCAGCAGGTGTCTACCGATTCGGTCAGGAGGGCGCCGTGGCGACCCCCTCGAGCGTCCCCGGAGAGGGCGTGTCGGTGTGGCTCGAGCCCGAGGGCAGCGGCGCACTTCTCGCGCGCGTGGCGACCGAGAGTCCCATCCGCCTCTCCCGCGTCGCGAACGCCGAGGCGCTCACAGGCGAGCAGCTCTTCGCCGAGTTTCAACCTTCGGACCCTTGCGGTGCCCTCCACGTCGCGAGCGACGGCGCGACCACGCTGCTCAGCTTCGGATCCTTCTACGCGTGTCAGCAGCTCTCCAGCGACGCGCACCTGCAGGTGTTCCGCGCGGTCGAAGGCGGCGGCGTCGCCGAGTCGCTGAGCGCCTCGATGAGCGTCTTTCCACGCAAGCAGCGCCTGCTCACCCGACCGGGCGGCTACTACTTCGCCGCCATCGAGGAGGTCGGCCGGTTCGAGATCCACCGTCTCGACAGCCAGGGCGCGGCCGTGGCGCCTCCCATCTTGGACGCCGACGAGTCTGGGCTTCATCCTCAAGACTTCGCCACCTGGCGCGACGGCCATGCGCTGCTCTCGAGAGGCCAATCACCCGCCGGGCCCGTCGTGTCGCTCGTCGTGACCGATGGCGTGGGCCGCACGAGCGCGCCGCCACTCGGTGTCGACTTCTCTTCGTCCGCGAGCGAAGCCCCGATGCTCTCGGGCGGAGAGGGAGAGCGATCGGTGCTGGTCGCCGCCCAGATCATCGGGGGCGTCGCCATCGCGCGAGCCGACTGCGTCCCCGCCGAATGAGGGACCGTCGCGAGCGCGTAGGGCGCGACACGACGGCGTTCCCGTGCGCGTTGGGTCGCCTTCGGGCTAGCCTCCTCGGTCGAGCCGACGCCCGTCCCCGGCGTCGCGCGCTCACCCGAGGAACGATCATGCCGACGCCGCGAAGCACCAAGCACCTCACCCCGCTCCTGCTCGCCGCCTCGCTGTCCCTCGGTCCGGCCTGCACCACCTCGACCTACGTGCCTCCGCCCGGCAAACCTGGCGCGGCCGTCGTCGACCCCTCGCTCCCGCAGGCGAGCTTCGCCACGACCGACGACGACCCCAACGCCGTGCCGGTCGCGTCGACGATCCGCAAGGTCACCGTCTACTCGGATCGCGCGCTCGTCTCGCGGGAGGCCAAGGTCGAGGTCTCGGCCGAGCCCAAGGTCTACGCCTTCAAGCAGCTGCCCGGCTGGGTCGACGACGGCTCCGTGCGTGTCGCCACGACCTCGGGCCGCATCCTCGACGTGCGCGTGGGCCGCAGCTACCTCGCGCGTGCGACCGAGCAGAGCTACCAGAAGGCCGAGGCCGAGGCGCGCGCGCTCGACGAACGTCTGCTCGCGCTCGACGACGAGATCGCCGTGCTCGACGCGCAGTCCCAGCAGATCGAGAACATCCGAGCCTTCTCGCTCGACAAGCTCACCAAAGACGTGCACGCCGGCAACCCCGCCCTCGGCGGCGGCGTCGTGGTCGCAGGCAGCGTCGGCGTGGAAACCTACGCCGCGGTCGTCGAGTTCATCGGCCAGAAGATGCGTGAGATCGCCAAGTCGCGCCGCGCCGTCCAGGCGGAGCGGGAGAGGCTCGCGCCCGAGGTCGAGGCCGCGCAGAAGCGCCTCGAGGAGCTGCGCGCGCTCACGCAGGTCGAAGAGACGCGCGTCTTCGTCACCGTGCAGGGCAGCGCGCAGGGCGAAGCCCAGCTCCAGATCAACTACATGCTGCCCGGCGCGACCTGGGAGGCCGCGCACGAGCTGCGCACGACCGAGGGCGACGCGGCCGCGGCCGAGCTCACCTCCTTCGCGGTCGTCACGCAAGCGAGCGGCGAGGATTGGGAGAACGCCGAGCTCAGCTTCTCGACGCAGTCGTCGACCGCTTCGGTGCGCATCCCCGAGCTCGAGGCGCTCACGCTCGGCGAGACCCGCGGCGCCACCCAGACCATCGAGCGCCAGTCGGCCTCGTTCAAGCGCGCCGAGGCCGCCTACAAGGGGCAGAACCTGCTCTGGAACAAACGCGCGCAGTCCCACACGACGAGCCGCGAGTTCGAGCAGAGCTACCAGACGAACTTCGAGTACCTGCAGGTCGTCCAGAGCAAGACGGTGCAGATCTTCCAGAGCCTGCAGCAGCGCGGCACCACGGCGCAGTTCAAGGCGATGGGCGCCGCCACGGTGCGCGCCGACGGGCGCTCGGTGCGCGTGCCCATCGGCCGCGCCACGCTCCAGGCCAAGCGCGCCATCGTCGCCGCGCCCGAGCAGTCGCTCAACGCGGCTCAGACCCTCGAGATGCTCAACGACAGCGGGCAGTCGATCCTGCCCGGCAACGTCGCGCTCTACCAGGCCGGCGCCTTCCTCGGCATGACCGACGTGGACTTCGTCGCCGACGGAGAGCAGTTCGCCTTGTTCCTCAGCGTCGCCGATCAGCTCAAGCTCTCGCGCGTGCTCGACAAGCGGCACAGCGCGCTCGTGCGCAAGCAGCGCACGCAGATGCAGCTCGCGTTCATCGTCACGGTGGAGAACCTCTCCTCCAAGCCCACCTCGCTGAAGCTCGCCGATCGCATCCCGGTCTCCGAAGACAAGGACATCGTGATCAGCGGCGTGAAGATCAGCCCCGACGCGAAGCCCGACTCCAAGGGCATCCTGCGCTGGCCGCTCACGCTCCAGCCCAAGGAGAAGCGCGTCTTCCAGATCCAGTACCAGATCGAATACCCACCGACGCTGGTGCTCGAGATGCGTCGCAACCGTGCGGCGGAGCCAAGCCCCGCGGCGCAGCCGGCGAGCCCCTTCGCGCCGAGCCGCAAGGCCTACGATCTGAAGAACGACATCGAGCAGCTCGAGCAGGCCTTCTGACATGCCGACCGAGACGCGCACGCTGCGCCCAGGGACCAGGCCTCGCACGGTGCTCACCGAGGCGGGCGCCACGCTCGAGGTCCCAGCTGGCTGGGAGCTCCTGCCGCCCGGCGACGCCGGGCTCACGCGCCGCGTGAAGGCCGCCGGCCCCACGTGGACGATGCAGGAGAAGGTCGGGCGCAAGCTGTACTCGCGCGGGGTCTGGGCACCAGCCGCCACGATCGCGGAGGCGAGGAGCGCGCTCGAGCTCGAGCGCAGCGACCCTGCCTACGCACGCAAGCTCGAGGCCGGCCGCGAGCGGCGCGAGAAGAAGCAGGAGGCTTACGTCGAGGATTTCCGCGGCGCGGTGCTCTCCTACCTCGCCTTCGACACCCGCCACGCCGCGCTCGCCGCGGTGATCGCCGACGCCGTCACGCGCCACGCCACGCCGGTCGGCAGCGGCACCGTCGCACGCACCGAGCGCATCCCGATCGACGAGCGCGCCGAGTCCGCCGTCATCGCCTGGATGCGCCACCAGACGACCGCCTACGACGACATGGTGATCCCACGCGTGCGCGGCGAGCGCAGGCGCGTACGCCGCATGCTCGCCGAGCGCTCCAAGGCGCTGCTCGAGCACTACCGCCGCGGCCTCGAGCCTCGTCCAGCTTGCCCGCTCCAGCGCTTCGTCGCGAGGCATGCCGAAGCTCGGCCGGAACGCAGCTGATCGGCACGAGCGCCGTGGTACGAGGCTGGCCACGAGCTGCGGGGCGCCCCAGCTTCGATGTGCGGAGTACGAGCTCGTCCACCTGACGCTCGGAGCGGCTCTCCAGAGAGCCGAGGAGACCCCCCGATGAACCTCAGCACTGCAGCCTTCGTCCGCTGGCTCACCGTTGCCGGCGCGTTCGCCATGCTCGGCGCCTGCGACAAAGCGGCCTCGGACGCCCAGCCTTCGGCCACCGCGAGCGCCGCGAGCGCCGCGCCGACCCTGAGCGCCACGGCTTCGGCTGCCCCGAGCGCGACGGCGAGCGCTGCCGCTGCACCGGCGCTGCCCGAAGACTGGGTCGATCTCGATCTCAGCCCTGCGGGCAAAGTGTGGGCCGACTACACGCTCAAGGGCCCCAAGGACGCCAAGGTCAAGAAGGGCTTCCCGGACCCGACGATCGAAGCCGGTGACTTCGCGCTCGTGCTCTCGATGACCCACACGAAGAAGACGACGGCGAACCTCGACACCGCCAGAGCGTATGGCGTGAGCTGGCGTGCCCTCACGGACACCGACGAGCTCTTCGAGTACGAGACCTCCGGCGAGCAGAACGGCGAGAAGTTCGTGCGCGTGAACTTCAACGCCTTCCCCAAGGTCGACGGCAAGCCGATCGGCTGTGGCGGCCTGAACAACCAGAAGGAGCGCTCGCAGCTCGCGCAGATGATGGCAGCCTGCCGCACCCTGCGTAAGAAGTAAGCCACCGGCAGCGCGCGCCGTGTCGTGCGGCGCGCGCTCGGCGCTCAGCCGCCCGTGCCGTGCCGCAGCTCGCGCAGCTTCTCGAGCGCTGCCTTGTGGCTCGGCACGAGGTGCAGCTTCACCCCCGCGCTGAAGCTCATCGAGCGGCCGAGCATGCGCACGAAGTCCTCGGTCGCCGCCATGATGACGTGCTCTCCGCCGCCTGCGCGGAAGAGCTCGAGCACCTCGCCGAGGATGCCGCCGAGCTCCTTGTCGACCCCGGTGACCTGCAGGGTGTCGACGATGTTGTACTTCTCCGCGCCGTTCTGCGCGCGCAGCGCCTTGTACTTCTCGACCATCGCGTGCAGGTCGGCGACGGCGACGTGACCACGGTAGACGAACTCGACGGTGTCGAGCCCGATGGACTCGACGTCGCAGGACCTCTTGCTGACACTCACGTTGCGCTCCTCGGTCGATGACTCAGGGGAAGATGCCCTGGCCTGGGGTGAGCACGTTGTCGGGGTCGTATTCGTTCTTCAGCGCGACCACCTCGGGCCAGCGCTCACCGTAGTGCGCGACCCAGTCGGAGGGGCTGAAGGGGATGCTGCTGATCGGGTACTTCTTCGCGCCCAGCGCGGCCGCGTAATCGTAGATGCTGCGGTTGAGATCGACCAGCGCCTCGGGCACACCCGGGATCGGCGGGGCGGTGCGCAGGATGTCGAAGAGGAAGAGGTTCGCTTCATCGGGCACGATGAAGCCCGGGCGCGTGAGCCGGCTCCTCTTGAAGGGGTAGAACAGGATCGGATCCTGCGTGTCCGGCGGCACCGAGGCGAGCGCCGCGGTGACGACCTCCGCTGCGGTGCTCGCGGGGAGGAAGACGTCGAACCACGGGTGAGGGAAGGACCAGACGCCGATCTGCGTGAGGAAGGCGACGAGCGGCTCCAGGCGACGCAGCCAGACCTCGTAGGGCAGATCCTCCACGCTGGAGGACTCGTGGGCGAGGTCGGAGGTCAGGTCGTCGTCGACGGGTTCGTCGGGGCTCGTGAACCACACCGCGCCCTCCAGCATGTACTGGAAGCCGCCCTGACCGTCGGGAAGCACCTGCCCCTCGAGGTAATCGAAGCGCTCGTCCTCCGAGCAGCTGATCTGGTCGGCGACGTAGCTGTCGATGTCCGAGTAGTAGAGCCGGTAGATGCGCGCGCTCGCCTCGGCGGGCTCGAGCTTGATCGTGGCCTTGGTGATGATGGCGAACTGGCCGAGGCCGCCGAGCACGGCCTCGAAGAGCTCCTTGCGCTGCGTCGGCGAGCAGCTGCGCTTCTTGCCGTCGCCCGTGACGACCTCGAGCGCGAGCACGTTGTCGAGCTGCACGCCCTTCCTGTGCGTGACGCCGCCGATGCCACCGACGCTCAGCGTGCCACCGACCGAGAGGTCGAGGTAGTCGGTGAGCACGGGCGGGGTGAGGCCCTGTGGGAGGCTCGAGCCGAGCAAGGAGCTCCAAGTGACGCCTGCGTCGACGACCGCGCGGTCCGCTTCGATGGAGTGGATCACGTTCAGCGAGCGCGAGTCGATCACCACGCCGCCGTCGACCTGGGCCTGACCCATCGTCGAGTGGCCTTGGCCGCGCATGGCGACCTTGAGCCCGTGCTTGTTGGCGTACTTGACCATCTTCATGACGTCGTTCGCCGACGCCGGGCGGAGCACGGCGATCGGCGTGCGCGAGACGATGTGGCCGAAGTCGTCGGCGGCCTCCGCGAGCGCGGCCGGGTCCAGCGTGAGCTCGCCGTCGAGCCCTGGAATGGCGATGCCGGGCCCCTTCTTCGCGTGGGCCTCGGTGAGCCAGGTTCGCTGCACCGGGTCGAAGCCCACCACCGCCAAAGCCGCCGCACCCGCAAGAAAAGTCCGCCGTCCGGTCTGTACGCTCATTCCGCCCTCCGCCGTGTCCTCTATTGGAGACATCGAGTGTCCTCTATTGGAGACATCGAGTG
>ERZ761602.895-NODE-895-length-58764-cov-5.432830_pt1 | contig 58764 bp, 37 predicted proteins | sample MGYA00512165_ERZ761602 | MGnify/ENA primary metagenome ERZ761602 (study PRJEB28899, sample SAMN02445085) | bioreactor sludge metagenome | biome: EBPR sludge; isolation source: Thorneside wastewater treatment plant | place: Australia: Brisbane, Thorneside Wastewater... | reverse complement strand
CCGTTCGTCGCGCAGGTCTCGATGGCCAACTCGGCCAAGCTCTACAAGGCGATGCTCGACGGCCTCGAGTACCGCGGCACCGCCTTCTTCCAGAGTTACACGACCTGCCAGCCCGAGCACGCCGTCGCCGACAACATGAGCGCCGACCAGGCCAAGCTCGTGCGCGACGGCCGCGGCATGCCGGAGTTCGTCTTCAACCCGCGCCGTGGCGAGACTTCGCAGGAGGCCTTCGACCTGAAGGGCAACCCGACGCCCGATCGCGACTGGTGGCGGACGAAGTACGCGACCACCGGGGAGGAGTACAACTACACCGTTGCCCACTGGGCGCTCACCGAAGGCCGGTTCCGGAAGCATGTGAAGGCGGTCAAGGACGAGGAGGTCGCCAAACTGACGCTGCTCGACGACACGCTGGCGTTCATCACCCAGGACGACGTGATTCACCGGCGCGTGTTCGAGCGGAATCACCGCAGTTTCGTCCCTAACTTCGGGTGCTACATCAAGACCGAGGAGGGTGGGAAGCTGAAGCACTACGCGGTGTCCCGCCAAATGGTGCTCTTCGCGGTCGAACGCCGGAAAGCCTGGCGGATGCTGCAGAGCAAGGCCGGTATCGTGAACAAGGACTACCTCGCGCAGAAGGCGCTGCTGGCCAAAGTGGACAAGGGAGAAATCCCCCAGGCTGATGCCCGGGCGAAGGTGCGCGAGCTGCTCGCGGCGGAGGTCGCGGCGGCGAAGTAATTCGCTTCCGCCGCCGGGTTCCTCCTGGGAGCGCGGACGTCCCCGTCCGCATCGTCAATGGTGGCGGACGAGGACGTCCGCGCTCCCACCCAACGCCGCCGCTGCCAGCCTGGAAAAAAGCCGAGTCTCTCTTCATGACACCTGGCCCGTCCGGCTCTTCTCCGACTGAACCTGCCGCCGGCAAGGACCCCGAGATCGTCGTCTTCATCACCCGGCACGACGGCAAGTGCGCGGACTGCGGCGCGGAGTTCTTCCGCGGCCAGTTCATCCGGGTGGAAGCGCAGCGGGCGCTCTGCCTCGACTGCGCCGACCTCGGTCACCTCGAGTTCCTACCCCGGGGGAACGTCGCGATCACGCGGCGCGCGACCAAACACTCACCCCTGCGCGCGGTCGTGGTCGAGTGGTCACGTTCGCGTCAGCGCTACGAACGCCAGGGCATCCTCGTCACGCCCGAGGCGATCCGGGCCGCGGAAGCGGAGTCGCTGTCCGACGCCGACATCCGCGCCCGGGAACGCGAGCGGGCCGCGCTGCGGCGTGAGGCGCAGGAGCCGGTCTTTCTCGCGGCGTTGACCACGGCGATCCGCGCGCAGTTTCCCGGCTGCCCGCCGGAAGAGGCGGCGCGCATCGCCGCCTGGGCGGGTGCGAAGCACAGCGGCCGCGTCGGCCGCACCGCCGCCGCCAAAGAACTCGACCCGGAACCGCTGAAGCTGGCAGTGATCGCCCACATCCGTCATGAGCACACCTCGTACGATCGCCTGTTGATGCGCCACGGCGACCGGGATCTCGCCCGCCAGGAAGTCCGGCCGGTGATCGAAGCGGTGTTGCGGCGGTGGAGCGATGGCTGAGCGCGACAGAGAGAAGGCGGAACGAGTCCTCGAGCGTATCGAAGACGTCTCGCGCAGAGGCGCAAAGGCGCGGAGGACGAGCCGGTCGATTGGGTCGATCTCCGCGCTTCGGCGTCTCTGCGCGAGAGCATTCCGGGCCAAGCCGATCCGCCGGCCTCATTCCGCTTTCTCGCCCAGTACTTGTATCCGGCATTGCCGGGGCTCAGCCGGTTCCTGCACCTTGACGGAAACCCGTGCTCACGTCCGAAACCAAGCGCCGCATTGATTCCTGCCGCGACATCCTCGTCGGCAAACTCCCGCTGCCCACCGACCAGGTCGAGCTCATCACGCTCGCCCTGATCTACAAGTTCATGGACGACCTCGACGAGGAATCCGTCGCCATGGGCGGCAAACGCTCGTTCTTCACTGGCGCCCTCGCGCCCTACCGGTGGCGCGAACTCATGCGGCAGACCGTCTCCGCCGACGAACGCATGGCCCGGTTTGCCGACGGCCTCGAACTGCTCGGCGGCGCCAAGAAGCTCCGCGATGAGCAGAAACAGTCCGACGTTGACGTCGCCGCGCACCTGCCGCCGCTCTTCCGGGACATTTTTCGTAACGCGTTCCTGAAGTTTCGCGACGGCCGCATCCTCACGCTCTTTCTCACCGAGCTCGGCGGTTTCGCCTATTCGCACAGCGAGGAGCTCGGCAATGCCTTCGAATACATCCTCCAGTGCATGGGTGCGCAGGGCGACAACGGGCAGTTCCGCACGCCCCGCCACATCATCGACTTCATCGTCGCCTGCCTGGATCCGCAACCAGGCGAACGCATCCTCGACCCCGCCTGCGGCACCGGCGGGTTTCTCGTCTCCGCGTTCCGGCACATCCTCGCGCACCACACCTCTCCCGGTTCCACGCTGCGCGGCGACCGGCTCACGCACGAGCAGCGGCGGCAGCTCTACGGCAACTTCACGGGCTACGACATCAACGACCAGATGGTGAAGCTGAGCCGCGTGAACCTGTTCCTGCACGACTTCGCCACGCCGACGATCCACATCTACGACACGCTCACCAACGACGCACGCTGGCACGAGAAGTATGATCTCATCCTCGCCAATCCGCCGTTCATGACGCCGAAGGGCGGAGTCGTGCCTCACACGCGGTTTCGCATCCCGGCGAAGAAGTCCGAGGTGCTCTTCACCGACTACATCGCCGAACACCTCACGCCCGACGGCCGCGCTGGCGTGATCGTGCCCAACGGCATCGTCGCCACCACGCAGAACGCGTATGTGAAGCTCCGCCGGTTCCTGGTCGAGGACAGCCTCGTCGCCGTCGTCAGCCTGCCCGCCGGCTGCTTCAAGCCCTACTCTGGCGTGAAGACGAGCATCCTGTTTCTCGACAAGAAACTCGCGCGGAGCACCGACAGGGTCCTCTTCCTGAAAATCGCCGCCGATGGGTTTGACCTTGGTGACAAACGAAACGAAATCGAAGCGAACGATCTTCCTGAAGCCGAACGCTTGGTAAAGGCATGGTTCAAAGGAATACTCGTCGCCGACTTCGCAACTCCCGTCGAATGGAGACTCGCCGAGAAACGGGAGTTGCTGGCGCACAGTAGCGTTTCACTCTCCGCAGAACGATTCTTCGGCGAGGCGGACATTGTAGATGCCGTCCATGCACGAGTGCCGCTTGGCGATTTGCTCTCATTTGTGGGGAGCGGCTTTACACCCAAGGGCGGGAAAGCAAATTACCCCTCGTCGGGTGTTCGATTCATCCGCAGCCAAAACGTGCTTAGGGGCTCCTGCGATTTTTCGGATGCCGCATTCATATCTGAAGAAACGCACGCGGAAATGATCCGCACCGCAGTCAAGCAATGGGACGTTTTTCTGAATATCACCGGTGCCTCGATAGGTCGAAGTGCCGTCTACAAAGAGACACAAAAAGCGAACGTGAATCAGCACGTGGCGATTCTCCGGCCAACCGACAAGCTCCTCCCGGTATTTCTTTCGCACTGTCTCAACGGCGATGCGATGCAGGGTCAGATTCAGGCGGCACAGTCTGGGGCGTCACGTGAGGGACTGAACTACCAACAAATCAAGGAGCTCGAAATCCCCCTGCCGCCGCTGGACGAACAGCGGCGGATCGTGGCGGAGATCGAGGGCTACCAGCAAGTCATCGACGGCGCCCGCCAAATCCTTGCGGCCTACCGCCATCGAGTGGCTGTGGATCCTGATTGGCCGGTCGTAGAACTCGGCGATATTGTTGATGAACTGGAATCCGGAGTGAGCGTAAATTCGACCAGCAGGCCGATTGTCGATGGGGAAGTCGGGATCCTAAAGACGAGCTGCGTCACATCTGGCGCTTTCGAGCCTCAACAACACAAAGCGGTTCTTCCTGATGAGACGAAGCGGGTGCGATGTCCGGTAAGGCGAAACACCATTATCATTAGCAGAATGAACACGGAGGCTCTGGTGGGAGCCAATGCGTACGTTGGTGCTGACTATCCGCGCCTCTTTCTTCCCGACCGGCTCTGGCAAACCGTGATCTCTAGGCGGGACGTTGTGGTTCGCTACGTTCAAGCGGTGTTGGCGTCGGACATCTGCCGCGCTCGAATCAGTGCTCTTAGCCATGGCACGAGCGGAAGCATGAAGAACATTTCGAAACCGCAATTGCTCTCACTCGAAGTCCCCCTGCCCCCGCTCCCCGAACAAGAGCGAATCGTGGCAGAATTGGAGACGGAGGCGGCGAAGATCGAAGTGGTGCGCGGCTTGATCCCCGCCTTCGAAGCCAAAATCCAGCGCGTGCTCGCCCGCGTCTGGGGCACGGAACCCGCCTGAACGGCTTCGATTCTTATTTGTTCCGAATCGTGACGCGGATCGGAAGTTGCACGAGGTCAACGACCTCTTATTTATGTCGTAAGCGGACACGCTGATCCGCCATGCCCGTCGATCCCGCCACCACCCGCATCTACCACATCACCGATGTGGCCAATCTCCCCGGCATCCTGGCCGGTGGCGGATTGCAGTCGGACGCGGCAATGGCGGGCCAGGAGCACACGCGAATTGGTTACGACCACATCAAGCATCGTCGTCTAACCGAAACTCGCGTTGCTTGCTGCAGCAACCGGTTCGTGGGCGAGTTTGTGCCGTTCTATTATTGCCCGCGCTCTCCCATGCTATTTGTCCTGAACCTTGGCCGGACGGGCCGCGAACCAGGATGCCAGCGAACCGTCATTCACCTGGTTAGCACCGTCGCCACTGCAACAGCGCTAAACCGGCCGTGGGCGATCAGCGACGGCAACGCCGGTGCTGCCTACCCCTCATTTTACGCCGACCTCCGCGCGTTGGCCTCACTCGATTGGGAGGCGATCCGGGCGCGCATGTGGCAGGGCCGCACGAGTCAGAAGTCGGCCGAGTTTCTCGTGGCGGACTTCTTTCCCTTCACTGCGATCGAAGCCATCGGTTGCCAGAACTCGGCTGTTGCCGACGAAGTCAATCGTGCGCTTGCTAACGCAACCCACCGCCCGACAGTCCACGTGCATACGGACTGGTATTACTGACCCATGATCGAACTTGCCCAAGGCAATTTATTGGAGGCGCCCGTCGACGCCCTCGTCAACACCGTCAACACCGAGGGTGTGATGGGCAAGGGCATCGCCCTGCAATTTCGTCAGGCTTTTCCGGAGATGTTTCGCGCCTACGAGAAAGCCTGCGCGCAAGGCGCAGTACGACTTGGCAAGATGCACGTGTTCGACCTCGGCGGGCTGGCTGGAGGCCCGCGTTGGATCATCAACTTTCCGACCAAAGGGCACTGGCGTGCGCGCAGCCAAATCGCGGACATCGACGCCGGCTTGAGCGATCTCGTCGCCCAGATCCGCGATCTTGGCATCAAGTCCATCGCGCTTCCTCCCCTTGGCTGCGGAAATGGCGGACTCGAATGGAGCGATGTTCGCCCGCGGATCGAGGCTGCGCTTTCAACGCTGCCTGACGTTCGCGTCCTTGTGTTTCCGCCGAAGGGTGCCCCGGCCGCAGCGACAATGCCCAATCGGACGACGGCAACCAAGATGACTCTGGGGCAGGCTGCTCTCGTCGCGCTGATGGATCGCTACCTGCAAGGTCTGCTCGATCCATTCGTGAGTCTGCTGGAGATTCACAAGCTGATGTATTTCTTGAAGGCCGCCGGTGAACCGATCCCGAAACTCAGATTCGAACAGGGCAAGTTCGGTCCGTATGCGCCCAATCTTCGGCACTCGTTGATCCGCATGGAGAATCATCTCACCCGCGGCTACGGTGAGGGTACTGACGATCCAACCAAGCCGATTGAACTGATGCCGCACGCGGTCGAGCAGGCGGAAGAATTTCTCGCGGGCCACGAGGAAACGAAATCCCGCATGACTCAGGTCGTCGGACTTATCGGCGGATTTGAAGATGCCTACGGTCTCGAACTCTTGAGTTCGGTGCACTGGGTGATGCAGCACAACGCGCAGGCCCGCGAGAATCCAGACGTTGCGATCAGCGAAGTTCAGAGCTGGAGTGCCCGGAAGAAGCAACTCCTCCAGCCCGACCATCTGCGCAAGGCCTGGACGCGTTTGAAAGACCAGCGTTGGGATCACTCGGCACTGACCGCGTGAATCTGGGGAGGGACTGATTCTCGGTCGCCATGCCCTCCGAAGCCCAGGCCCGCATCGCCCTCAACAAGCTCCTGGAGGAGGCGGGCTGGCGATTTCTTCCGGATCGGCAGGGGCGGCGGGAAAACATCGTCTGCGAGCACCGGGTGACGAAAAAAGTGTTCGCGCCCAACGTGGAACTGGGCGCGGACTACGAGCACGCGCCCGGCGGCTTTGTCGATTATGTGCTGCTGAACACCGACGGGCGTCCCGTCGCCGTCGTCGAAGCAAAAAAAGAGAGCATCGATCCGCTCTCGGCCAAGGAACAGGCGCGCGCCTACGCGGCGAATCTCGGGGCCAGCCACATTTTCCTCAGCAACGGGCTCGTCCACTACTACTGGAATCTGCGCCAGGGAAACCCCGTCAAAGTGTCGCGCATCCTGCCGCTGGAACAACTCGGCCGGGCGGCCGAGTGGCGGCCCGACCCGCAGCGGCTCGCCAGTATCGCGGTCGACGAAAACTACGTCGCGGTTTCGCAGGATGCGAAATGGCCTGGTTACTCGCCCGCCGAACGCGCCGAGGTGGCGGTGAACAAGAAGATCCGGCTGCTGCGCGACTATCAGATCGCTGCGATCCGGGCGCTCCAGCAGGCGGCGTTGCCGGGCCGACATCGCTTCCTATTCGAGATGGCGACCGGCACCGGCAAGACGCTGCTCAGCGCAGCCGTGACCAAACTTTATCTCCGGTCCGAAAATGCCAGCCGGGTGCTATTCCTCGTCGACCGGCTCGAACTGGAGCGACAGGCCGAGAAAAACTTCCGGAGCTACCTCGCCAACGACGGCATCGAAACGGTCATCTACAAACAGAAGCGGCAGGATTGGCGGACGGCGCAGGTCGTGGTGACGACGATCCAGAGCCTGGCTGCGCAGAACCGGTTCCTCACCGAGTTCGCCCCGACGGACTTCCAGCTCATCATCAGCGACGAGGCGCACCGCACGATCAGCGGCAACAACCGCGCCATCTTCGAGTACTTCGTCGGCGCGAAGCTCGGGCTGACCGCCACGCCGCGCGACTACCTCAAGGGCGTCGACGACGCGGCCCGCACCGACGACCCGGCGGCCTACGAACGCCGCCTGCTGCTCGACACCTACCGCACGTTCGGCAGCGACGATGGTGTACCGACGTTCCGCTACAGCCTGCTCGACGCCGTCCGCGCCAAGCCCAAGCCCTATCTGGTCAATCCCATCGCGCTCGACGCCCGCACGGAGATCACCACCCAGATGCTGGCCGAAGGCTACAATGTGAAGGTCGAGGCGAACGAGGACGGCCAGGAGACGGAGCTCGTTTTCGCGAGCCGCGATTTCGAACGGAAATTCTTCTCCGATGAAACGAACCGAAGCTTCGTCAATTGCTTCCTCGACCACGCGCGCCGCGACCCGATCACCGGCGAAATCGGCAAGACGATCTGCTTTGCGGTGAGCCGGCGACACGCGACCAAGCTCGTGATGCTGCTCAACGAGGCCGCCACCCGCCGCTGGCCCGAAGCGTATGGGGCCGGCTCGGCATTTGCGGTTCAGGTGACTTCGGACCAACCGGGTGCACAGCAGATGACGATCGATTTCGCCAACAACCATCTGAACGGCCGCTCACGGTGGCGGGACGCCGAATTTCGCGACTATCCGACCAGCCGTACCCGGGTGTGTGTGACCGTGGGCATGATGACAACCGGCTACGACTGCGAAGACCTGCTCAACGTCGTGCTGGCGCGCCCCATCTTTTCGCCCACGGACTTCATCCAGATCAAGGGCCGCGGCACCCGGTTGTTCACGTTCGAACACGGAGCTGGAGCCGAGCGTCAGCGGGAACCGAAGGACGGATTTGCACTGTTCGATTTCTTCGCCAACTGCGAATTCTTCGAGGAGAGATTCGACTACGATCGCCGGCTCGAGCTGCCGCATCTGGCGGACCAAGGGCCGGGCGCCGACGGCGGCGATCCTCCCCGACCGGGCGCCTTCACGAGCACCTCACCCGATCCAATCGCGGCGATTGTGCACGAGTCCATCGGCGCGGAAGGCATGCGCATCGATCGCGAGATGTATCGCGAACGCTTCGCCGCCCAGGCGATGGAAGCCGCTGCGCGGCATCCTGAACTCAGCGCGGCCGTGGCCGCCGAGGACTGGCCGGCTGCCGAGTTCCTGGTGGCCCGGTTGCTCCTCGGACGACCGAAGGAGTTTTGGGATTTGTTGAAGCTGCAACGGGTTTTCCAATCGGACCGCACGCCGACGTTGCGCGAGATACTTCAGCTCGTCTTCGGTCACACTCCTGCGATCTCGACGCGTGAACAGCTGGCGGCCGAGCAATTCGACCGGTACGTCGCGACTACGGCTCTCGACGCGACCAAGGCCCGTGACCTGCGGCACGTTTTCCTCGGCTACGTGCTCGATCCGGAAATCCGACAACTGATCGATGCCGGTGATTTCCCCGCCGTCCGTGCCCGGGATGCAGCGCTGTACCAAAGCCTGAAGTCGGCCGGCGCGCCTTCCATCACTGCGCTGCTCGATCACATCCGGACCGACGTGCGGCTGGAACCGTTCAGTCGCGTGGCGTAGCGGAGGCTCAAAGTACGTCCACGCGCCAAGGCGCGCAGATCCTGCCATTCCGATTGAATCGATCTCCGCGCCTCCGCGTCTCTGCGCGAAACTTCCCCATTCTCAAACAACCTTCGCCGCCCGCCGGCGTTCGACTTCGCCGCACAGCTCGTCGAACCGCCGCCGCAACGCGACGAGATCCGCAAAGTCGAGGTGGCCCGGCACGATCCAGCGCGGGTTGAGCGCGCGCACGCGACGCAGGCTCGGCCCCACGAGTGCAGGCGCGGCGGTGAAGATGGGCGGTGAAAGCTGCGTGCGCATCATGAACCGCACCCAGAGGTCGCCCGAGAAAAGGAGATCGTGGCGCAGCGACAGAAACCCGCAGTGACCGAGGGTGTGGCCCGGCAGGTGCACGACGCGCAGGCCGCCCCAGAATGGCAGCACGTCGCCATCCGCGAGCGGCACGTCGATCCGGGCCGGCCGGTAGCCCAGGACGCCGCGGCCGAGTGCCTCGAGCGCGCCGCATACGCGGGCCAGGCCGGTGTACGGGAACCCGCCCTCGAGGTGGGCCTGTTCGAGAGGATGCGCATGGACGGGCGCCCCGGTCCACGCGTGGAGTTCGGCGGTGTTGCCGGCATGGTCGAGGTGGCCGTGCGTCTGCAGGATCGCGCGCACGTCGCGCGGGCCCACGCCGGCGCGGGTCATCGCCTTCCGGATGCGGCCGAGATCGCCCGGCGATCCCGTGTCGATCAACACCGCGCCCTGGTCGTCAACCAGCAGTTCCGGCACGCTCATCCAGCCGCGGATGGGAAGCAGCCCGGGTAGCCAGGAAGCGGAGGTGAACGACATGGAAGGGAGCACCGGCAATGCGGGCTGGAAAATGGGCGGACCGATCCGGAAGCCAAGGCTGGGCCATGGCCTCACCGTCACGCGCGCGCGGACGCCGCTTGGCCTGCGGTGTGCTGGAGGCAGGCACCCTGCCCCGCCCAGCATGCGCCTGCTTTTCGTCGCCGATCTCCATTACTCGCTCAAGCAATTCGACTGGCTCCTGGAACAGGCGCCGAAGTTCGATGCGACGGCGATCGGCGGAGATTTGCTCGACCTGAGCTCGCCGCTCGAGGCGGACGTGCAGATTGCGGTCGTCGAGAAGTACCTGGTCCGGCTGCGCCAAAAGGGCCGCGTGCTGGTCTGTTCCGGCAATCACGATGGCGACAGTCGCAACGCCGCGGACGAATCGGTCGCCGCCTGGCTGCAGGCCGCCCGGGCGGACGACATCCTCGTCGACGGCGAGGGAGTCACGATCGACGGGGCGCGGATCACGATCTGCCCCTGGTGGGACGGAGACCAGTCACGCGGCGAGCTGGAGCGCTTCCTGGCCGGCGAGGCACAGTTGAAGCCGGCGGACGGGCGCTGGGTGTGGCTGTACCACGCGCCGCCGACGGGTTCGCGCACGAGCTGGACGGGGCGGAAGTTCATCGGGGACGACGCGCTCCGCGGTTGGATCGAGCGTTTCCAGCCCGACGCCGTGCTGGGCGGCCATATCCACAACTCGCCCTTCTACCAGGAAGGTTCCTGGATCGATCGCGTGGGTCGGACCTGGGTCTTCAATCCAGGGCGGCAGATCGGACCGCGGCCCACGACGATCGTGCTCGATCTCGGCGCAATGACGGCGGAGTGGACCTCGCAGGAGGGAACGGCGGTCAACGCCCTCGGCGCAGACGCCGCGTGAACGCACGCGGGTCCCGCCCCGGCGGGTCGCGGCGGCAGAACACCGCCGGCCGCGAGTACGACTGCGGCAGGGACGCCGTCACGGGGCGTCGAGCGCGGACGGCTTCGGGGGAATCCGCTTCCGCGGCTGACGGTGCATCAGCGTGTCGAGCACGTCGTCGACCATCCCGAGGTGCCCGTCCCCGGCGAACTGGTGGCGGACATCGACCAGGTACTTGTTGAGCGAATCCAGCCGCCGGGCCAGCAGCTCGCACAACTGCAGGGCGACGGCGGGGTGCTGGAGGAGGAAAGTGCGCGGCTCCACGACGAGGTGGAACGCCGATTCGCGAAGAGCGCGGACGGTGGCCGTGTGCGGGCCGTCGAGCAAGGCGGAGAGATCCCCGAAGATCGCGCCCGGATCGCTCACGCGCGCCACCTCGACGTCGTCCTTGAGCACGGCCACCGCGCCCGAGACGAGGACGTAAAGCAGCCCGGTCCGCTCCCCCTGCTCGAGCACGGCGGCGCCGGGCGCGAACGTGCGCACCGGGTACCCGCGCAGGACGTCGAGCACGCTGGACATGCCCACGACGGAGCGAGTGGCGTGCCAAGTCAGCAGCGGCCGGCGATCGCCGCCCCATGCGGGAAACAACCGTCGCTCCCCGGGACCCGACCGTCAGAAGCGTCCGGCAATGCCGACCGTGATCGTGGTGAAGTTATTGATCGTGCTTTGCATCTGGTCGGGAATCCCGCGGTAGAGCCGCTGCGGCTCCGCGAACGGATTGGCGACGTCGAGCGTGAGGTTGGTGTCGCGCCGGATCCGGTACTCGAGCCCGGCGTTCACGGCGGTGCGTTCGAACCGGTACAGGTTCCGGCCGACCGCGGTGGCGGTGTAGCTCGTGATGTAGTCGCTGGTGTAGTTCACCAGCACGCGGGTGCTGACCTTGCCGTAGCGCCAGTTGAGGTTGACGTTCCAGGTGCGCGGGATGAAGCCGGCGACCTGGCCGGTCGTGAGGTTGCTCGTGCCGCCGAAGTCACCGTTGGTCTTGAGCTCGGTGTAGTTCACGAGAAAACCGAGGCCCTTGAGCACGCCGGGGAGAAACGTGAGCTGCTGCTGGTACTGCACCTCCCAGCCCTCGACCGTGGCGGTGCCGGCGTTGGCGGTGGTGAGGATCGTGAACCCGCCGTACTCGCCGTTGAAACCGTTGCCGGTGCCCGTCGGCACGGTGCCGGCGTTGATGCCGCTGACGATGAAATCCTTGATCGTCTTCCTGAACCAGCCGACGGAGAAATTGCCGACGGGCTCGAAGTAGTAATCGAGGGTCGCGTCCCAGCTCTTTCCCATCTGCGGGAGGAGGGCGGGATTGTTGAGCGTCAGCGTCTGGGCCGTCTCGTTGACGGACTCGTTGGGCAGGGCGTTGCTCATCGCGGGCCGCCCGAAGCTGGTGGACCAGCTCAGCCGCGCCTTCAGGTTCGGGGTGACCTCGTGGGTAAGGTGGACGCTCGGGAAGGACTTCGTGTAGCTGCCGCTGATCTCGCGCCGGGTGTTGGCATAGTCGCGCTGCGCGGAGCCGACCGGATCGGCGACCTGCTGGGCGGCCGGGCTCGGGATGCGGGCCCGCACCCAACCCCAGCTGTCCATGTCGGTCTTCTCGGCGCGCACCCCGGTGAGAAAGCCGGTGCGCTTGAGGAAGCCGTCGGGACCGAGCCTGCCCTGCGCCATGACGTAGCCCGCCGAGACCGTCTCGGTGACTTTGCGCGTGCCGGTGAACTTCGTCGACTCGTGGTAGTACACGTCCTCGCGCCAGAGCGCCGGGTTCACCGGCACGCCGTTCTTGATGAAGTCGTCGGACTGCCACTGCGGGATCGGCCGGCCGGTTTTCACGCGGTCGTACATGAGGGCGGACGGATCGGCCGCGAGCGGGCCGGTGCCGGCGTAGCTCCAGCGGCGGGTGAGGTTCCACGTGGAGACCTGCTGTTCGCGCCAGTTGAAACCCGTCTTGAAGAAAAGCGGCGTGGCCAGGGGGAGCGCATACCGGGCATTGCCGCGCAGTTCGCGGATGCGGTGAAAGCTGCCGTCGTTGCGGTTGTTCAGGCCGTTGGGCGCGGGGCGGTAGTTGTCGGGGTTGGTGAAATCGGGACCCTCCGTCTGGACGAAGCGCGGATGCAGGTCCGAGGCGGTGCGATCGAGAATCCAGCCGACGTTGGCGAGACGCATGATGAGCTGCCCGTCCTTTTGTTTCGTCGAGAGCACCTTGGCCGAACTGTACAGCGCGTCGTAGTCGAGCTGCAGCCGGCCGAAGTCGTGCTCGGCGCCGAAACCCGCGTTGCGCAGCTTCTGGGACCAGCCGGTGTAGCGGGCGTTGGTGACGTCGATGGTGGAGCCGGGCGCGGCGCGGACCTGGGTGATGCGGCTGGTGTACCCGGGCAGGATGCCGGCGTTGCCGGTGGTGCCGACCGTCTGGGCCGCGTATGCGCGCGTCTCGTAGCGGCGTTCGAAGGGTTCGTTGTTGTTCCCGCCGAGCGCGCTCACGCTGAACTTCGTCGCGGGCGAAAGCCGGTACTCGACCTTCACGTTCGCGCTGAGTTGCTTCCGGTTGTTGAAGATATCCTGCGTGCGATAATCCCAGAGGTAGGCCGGCTGCGCGGTGGTGTTCTGAAAATCGCGCGTGGTGCGAAACATGCCGGCGACGTTTTCGCTGTAGAACGTGTTCACCACCACGCCGAGGTTCCGCTGGCCGCCGAGGACGTCGAAGATCTCGTGGTATCCGACATTCAACAACGGGTGGAACCGGTGCGCCTCGCGCATCGGGATCTGGTCGGTGAACGACGGGGCGAGCCGGCCCGCGAGGCTGTAGGTGAGCCGCCGCTTGTCGGCCATGCTCAGCGAGGATCGCGTCTTGAGGTTGAGCGTGCCGCCCATCGAGGCCGCGCCCTTGTCGGGCGTGTGACCCTTGATCAGCTCCACCTGGTCGAACAGGGCTCCCGTGAGGATGCTCATGGGGAAGCTGCGGCCCATGCCGCCTTCGCTCGCCATGATGGTGTTGTCCATCGTGACGGCGTTGAGGTTGGGCCCCATGCCGCGGATCACGAGGCTCGTGACGTTGCCCTCGGCGTCGAGATTCCCCGCCACGCCCGGCAGCCGGATCGCGACCTCGCCGGGACTGCGGTTGGGCAGGTTGCCGAAGGAGTCCATCGCGACGATGTTCTTCACGTTGTCGGCATTCCGCTGCGCCGTGATCGCCGCCGCGGCGCCTTCGCGGTCGCCCGTGACCTTGAAGGCCTCGAGCTGGTACACGCCCGAGGTGAGCTCGAAGTTCCGCACCGCGCGCTGGCCGGCGCCGACCGTCACCCGTTCGCGCCGCGGATCGAGTCCGAGGTACGACGCCACGAGTTCGTGCGTGCCCGGCGGCAGGCCGGCGAGCACGTAACGGCCCGTGACATCGGTGAGCGCGCTGACACCGAGCGCCGCCACCTCGATGCGGGCGCCCTCGAGCAGGTTGCCGGTGGCGGTGTTGTTCACCGTGCCGGAAACCTGGCCCGTTTCCGCCGCGGTCAACCGCGGGGGCACGACCGCGACGACGAATCCCAAGACCGCAAACAACGGCGACACCAGGCGCCGGACAGACCAACGTGAAACCAGGGGAGGGCAGTTCACAGGCAGGACGGTTGTTCGAGGCTGGAGCGCGCCGGGGATGACGACGCTCCGCCTGCGGGAAACAGGCTGCCCGGCCGCGCCGCGCGCCTCAACGCGGGAGGACGCGTTCGCTCACATAAGGCAGGTTCGCGCATCGCGACCGGCGCGGCCGGGGCTGCGCTCCGCTTGACTACGCCGGCCGGTCCCCGTTTGGTCTCCCGCATGGGATGGCTTAGAAACGCGATTGCGGTGTGCGCCCTCTCGGTCGCGGCGCACGGCCAGGTCACACTGGATTTCCAGAACCTGTCGCTGCTCGACTACGGCATCATTCCGGCCAACTACGGCTCGAATCTCACCGCCAACCTCACGGCGATCTCGTACCGCACGTTCACCGTCTCGAACAACGCGACGCTCACCAACTACCTCGAGTTCTGGAACACCGGCTACGGCGACCTCAGCAAGGTCGCGTTCGCCTCCAGCAACGGTTACGCCGCGGAAATTTCCATCACCGCCGCCAGCGGGTACGCGGTCCGGCTGATCTCGTTCGACATGGCCGGCTGGCCCAATGCCGACCGCGTGAACACGCACATGCGGCTGCTCGATACCGCGGGCAACACGCTCGTCAACTACGCCGCCCAGGGACCCGTGACCATCCAGGGCGATGCCAACGGCCCGCAGCACACGTCGTTCGCGCCCAACATCGTTTCCGCCGGCACGATTCGCATCCAGTGGGGCAACGACTGGAACGTCGGCATCGACAACGTGCTGTTCCAGATCGTGCCCGTGCCCGAGCCTCCCGCCTGGATGCTGCTTGCCGTCGGAGGCACCGCCGGGGTCTGGTGGCTGCGGCGCCGCCGCGCCGCGCGCGGTTGAAACGCCTCCTCACGGCGGCTGGAGCTGAGGCGCCGCGCGGCTGCTCAGGCCGGGACCGGAGCACCCGGGCCTGTCGGAATCGAAATTTCAGCCCGCCAGGCAGGATCCCGCGTCAGCTTCGGTTGAGCCACCAGATGCCGGCGTTGAGGGTCGACGCGTAGCTGACCCACGCCACGTAGGGTGCCCACAGCAGACCGGCGATGCGATCGACCGGCCAGAAGCGGACCAGCGCCATGACGAGCAGCAGCCACAACGCCGCGATGTCGACGAGGGCGAGGTCCGGGCGTTTCAGCCCGAAGAACAGGACGGACCAGAGGGCGTTGAGGACGAGTTGGGCCCCGTAGAGCCGCAGCACGCCCGTCGCCGCGGGACCCGTCTGCAGCCGCCACACCCGCCAGGCCGCCACGGCCATGGCCACGTATAGGCACGTCCACACCGGAGCGAACACCCAGCTCGGCGGCGTCCAGGCCGGCTTGATCAACGTGGGATACCAGGTCTGCACCGCCCGCATCGTCGCGGCCGAGCCGATTGCCGCCGCGGCAAACGTCGCCACCAGAAAGCCGATTAAGGCGGGATAACGCGGGGCCAGGGAGGACGCCATGGCTACAAGGGCGTCATTCGCACGCAAAGGTCAAATCGGGCCGGAGGACGGTGGCGCCGGCAGCCTTTCCGCGGCGAAAAGGTCCGAGCGCGCGCATAGCTCCGTCCAGAGCCCGCGCCACACCGACCACACATGGCCGCCTTCCGCCAGGCGCACCCGTTCCGGCGACAGCAGCGGGGCAAGCAGGCGGTGCCCCTGCGCCAGGCGATCGGCTTCCCCCGCCGCCAGCCACGTCGGCGGCAGCCCGGCATGCCGCTGGCCGAGGAAGGTCCAGAGCTCGGCCGCCACGTCCGCCTGGCGACCCGACCGCCCTTCCGCCCACGCCGCCGGTCCGCCGGCCCGATCGATTTCCGTGAACAGCGCCGCGCGATCCCCGAGGTAAGGCGCGATCAGGACCACGCCGTCCACCAACTCGGGCGCATCCCGCACGCACAGCAACGCACCCAGGCCGCCCAGGGAGATCCCCACGAGCACGATCCGGCGATAGCCCCGCGCCCGCGCCGGCCGCAGTACTTCCTCGCGCAGCACGTTCACGATCGAGCGATCCAGATAGTATCCGAGATGTGCGTCCGTCGCGATCCAGTCCGCCCGCACCCCCGCCGCCCGCAGCGCCGCCGCCATGCCCTGGCGCTCGAAATCCTCCCGGCTGTCGCCGCGGCCGGGCAGGAAAACGACGAGGGTCGGGGCCGTCGGAGCCGGAGTCGAGGCCACCACCGGCATCGGCCGCACCGCCGCGCGCGGCCAGGAGGCGCAGCCGCTGGCGAACAGGCCGGCCAGGAACAGCAGCACCCTTCCGGCACCGCCGCAGGTCTGACCAGCGCGCGCATTCATCGCGCTCACCGTGGCGGACCGGGCCGCGGGCGCAACTCCGCCCGGGGCACGCCGCGCCGTTGTCACGTTGCGTTGGAGGCGGGTTCGCGTTTCGCTGCGGCAGACTCGTTCCTCCATGTCGCGCCCGCTCTGCCTTCCCCTCCTGCTCGCCGTCGGCCTCGCGCTCGCCGGCTGCACCACCGCCACCGCGCCGCAAACTCCGGAGGCCGCCCCGGCCTACGATGTCGTGATTCGCGGCGGCCGCGTGGTCGACGGCACCGGCGCCGCACCGTTTGCCGGCGATGTCGCGCTGCGCGACGGCCGCATCGCCGCCGTCGGCCGCGTCGAGGGCCGCGGCCGCACCGAGATCGACGCGCGCGGCAAGGCGGTCGCACCCGGTTTCATCGACGTGCACGCGCACGCCGAGGACGTCGTGTCGCTGCCCGCGGGCGAGAATTTCCTCCGCATGGGCGTGACCACGATCGTCACCGGCAACTGCGGCGGCTCGCAGCTCGATGTCGCGAAGTTCTTCGACTCGATCGCGCAAAAGGGCGTCGGGCTCAATGTCGCGACCCTCATCGGCCACAATACGGTGCGCGGCCGCGTCATGGGCGGCAGTTTCAACCGGCCACCCACCGCCGCCGAACTCGAGCGGATGCGCAGCCTCGTGGAGCAGGCGATGAAGGACGGCGCCGTCGGCCTCAGCACCGGCCTGATCTACCTGCCGGGCACGTTCGCCAAGACCGACGAGATCGTCGCGCTCGCGCGCGTGGCGTCCGCCCACGGCGGGATCTACGCGAGCCACATGCGCAACGAAGGCTCCGGCATCGTCAGCGCCCTCGACGAGCTCACCACCATCGCCCGCGAGGCGAAGATCCCGGCCGAGGTGTCCCACCTGAAGCTCTCCGGACCCAACGCCTGGGGCCGGGCGGACGAGATCATCGCGTACCTCGACCGCGCGCGCGCCAGCGGCCTCGCGATCACGCACGACCAGTACGCCTACACCGCCTCGAGCACGGGCATCAGTTCGCTGATCGCCGCCGAGTTTCGCGAGGGCGGCGCCGCACGGTTCAAGGCCCGTCGCGCCGATCCCGCCACGAAGGCGCGGATGGTCGAGGAGATGAGGGAGTCGATCGCCCGCAACAAGCGCGGCGACTACACCTACGCGGTCGTCGCGAACTTCCGCGCGGATCCGCGGATCAACGGCAAGACCATCCCGCAGGCCGCGAAGCTGCTCCGGGGCGGCGACAGCCTGGACGACCAGATCGAGACGATCCTCGACATCGAGGAACGCGGCGGCGCGCAAGGCGTGTTTCACGGCATGAACGAGGCCGACCTGAGGAAATTCATGGCCCAGCCGCACACGATGGTCGCCTCCGATGCCGGCGTGCGCCGGTTCAACGACGGCGTCCCCCACCCGCGCGGCTACGGCAACAACGCGCGGGTCCTCGGCCGCTACGTGCGCGAGCTGCAGCTCCTGCCGCTGGAGGAGGCGGTGCGCAAGATGTCGTCGCTCCCGGCGCGTACGTTCAAGCTCAAGGACCGCGGCGAGCTGAAGCCGGGGTTCGTGGCGGACGTCGTCGTGTTCGATCCCGCGACGGTGAGCGATCCGTCCACGTTCGACGACCCGCACCACTACGCTGTCGGCTTCAGCGACGTCATCGTCAACGGCACGCCCGTCATCCGCGACGCCCGGCTCACGCCCGCCCGCCCCGGCCGGCCGGTGAAACGGGCCGAGTAAGAAGTCGGAGGAACCACGAAACACACGAAATACACGAAAGGCGGAGAATTCCTTTTCGTGTGTTTCGTGTGTTTCGTGGTTTCCCCCACCTTTCCATTCTGCGGCAACCTCTGCCTTTCCGATGAAATCCATCGCCATTCCCGCCACGTCCTTCACGCCGCAGCCCTACACCGGCCCCTCAGCGGCTGACGTGCTGGCGCTCCGCCAACAGCACCTCAATCCCGGGCTCTTCCTGTATTACAAGCGCCCGCTGATGGTGGTGGAGGGCAGGATGCAGTGGGTGTGGGACGACACCGGTCGCCGCTACCTCGACGGCATCGGCGGGATCCTCACCGTGAGCGTGGGCCACTGTCACCCGCACGTGACCGCCGCGGCGATCCGCCAGCTCGAGACGCTGCAGCATTCGACGACGCTCTACCTGCAGCCGCGGATCGCCGAGTTTGGCGCGACGCTTGCGTCCAAATTCCCCGGCGATCTCAAGGTCTGTTACTTCGTCAACTCCGGCTCGGAAGCCAACGACCTCGCGCTGCTCATGGCCCGCGCCTACACGGGCAATTACGATGTCATCTCGCTGCGCAACGCCTACCACGGCGGCAATGCGAGCGGCATGAGCGCCACCGCGCAGAGCACCTGGAAATTCAACGTGCCGCACTCGTTCGGCGTGCATCACGCGATCGCGCCCTATCCGTACCGCGGGCCCTACGGCTACGACGATCCGGCCGCCGGGACGAAGTACGCCGCCGACGTGAAGAACCTCATCGACTACGCGACGCCCGGTAAGGTCGCGGCGTTCATCGCCGAGTCGATCCAGGGCGTGGGCGGGTTCGTCGAGTTCCCCGCCGGCTACCTGCGCGAGGCCTACGCCCATACCCGAGCCGCGGGCGGCGTCTGCATCGCCGATGAAGTGCAGACGGGCTTCGGCCGCCTGGGCACGCACTTCTGGGGATTCGAATGCCACGGCGTCATCCCCGATATCGTCACGCTCGCCAAAGGCATCGGCAATGGCGCCCCGCTCGCGGCGGTCGTCACGACGCCGCAAATCGCCGCCGTGCTCTCCCAGAAGGTTCACTTCAACACCTTCGGCGGCAACCCCGTCGTCAGCGCGATCGGCCGGGCCGTGCTCGAGGTGATCGAGCGCGAGCATCTCCAGGCCAACTGCCTCGCGCTCGGCCGCCATCTGCGCGCGGGCTTCGACCGGCTCAAGGAGCGCCACGCGATCGTGGGCGACGTGCGGGGCCAGGGCCTGATGCTCGGGCTCGAGTTCGTCAAGGACCGCGCCACGAAGGAACCCGGCCGCGAGGAGTGCGCCCGGGTGATGGAGAATGCGCGCGAGCTTGGGTTGCTCCTCGGCAAGGGCGGGCTCTGGGGCAACACGATCCGCTTCGCCCCGCCGATGTGCCTCACGCCGGCCGACGCCGATTTCGCCCTCGCGGTCCTCGACGAGGCGATCGGCGCGGCGTGACCACCGTGCCCTGGAGCGCAGCAAGTACAGTCGCAGCCGCCCAGTGCGGGATCCTAGGCGCAAAGACGCGAAGGAAAGCAAAGGCTCGCCAAGAAGGCTTGGCGAAACTTCGCACTCCTTTGCGTCTTTGCGTTTTGGTCTGGGCCTAGGGATTACTCAACCTGCTCAGGCCGGCATCGGCGTCGTGCGCTGGCAGAGCTGCAACGGCACGTGCCATGGATCGCGCATCATGATCAGGACGGAGCCGTCGGGTTGCGGCTCCTCGCGCACCAGCGTCGCACCGGCCCGCTCGAGGCGCACCCGTTCGGCGCGGGCGTCGGCGGCCACGACCGCCAGGTGGAAATTCAGCGGCGGCATCGCCGCGTAATCCGGCAGGGCGACAGAGGGGTTGACATAGAATTCCACGATCGTCCGGCCCGTGTCGTCCGCGAGGAAGTGCGTGAACGGCGCATCCGCGCGCGAGCGGACGACGGCAAACCCGAGGTGCTGCGCATACCACTGCGCCTGCGCGCGCGGATCGGGGACGTTGAGGGCGAAGTGTTCGAATTTCATGGTCGGGCGGGAAGGGAGCGACGGAGGCGGCCGCGTCGACGCACCCGCATCCACGTCAGCCGCCCGACGCTCGCTGCCGCCCATCGTGTACATCCGCCTGTCCTGTCAAACCCGCCGCCCCGGGGCCGTGGACCTTTTCACGGCAGCACATACACTTCCACCAGCGCGATGCCACCGGAGCCCGCCGGAGTGCCCGACACCTGGGCCGTGTACGCGCCCGGCGGCAGGGTGAGCAGGAGCACCGCATCGCGGGAGCGGGCGTTGAAGGCGAAGGCGCCGGCGGCCGCGAACGCCTCCACCACCTCGGCGCCGGTCCGCCAGTCGTCGTTCTCCGCCACCACCGTGCCTTCGCGGTAAAGCGCCAGCCGGGGATTGCCGAGCGTGCCCGGGACGCCGAACGCCGTCAGCGCCGGGCCGGCTGCGCGGACCAACACCGTCCGGGCCGTCCCGCCGGCGATCACGAAACCGGCGATCAGGGTGCCGTCGCCGCCGGCCACCGGGGTGCGCGCCGACACGTTCACCAGCCGCCGCGCCGCCATCCCGCCGGGCGTCGCGTCGAACACCTCGGCCAGCGCGATGCCGGTCTGGCCCGCGACGCCGGTCACCTGCAGCGTGTAGGCACCCGCGCCGAGTCCGGCGGGAGCCAGCGCGGCATCGCGGGAGCCGGCGGGAAGCGCGAACGCGCCCGCTCCGGCCGCCAGCGCCGCCACCGGCGAGGCCGGATCCCAGTTGTCGTTCTCGGCCAGCCGGCTCGCACCGCGGAAGAGTTCGAGCCGCGGATCGGAAAGCGCGCCCGCGACCCCGAAGTCGGCGAGCTGCGGACCGACGCCGCGCAGCAGCAGCGCCGGCGCGGCCGCACCGGACGGGCCGTCGACCGCGAAACCCGCGATCAAGGTTTGGGCGCCGACGCCCGCCGCAGCCCGAATCGAGAAATTGGCCACGCGCCCGGCCTCGGCCCCGGCATCGAGCGTCAGCAAGGCGGGACGGCTGAGGACGGCGCCGGCGCGGTTGCGCACGTCGGCGACGTAGCTGCCCGCCTGGGCGGCCGTGACTCCGGCGAGGACTAGTTCCGCACGCACGGCACCCGGCACCGGCGCGCCGTTGAAGCGCCACTGGTACTCTGCCGCCGCCTCGGCCTCGACGGCGAACACCACCGTGCCGCCCGGGGCGAGCGTCCGCGACTCCGGATGCCGTACGATCACCGGCGGCGCGGCGGGCGCCGGGGCCGGGCCCACCGCCCGGATCATGCCGTCGCTCTTGCTGAGAAGATAGATCTCCCCCGCTGCGTCGGTCGCGAAGCGGATGTCCGCCCGGCCGCCGCCCGTCAGGTCCGACACCGTCGCGGCGCCCGGCAGGTCGGTCTCGCGTCCGCCCCGCGCCCGGTAGGCCTCGAGCACGATCTCGTACATCCGGTCGAAACGCGCCGGCCCGGCGGCGTCGCGCGGATTGTCCCAGCGCAGCTCGATCGGCAGGAACGGCGCCAGCGTGGCTGGCTCGCCGTCGTCCGCCGCCACCATCGCCGCGGGATCGGCATGAAAGAGCTGCCCGGTCGTGATGTCGCCGAAGACGAAACGCCCCCTCAGCTCCGGAATGCGCGTCCCCCGGTAGATGAACCCGCCGGCGATCGCGTCGCCGTAACCCAGCGCCGGGCTGTGCGGGTATTGGATGACCGGGTACACGTAGCCGCGCGCGGCGTCGTCGGCCGGCAGCGGCACGTCCGCCCGGCCCGTCCGCAGGTCCAGCCCGAAGGTGCCCTCGCGCTCGCCGTAGCCGTAGTTGGCGCCGCGGCGGACGAGATTGACCTCCTCCCAGGTGTGAAAGCCGATGTCCGAGGCGAACAGCAGGTTCGTCGGCGGATCCCACGAAAGGCGGTGCGGATTGCGAAAACCGTAGGCCCAGATCTCGCCGCGAGCGCCCGGCGTGCCCACGAACGGATTGTCCGCCGGGATCCCGTAGCGCAACGGACCCGCGCCGTCCGGGTCGTCCGGCAGGATGCGCAGGATCTTGCCCGGCAGGACGTCGAGCCGCTGCGGCGTCGGATGCAGCACCGCGTTGTTCTGCTCGCCCGCGCCACCGTCCCCGGCGGCGAGGTAAAGCCGCCGCCAGTCCGCATGCCCGGGGCCGGTGGCGAGCGGATTGAAAACGAGATCCCCCAGCGGGTGAATGCGGCCGTTGAACTCGATCCGCAGCAACTCGCGGGCGGTGCCCTGGAACGTCGCGTCGGCGGGATTGGAGTCGCGCCACTCCACCAGCACCGCCTGCCGCGTGTTGGCGTTGTCGGCGCCCGGCGCCTCCTGCACCGCCGTGGGTTCATACGTGTCGGCGCCGGAGAAGCCCGGATGTCCCGACGCATCGGGCCGGCGGCGGGCGTCGCCGTCGTTGGTGTCGACCTCGATGTGCACGGTGTAGAACTTCCCGTGATGCGGGCTGGCGGCGTCGGCGTATGCCGGATCGAACTGGAACGTCACGAGCCCGTTCGCATAACCCGCCGCGCGCGTGAACGCGGGAAACAACCCCGTCGCCGCCGGATCCTCGGCCGGATTGCGCTGGAAATCGAGGTAGGGAGTGAACGCGCGCGTGGTCCGGTCGAGCACGTAGAGCCGGCCGTTGAGATCGCAGACGAAGAAACGGTTGCTCCCGCCGCCGGGCTCCTCGCGCAGGAAGTTCACGCGGGCGACATAGACGGCGTTGTTGGCGCCGCCGACGAGCACGCCGCTGGTCGGAACGGCGGCGAAGTCGGTCAGCTCGACGGTGATCGTGCCCTGGCCGGAGACCACGGATGCCAGCCCGGCCAGGAAGGAGAAACGCCACGGGGTTCGCATGCTCGATGCCCATGACAGGAGCCTCTCCCCGCATCGCCAGCCCTAATCCTGCCGGACGGTCCACCCGGCGGCGGCGACCCGGCGCCAATGAGCTAGATTTCGCGGGCGATTGGTGTCACTGAGGAGCCGCCCCATGAAACGAGCCCTCCTTCTCCCCCTGCTCGCTCTCCTCGGCCTCGCAGGGTTGCCCGCGGCCGACGACTACATGATCGGCCCCGACGCGATGCCGCAGCCCGGCGTCCCGGCCGGCAAGGTCACGAAGCACGCCTGGGAGAGCAGGATCTTCCCGCGCACCACGCGCGACTATTGGGTCTACGTGCCGGCCCAGTACGACGGCCGGCGGCCGGCGGCGGTGATGGTTTTCCAGGACGGCGAGGGCTGCGTGAATCCCAACGGCACGATCCGGGTGCCGACGGTATTCGACAATCTGATTCACCGGAAGGAGATGCCCGTCACCATCGGCATCTTCATCAATCCGGGCGGGTTGAAGGACGCCTCGAACCCCAAGGCGCGCAGCCGGGGCAATCGCTCGTTCGAGTACGACACGCTCTCCGACCAGTATGCCCGCTTCCTGCTCGAGGAAATCCTGCCCGAGGTCGGCAGGAGCTACAAACTCACGTCCGACCCCGAGGGCCGCGCCATCCAGGGCAACTCCTCCGGCGGCATCTGCGCCTTCACCGTCGCCTGGCAGCGGCCCGACGCCTTTCGCAAGGTCGTCAGCTATATCGGCAGCTTCACGTCGATCGCGTATCGGCCGGCCCAGGACGGCAGGCCGATGCAGCCCGGCGGCGACCATTATCCCACCCTCATTCGGAAGAACCCGATCAAGCCGCTGAAAATTTTCCTCCAGGACGGTTCCAACGACCTCGATAACTCCCACGGGAACTGGTTCCTCGCCAACCAGCAGATGCTGTCCGCGCTCCTCTGGGCGAACCGGAACGCCGACGAACAGCAGCGGCCCGGCCCGCGCTACCAGGTGAAGCACGCGTGGGGCGACGGCGCCCACAACGGCAAGCACGGCGGCGCGATCTTCCCCGACGTCATGCGCTGGCTCTGGGCGGGATACGTACCGAGGGACTGATGGATCGCCGCCCGTACCTCGACACTGGCCTGGAGCGGCTGCCCTGGTGGAGCGCCTTCGATCCCCGCTGCAGCCTGCGGGCCCGGGCGGTCTGCCTGGTGGCGGCTGGAGGCGGCGGCTTTGCCGCCCTGCTGATCTGGCTCGCCGGCGGTGTCGTCGAACGGGAAGTGCGGTCCACGCGCGGTGCCGCGTACGAGGCGCTCGCGTTCCAGCTCGGCGACAAGCTCGACCGCGCGCTGTACGAGCGCTACCGCACGCTGCAGCACGCGGCGTCGCTCGACACCCTCCGCCGGTACGATCCCTCGCCCGCCGAACGAAGGCAGTTGCTGGAGTCGCTGCTCGAGTCCTCGCCCGATTTCGCCTGGATCGGCCTGGCCGACGCCACCGGCCGGATCCTCACCGGCACGGGGAAGTTGTTCGAGAACACCGACGCCGCCCAGCGGCCCTGGTTTCGCGGCGCCCGCGACCAGCCGTACCTGGGCCCGCTGCGTGAAAATCCCGAACTCGCCCGCACCGTGCCCGCCGGCCCCGAGGGCGAGGCCGCGACGCGATTCCTCGAGCTCGCCGTGCCGGTGCAGGCCGCCGATGGCCGGTTCCATGGCGTGCTCGCCGCCGTCCTGCGCTGGCAATGGACGCGCGACGTGCAGCTCTCGGTCGTCCCCGAAGCCCTCGCGCGCGAACGGGTCGCCGCGTCGGTGTACACGGCGGACGGAGACCTCCTGCTCGACTCGGGCGCGCTCGGCTGGACGCATCCGCCCGCCCTTCCGCCCCTGGGGGAAACCCGCCGGCCCCGTGGCTGGATGATCGAGACGGCGCCCGAGGGCGTCACGTTCCTGACGGGCTTCTCCCGCAGCCGCGGCTTCCGCGAGTATCGCGGGCTCGGCTGGGTCGCGCTCGTGCGGCAGCCGGTGCGGGACGTCCTCGCGCCCGTCTCCGCGCTCCGGCGCCGGCTCGCCGGCTGGGCCGCCGGAGTCGTCGCCGCGGCCGTCGCCTCCGCCTGGATCCTGGCCGGCCGGCACGCCCGGCGGCTCCGCTCCGTCGCCGCCTCGGCCCAGCGTATCCGGGAAGGGGATATCCTCGCCGTGCTGCCGCATCCCGCCGGCGAGAGCGAGCTTTCGCGCCTGTGCCGTGCGGTCGGCGGACTCGTCGAAGACCTTCGCGCGCGGCCGGAATCGCCGGCCCCGCCGCCGCGCCGGCCCGAGGGCCCGTAACCGGCCTCGCCGGGCGCAAGGGGCGCGCCGGGCGGGACCGCTGCGCGCGATCGTCGCATGTGACGCGCACGGAAAAACTCCCGCGGCCGCGGCACAATTCCCTTGCGCCGGCGAAAATCCGTTCCACTCGTATGGGCAGCCAGTCCGGTCAGAGTCCAGATGCACGGTTGAGACGTGATTTGAGTCCGACAGGGAATCGTCCGGTTAGTCCGAGTCGTCAGCGGCGGAGCCAGCTCCGCCCGTCAGTGACAGAACGCTAACGTCAGGGTTCGGCCCGTTGCAGGGCATGCCAGTTGCCGCCGGCGCGGCTGCGTCCCATCGCGGCGCCCCGGGCCGGTCGTCTCGTCTCCGTGCGCCGTGAAATCGAGCCATCTCCACCCCAGAGCGTCCGTCCGCGGAATCCACTCATGAAAACACTCACCTCGCTCCTGAATCACCGCGCCGCCCTTCTCGCGCAGGCGCGCCTCGCGAACCTTGCCTACGCCTATGACGTCCTGCGCCGGTGGGAGCACCGCGTGACCCGCGGGGCCCTGCACGGCAGCGTCACCGTCCGCCAGGCCGCCCCGGAGGACGAACGCTACTGGGCCTCGCTGAGCGCGAACGACGGCGCGCAGTCCGTCCTCGACGAGCACTTCTCCGAGGATGACGTGCTGGAGCTCGCGGACGTGCTCGCGTTCCTCACCTGCACGCCGGCGCTCGAGCTCACGTTTCCGCTCGAGGAGCTGCCCGAGCGTTTCCTGGCCCCGCTGCGGACGGAGCTCGAGCGGGAGGGCGTCGCGATCGACGGGGCCGACGCGCCGCGGGACGTGATGCGATAACCGCGAACGGCGGGTGCATGTCCCGGCTCCGGCGGATCGTACTCAGCATCGACACCGGCGGGCCGGCGCGCTTCGCTCGTCGCCCCTCGCCCCATGCAACGTCGCTCCTTCCTCCAAGGTCTCGCCGCCGCCCCCGCCCCGCAGATCCGCGTCGGCCTCGACAACTTCGCCGTCCGCGCCCTGGGCTGGAAAGCCCCGGCGCTGATCGACTACGCCGCGTCGCTCAAGTGCGATACGCTGTTCATCTCCGACCTCGACGCGTACGAGAGCCTCGACGAGGCGGCGCTGCGCGACGTCCGGCGCAAGGCCGAGGCCGCCGGCCTCGCGCTCTATGCCGGCGGCTGGAGCATCTGCCCGACGTCGAAGACGTTCAAATCCAACTGGGGCACCGCCGAGGAGCTGCTGCGGCTCGGTATCCGCGTGGCCCGGACGCTGGGCTCGCCCGTGTTCCGCGTCGTGCTGGGCAACCTCGAGGACCGCAAGACGCCCGGCGGCATCCGCGCCCGGATGGCCGACACCGTCGCCGTGCTCAAGGCCTGCCGCCGCGACGCCGAGGCCGCGGGCATCAAGATCGCAGTGGAAAATCACGCCGGTGACCTGCACTCGTGGGAACTGCGCGAACTGATCGAGACCGCGGGGCGCGACTGGGTCGGCGCCAATATCGACACCGGCAACGGCCTCTGGACGCTCGAGGATCCGATGGACGTGCTCGAGACGCTCGGCCCGGTCACGATCTGCTCGAGCCTGCGCGACGGCATGGTCTGGGAGACGCCCGAGGGTGCGGCGCTGCAGTGGACCGCATGCGGGGAAGGCGTGATCGACTGGCGGAAGTTCGCGGCGCGGTGGGCGCAGTTGTGCCCGAAGGTCCCGATCATGATCGAGACGATCTCCGGCGGGCCACGCCAGATCGCCTACAAGCAGCCCGAGTTCTGGCAGCACTACGACAAGCGACCGGACCGGCTGGCCAACTTCGAGGCGCTCGCGCGGCGCGGCCAGCCGCCACCCGTGTTCAAGGCTCCCGCCGGCGCCGAGGGCCGGATCGCCACCCAGAATTATCAGAAGAGCGAGATCGAGAAATCGATCGCCTACCTGCGGCGGGACATCGGCCTGGGCGTGCGGCGCTGAACGGCCGCTCAGGAGCGCTCCCCGCCCAGCGCCGGCAGCGGCGTCCGCGCTCCGACGCGCCCGCCCCAAGCCGCACGCAGCCGTGCCAGGCCGTGCATGGCCACGCCGCCCACGCTCAGCAGCCAGTAGAAGGGATCGACAAGGTAATCCCAGGCGTTGTGCGACTCGAGGGTTTCCAGCTCGTAGGCCATCAGCGACGCGAGCATCAGCACCCCGGCCCGGTTTCCCCAGGCCAGCGCGGGCAGGGCCACGGCCGCAAGCGCCCACACCGCGATCTCGTGGTGCCAGCCCCAGTAGTAGAGGTCGGCGAAGGGAAACAGCAGCGAGTTCAGGTAGAGCGCGCTGCCGGCGACCGCGCCAAAGCCGGTCGCGGCCCGCCAGTCCGCGGGCCGGAACCACGCGACCCCGCCCAGCCGGGACCACAACGCGACGACGATCAGCCCCAGCAGCGGCACGCTCGGATTCGGGCAGAAGCTGAACAGCCAGTTCCACAGCGACAGGCCTCCCAGCGGCACGAAGAGCAGCACCACCGTCGCGAGGCCACAGGCCGCTCGCCAGAGGCGGACGCGCGGGACGGGCGCCAGCGCGCTCCCAACCAGAGGAGGAGGAGCCATCCGGCCGCTCCGCACGCGACGGCGTGGTACACGGGATCGATGCCGCCGTTCATGGGAACCGGGCCAGGCGGGCCGCGCTGCCCTGGTCGAGCCAGGCGACGTTGAATTCGACGTGGCGGATGCGCCGCCGCTCCCAGGTGTAGGTCAGGTGGATCCGGCCGTCGCGATCCTCCGCCAGGCAGGGATACGAGTACTCCCGGCCCGCCCCCGCCTCGATCACCGGGCCGGGGGACCACGTGCGCCCCTGGTCGGCCGACACTGCCAGGCGCAGGTTCTCCCGGCCGCTGGGCGCGTCGTTGTACACGAGCAGGATCCGGCCGTCACGGAGGCGCAGGGCGTCGAGGGCGGAATCGGGATTGGGCAGGCCGCAGTCGACGGCGTCGGACCAGGTCCAGCCATTGTCGTCGGAATACGCGGCCCGCACCTGGCGCCGCGCGCTCTGATCCCGCAGCAGCATGAGCACCCGGTCGCCGTCGAGCGGCACCAGCGTGGGCTGGATCAGGTCGGTCTCCGTCGTGAAGTTGCGTATCCGGTATTCGGCGACCGAGGCGTCCGGCCCGGGGCTGAGCCAGAGCATCTGCGGGTACTTCACCGCCATCTCGTGGTAGACGGGCAGGCCGATGCGGCCGTCCGTCGCGAGGATCGGCTTGTTGCGGACCAGCGAGCTGAAGTTGAGGAACGGGTTGACGTTCAGCCGCCGGCTCCGGCTCCACGTGCGGCCGCCGTCGGCCGAGGTCTTGACGTTGAGCGCGCTGCCCGACCAGCCGCCGACGGTGACGGTGACGTACACCATCCACACCACGCCCTGGTGATCGGGGAACACGACGGCATTGCCGACCTTCTTCACCACGCGCTCCAGTTCCCCGGCGGCCATGGCCCGGTCGACGACCCGCTGCGGGGCCTGCCAGTCCTGCGCCCCCTTCGGCCGCCGGGCGGTGAACACCGCCACGTCCGCCGCGCCCTCGCGCGTGCCACCATACCAGACGGCGAGCAGGTCGCCGCCGGGCACGACGCAGATCGCACTCCCATGCGCCGCCGGCGTGTGGGCGGAGGGGGAAATCCAGCCGCGGGCAAACGCCGGCGCGGTGTCCGCGGCAGCGGCGGGCGACGGACGGCGCGCGGGCACCAGGTCCTCGGGCGCCGCGATGCCGCCCAGCGTCGCGTCCCGCGACGATATCCAGGCGGCGGCGAGCGTGGCGGCGATCAGGCCGAGACGATGGCGCGCGCAGAGCCGGCGGGACCCTTCGTCGTTCGGGAGTGGCGTGGACGTGGCTGGTGACGACACGGTGGGAAAAGGAGTGGGCGGCCTCAGCCCGGAGGCTCCAGCCCGGACGCGGGCGGCTTGCGGTTGTGGCGCAGCAGGTAGCGCGCGGTCTCGTGCCAGCCTCGCGCCAGCGACCGGTGCTCCTCCGCGAGGCCCTCCCGGGGCCCGCCCGGGGGCGGGGGCGAGGTGAAGTCCGCCCACACGAATTCCCCGCGGCCGGTGTCGAGCCGCAGCCGCGCGAAATGCGAGTCGCGGACGAGGCCGACGCTCCGGCTGTGGTGCTCGACGATGAAGGCGGCATTGGAACGCCCGCCGTCGATCTCGTCCTGCCGCAACAGGTCCCGGCCGAATCCGCTGTTCCGATACGCCACACCCGCCAGGCCGGCGATCGTGGGAAGCACGTCGACCATCGAGGCTACGGCGCCGATCCGGCGCGGCGCGAGCATCGCAGGCGCGTAGAACAGCAGCGGCACGTGGTAGCACGTCAGGCTCTGCTCGGTCCAGGCCGGCGGAAACATCCGCCCCGCGTCGCCCCCGATGCCATGGTCGCCGATGAACACGAAGAGGGTGCGCTCGAAATAGGGTTCACGGCGCGCCGCCTCGATGAACTTGCGGAACGCGAAGTCCGAATAGCGGAAGGCGTTGAGCTCCTCGTTCGATTCGTAGCCCGCGTCCTTCAGCGCGGCGGCGGGCAGCGTGACGCGCGCGAACTCGCCCAGATCCTCGGCGGGGATGGTGTAGGGCCGGTGGTTGTCGGCGGTCTGGATGACGGCGAAGAACGGCCGCGTCTGCCGCCGCAGCACGTCGTTGGCCTCGAGGAAGAGGTTCTTGTCGCTGATGCCCCAGACGTCGATCCGGGGCGAATCGTAGCTGCCCTCCTCGTACAGCCGCAGGCCGCGGATGTTGTTCGACAGGAGCCCGCGGATGTTCGCCCAGCTCGTGCTGCCGCCGAGGAAGTAGAGTTTCTCGTGGGCGACGAAGTCGTTGATGATCGTGTGCTGGTCGACCAGCGCCGGATTGCGGCTGGCCGTCTCGCGGGGCTCGACGTCGGGCAGTCCCGTCACGGTCGCCCACACTCCCCGCGCGGTGCCGATATGCGGGGTGAAGCAGTTGTCGAAGAAGACGCCCTGCCGGCTGAGTTCGGCGAAGAATGGCGTCGGATCGAGCGGGTTGCCCCACATCGAGCTCTTGTAGGCGCTGAACGACTCGCAGATCACGAGGACGACGTTGGGCGGCTCCCCGCCGGGCACCCGGAGGCGGGGCGGCGCGGCCGGCACGTGGCGCGCGAAGTCCAGCCGCGCGGCGGACGGGCCCGGCACCCCGAGGTACGCGCCGACCGTCGCGGCGTGCTCGCGCACCTGCGCCTCGTCGTAGCCGGTGGCGCGAAAGCCGAGCGTGCTGAAAAACGACTGGAACGGGTTGAGCGCGAGGTTGGCGCCGGCCTCGCTGCGGAGGTCGTACGCATCGCTCCAGCGCAACGGATACTGCCCCACCCGGCCGAAGATCGCGACCACGCAGGCGGTCCCGGCGGCTCCGCCCCACGCGGCGCGGCGCCAGCGCGCGGCGGCCGGTGCGATCGCGCAGCGGCGGTGCAACCACGCCGCAGCGAACGTGAGCCCCGCGACCGCGACGGCGACGCCGAGGGCGATGCGCACCAGCGGATAGGTCTGCCACGCCATGCCCGCGGCGATCGCGGCGTCCTCGGCAAACCCCAGCACGGCGGCGTTGAGCCGCTGGTTCAGGTAGCGATAATGCAGGAAGTCCCCCGTGTAGAAGACGACCAGCGCGGCATGCCAGGCCGCGAGGACCGCCAGCCAGGCCCGGCGGCGAAACGCATCGCGAAAGGGCGACAGCACCGGCACCGCTCCCAGCACGAGCAGGCCGAGGGCGACGCCACCAATGACGCGCAGGTCGAAACGCAGCCCGAGCGCGAAGGCCGGCCACGCCTGCGACCACGCCATCTGGTCGCGATGAAACTCCACGTACGAAACCGCCCGCAGCACGGTGAGGACGGCGAGCCACAGCGCGGCGAGGGAGAGCGTCCAACGGACAAGCCGGGACGACGGCAGCAGGAGTTGAAGCGGACGGGGCAGCAGCACGGACAGACAGGGGAGGTAGCTTCCGCTGCGGCGGGCGCATGGGCGCGCCCGCCTCGTCCGTGCAAGCGGACGACAGCGGAGGGAGGCGCCCAAGTAAAACGCCGGCCGAGAACACAGCGGCTTCGGTTCATTCGTCAAATCCGGAAACGAGAATCTTCCTGCGCCGGCCGCAGAGGGGGAGGCGGTTGCCATTGCCTCCGGTCGTCTCTGCGGCCACGGTGCCGGCGCCCCCGCCGTCCTTTCCACCCCGCGCCTTCCCATGATGCACCGTCGTACGTTCCTGCACCACACCGCCGCCGCGTCGGCCCTGGCCGCCGCGCCGTATGTTCTCCGCGCCGCCGACAAGGGTGGGACGCGCAAATTCCGCACCGCGCTCATCGGCTGCGGCTGGTGGGGCAACAACATCCTGCGCGAAGCCATGGCGAGCGGCGCGTGCGAGATCGTCGCGCTCTGCGACGTGGATTCCCGGCAGTTCGAAGCCACGCTGAAACACGTCGCGTCGGGCACGGGCGACACGCCGAAGACCTACAAGGACTACCGCGAGCTGCTCGCCGCCGCGAAGCCCGAGATCGTGATCGTCGGCACCCCCGACCACTGGCATGCGCTGCCGATGATCGCAGCCGTCAAGGCCGGCGCGCACGTCTACGTGGAGAAACCGATCGGGCACACCGTGATGGAAGGCCGGGCGATGGTGAACGCCGCGCGCGCCGCGGGCCGCGTCGTGCAGGTGGGCACGCACCGGCGCATCTCGCCGCACAACGTCAGCGGCCGCGAATTCCTCCGCTCCGGCAAGGCGGGCGAGATCGGCATGGTGCGCTGCTTCGTGCACTACGGCGGCGGGCCCGAGAAACCGCGCCCCACCGTCGCGGTGCCGAAGGAGCTCGATTGGGACCTGTGGTGCGGCCCCGCGCCGCTGCGTCCGTTCAACGGCGGCGACCCGCGCGAGAACTCGCCGGGCAGCCGCGGCGGCATCCACCCGCGCGGCTTCCGCAACTATCTCGACTACGCCAACGGCACGCTCGGCGACTGGGGTATCCACTGGCTCGACCAGATCCTATGGGTCACCGACGAAAAATACCCGCGCCACGTCTACTCCACCGGCGGCCGGCCGATCGCCGGGCCCGTGGTCAACACGGCCGAGGCCCAGTCGACCGACGCGCCCGACCACCAGGTCGCAACGTACAAGTTCGACCGCTTCACCGTGCAGTGGGAACACCGCCGTTTCGCCGGCAACAACACCGACAAGGGCGAGAACGTCGGCTGCTACTTCTACGGCACGAAGGGCACGTTCCACATGGGCTGGCAGAAGGGATGGACGTTCTATCCGAGCAACGCCAGCGAGCCCGTCGTCAGCGAGGCGGCCAAGCTCGGACAGCCGGACAGCCAGAACATCAAGGAGCTCTGGGCCGATTTCCTCCACGCCATCCGCACCGGCGCCAAGCCGGTGAGCGACATCGGCGACGTGCACCTCTCCACCAACCTCGCGCTGCTCGGCATGCTCTCGCTCAAGCTCGGCCGCAGCATCGAGTGGGACGGCGCGAAGGAGCGGATCGTCGGCGACGAGGCGGCGAACCGGCTGCTCCGGCGCGACTATCGCAAGGGCTACGAGTATCCCAAAGCCTGAGCCCAACTCATGCAGCTAAGGTGGAGCCGCCTGTCCCCAGGCGGCTGACGTGCGACGGACCGGTACGCCGCGGCTTGAGGACCCGCCGCTCCACCTTTCCGTGCGTCGTTCTCATGGCTGATTTGAAGGCCAACGGCATGAGTCCGCCTGAGGGTGGGTGGAGCCGCCTGTCCCCGGCTGCTGGAGCGCCAGGTCCCGGAGCAGCCCGGGACAGGCAGCTCCACCGGTTCACCGTGCGATCGCGCCCGGCTTGATCCCCCGGCCGAGCTCGAAGGTCGCGCCGACCGCGCCCACCACGCAGCGGGCGCGGTCCAGGGCCAGGTCCTGGCGAAACCGATACACCGTCTCGAGCCCGGTGCAGTGCGCCCCGACGAAGTGGGCGACGCCGAACTCGCGCAGCCTGCCCGCGGTCCACGCCAGCGTGGCATCGTTCGCGTTGAAGAGATGGATGCCGCCGAGCAGCGCCTGCACCGGCGCCGGGCGCACGATGTCGCGGGCGTGCTCGAGGATGTTGACGACGCCGGCGTGGCCGCAGCCGGTGATCACGACCAGGCCCGCCGCCGTGTCGATCACGAGGGCCATGTCGTCGTCGATGGTGTCCTCCTTCTCGCCCGCGGCGCTGCGCACGCGCGTGCTGCCGCTCCAGTTGCGTTCCGGATGCCGCCGCGGCACGGGCCCGGTCAGCCACACCCCGGGCTGCAGTTCCACCGGCCCCTCGTGCACGACAAAGGTCCCGCCCCCCGCCTCGTACTCCGGCCGCACCGCGATCATCCGGTTCTGCTCCGCGCGCACCGGCGTGCCGAACCGGGAATCGAAGAAACCCCGCCCCACGTGGGCGCGGGCGAGCGCGCGCGGATTTCGCGCCGCGGCATCGCGGCGCAGGGTCATGAAGCCGCCGTTGTGATCCCAGTGCCAGTGGCTGAGCACGACGTCGGTCACGTCAGCCAGGTCGAGTTTCAGCGACTGCACGTTCTTGAGCACGACGTCCGACTTCGCCCCGGTGTCGAACAGCAGCCGGCGTCCATCCACCTCCACCAGCGCCGCGAAGCCCCACTCTCCCAGCTCGCCGCCGTCGGCCAGCATCGTGGACAGGATCGTCACCTTGACCGCGCGCGCCTGCGCCCGCTCCGCGCCGACGAGGGGCGCCGCCAGGATCATCACCCACGCCCAGGCCAGGAACAATCGCCGCGATGGATTCCGCATGACGACAGGAAACGCCACGCCCGCGCCAAACGCCAGCCCGACCGGCACCCGCGGCCATGCTCACGCGCGCGCCGGCGGCGACAAAAAAGCCCCGCGGGCCGCAAGGCCCGCGGGGCGGGAAGAAGGTCCGGACAAATCCGGGATCAGGACGACGCGACCGCGTCGTTCTTGAAGGTCGGGATCTTGAAGGCGCCCCGGCCCTCGCGCTTGCGCAGCGGGTTCTTGTTGGCCGCGGCCACGATGGTCTTGTCGGAGCCGATGAACATCTCCGTCCGACCATCGATCTTCAGGTGCGGGCCGACGACCGACTTGGTGGCTGCGACGTCGACCGCGTTGGCCTTCAGGTGCTCGAGCATGCGGTCGAGCGAGTCCTTCGTGTCCGCGTTGCCCTTGATCGCTTCGGCGAGCGCGGTGTTCGATTTCTCGGCGCCCAGCATGTACGGGACGTTGGCGAGGTGGCAGAGCGCCGACGAATAGTGGCACTCCTCGATCACGCCGTACACCACCTTGCGGTTATGCGCGGCCTTCACGAAGTTCGCGCGGTGCTGGCCGAGCGTGTTCTTGGCGAACTTCTGCAGGATCTTGCGATCGTTGTCGTACGCGATGGCGCCGCCGTTCGAACCGATCGCCACGTAGCCACCTTCGCACTGGACGACGACACCCACGTCGATGCCCTTGAAGCGATCCATGGCGCGCATGCCGGCCTTCATCGGCAGACCGCGAACTTCGAAGATCAGCGGAGCCTTCTCGTACCCAAGGACGGAGACGAGGGTATTGGGCGTCTCGGCGTCATCCTGGTAGCCGAAGCGGCCGCCGAAGCTGAACACCGACGGAGGCAGGCCAGCCTCACCGAGGAACCAGCGAGCCACGTCCATCTGGTGGATGCCCTGGTTGGTGATGTCGCCGCCGCCGTAGTTCCAGAACCAGTGCCAGTCGTAGTGGATCGGGCCGTTCTTCTTCGAGTTGCGGCGGGGCGGCGTCAGATCCGCCGGGCCCGTCCACAGGTCATAATTCACGCTGGCCGGCACCGGCTGCGGACCGGTGGTGCGGCCGATCGACTCGCGCTCCTTGTAGCAGAGCGCCCGGGCCCACTTGATCTTGCCGATGGCGCCGGTCTTCACGTACGCGATCGCGTCGTAGATGTCCTCGGACGAACGATTCTGCGTGCCCGCCTGCACGATGTTCTTCGTGTACTTCTTGGCGGCCTCGACCGCCTGCCGGCCTTCCCAGACGTTGTGCGAGAGGGGCTTTTCGACGTAGACGTCCTTGCCCGCCTGCAGCGCCCAGATCGTCTGGAGCGAATGCTGGTGATTCGGTGTCGCGAGCACCACCGCGTCGACATTCTTGCTCTCCAGCAGCTTCCTGAAGTCGCCGAACTTCTCGGGCTTCACCCCCACCTTCTCGCAGTCCTGCGCGCGCTGGTTCAGCACGTCGGAATCGACATCGCAGATCGCGACCAGCTTCGCTCCGGGAAGCTTGGTGCAGTAATCCATCATGTGACCGCGGCCCTGGGCGCGGACGCCGACGACCGCCACGCGGAGATCACCGTTGGCGCTGCCTTTGCCACCGACCTGACCATAGAGCCGGCCATTGCCAGCGAGGAAGGCGGCACCACCGCCAACGAGCGAATTGCGAATGAACTCTTTGCGTGTCCAGTTTTTCATAGGGGCTGATGCGATAGAAAAGGAAGGGAGAGAAGAGACCGGCCGGCGGAATGCAGAGCCGCGAAGGATGTCGGGGGCGAAGCGGGAGGAACGTTCCAGAGCGGGGGCCCGAGGTCAACCCCGGGAAGCGGATTAGACGCAGGAAACCCCCGCAGGGTGCGAAACTTTCCCCGCCCGGGGGCTGCCTCTGCGACGGACCGTCCGATGGAATGTAGCCCACTGCTGGGGCGCCCACCCGAGGATTGACGGCGGCACCCGTCCGCCAAGCGTCGCGCGCATGAGCAAACTCCTCGGGAAGCGCGCTCTCGTCACGGCCGGCGCCCAAGGCATCGGCCTCGCCATCTGCCGGCACCTGTTGCGCGCGGGGTGCGACGTGTTTGTGCATTACAACGCCAGTGCCGAGGCCGCCCACGCGCTCGTGCAGGAGGCGGCCACGCTGGGCCGGCAGTGCGCCAACCTTCGCGGCGACCTGTCCCGCACGGAGGACTGCGAGGCGGTCGTCGCCGCCGCGGCGGCATTCCTGGGCGGGGTGGACGTGCTCGTGAACAACGCAGGATCCCTGATCGGACGCCGCGCGTTCGGGGAGGCGGACGATGACTTCTGGGCCCGCACGATTTCGCTCAATGTCGGGAGCGTGCGCAAGACCACCCGCGCCGCCCTGCCCCACCTGACCGCGGCCGCCCGCACCCGCGGCGGCGCGAGCATCGTCAACCTCTCGTCCCTGGCCGGCCGCAAAGGCGGGCACGCCGGTTCCCTGGCCTACGCCACCGCGAAGGGAGCCGTGCTGACGTTCACCCGCGCGCTGGCCGCCGAGCTCGGTCCCCTGGGCATCCGGGTCAACGCCCTCGCCCCAGGCCTCATCCTGGGCACGCAGTTTCACACCACGCACACGACGCCGGAGTCGGCGCAGGCGACGGTCGCGACGATCCCGCTGGGGCGCGCCGGGACGGCCGACGACGTGGCGCGGGCCGCCGTGTTTCTCGCGGGCGAATTCGACGGCTTCATCAACGGGGCGACGCTCGACATCAACGGCGGCGTCTACTGCGCCTGAACGCTCGTCCCATGGCCTTTTGCGACCGGATCGTCTGGATCACCGGCGCGTCCTCCGGCATCGGCGCGGCAGCCGCGGTCGAGTTCGCCCGGGCCGGCGCGCGGCTCGTCCTTTCGAGCCGACGGCCCGCGGAACTCGAAGCGGTTCGCCAGCGCTGTGCCCGCCCCCAGGACCACTGGGTGCTGCCGCTCGACCTCGGCCGCAGCGAGACGTTTCCCGCCGCAGTGGCGGCGGTGCAGGCCCGGTGCGGCCACATCGACGTGCTGGTCAACAACGCCGGAGTGAGCCAGCGCGCGCTCGCTCTCGACGCCACGCCGGAAGTCGAACGCGCCCTGATGGAGGTCGACTACTTCGGCCCCGTGGCGCTCGCGAAGGCCGTGCTGCCGGGCATGCAGGCGCGGCGGAGCGGGTGCGTGGTGGTGATCAGCAGCGTGATGGGTTACCTCGGCACCCCGGGACGCTCCACCTACGCGGCGGCGAAGCATGCGCTGCACGGATATTTCGACTCACTGCGCGCCGAGGTGTGGCGCGACGGGATCACTGTGACGCTCGTCTGCCCCGGCTATGTGCGCACCGCCGTGTCGGAGAACGCGCTCGGTCCGCGCGGCGAACGCAACGGGCCGGAGCGCGCGACCCCGGACCGCGGCATCCCGGTCGAACGCTGCGCGCGGGTGATCGTCCGGGCCGTCGCGCGCCGGCGCGAGGAGGTCTACGTCGGCGGCTGGGAAGTCGCCGGCATCTACCTCAAACGCTTCGCCCCGTGGCTACTCTCGCGCCTTGTGCGGCGGATGCGCTTCGGGGTGCGCCCGTAGCCGGGACGCCGCCTGGCCGCCCCGACTGACGTCAGTCCACCCTGCGGTGAGCGGACGCATGCAGCTGAGGTGGAGCCGCCTGTCCCCAGGCGGCTGACGTGCGACAGACCGGTTCGCCGCGGCTTGAGGACGAGCCGCTCCACCTTTCCACGCGGCCGTTCCCAGGGCTCATTTGAAGTCCAGCGGCATGAGTCCGGCCTGGGAGGGCGCCGCTCGGGGCGCCGCCGGCCGGACGCGCCCGGACCTCACGCGTAGCCGCCGCCCGGCTTGATGCCCAGTTCCTCGCGCCGGCGGCGACGGTCGGCGGCGGCGCGCTTCTCGTATCCGCTTTTCCGGTGCGCGGCGAGCGGGTCGGCGGGCAGGCGGTTCGCCCGGCGCCAGGCCGCGAGGGCCGGCGCGACATCCGTGAAGAAGGCCCGCTTCAACACCAGCTCGGCGTCGACCACGTCGTGGCGCGCCTGCGCGCGCCGGAGGGCGTCGTGGTCGACCAGCGCGGCCTTCGCATAGAGCTCCTGCGCCATGACCACGGTCTGGATCGTCGCCTCGATCTTCGGCTTCTCGTTGTGCGACTGGTCGATCATGTAGGCGATCTTCGGCATCCGGCCCCGCTCGTCCGCGAACGCGTGGATCTCATGGAAGATCCGGAAGACCTGGTAGGGATCGATCGAGCCCAGCGTGAGATCGTCGTCGGCATAGCGCCGATCGTTGAAATGAAATCCGCCGAGCATGTCCTCGTCGAGCAGCCACGCCACGATCTGCTCGATGTTCTGCGCGACGTAATGGTGCCCGGTATCGACCAGCACCTTCGCCCGCGGCCCGGCCTGCTTCGCCAGCAGCAGCGCCATGCCCCAGTCGGCGATATCGGTCGCATAAAACGCCGGCTCGAACGGCTTGTACTCGACCAGCATCGTCTGCCTCGGCCCGAGGTGGCCGTGCAGTGCGCGCAGCGCGGCCTCGAAGTTCCGCTTCCGTTCGCGGATCGAACCCTGACCCGGGTAGTTCGTCCCGTCGGCGAACCAGAGCGACAGGTACTCGCTGCCCACCGCCCGCCCGATCGCCACGGAGTCGAGGCAGTGCTGCAGCGCCCGCTCGCGGACAGTCGGGTCGCTGTGGCCGAACGAGCCCCACTTGTAGCACTGGTCCTGGAAGAGGTTCGGGTTGATCGCGCCGATCTTCACCCCGTGCCTCCGCGCGAGCCGCGCCACCGCTTTCGGGTCCTCGCCCGGCTTGAAATCCCACAGCACGTGCACGGCCACGGAGGGACAGCAACCCGTCAGCGCGTGGACCTGGCCCGCGTCGGCCAGCTTGTCGCCGAGGTCGATGGCCGCGGCGTCCTGGAGGAACTTGCCGAAACGCGTGCCGGTGTCGGCAAAGCCCCACGAGGGCGTTTCAATGGCGAAGGAATCGAGCGCCGCGCGGGCGCGGCGAAGTTGGGCCGGGGTCATGAGAGCGCAGGACTGTGCGGGCGGGCCCGGCATTGTCAGCCGGGAAGTGGCCTGGACAGTCCGTCGTCCCGCCGGCTGCGACGGCGCCCGCGCCGCCGGTGCCGGGCCTCGAGCCCGAGCCGTCAGCGCAGCGCTTCCCGCGCGACGGCGAGGTTCTCCCGCAGGCGCGCGTCGTCAGGGAGCAAACGAAGCGCGGTCTCGTAGCTGGCGATCGCCTCGCGCGGCCGACCCAGCCCGAGAAGGGCATTGCCGAGATTGGCGTGCGCTTCGGCGTTGGCCGGTTGCAACCGGGCCAGCGCGCCGAAGTGCCGGGCCGCCCCCTCGAAATCCCCGGCCCGCGCGCAAAGCAGCCCGAGCCGGCCGTGCGCGGTCGCCTGATCCGGCGCGGCCTCGAGTGCCGCACGATAGCGGCGCCCCGCGGTCTCCGCGAGCCGGCCCAGTTGCACCTGCGCCTCCGCGAGCCGGGGGTCGAGCCGGAGCGCCTGTTCGAAGTGAGCCACCGCCTCCGCCCGGCGCTCAAGCGCCAGCAGGGCGCCGCCGAGGTTGTGATGGATGTCCGCCGCGGGTCGCAGCGCCAGGGCCGCTTCGAGCACCGGGACCGCCTCCGCGGCCCGTTGCGCGCGCACGAGCGCATGGCCGAGATTGACGCGCGCATCGACGTGATCCGGCGCCAGGCGCACGGCTGCCTCGAGCTGCCCGACCGCCTCCGCCGCCGCGCCCCGCCCGAGCAATGCGACGCCCCAGTTGTAGCGCGCGGAGACATAGTCCGGCTGCAGCGCGACGGCGCGCGCGTAGTGCCGGTCCGCCGCCCCCGCCTCGCCAGCCTGCTGCCGCGCGAGCGCCAGGTTGTTGTGCGCCCGGGCGTTGGTCGGCGCGTGCGCGACCGTGTCGGACCAGATCCGCACCGCGGACTCATAGTCGCGATTGCGCGCGATCGTTCCCACCGCCAGTGCGAGGGCCGCGCCCGCGAGCGCCCAGGCCGACCGGCGTGCCAGAACCACGGATACCAGCATGACCGCGCCCGCGACCGGTGCGGCCAGCGGCAGGTACATCCGGTGCTCGGCGACCGTCTGCGTGACGAGGGGGACGAAGCTGGAACTCGGCGCCAGGAGCAGGAACGCCCAGGCTCCGGCAAACCCGGCAACGGGCCGGCGCACCAGGGCCCAGGCGGTCGCCGCCAGCAACCCGAGCACGAGCCCGCCCTGCCACCCGACGACGCCCGCCGATTCCACCACGCCGGTCCCATAGTCGAGCACGAGCGGGTGCGGCCACAGGGCCAGCCCGAGGTAGCGGACGAGCGCGCCGGCCTGCGTGAGGAGGTAGGTCCAGGAGGTGACGCCCAGGCCGAATCCGGCGGACGCCCCGCGCCCGCCTCCGCCCTGCAGCAGCAGGGCTGCGAGCAGCAACCAGGTGGCCGCAAGCCCCGCATAAAAGGCGGCCCGCCCCCGCACGGACGCCGCGAAGCTCCCGGCCCCGAATGTGCGGTCATAAAGCAGCACGAGCACCGGCGTCACGACCATCACTTCCTTCGCGGCCATGCCTGCCAGGCAGGCCGCGACGGAGAGGGCGAGCCAGCGCGGCCGGGCGGCGGCGGAGGCCGCGGGATCGGTGCCGCGGGCGAAGGCATGGAGAGTCACGAGCACGAGCCCTCCGCAGAGCACCTCGGTGCGCTGCGCGATGCACACCACGGACTCCGTCTGGAGCGGGTGCAGCGCCCAGAGCAACGCGATGGCGAACGCGAGGGCGTCGGGGTGACGTCCCGTGAATCTGGATCGCAGGCTGCCGGTCGGAGACGTCAGGTCGCGTGGTCCTTCCCTGGCGTCTGCGCCGGCGCCCTCCCCGTCCGCGACACGGCGCAGCGTCCGCCGCAGCAGGCCGAAGAGCGCCAGCGTGGCGAAGGCATGGAGCAGCACGTTGCCCGCGCGGAAGCCGCCGGGGCCGTCGCCCGTGAGCGCGCGATTGAGCGCGAAGGACAGGTTGACCAGCGGCCGGCCGGTCGTGGTGCTGCCGTCGGCCGGCGGGCGCAGGACGTCGAGCGACGCGAGGCTCCGGATGGTCGGGTTGTCCACGACCGCCCCGGCATCGTCGAAGAGAAACGGCGCGCGCAGGCTGTTCGCGTAGACGAGCGCGACGGCCAGCACCAGGGAGGCGGCGCGCCAGCGAACGGAATTCATCACGGCCGAAAGATTGCCCATGGAACCCGCGGAAGACACGGAAAAGCGCACCGCCGCCACCGTGTCCCGCGCGCCACCCCGGGGAGTCCGGCGCCGCCGCCTTCAGCCGGAACGATGCGGCAAGAGGTGGAGCTGCTTGTCCCCCAGCGGCTGACGTTCGACGGCACGCTCCGCAGCGGCTGGAGGACAAGCCGCGCCACCTTTCAAGGCGCTCGCAACCTTCGGTGATGCGAAGGTCAACTCCATCGCTCCGTATGGCTCAGAACTCCAGCGTGGTCGTGAGGACGAACTGCCGCGGGTCGATGATGCGGAAGGCCCACGGGCTGCCGTCGAAGTTGACCGCCGTCGGCAGCAGCCGGCCGCTCTCGAAGACATTGTTCACGTTGAGCTGCACCTTGAGCGCGAACCGATCGTTCATGATCCGCCGGCCCCACGCGATCCAGAGGTCGGTGTAGTGGTTGCCCTCGTCGTACACCGGGCGCGTCGGATCGGCGACATTGATGATGGTCGGCGCCGTGTTCGGATCGCCGACCTTGCCCATGAAGCCGATCGCGGCCTTCGACTCCCAGCGCTGCGCGCCGCCGACGGAGAAGCCGCGGAAGCGGCCCTCGGTGAAGCGGTAGTTGGTCAGGAAGGACGCCCGGTATTCGCGCTGGGACGGGGCGGAGACGCCCTCGAGCGCCTTGGCCAGCGCGACCTGGGACTGCACGACATTGTTGAAGTACGCCTGCGCGCTCGTGTTGCCGTCGGTGTTCTCGATCTGCGCCACGCTCGCGAAGCCATATCCGGTCCAGAAATTCCGGAGGGAGAAACGGCGCCCGCTGGCGTCGGTGAAATCGGGAATGTCCGGCGCGCCCAGGCTCTGCCACACCGGCAGCCGCTCGGCCAGCCAGGCGTCGTACTGCGGCGCCACGTTCTTGTAAAACGTCTGCTGCTTGTCCGCGGTGAACTTCATCGTCCAGTTGCTCGTCGGGTTGTACGTGAGCTGCAGCTCGACGCCCTTGGCCCGGCTGTCCTGCGTGCCGCCGACGCTCGTGCCGGCGTAGTAGTTCAGCGGGAGCTTGATGAGGTCATAGATCCGCTGCTGGTTGGTCGGATCGTTGACGGGATTCACCGCATCGGAGTTCCAGTTGGTGACCGACACGATTTGCTGCAGCGTGCGGCCCGCCGCGATGCCGTTGCGGATGCGCTGCACGGCGCTCGCCCACGGGATGCCGGTGGTCGTATCCGAATAGGCCAGACGCGTCAGGAGCGTGCCGGCGGCGGAGGTCCGCTCGTTCAGGCTCTCGGTCTCGTACCAGTTCACGCGCGCCACGAGCTTGTTCTTGAAAACGCTGAAGCCGATGCCGCCGTCCTTGCCCTGGCCGGTCGGCTTCGGCAGGGGACGCAGGAAGTAGTCGGTCTGGAAGGTGGCGGGCGGGTTGAAGTTGTCGGACTTGTTGTAGTAGAAGGTCAGGCTCTGGAGGAACTCCGAGACCAGCGAGCCCTCGCCGCCGACGCGCGCGACGGATTTCCAGCCCTTCAGCGGACGGAAGGCGGCGCCGACGGTCCGCGTGTCGCCCTCGAGTTCGTCCCAGCGGTTCCAGCGGTTCATGACCAGGTCGCGGTTGACGAGGCCGGACACGCCGTTCTGGAAGAGCTGCGCGTTGGGCAGCGCGGGCTCGACGACGCGGCCGGTGACGTCGGTGAGCGCGCCCGCGGTGGTGACGCGCGCGCGGTACTCGTCGCGGCGCCAGCCGAGGGTGGTGATGAGCCGGTCCTGCCAGAGGTAGCTTTGCGCGGCGAGGTTCCAGCTGTCGACCTCACGGCGGGTCTTGAAGCTGCCGGCCTGGGAAAAGGTGGCCTGTTCCGTGACGCTCACCGTCTTGAACTGCCCGGTGTTGTAGTCGTACACCTGCACGGAGGACACGGTCGGGATGTTCCAGCCGAGGTTGCCGTACCAGCTGGCCGACCGGGTCACGCGACCTTGCGGATCGCCCGGGCTGGCCATGTAATAGTTGCGCTTGAGCGCGGTGCCGGACCAGAGCGCGGTGCCGGGGACCGCCAGGTTGGGCACGTAGCGCAGGCGGCCCTCGGCGTCGCCATCGACGAAGCCGTTGCGCCAGCGTTCGACGGCGCGATTGACCTCCTGCCGCGACCAGAGGCCGAGGAGGCGGTGGCGGCCGATCCAGCGCAACCAGGAATTCTGGCGCGAGAGGTCGAGGTCGTAGGCGAGCATCGCGCGGAAATTATCGACCGTCTCCGGCGAGTAGAACGTGTCCACGCCGCCGCCGGTGCCCTCGGTCACGAAGGGCAGGCCGAAATAGGGATTCACGGAGCCGTCGGGCAGCTTGGTGTTGGCGTCGATCTGCAGCGTCGCGCCCGTGAGCTGCGACATCGTGTAGTTCTCGATGCCGTCGATGTCCTGGCGGAGCCAGCCCGCATTGAAGAAGAGGTTCGGCAGGATCTGCTGCTCGACCTCGAGGCTGTAGTTGCCGGCGCGCAGGTCGGCGAAGTTGGTCTGCGCGTGGTTATACTCCGTCCAGTCGTAGATCGACTTGTCGGTCACGCCGGCCCACTGCCAGCTCCCGTAGGTGAAGGTGCGGCCGTCAATCACCGTGGTAGGATTGGGAAAGTTTGTCGAGGTGGCGTAGTAGCGCTCGAAGATCGCGAACCGCGGGTCGCCGGCGGTCCAGCCGAGCGAGGCGGGCGTGGGTGTGGCCGTCGCCGGGTTGGTCTGCGCGGGGGCAAAGAGGACGGGGTTGCGCTGGAAAAAGGCCACCGAGCGGCCGTCGGCGATGTAGCGCACCGGGCGGGACACGTCGTCGAACTGGATGCCGCGCAGGTAGAGGGGCGAGGTGGTGTTGGTGAGGGCGCCGGTGCCGAGGACGGTGTTGACCGCGGCATTGTAGCCGGGCGAAAGGACGTTGGAGACGTAGGGCCCGAGCACGCGGCCGGTATCGAGCACGGTGATGGTGCGCGTCACAGGATCGTAAGCGGGCCGGCCCGCCTGGTACCAGGGCGTGACCTGGTCGCGCGGCGTCAGGAAGTTGGGCCGGTTCGCCTTGTTTTCGAAGCCCTCGACGAAGCCGCGAATCACCGTCTTCGGCAGCGGCTTGAAGGTGATCGCGCCATACTGGCGGTTCGTGACGTCGCTCGACGGCTTACGTTCGAACTGCTGGTCGTTGTACAGGAACGCGCCGTACACCGCCAGTTTGTCCTTCACGATGGAGCGGTTGAACGAGAAGGCGCTGCGGAACGAACCGTTGTGGTCGGTGCGCAGCTGGACGGAGCCGTTGTTGCGGTTGAGCACCGCCTGCGCGGTGGACTGGTTCACGATGCCCGCCGGGCTGCCGAGGCCGAACAGCAGCGAATTGGGGCCGCGGGTGATCTCGACAGACTGCGTGTTGTAGGTATCGAACGGAATCCGGTTGTTGGTCGGAAAATAGTTCAATGCGGCGTCCGGCGCCGCAAGGCCGCGCACGCGGTTGGACTGGGCGTTCGTGGTCGTGCCGCCGTCGTTGCCGAGCGTGTAGCCGGCGACGGTATCCTTCGCGGTGCCGCGGTCGGTGATCGCCGGCGAGTACGTGCTCGAGCCCTCCGTGCCGGCCTCGTACTTGAAGACGTCGTTGATATCGAGCGACGCGGTGTCCTCGAGCTGCTGCTTCGTCACGACCGTGATCGAGGCGGCGACGTCGGCGAGGTTCGTGTTCAGCCGGCTGCCGGCGAGCGTGTTCTCGGCGAAATAGCCGGACTCGCGCGTGGTCGTGATCGTGAACGGCGAGAGGGTGACGACGCCGCCCGTCGCGGGGTTGGCGGGCGCGGGAGCGCCGGCGGCGTCGGCCTGCATGCGAGCAACCTCTTCGGCATCGAGGCGTCCGTTGCGGTTGGCATCATAGCGGGCGAGCTGCTCCGGCGTGGCGGAGACGGGCGCGGTTTGCGCGGCCGCCGGCACTGCGGCCGCGAGCAGGCTGAGGGGCAGCCAGGCCCATGGTGGCGGGCACGAGCGAGAGGCGGACGGATTCATGGGGTTCATCGGGTTTGGCGGAGCGGAAGGAACAGCCCGCAGCATGACCGCAGCGGCCGGAGCGGGGCGTGAGACGACACCGGCGAAACCGGTGCGGGCGCGCCCACCCGGGCGGAGGGTAATGGCCCGGCTGAAGCCAGGAGCGGGTAACACGATCACCGCTAGACCGAGGCCACGGCGGAGCAATGGCGCCGGGTGTCTGACAGTCGGGCGGCGCGACGCGTTTTCGTCCCGGCCCGCCGTCAGGACGCGAACCGCCGCCCGCGGCCGCGAGGACGCCCGGTCTGCCGCCGGGCCCCGGACGTCACTTCCGGGCGGCCTTCGCGAGGGCGTCGAGTTCGACGTCGGTCCACGCCTTCTGCCGGTCGGCGGTGGCGGCGCGAATCTTCGCGACGGCGGCGGGGTCCGCCATGGCGGCCTGGTTGGCGAATTCGCGGCGCAGGAAGGTGACGAGTCCCGCGATCTGGGTGTCGTCGAGGTGCTTCCAGGGCGGCATGATCATGCCGCGGCCCGGGTTTTCCTTTCCGCCCAGGAGGATCCGGATCAAGGCATCATCCTTCGCCTGCAGCCAGCGCGAGCCCACAAGGGCGGGCGCCAGGCCGATCGTGCCTTCGCCGGCCTCCCGGTGGCACGGGACGCAGCTCAGAGCGTACGCGTTCCGGCCCGTCTCATAGAGCTGCAACGCGACGCGCTGTGCGGGATCGTCGGCGTGCTTTTGCTGATACGTGGCCAGCAGCGGACGCAGCCGCGCGTCGCGGTGGGAGCGGATCAGACTGAGGTTGGAGGCACTGAGCACGCCGGGGTTGAACGAACCCGCGTTGGCCGCCTCGAGCATGGCGACCGCCCACGATGCCTTCTCGCTCAGCATTCTGAGCGCGGTGGCCTTCAGCCGCGGGCTGAACGTCGGAAACAGCTCCAGCACAACGGCCGCACCGTCGTCGAAGGCCGCGAGCGCACCGAGATTGCGGGTACGGCGTGCCTCGTCCTTTTCCGCCCGCACGCGCTCGGACAGCAGCGGCAGCGCGGCGGGCGGCGCGGTCGAGGCGAAGAGCTCGAGGAAGAGCTGCTGGTCGGCATCCGGAAGCTTGCCGCCCTGCATCCGGGCGATGGCCTCCACGACGGCATCGTCGCGGCCGAGCTTGGCGGCCAGCACCACGAGCGCGGCGGAGCGGGGCGTCGCGTCCCAGCGTTGCGCGATCGCCTCGCGCAGCACGCGTGGCACGCTGTCGACGCGGGGGCCCGTGAGCCCCCGGGCCATGCCGGCCACGAGCAACTGGGCTTCGGCGTTGCCGGGCGCCGCCGCGAGCAGGCGTCCGCACTGTTCCAGGTTGCGGCTGAAAAACTCCGGCGCGCGATCGACCATCCACTCGGAATAGACGCCCTGCCTGAGGGTGTAATGCTTGCGCGGACCCTGGTCGGCCGCGTAACGCTGGCCGAGCCGCTCCGCGAGGTGCTGGCGGAAGATTGCCGAGCGCCAGACCGCAGGCTCCGCCACCAGCGAGATCAGCTCCTCGCGGCCGGTATCCGCCTTGGCCTCGATCGCCCACCAGAGGAGCATCGGGATATGCTGGTCGGCCGCGTCCGCGTCGCGGCCCAGCAGCGCGCGAACGACGGGCAGGGCCTGGCCCGCCGGCAGGCGCCTGGCGCTGCTGGCCAGCTGGCTCCGCACCTCGGCGTCCGGCTCGGTGCCGGCGAGCCGGACGAGCTCGGTGGCGGTGGCGGCGGTCACCAGGTTGCGGTCGCCCAGCAACCGGACGGCCCAGCGGCGCACGTGCGCATCGGGATGGCGCAGCGCGCCGCGCAGGCCGGGTTCGTCGATCTCGTGCCGGAGGTTCAGCACCCAGAGCGCCTCGAGGGCGCCCGGTTCGTTGCGCGCCAGCTTGGTCCGCAGCGTGTCGGCGATCGGCTCGGGCCGTTCGGCCAGCAGCCGGCGGGCATGCTCGCGGTGATCGCGATTCGGGTCGGCGAGCAGGGCGATGAGTTCGGGAGTGGACTGGCGCCGCAGGTCGCGGGCGGAGGGTCGCGCTGCATCCTTGGCTCGGATACGGACGATGCGTCCATTCGCCTTGTCCCAGGTATCCATCGGATTCAGGTGGCTCAGCCGCACGTCGGCCCAGTCGGCGACGTAGATCGCGCCGTCGGGGCCCAGTTCGATGTCGACGGGTCGGAACGCCTTGTCGTCGGTCGTGACGAGCGCGACCGTGTCCTTGGTGCGGAAGGTCGAGGTCTGCGGGAAACGCTGGCTGGCCTGCACGCGGTTGGTGAGCGACATGCCCACGACGATCTGTCCCTCCAGGGCCGGCATCGCGCCGCCCTCGTAGATCATGAAGGTCTGCGGGAAGCGCGGCGAATAGCCCTCGTGCGCCATGTGGTCGAAGAAACCGAAGATGAACGGATTCATCGCCGGCCCGTGCTTCGTCCAGCCCTTGCGGTAGGTCGCGCCCTGCGCGTAATGCAGGCCGCGGGTGCCGCCGCCGTTGGTGCCGGAGAACACGCGGCCGACGGCATCGAACTCGAGGCTCTGCGTGTTGCCGCCGCCCTCGGCCCAGATCTCGAAGACGCGCGTCTCCGGATGGTACCGCCAGATGCCCTGGCCGAGCAGCTTCACGCCCTGGATGTCCAGGTTCGTCGTCGAGCCGGTCGCGCCGTAGAGCCAGCCGTCGGGACCGAGGTGCAGGCTGCTGGCCAGCGAATGCGTGTCCTCGAGGCCGAAGCCGGAAAGGTGCACCTCGGGATCGCCGTCCGGCACGTCGTCGCCGTTGCGGTCGGGATAGAACAGGAGATGCGGCGACTGCAGCACCCATACGCCGCCGCGGCCAAACTCGATGCTCGTGGCCATGTTGAGGCCCTCGAGGAAATGCTTGTGCGTCTCGAAGCGGCCGTCGCCGTCGCGGTCCTCGAGGATGGTCACCTGGTCCGCGCCGCGCGCGTGCCGCGGCGGGGCGGGCGGCACGCGATCGAATTCGGCGCGGAGGTACTGGTCGTAGGACGTGATCGTGATCCCGGCGGGAAACGGGTACTGCTTGTACTGCACGACCCACAGCCGGCCACGGTCGTCGAACCGCAGGTCGATCGGCTGGGCGATGGCGGGCTCGCTCGCGACGAGCTCCGCGACATAGCCGTCGGGCAGCGTCATCCGGCGGACGCTCTCCTCCGGCGGGAGCACGCTCGCCTGGCCGGCGAAGTCCTGGCCGCCCGGCTTGAAGTTCTTCACGAACTCCGAGACCTCGGGGGTGAAGCGGGGCGGCGGGGAGGACTGGGCGGCGGCCGCGGCGCACCCGGCGGTGAGCGCGACGAGGAAGAGGCGGGGAACGGTGGACATGGGCGCGGGGGGCAAAAAAAGCGGACGCGGATCAGTAGTTGCGGAAGGGGCCGCGCGGCTCGGCGGCCTCCATCTCGGCCTGCCAGGCGGCGAAGCGCGCCTTCACGCGCGCGACGTCGGCGGGTTTCTCCTTGAACAGGTTTCGCGTCTCGCCCGGGTCGGCGACGACGTCGTAGAACTCCTCCTTGGGCGGGAGATTCTTCGGGTTGCCGCGCGGCCAGTAGGCGACCCACTTGAAGTTGCCCACCCGCGCCGCCTGGTACACGGACGGCCAGTCCCAGAACATCTCGGTCCGGGGCGATTTCTCGCGTCCCTGCAGCACCGGCAGCATGTTGTAGCCGTCGAGCTTCACGCCCGGGTCGGGGGCGCCGCTGATGGCGATGAACGTGGGCAGCAGCTCCAGGGCGGTGAGAAACGCGTGGCTCGTCTGGCCCGCCGGGATCACGCCCGGCCACCACGCGATCAGGGGCACGCGCAGGCCGCCCTCGAAGACCGAGCCCTTGCCGCCGCGCAGCTTCACGCCGTCGTACTGGGCGCCGGTGCGGCCGTTGTCCGCGAAGAAGATGACCAGCGTGTTCCGGTCGAGCTGGAGCTCGCGCAGCGTGGCCATGATGCGGCCGATATGCTCGTCCATCGCGGAGATCATGCCGGCGTACTTCGTCTCCCGGTCCTTGGGGTCGCGATCCGGGTAGTACTTCTTGAGGTACGACTCGGGCACCTGCAGCGAATCCTTCTCGAGGTTGGAGGCGCCGTGCGGCGCGTTGAACGGCAGGTAGACGAAGAACGGCCGCTCGCGATTGGCGCGAATGAAGTTCACCGCCTCGCGCCCGAAGATGTCGGTGGCATAGGTACCTTTTTCCGCCGTCGTGAGCTCGTTGCCGCGGAACATCGACGGGGCGCCGTAGCGCTCGTGGGTGTAGTAATCGATGCCGTTGTTGCCATGGCCGTAGAAGACGTCGAAGCCGCGCTGCAGCGGCAGGAAGCGCCGCGCCTGCCCCATGTCCCACTTGCCGAAGACCGCGTTGGTGTAGCCGGCGGTGCGCAGCACGTCGCCAAAGGTCTTCTCGCGGACGTCGAGCCCGAGCGTCATCTCGGGCGACATGGCGTATTCGGACTTCGTGTACCGGTGGCCGTAGTTGACCATGTCGTTCCGGATCATCTCGTACGTGCCGTTGCGCTGCGGGTAACGGCCGGTGATGAGGCCGCTGCGCGAGGGCGTGCAGACGGAGGCGGTGACGTAGAAGTTGGTCCCGCGCAGGCCCTCCGCGGCAAGCCGGTCGAGATGCGGCGTGACATACTGCTTCGAACCGAAGGCCGCGACGTCGAAGCCCTGGTCGTCGCTCACGATCAGGATGATGTTCGGCTTCTTGCCGGCCGGCTGGGCGCCGGGCAGGCCGCCCGGCAGCAGCGCGAGAAGGACGAGGAGACGCCAGGCGGGACGTAGGGCGATGCTCATGGTTGGGAAAGGTCGCGACGGACGGCGCGCCACCTCCGCATCCACGCACGCGCGCGCGGGGACGTGCAAGGCTGACTTCGCACCGCCCGGTTACTCAAAAGTGCCACGTCCGGCCGGGCCCGGCCGCCGCGGGTCACAGGCGCACGTTCGCGCCGAAGAAGAACTGCGGCCGCATGAGATGCATCGTCTGGGGACGGCCGTAGCCGTATTCCCGCTGGCGATCGGGCTCCATCAGCACGTTGACGACGTCGAAGTAGAGGCTGAGGCGACGGTTGAGGTTGAAGAGCGTCTTGAGGTCCAGCGTCGGACGCGCCGCCGCGTAGGTCGCGCGGGACTCGTTGGCATTGAAACCGACGAGGTAGCGGTGCCGGTAGTTGTAGGAGGCGCGGAGGTTCAGCCGGCCCTGGATGTAGGAGACGCCGACGTTGGCGATGAACGGATTGAAGCCGGCGATCCGGGGATTCGGCGCCAGGGAGATGGCGCTGCCCGCACCGTAGTTGCCCTCGGCATTCATCCAGGTCGCGTTGGCGAAAGCCCCGAAACCCTTCAGCCGGCCCGGCAGGAACGTGAACTGCTGGTTGTAGCCGATCTCGAGTCCCTTCACCTTGGCGTAGCCGCCGTTGTACTGCGTCGTGAGGCTGTAGCCGGCATACTCGCCGTTGAAGCCGTTGTCCTGGCCGGACCCGATGATGGTCGCCGAAGAGGTATAGATGAACTTTTTGATGTTCTTCTGGAAGACGCCGAAGGTCAGCAGGCCCGCCGGTTCGAAGTAGTACTCGCCCGAAAGATCGAAGTTCTTCGCCCATTGCGGCTCGAGGCTCGGATTGCTGGTCGTCACGCGCTGGGTGTCGTCCACCACGGTGGTGCGCGGAATCAGTTGTCCGATGTTGGGACGGCCGATGTTCTCGGAGTAGCTGAAGCGCATGAGCAGGTTGCGGTTGAACTGGTACTTCAGATGCACGCCGGGGAACACGCTGCGATACTCGCCCCCGCGTTTCACCCGACGGCCGAATTCCTCGGTGACGCGACGCGTGATCTCCGCATCGGTGAGGGGAGCCGAACCCCAGGCCGCGCGGCGCGCGCGCTCTTCCGCGGTCAACTGCTGCAGCGCGCCTTCGCCCTCCGTCTCGGTGTCTTCGACGCGGACACCGCCCAGGATGCTGAACTTCCCGAGCTGGATGTTGCCCATGACGTACGCCGCGGTGATCGTCTCCGTGAACTGCTGATGGTTCACGAGCGCGGCCTGCAGGTCGGACGCGAGGTTCCGCCGCCAGTGCGAGGGGTTGGCTTCGATGAACTGGTCGAGGTTGCTGCGCCGGCCCACCGCCTGGAAGTCAGGGATCGGCATGTTGCCGTAGCGCCTCAGCTCGGTGTCGGGAAACGGCACCCCCTTCTGGCCGAATTGGGCGAGGTTGTCGTCGTTCGCGCCGCCCCGCGCCGGGTTGGGGCCCATCACTCCGTCGGGGCCGAGGTACACGGTGTTGTACGGCGTGTTGTCGAGGTCGCGGGACTGCTCGCGAAACCGGAGCCCCGTCTTCACGTAGGTCGGGACGGCCGTCTCGAAGAACTTCTTCACGTTGACCGCCGCGCCGAGGTACTCGTCCCAGCCGACGCTGCGCGCGCTGACGTAGGCGTTTTCCGTGTAGCTATCGAGCTGCGTCCAGTCCGCCCCGGCCGTCTGGATGACCGTCGGGAAAAACGGGTCGTCCTTGCGCAGTATCCAGCCCGCGTTGCGCATCGTGTAGGTGAACGTGTTGTTGCCGGGATAGTAGGCCTTGGAGGCCGACTGGTAGACATCGTAGTCAAGCTGCAGGTTCGGGTAACGGTGCACGCCGCCCAGATTGAAGGTCTTCGTCTTCCCGATCTTGTAGTTCGAGCTCGAGTTCATCGCCACGATGCTCGCGTTCGTCGGACGCACGCGCGTCTCATAGTCGGTATAGCCCGGCACGATGCCGCCCGTGCCGGTGAAATTGCCCGCCGCGTCCACCCCGGCCACGGCCTGGTTGGTCTGCCAGGTCACCTGGCTGTTGGTCGTGTGCTCGAGGTGCTTGTTGTACTGGAAATTCGCGAAGAACCGGACCTGCTCGTTCCACTTGTAGTCCAGCTTCACGCCCGCGCCCGAGCGCGTGCGGACGTTGCGAAAATCCTGCGCCGTGAACGAATATTGGTAGGCAGGGCCGGTGGTGCCCGGAGGGAGCAGCTCGTGCGCGTGCGACGTCACGTCGATGATCGAACCATGCGGCCGGTAGGCGAGGTTCACGTTGACGCCGAGCCGGCCGCCGAAGACCTCGGAGTAGGAGAAGGAGGCGTTGGGCCGCGAGGAATCGCGCTCGTCGGTGATGCGCCAGATGGCGCCGACGGAGCCGCGAATGCGACGCTCCGGCGAACTGTCGAAGGCGCTTTTCGAGACGAGATTCACCACGCCGCCGATCGAATCGCCGTCCATGTCCGGCGTCGGCGACTTCGTCACCTCGATGCGTTCCACCGAATCCGAGCCCACGGTCTGGAACTGGAACTCGCGCGTCGATCCCGCGGAGCCCGCGTCGGCCAGCCGGTTCCCGTCCTGCGTGATCGAGCTGAGGTTCTGGTGCAGCCCGCGGATGCGCAGGTAGCGCACGTCGCCGCCCACCGACTCGCCCTCGATGCCGGGCAGCCGCATGGCGAGGTCGGCGGGATTGCCCGCGAGGCCGCCGAACGCGTCGGCCGACACGATGCTCTTAACCCCGTCCGACTGCCGCTGCAGCGTGATCGCCTTCGCGTTGCCCTCGCGTTCGCTGGCCACCACGAAACTGCTCATGAGGTAGATGTCGGCGGTGAGCCCGACGTCCTGCCGGACGGTGCCGGTGGCCGGCACGGTGACGGCCTGCTCCTGCTGCTTGAGGCCGGTGTACTGCACCACGATCGTGGCGGCGCCCGGCGCGACCTGGTCGAAGCGATAGAACCCGAGGTTGTCCGTCGTCGTCTCGCGGCCCGTGCCCTGGAGGACCACGCGCGCGCCCTCGAGGGTGGCGCCCGTGGCGGAGTTGGTGACGAGTCCCGTCACCGTGACGCCCCGCGGCGCGGCGGCGGCGAACCCGGGCGGCCGCCCGCCGGCCGCCAGCGCGAGGAGGAGGAGGAACCAGAGGGGACGGAATGCGCGGCTGGTGGTATTCATCATAAAAATACAGGCTCGGGGGCCGCCCCGGGGAAAGGCGCGCGCCGCCGCGAAGTAACCGTTTGGTGCGGCGCCGGGGCCGCACTGGCAACGATGCCAGCCTGACAATTCCTTCAGGTCAGCCGCGCCGCTGCGGCCTTCGGATTTGCGCCGCGGGCGGCGCACGCGCAGCCTCCCGTCCCGATGAACGTATCCGGCCGCCCCCTGCGCACGATCTGGCCCTCCGCCGACGGCCTCGCCGTCGAGATCATCGACCAGACGCAACTGCCGCACGCCTTCGCCACGGTGCGGCTCGCCACGCTCGAAGATGCCGCGCATGCGATCCGCGCCATGCTGGTCCGCGGCGCCCCGCTCATCGGCGTGACGGCGGCCTGGGGCCTGTGGCTCGGCCTGCGCGCCGATCCGGCCGACGCCGGCCTTGCCCAAGCCCACGCGACGCTGCTGGCGACCCGGCCCACCGCGGTGAACCTCCGCTGGGCGCTCGACCGCGTCCGCGCGCACGTCGCGCCGCTGCCGCCCGCCGCGCGGGCGGCGGCGGCTCGCGCCCTGGCCATCGTCCTCGCCGACGAGGACGTCGCGCTGAACCGCGGCATCGCCGCCGCCGGCCTGCCCGTGCTGCGCGACCTGGCCGCGCGGAAACCGCCGGGCACGCGCCTCAACGTCCTCACGCACTGCAACGCCGGCTGGCTCTGCGCGGTCGACATCGGCACCGCCACGGCGCCGATCTACGCCGCCCACGACGCCGGCCTGCCGGTGCACGTGTGGGTCGATGAGACCCGCCCGCGCAACCAGGGGGCGAGCCTCACCGCGTGGGAACTGCTCCAGCACGGCGTGCCTCACACCGTCATCGCCGACAACGCCGGCGGCCACCTCATGCAGCACGGCCAGGTCGACGCGGTGATCGTCGGCACCGATCGCACGACCGCCACCGGCGACGTCTGCAACAAGATCGGCACCTACCTGAAGGCCCTCGCGGCCCGCGACAACGGCGTGCCGTTCTACGTCGCCGCGCCATCGCCGAGCATCGACTGGTCGCTGCGCGACGGCCGGCGCGAGATCCCGATCGAGGAACGCTCCGCGAGCGAGGTCTCCCATCTCGCCGGACGGCTGCCCGACGGCACCGTGGCCACGATCGCGCTGCTGCCCGAGGGCAGCCCCGCGGCGAACCCGGCCTTCGACGTCACCCCCGCCCGCCTCGTCACCGGCCTGATAACGGAACGCGGCGTGTGCCCCGCCACCGAGGCGGGCCTGCGCGGGCTGTTTCCCGCCTGAGCCAAGGCGCAGGTGGAGCCGCCTGTCCCCAGGCGGCTGACATTAGGCGGGCCCGCCCGCAGCGGCTTGAGGACAAGCCGCTCCACCTTTCAATGCGGTCGTCTTCACCGGCGGATTGACGGCTCCCTGCATGGTGGGCTGAGCCGTCCCGCGCCCAAGCGCTCCGCCCCACGGCGCTGGGAACATCGCGGACGCCGGGGGATCTCGGTCGCTTTTCCGAACCGAGGCCTCCCGCTCACTGGCGCCACTCGAGCACCGCGGTGACCGGAAAGTGATCCGAAGGAAACCGGCCGTCGCGCGAGGTGCGGTCGATGGTCGCTGCCGTGGCGGCGAAATCCGCGGTGTGGAAGATGAAGTCGATGCGCGAGCCGTCGACCACGGGCTTGAAGCCGTTGAAGCTCGACTCATCCGTCCGCCGCTGCGGATGCACGGCGCGATAGGCGTCGATCCAGCGGATGGCGCCGGGCGTCGCCGGCCGCACGAAGACCGCGTAGGCCGGATTATCCTCGGTGATGTTCAGGTCGCCGGTCAGAATCGCGGGCACGCCCCGGGCGATCGCCGTCAGTCGCGCGGAGATCACGCGGGCGGCCTCCTGCCGCGCGACCACGCCCTTGTGGTCGAAATGGGTGTTCGCAAACACCAGCTCGCGCCCGCTGGTCGTGTCGCGCAGGCGCACCCAGCTGCAGATGCGCGTCAGCGCCGCGTCCCAGGACTTGCTCCCGGCAATCTCCGGCGTCTCGGAGAGCCAGAAATTTCCCTGCCCCAGCGCGGCAAAGCGCGCGCGCCGGAAGGCGATGGACGACCACTCGCCCTTGCGCTTGCCGTCGTCCCGCGCCACCCCGGCGAAGCCGTAGCCGTCGAGCCGGCGCACGATGGCGTCGTGTTGCACCGCGAGCACCTCCTGAAACCCGATCAGGTCGGCGTCCAGGCGCGCGACGACCTCGAAGAAGAACTCCTCGCGCCGCGGCCAGGCGTTCTCCCCGTCGGGGGCGTTGGCATTGCGGATGTTGAACGAGGCGACGCGCAAGGGCGCGGCGGCGAGGGACGCGGCGGCGAGCAGGACGAGGACGGCGGCGGCCCGCAGGTGGCGGAGCGATGGCATGGGGTGGAGCCGGCAGCGTGCGCCGGCCCGCCCGCGCGGTCAATCCGCCGGCGGCGGGATTGCGTCCCGGGCCGACCCGGACCAGCGTCCGGCCACCCCGCCCCGATGCGCCCACTCCTCCCGCTTCCCTCCTCCGCGCTCGCGCTCGTCCTGGCGCCCATCGCCGCGGTCGCCGCCGCCCCAGAGGCCCGTTTCACGTTTCCCACGCAGACGCTCACGGTGCCCGCCGGATTCACGGTCGAGCTCGTCGCCGCGCCGCCCCTCGTGAACCGGCCGATCTCGATCGCGTTCGACGAGCAGGGTCGCCTCTACGCGACCGACTCCTCCGGCCTCAGCGAACGCGCGCCGGTGCAGTTCGAAAAAAAGCCGCATCGGATCGTGCGGCTCGAGGACACCGACGGCGACGGCCGCTTCGACCGGTCGGTCGTGTTCGCCGAGAACATGATGTTTCCCCAGGGGGCCCTGTTCCACGCGGGCTCGCTCTATGTCGCCGCGCCGCCGCACCTGTGGAAACTCACCGACACCGACGGCGACGGCGTGGCGGACGAGCGCGTCGCGTGGCACGACGGCGGCACGCTCACCGGCTGCGCGAACGACCTCCACGGCCCGTACCTCGGGCCGGACGGGTGGCTCTACTGGACCAAGGGCGCGTTCGCCGAGCAGCGCCACACCCTCGGCAACGGCCGGCCTTTCGTGACGCGCGCCGCGCACATCTTTCGTGCCCGACCCGACGGGTCCGGGCTCGAGCCCGTGCTGACGGGCGGCATGGACAACCCGGTTGGCGTGACCTTCTCCGCCACGGGCGACCGCTTCCTGAGCGGGACGTTCTTCCAGATCGGCGCCCCGGGGAAGCGCGACGGCCTGATCCACGCGATCCACGGCGGCGTCTACGGCAAGGAGAACGCCGCCACCGCCGGGCACGCGCGCACCGGCGACCTCATGCCGGTCATGACGCACATGGGCGCGGCGGCGCCGTGCGGCTCGACCACCTACCGCTCCGACGGCTTCGGCCCCGGCTTCGCGGACAACCTGTTCGTCTGCTACTTCAATTTGCGCAAGGTGGTGCGGCACGAGCTGGCCGCGGACGGCGCCACCTACCGGACGCGGGACACGGACTTCGTCACGTCCGACCAGCCGGATTTCCGTCCGACCGACGTCCTCGAGGACGCCGACGGCAGCCTGCTCGTCGTCGACACCGGCGGCTGGTACAAGATCTGTTGCCCCACGTCCCAGCTCGCCAAGCCCGACGTGCTCGGAGGCATCTACCGTATCCGCCGTGCGAATGCACCGGGGCGGGCCGATCCGCGCGGGCTGGCGCTGCCCTGGGACCGCCTCGCGCCCGCCGCGCTCGCCCGGCTGCTCGCCGACCCGCGGCCATACGTGCAGGACCGCGCCCGCCACCGGCTCGGCCAGCACGGCGCGGCCGCGGTGTCCGCCCTCACCGCCCTCCTCGAACCCGCGGCGACCCCCGGCGTCCGCCGCGAAGCCCTCTGGACTCTCGCCCGGATCGATACCGCGGCCGCGCGGGCCGCGGTCCGCCGCGCGCTGGCCGATCCCGATCCGACCGTGGTGCGCACGGCGCTCCATGTGACGGCCCTGGCCCGCGATCCGGCTGCCGCGCCGGAGTTGCAACGGTTGCTCGGACATCCGGACGCCGCCGTGGCCCGCGGTGCCGCCGAGGCCCTCGGCCGGCTCGGCGACGCGGCGGCGGTCGACGCCCTCTTCGGCGCGCTCGGCCGCGTGCCGGCGGGTGCGGTGACGGCGCTCGGCGCCCCGGCCGACGCCGCGGCGCGGGTGCTCGAGCATTCCCTCGTCTACGCGCTGCTGGAGTGCGGCCGCCCCGCGCTCCTCCGCGCGCGCCTGGCACGCGGCACGGATCCGCGCGCGGTGCGGGCGGCGCTGGTGGTGCTGGACCAGCTCGAGGGCGGCGGCCTGCAGGCGGCGGACGTGCTGCCCTGGCTGGATTCAGCTGTCCCGATGCTGAAACGCACGGCCGGCTGGATCGTGGAGCGGCACTCGGAATGGGGCGATGCCCTCGCGCAGCATTTCCAGGGTCAGTTCACCGGGGTCGGCACCCGGAGCCCCGAGGAGGTGGCGGCGCTCCAGGCGCAGCTGGCGCCGCTCGCGCGGACAGGCGCGGTGCAGGCGCTCGTGGCGCGCGTGGCCGGCGATGCCAGTGCGCCGGCAGCCGCGCGACGGCTGGCCCTGCGCACCATGGCGGCGGCGGGCGTGAAGGAACTGCCCGAGACGTGGCAATCCGCGCTGGTCGCGGTGCTCGCAGCGGAGCCGCACGCGCTCCAGGCGGACGCCGTGGCGACCGCCCGTCAGCTTCCCCTCCCCCGCCAGGCGCAGGCTCCGATCTTCGCCGCGCTCGCGCGCGTCGGCCGCACGCCGGCCGTGCCGGTCTCCGTGCGGCTGGACGCGCTCGCCTCCGCGCACCCGGCCGCGCTGGGCCCGGTGGAGCCGGCTCTGTTCGACTTTCTGCGCGCGCACCTCGGCCCCCGCGAGCCGCTGCCGTTGCGGGGCGCCGCCGCCACGGTGCTCGCGCGCGCCGCGCTCAGCCCCGGGCAGCAGCTTGCGCTGGCTGACGCCCTGCGGGGCGTCGGCGCGCTGGAACTGCCCAAGCTGCTGCCGGCGTTCGAGCGCCAGCCCGGCGCCGAGCTCGGCGCTCGGCTGCTGGCCGGCCTGCGCGGTTCGCCCGGACTCGCGGGCGTCCGACCCAACGTCCTGCAGTCGCTGCTGGCCAGGTACCCCGCCGGGCTGCAGGGCGAGGGCGAGGCGCTGCTCGCGCTTTTGAACACCGATGCAGCCCGACAGAATGCCCGCGTCGATGCTTTGCTGCCCGGCGTGAAACACGGCGACATCCGGCGCGGTCAGGCGCTGTTCAACAGCGACCGGGCGGCGTGCTCGCTCTGCCACACGATCGGCTACCGCGGCGGCCGGCTCGGGCCGGACCTCTCGAACATCGGGCGGATCCGCCAGGAGCGGGAGCTGCTGGAAGCGACGCTATTCCCGAGTGCGACCTTCGTGCGCGGCTACGAGCCTTATGTCGCCACGCTGCGTTCCGGCGAGACCCACGGCGGCATCCTGCGCCACGAGGCGCCGGAGGAGATCGTCCTCGCCACCGGCCCCGACACCGAGGTGCGCATCGCCCGCGCGGACCTTGCCGAGCTCCAGCCGGGCGCGGTTTCGCCGATGCCGCCGGGCATGGACGCGCTCCTCGGCCCCGGCGAGATCGCCGACCTCGTCGCGTTCCTGAAGTCGCTCGCACGCTGATCCGGCAACGGTGCCGGAAGAGCCCTCTGCGCGGGCTTGATG